>VFSW01007479.1_pt1 | contig 15853 bp, 7 predicted proteins | sample 5358111 | NCBI WGS metagenome assembly VFSW01 (sample SAMN11554181, study PRJNA540505) | mine drainage metagenome | isolation source: sediment from site ElyBrook_90M | place: USA: Ely Copper Mine, Vershire, VT | collected 2017 | reverse complement strand
CCCCGCGCCTCCGCGCTCTGGTCCGCGCCGGAACCCTCTATCTCACCGTCCAGGACGCCATCGCCCTGGCCCTCGAAAACAACATCGATATCGAGGTGTCCCGCTACAACCCGCTGGTGGCCAACTGGAATGTCACCCGCTCCGAGGCCGGCGGCGCCTTGCCGGGCGTGCCCAGCAACGCCTCCCAGGCCGGATCCGTCGCCTCCGGACAGGGCATCGCGGGCAGCCAGCAGGCCGCCGGCGTCCACATCCTGGGCACCAGTTCCGGCCGCACCGCATCCACCAACGCCAGCATCTCCCAGATCGGCCCCATCACCCAGACCCTCGATCCCATCGTCCAGGAAGCCAGCACCTTCAGCCATACCACCACCGTCGAGCCCAACGTGGTCCAGACCATCACCCCCGTGCTGGTCTCCCAGTCCGCCGCCCACTCCGCCAGCATCCAGCAGGGCCTGCTCACCGGCGGCAGCGTCACCCTCGCCTTCGCCGATCACTACCTCAACGAGAACTCGCCCACCGACGTGCTGAACCCCTCCTCTGCCCCCTCGCTCTCCATCTCCGTCCAGCACAACCTGCTCCAGGGCCGCGGCGTGGCCGTCAACGCCCGCGTCATCACCGTCTCCAAAATGAACCGCGACGCCTCCTCGCTCGCCTTCCAAACCCAGGTCGTCACCGTCGTCTCCCAGGTGCTCAACGCCTACTACAACCTGGAAGCCGCCACCGAGGACGTCAAGGCGAAACGGTCGGCCGCCGACACCGCAGCCGCGTTCCTCAAAAACGTCCGCGACCAGGTCCGCCTGGGCGCTCTCTCGCCCTCCGATACCATCAACGCCGAAAGCCAGGAAGTCACCAGCCGCCAGGCCCTGGTCGATTCCGAAAGCACCCTCCAGCAGCAGGAGATTCAGCTCAAGAACCTGCTCAGCCGCTCGGGCACCGCCGATCCCGTCCTCGCCGGCACGCGCATCCTGCCCCTCGATCCCCTGGCGATGCCCGCCGCCGACGACCTGCCCCCCATCGACCGGCTCGTCCAGCAGGCCATCGCCAACCGCCCCGACCTCGCCGCCGATCGCGTCAATGAACAGACCGCCGAAGTCTCCAACCTGGGCACCCGCAACGGCGTGCTGCCCAACGCCATCGTCTTCGCCAGTGAGAGCCAGGCGGGCTTGGCCGGCACCGGCCGCACGGTCAGCTCCGGCGGCTTCTCCGAAGCGCCCAACCCCTACTTCGTCGGCGGACTAGGCGCCGCCCTCGGCCAGGTCTTCCGCCGCAATTTCCCCTCGGAAAACATCGGCGGCGCTTACTTCGCTCCCTTGCGCAACCGCCAGGCCAGCGCCGATCAGGCCATCGACCTCCTGCAACTGCGCCAGACCCAGTTGTCCAACCGCAAAGACCTGAACCAGGTCGAGGTCGATGTTCAGAACAACCTCATCGCCCTGCGCCAGGCCCGCGCCCGCTACGAGGCCGCCGTCCACAACCGCGTTCTCCAGGAGCAGCTCTTCGCCGCCGAGCAGAAACGCTTCCAGTACGGCGCGTCCATTCCTTATAACGTGATTCAGCAGCAGCGCGACCTGGTCGCCGCGCAGTCCTCCGAAATGGGCGCGCTGGTGGCTTACAACACCGCCCGCATCGCCCTCGAAGTGACCACCGGCGCCATCCTCTCGGCCAACCATGTGACCCTCGAGGAAGCCACCCAGGGTAAGGTCGCGCGCCAGTCCGCGCTGCCCGCCGTGTCCGCCCGGCCCTGACCGCCGCTTTTAGATCGCGGCCGCGCGCGCCAGCCCGCTCAGAATGTCCGGATAGACGTCCCGCGCCGCGTTCTTGCCGATGATGGAGATGCCGCGCCACTCCTCCGGCACCAGCTCGCGCGTGGCCGCGTCCAGCTCCACCGGCCCCGAAGCGTCCCATCCCGCCGTCAGCACCCGCACCCCGGCCGCGTGCGTCAGTTCTTTCACCCGCGCCACCGCCGCGTCCCGGTCCTTGCCGTCGGCCGAGTCCAGCAGCCATACGTCGTACCCGTGCGCGAACAGGTATTCCAGCAGGTTCGTCTCCACCGTGTCGATGCGGAAGATCAGGCTCGATACCCCCGCGCTGGGCGCCAACAGCACCGTGCCGTGCGAACCGCCCTCGTAGCGCACCAGCCGCGAACGCGGCCCGTCGCCCGCGGGCAGCGCATACACCGCCGGCGGGTTCACCCGTAAGGGCCGCTTCTTGCGCCCCCCGGCCACGCTCCCGTAAATGTCGTAGAGGTCGCCCGCCAGGGCCCGGCCCACGCGCTCGGCCGCCTCCCACCGCTCCCGCGCGCCCGCCGCGTTGGATACCCGTATGGTGGTCAACTGCCGCTGCAGGTCTTGCGGCAATGGCCGCGGCGTACCCGCCAGCGCCACCGCGCCCGCCTCGCTGGACCCCTCGTGTACCGTCACGTGCAGCGCCGCCGCTTCCCGCGATCCCGCCAGGAAATACGCCTTGCCCTCCCGGCTCGCCAGGTGCAGCCGGTAGCTCCCCTGCGCCAGGCTGAATTCCCCGGTGGTGACCTTCAGCGGCGCCGCCGATAACGACTCCGCCGTTACCCGGCCCCTCACCCGCGCCCGCGCCTCCGCGCCGCGCAGCAGTTCCTCCAGGTCGTCCGCAACGATCGTCAGGTCCACCGCCAGCGCGCTATTGTGCGCCGCTTCCGTGAAGCGCACTCCCGCCGCCGCCGCGCTCTCCGCCGCCGGCCGCGATGGCAGCGTGTAATCGATGGTCCACCCGCGGTCCCGCGCTATCAGCGCGCAGGCTCTCTCGCTCAGCGCCGCGATGGTCAGCATCGGACCCGCCCCCAGCGAGCGCGGAATGGTCGACCCGTCGCATACGTACAGCGTCTCGTGCACCGCCGTCCCGCCGTTCCCCGCGAACGCCTGCCCCTTGTGATTCACCGCCCCGTGCGCCGCGTCCTCCGCCATCGCGCACCCGCCCAGCGGATGCAGCGTGATCAGGTCCCGGTTGAATACCGTGCTCCACACCGGGTTGATCAGATACTTTCCCCCCAGCGCCTCCGTGGCTTCCGCCAGCGTTTGGTTCACTTTCTCGAATACCGGCTGATCCCCGGCGTGCGGCCATTCGATGCGCAGCCGCCCGTCCTCCAGCCGCATGCTCCCCGCGCGTTCCTCGTGCGTCGTCACCAGGTACGCTTGCGTCTTGTTCGCCAGCGTTTCGTACGGCCCCAGGAACAGGCTCTCAATCTCCGATTCCTCCGTCGCCATGGCCAGTTCCGGCGTGTTCCGCCCCAGCGCCGACCCCGTGTTCGCCAGCGCCGTCAGCAGCAGTCCCGCCAGCGCCCCCGGCATGGCCAGTTCGTGAATCACCAGGCCTTCGTCCAGCTTCGGACCCCGCCGCATGTCGATCATCCCCGTCACGCTCGGCCCCACCGCCTCCATGTCGCGCGGGTCGCGGCGCCCGTAGCCAACCCCGCGGATCTCCGCCTCGCAGCCGTAGCTGAATCCCAGCACGTCTCCGTTCCCCGAGAAGCTCCGCCCCACCTGGTCCGAGAGCGGCAGTCCCCCCTCCTTCGCGCGCAGCAGGATCTCGGTCGATCCCAGCGTCCCCGCCGCCAGCACTACCATGTCCGCCGCCACCGTCCGCTCCGCCTCGCCGCTGTCCTCCATCCCCGTGTCCAATACCTGGTAGTGCGCCAGCCAGCGCCCGTCCTTGCGCTCCAGCCGCCGCACCCACACTTCCGTGAAAATCTCCGCCCCGAAATTCCGCGCGTCCGGCAGATAGTTGAACGCCAGCGTATTCTTCGCGCCGTAGTTGCATCCCGTGATGCAATCGCCGCACAGCATGCACGGGTGCTGCGACACGCCCACGTGATTCACCCCTTCGCTGAAACTCACCGCGATCGCCGCGCGCTCGCAGGCCTGCCCCAGCCGCGCCGCCGAACGCTCCAGCGCCTCCAGCTTCTTCAGCGCCGGATACCGCTCCGGATACCGCGCCGGCCGCAGCATCTCTTCCGCCCGCCGGTAGCCCTCCTCCAGACCCTCCCGGTCCTCGCGCAATTCCCGCGGCCAGCGCTCGTCCTCGAACACCCGCCGCGCCGGACGCAGCGCGATGTTCGCGTTGATCAGCGAGGTCCCGCCCAGTCCGCAGCCCGCGAATACGTTCACGTCCGGATTCACGTGGAAAGCGTACAGGCCCGTGCGCGATCCGCTGTGCCCGCCGGGAAGATCGGCTTGGATTTCCGTCAGTGCCTCGGCTTCCGTATCCGGAAATTCGCCCGGCTGAAACTCGCGGCCCCGCTCCAGAACACACACCCGTTGCCCGGCGCGCGCCAGCCGCGACGCGGCGATGGCGCCCCCGTATCCGGAGCCGATGACGGCCACCGTGTAATGATCCTTGATTGCACTGATAGGCGACGACAGATGCGGCATCGTACTAGCTACCTGCTTTCGGCGCTACTCTCTTCTTTAGATCCTAGCAGAAGGCGTTACCCATTCCCAGACCTGATGCTATTTACCAATTCTTTATCCGAATTTCTGGAACTGCCTTCCCGGCCGTGGTGATGGCAGCAACCTCTATGCGATGCGCAGCGGTCTCGCCGTTGCCTTTGAACGGGATTTTGCGCGTTCTGCCTTGACATCCGCCCGAAACACAAAGCATACTGCACCGAGGGTCCGGGTATGGATTAGCACTCTGTAACCCGGGGTACTGGAAAGCGCCACTTCCGCATGAAATCCGCGGCCGGGAACTCCCGATTTTAGGACCGCGCCGCCCGATAATTTATGGGTTCGCGTAGCCGGACATCGGGAACTGCGGCAAACCGTGGCAGGCACAAGGGTTTTGACTCGGCGGTGAATGGCCGCCAAATTGCTACCTAGGGCACCCGTTACCTACAGGATTGCTTCCTCGCTCTGAAACGGAGTGGCCGAAATTAATGAAGGAGAGAACTATGCAGCTTGTTCCAAAACGACTTTTGGTTTTCCTGATAGCCTGCGTGATCTGCGCGCTGCCAGTCGCCTATAGCCAGACGATCACCACCGGCGATGTCGTCGGCGTCTTGAAAGACACTTCCGGCGCCGTCGTGCCGGGCGCCACCGTCGACCTCAAGAACACCGACACGGGCGATGCCCGCTCCCAGACCAGCGACAGCACCGGCGCCTTCCGCTTCACCTTTCTCAAACCCGGCAATTACGTCGTCTCCGCTAGCGCCGCCGGCCTGAAAACCGACATCCAGAAAGTGATCGTGCAGGTCGGCCAGGTGGCCAGCCTGGAACTGACCGCCAAGGTTCAGGCTACCCAGGAAGTCATCGAGGTGCAGGCCAACGCCTCTGTTGTCCAGACCGACAACGCCAACCTCAGCACCACTTACAATGAAACCCAGATGAATCAACTGCCCGCCGGCGGCGGCGATATGACCACCATCGCCTTCACCGCTCCCGGCGTGGTGATGAGCACCGGCGGCGGCTACGGCAACTTCTCCTCCCACGGCCTCCCCGGCGTCTCCAACCTGTTCACCATCAACGGCAACGATTATAACGACGCCTACCTGAACCTCAACAACTCCGGCGCCAGCAACAATATGCTGGGCGTCAACGAAGTCCAGGAAGCCGCCGTGGTGCAGAACGCCTATAGCGTCCAGTACGGACGCGAGGCCGGCGCCCAGGTCAATTACATCACCAAGTCCGGCGCCAACGCCTTCCACGGCGACCTGAACTGGAACTGGAACGGCGACCGCCTCAACGCCAATGACTTCTTCTCCAACACCTCCGGCCTCGCCCGTCCCAAAGCCATCTCCAATCAATGGGCCGCCGACGTCGGTGGACGCATTATTAAGGATAAACTCTTCTTCTACGCCGATACCGAAGGCCTCTATTACACGCTGCCTTCCGCCGGCGTCGTCACCATCCCCACTCCCCAGCTCCAGTCCTACATCCTGAATACGGCGCCTGCAGCCTCGCTTCCGCTCTACCAGAATGCCTTCAAGATCTGGAACAACGCTCCCGGCGTTGGCGGCGCGGTGCCTATCACCAATGGCCCCGGCCTCCTGCAGGATGGTAACGGCACCCTCGGCTGCGGCGTCACCGGTTTTGCCGGCACGCCTGCCCCGGGCGGCGGCGTCTTCGGCACCAGCGTCCCCTGCGGCGAGTCCTGGGCTCACGCCGGCTCCAACACCAATAAGGAGCACCTCTACACCTTCCGCGTGGACGACTCCATCACCGACAAGCAGAAAATCTACGTCCGCCTGAAGCACGACGACGGCTTCCAGCCCACCTCCACCAACCTCATCAACACCACCTTCAACGAACAGAGCATCCAGCCCGAATGGGATGGCTCCATCAATTACACCTATGTGATCTCGCCCACCATCGTCAATAACTTCATCGGTTCGGTGCTGTGGTATAGCGCGTATTTCGGCCCCGCCAACGTGGGCGCCTCCCAGCAACTGTTCCCCTTGCAGTGGACCTTCGGTGACGGCGGCGCCAACGGCGGCGGCTTCTACCAGATGGGTTCGTCCTGGAATAACTTCCCGCAGGGCCGCGACGTCGGCCAGGGCCAATTGATCGACGACCTGTCCATTACCAAGGGCCGCCACACCATCAAGGTCGGCGAAAACTTCCGCCGCAACCGGGTCAGCGACTTCGGCCTGCTCACCAACACCACCGGCCAGTATAATTTCGGTTCGCTCGGCGATTTCGCCAACGGCGTGACCGATGCCAGCTTCAATAGCTACTACGCGCAGACCTTCACCAACATCACCACCGCCCACATCCGCCTGTATAACATCGGCGTCTACGCCCAGGACGAGTGGGCCGCTCGCAGCAACCTCAAGTTCACCTTCGGCCTGCGTCTCGATCGCACCGCGAACCCGTCCTGCACGGACAATTGTTTCTCGCGGCTCAACAGCCCCTTCACTTCCTCCACCTTCCAGAAGGGTGTGGACATCCCGTACAACCAGTCCATCACCACCGGCCTGAACAACGCCTACTACGGCGTGGACTCCGTAGTTCCCCAGCCCCGCCTGGGCGTGGTCTGGAGCCCCGGACGCGGCCCCAACGCCATGGTCATCCGCGGCGGCTTCGGCCTCTTCGCCGACCTGGCCCCGGCCTTCATCGTTTCCAACATGTTCCATAACGCTCCCTATCCGTATGGCGCGTTCGTGAACAACGGCGCCGCCGTGGGCCTGGCCAGCGACCCGGCCAGCGCAGCCGCAGGCGCCCAGAATGAGTTCAACGCCTTCAAGACCGGCTTCTTCAACGGCTCCACGCTCTCTCAGTTGAGCGCCCAGGTGCCCGGCGGCTTCGGTCCCCTCGGCTTTTACTCGGTCCCCCAGCACTTCAGCACTCCGACCTATGCCGAGTGGAGTTTCGAGATCGAAAAGCCCATCGGTGAGAAGAACGTCGTGGTGGCTACCTATTCCGGCAACCATGGCTACAACCTGCTGGCCGGGAATGGCTTCGCCAACGCCGCGGCCTTGGGCGGTTCCTTCGCCGGCATGCCCTCGGTCCAGCCCGATCCCCGCTTCCTGGGCATCACCCAGTTGACCAACGCCGGCATCTCCAACTACAACGGGTTGACCGTTCAGTACCGCCGGGCCCTCTCGCACGGCTTGCAGGGTGAGGTCAGTTACACCTGGAGCCACGCCCTGGACGACATTTCCAACGGCGGCTCCGGCCTGCAAATCGGCTACAACAGCCAGCTCTATAACACCATGGCTTTCCCAACCATCGCGGCCAACTATGGCAATTCCGATTACGATGTCCGCCATAACCTGACCGGCGATTTCGTGTGGGACACTCCCTGGAAGTTCAGCAGCCGCGCCCTGAACTACATCCTGGGCAACTGGTCGCTGTCCAGCAAGGTGTACCTGCGCAGCGGTATGCCGGAGAGCTACTTCGATTCCCTGCTCGCTAACGTCTTCCAGGGAACGTTGAACGTCGGCTCGACCTATGGAGGCGTCCTGATACCCACCGCCGTCTCCACGCTTCCCAGCCACTGCGGTGTCGCCGCCGTCAATGGCGCCACGCCCTGCGTGTCCCAGTCGATGTTCCTGCCCGCCGGCACCGAACCCGGCTTCGGCAACATCGGCCGCAACACCTTGTATGGCCCGGGCTACTTCAACATCGACTCCGCCATGTTCAAAGATGTCCCGATCCACGAAAGCATGAAGCTCACCATCGGCGCTACCGCGTACAACGTGCTCAACCACGCCCATTTCGCGGCCCCTTATCTGAACGTGGCCTCGGGCGCTGTCGGCGGCATCTACGGCACGGTCGAAGAACCCACCAGTGCTTACGGCGCTTTCCAGGGCTCCGTAGTCACCGGCCGCGTCCTGGTCCTGACCGCCAGGTTCGTCTTCTAGAAACCTTCCGCGGTTCCAATCGCTCCGGCGCCGGGCCCCGTGCCCGGCGCTTTTTTTTGGTGCCGGGCATCCTCCGCGCCGATCCCCCTTTTTAAGGAACTCGCGCGCCCCTTTGCGCTTTTCTCGTACAATGGCTTCCATGCGCTTTGAATGCCAGCCAGGTTGCACCGCCTGTTGCCGGCGCAAGGGATTTGTCTACCTCACCGAGGCCGATGTCGCGCGCGCCGCCGCTTTCCTCGGCATGACCGCGGCCGCCTTCGAGAAACGCTACGTCTACCGCACCGCCCACCGCCTCCGCCTCCGCGTCCCCCGCGGCGCCACCTGCCGCTTCCTGCGCTCCGATGGCTGCTCCATCCACCCCGCCAAGCCTACCCAGTGCCGTATCTTTCCCTTCTGGCCCGAGCTCGCCGGCAGCCGCCGCGAGTGGCGCCGCACCGCGGATTGGTGCCCCGGCATCGGCCAGGGCGATCTGGTCCGCATCGAAACCGCCGCCGGCCTCGCCGGCCAGATGCGCGCCGCTTACCCGGCCATGTATCCCTAACCCCACAGGAGTTGGAATGGCAAAGAACTTTAAGGAGTTGTCTGAACGCGAGATCCTGGCGCTGGCCGTGGCCCTCGAGGAAGAAGACGGCCGCATCTACGGCGACTTCGTCGATGGCCTCCGCGAAACTTATCCCGCCACCGCCAAAATCTTCGAGGAGATGCAGGCCGAGGAGTCCGGCCACCGCCGCGCCCTCATCGAAATGTACCGCCAGCGCTTCGGCGAGCACATCCCCCTCATCCGCCGCCAGGATGTCAAAGGCTTCGTCACCCGCCGCCCCGTCTGGCTGGTGCGCCCCCTCGGCATCAACGTGGTCCGCAAGCAGGCCGAAATCATGGAACTGGAAACCCGCCAGTTCTACGAAAAAGCCCAGCAGCGCGTCACCGACGCCTCCACCCGCAAGCTCCTCGGCGACCTCGCCGAAATCGAGCGCCAGCACCAGGCCGCCGCCGAATCCCTCGAGCAGAAACTCACCACCAACGTCCGCGAGCAGGAGGACGCCGCCAGCCGCCGCCTCTTCGTCCTCCAGATCGTCCAGCCCGGCCTGGCCGGCCTCATGGACGGCTCCGTCTCCACCCTCGCGCCCCTGTTCGCCGCCGCCTTCGCCACCAAAAGCAGCGGCGACGCCTTCCTGGTCGGCCTGGCCGCCTCGGTCGGCGCCGGCATCTCCATGGGCTTCGCCGAAGCTCTCTCCGACGATGGCTCCCTCACCGGCCGCGGCCATCCCTGGGTGCGCGGCGTGGTCTGCGGCCTCATGACCACCGCCGGCGGCATCGGCCACACCCTCCCCTTCCTCATCCCCAGCTTCCACATCGCCTTCACCACCGCCGTCCTGGTGGTCGCCGTCGAGCTGGCCGCCATCAGCTACATCCGCCATCGCTACATGGATAGCCCGTTCCTCACCGCCGCCCTGCAGGTCGTCGTCGGCGGCGTGCTGGTCTTCCTGGCGGGCATCATCATCGGCAGCTCCTAACTGGACAGATAAGATCCGCGTTTATCCGTGTTCATCGGCGGCTCGTCTAGCTCCTGGGGTTCCAGCCAGAATCCGCCGCACCACCGCCGTGTTCTCCCCCACCTCGTCCTTGAACCGCGGATACATCCCCACAATCACCGCGTCCGTGGGCTTGATGTTGCCCAGCGCGAACCGGAACGCGCCCTCCACCTGCTCCGGCGACCCGCTCATGCGCCCCGCCCCGAACACCTTGAACGCCAGGCACGGCTTCTTCGTCTGCCGGATCATCCGGCACATCCGCTCCGGATCCTTCTCCATGAAGGTCTCCCCGATAGGCGACTCCCCGAACTCCGCCCGCGCCTCTTCCGCCGTCCGCGACACCCGGTACAGGCAGCACTGGTAGTAGTCCACCTCCCAGCCTTCCCCCTCGGCCGTGTCGATCACCGCCGGATTGTGCGTCGAAAGCCCCGCCATCACCCCCGTGTCCCGCACCGCCTTCAGAAAGTCCTTGATCTTGTTCTTCTCGCCGTTGCGGAAACGCTCGTCCGTGCGGTTCCCGTGGTGCCCGATCCCCAGCGGCCCCAGCTTGGCCACCCCCGGCAGCAGCTTCGCGTCTTTCATCAGCGCGAAATCGGCCAGCAGCACAAGCTGCATCTTGCCCCCGGCCGCCCGGTAGCGCCTGAAATCCTCCATGGGCTGGTCGTTGTAGTGCAGTTGCCAGGTGTTGATGCCCTGCCGCTCGCACGCCGCCAGCACCTCCAGCTTGCGCTCCGGCGTGTACCACTCCCGCATCAACTGGTCCAGCGTCCGGTTGAAATGCGAGTATCCGTAAAACGGGTTCGAGCCCACCACCAGCCGCGTGATCTCGAACTTTCCGAACCGGACCGTCGGCAGCGGCGGCGCGCCCCGGCCCTGCCCGGCCACCGTCACCGCGGCGGCCAGTTGCAGAAACGAACGGCGGGAATTGTGATCCATAAAATAGGTCTTTCAGGCCCCATTCTATCAAACAGGTGGGACAGGCTTTAGCCTGTCGTGGCTGCGGAGGAGGTGGGACAGGCTTTAGCCTGTCGTCCGCGCCCAGCCCTGGAGTTACTCAACCGCGAGATACAACTTCTGCGTCCCCGCCGTGCCGGCGGCAGTGAACGTCAACGGCACGGCGCCGCTGCCGGCGTTGGCCGGCACGACCACGTTGAACTGATATAGACCAGTGTAATTCGGAGCTAATCCCGCATAGGGTATGCTGGCGGCCGGCGCTCCGCCTATGGATATCGCAAAAGATGGCAGGGCGTTGGACTGCTCCACAAGCTGCCCCGCCGGCAGGTTTGGCGTGACCGGCCCGAAGCCTATGCCATAGAGCACGATCTCGTCGTTCGCTTTGGCGGGACGCGAAGTCAGCCCCGCAATCGCGCCCACCGGGAGGACGTAAGTGCCGTCGGCGAACAGCGCCACGACATACGGCGTGCCGCCGATATCGAACGATGGCGGCGCGTCCAGCCCCGGCTCAACGTTATTGACGGCGATGTTGTATGGCGCGCTGGAGAGGCTCCCGACGGTAATCGTCACGGGCTGCATGCCCGTTGCGATGTTCGACGGCGCCAGCGCGTTCACCTGCCCCGGGCTGATGAAGTCGACGAAAGCGGCCTGCCCGCCGATTGAAACGGCAGTGCCGCCGAGCCATGTGGGTGCGTTCAAGCCATTGAAATTGGCGCCCGCCCAGGTTTGCGTGCCGGCCGCAAGGTTCGAGCCGTAGATCTCAATCCAGGAGCCCGGCGAGATGGAAGTGAATTCCCCGAAAGCGCTCGCGCTGACCACCGCGGCGATGCTGGGGGTCTGCTTCGTAAGCGGCGCCGCCACGCCCGAAATCTCCCGCACCCGGTTGTCCATCGTGTCGCCCGTAACTACGCCGTCGCCGATGTACAGGTTGCCCGCGTTGTCCAGCGTGATCGGAAACGGGCTGTCCAGCTCCGCCAGCAAGGGCGCGCCGCCATCGCCCGTATAACCCGCCGCCCCGGTTCCCGCCACCGTCGTGATGATCCCGCCGCTCACTACGCGGATGCGGTTGTTCGAGTCGTCCACGATATACAGTGCGCCGCTGGGATCCACCACGGTCCCGCCCGGGTAGCCCAGGCTGGCCTGCGTCGCCTGGCCTCCATCGCCCGCAAAAGTGTTGACTCCGTTTCCCGCCACCGTCGTAATCGTCCCGCTGGCGGCATTCACCATCCGGATGCGGAAGTTGAACTGGTCCGTCACATAAAGGTTCCCCGCGGCGTCCACGGTCACCCAGGTGGGGTTGTTCATGGCCGCCTGCGTCGCCGGCCCCCCATCCCCCGAGTAGCTCTGCACGCCGATGCCCGCATAGGTCGTCACGATGCCCTTCCCATCCACTCTACGCACGCGCGACGCGCCCTGGTCCACGATGAACAGGTTGCCGTTCGAATCCACCGCACAGCGGATTGGAATCACAAATCCCGCGGCCGTGGCCGGACCGCCGTCCCCGCTGCTCACTCCGGATCCGTTCCCCGCCACCGTGGAGATGGTCCCCGAAGGCGAGATGGCGCGCACTCTCCCATTGCCATTGTCGTTCACGTAAATGTTGCCGTTGGGCGCCACGCACACTCCCAGGGGCCCGTTGAGCTCCGCTTGCGCCGCCGGCCCGCCATCGCCGCTGTATCCGGCGGCGCCCGTTCCGGCGAATGTCGTGATCACGCCCTTGGTGTCCACCTTGCGCACCCTGTTGTTGTTTTGATCGGCCATGTAGACGTTCCCGGCCGCGTCTACGGCCAGTCCCACCACGCGGTTGATCTCCGCCTGTGTCGCCGGTCCTCCGTCGCCCGAATATCCGGCCGGTCCGCTCCCCGCGAACGTGGTAATGGTCTGGCCGGACGCAATGGCCGCGGCCAGCAGCGGCAACAACAGTCTTCCCCGCATCAGACCAGTATAGCGGCTCCTACAGGCCCTGTTCTATCAAGCATTCGGCCACTTCCACGCCCCGCGGTCCCGCTCTGCCAACCCCCTTGAGGCAAAGTGGAATCGGTGTGAGCTTTCGGGAGCCGTGCGTAAAAATCAGAGGCGCTCGCGCTCTGGTCGAATGGGACACGCTTTATTCATTGCGGAGAGCTTCGGCGGGTGGGACGGCGATGGCGTGGCGAGCGGGCAACAGGCAGGCGAGAAGTGCGCTAAGAGCGAGGAGCGCGGCGGCCGCGAACAAACTGCCGGCGGCAAAAGCGTTTTGCATCCAGTGGGCGAGAACGGCGCCGAGAAAGCCGTCCAATGTAAGACCGATGGCAATCCCCGCGGCCGCGCTGACGAGCGCGGTGCGCGCGGCGACCCACAGGACGTGAGCGCGCGGCGCGCCCAGCGCCAGGCGGACGCCGAACTCCGTGGTGCGCTGCGCGACGCTGTAAGCGACGACGCTGAAAATGCCGGCCAGCGCGAGCGCGAGCCCCATGACGGAGAAGACGCCAAACAATATGGAGAAGAGCCGCTGGCGCCTGTATTGTTCGTCGCGCTCGATGGCTTCGTCGAGGGTGAAGGTGCCGTTGAAGGAGCCGCTGGAGATCTGCTGGTCGGAAGCGACGGATGCGATGGCGGCGCGGATCGAGTGCAGGCTGGCGAGCGGCTCGCGCTGGGTGCGGACGAAGAACTGAACATAGGGCGGCATCACGGTGGTGTACGGAACGTAGATGGCGGGGACGACGGGGCGATCGACTCCGTCGTTGCGCGCATCGCCGGCGACGCCGATGATCTGACGCCAGGCGGAGCTTTGCGCAGAGGCGGCCGCGTAGGTCCCCTGGCCTGTGAGGGCGGGAATGCGCAGCCGCCGGCCCAGGGCATTCGACGAGGAGAGATAGCGCGTCGCGAAAGCGTGATTGACGACCGCGACGAAGTCTCCGCGGGCGTCTTCCTCCGTATTCCAGACGCGACCCTGAAGCAGAGGGATGCGGAGCGCGGCGAAATATCGCCGATCAACCAGCATCACCCGGGCCTGCGGCTGCTCGTGATCGCGGGTTCCGTCGATGGTGAAGGAGCTCTTAGCGCCAGGAAAGGGCGGCGTGGCATCGGCGGCTACAGCGACCGTGGAGACACCGGGGACGGATGCCGCCTTCTCCCGGAGTTGCTCGATGTAAGCGGTGCGCGCCTCGCGCGACCGAATGCGGCTCCACTCGCCCGAGTCGTGGACGTGCAGCATGATGCCGAGCTTCTTGACATTTGCGGGATCGTAGCCAAGCGGCATCCTCATGAGCCGGAGAAAGCCGTGGATGGCGGCGCCCGCGGTGGCCATGAGAAGAAGCGTGATCGCGACTTGCGCGGCGATGAGAACGCTCCAGCGATGCCTTGCGGGAGCCGCGGCAACGCCCCTGCCGGGGAGCATACGCGCGGTATCGTGACGCGAGAGACGCAATGCGGGAACCAGACCGAAGAGGACGCCGCAGAGCAGCGCGAGCGCGACAGAGAACGCCAGGATGGGAGCGTTGATGCGAATGACGGATTCGGCGGGAAAGGAATCCGGAGAAAGCAACAAGGGGAGCTCTGCAAGCCAGTAGGACGCTGCAACGCCAACGACGGCGCCGGTCGAGGAGATGACTATGGCTTCGACGAGCAACTGGCGGACGACGCGCCAGCGGCTGGCGCCGATCGCGCTGCGGATGGCGAGCTCATGCTGGCGGGTGCGGCCTCGGGCCAGCAGAAGGATTGAGCAGTTGGCGCAGCCGACGATCAGCAGGAGCACAACGCCTGCGAGAAGAAGCGTCAGGGTGTGGCCGGTTTCCTGTTGGAAAGGCACAATGATGGGCTGGAGCGCGAGATGCCAGCGATCGGAAAATCGCTCGGGATGCTCTTTCGCAAACTGGCGCACGATGGGCTCCAGCGCAGCGTTGGCCGCGGCAAGCGTGGCGTGGGGCCGGAGTTTGAGCCACGGTATGTAGGCCGCGTAGGGAACGTTGGCGAGATTCCGCATCAGGCTGCCAGGCAGGTAGACATCGCCGACGCTGATGGTGTCATTGAATGCGAAGCTGCGCGGCATGACCCCGGCGATGGTGTAGGGGGCGCGATTGATTTCCAGCGTTCGCCCGATGATGTGCGGATCGCCGCCGAAGTGGCGCTGCCAGAAGCGGTAGTTGAGAACAACGACGGAATGGCCGCCGTTCTCTGCATCGGATGGCTCGATGTTGCGGCCAAGAAGCGGGCGCACGCCAAAGAACGCCCCGGCATTCTCTGTGACGTAGACGCCAGAGATGTCTTCGGGCAGTCCGCCGCCGGTGATTTCCATGTGCGAGGGGTTGAAGCCAAGCGCCGATTCGACCGGCGCTGCAAGGCGCAGGTCGTCAAACTGCGCCTTGTTGAGGACAAACCAGCTATATTCGTCAGGATGTTGCGGGTCGGTCAGGAGGGGGTTCACGATGCGGTCGGCGCCGGCGTAGGGAAACGGGTGCAGCAGGACGGCGTAGATGAGCGAGAACATCGCGGTGGTGGCGCCGATGCCGAGCGCGAGCGAGAGCACGGCGGCGGCGGCGAAACCAGGGTTGCGGCGCATGGCGCGGAGGCCGTAGCGGATGTCTCCCCCCAGCTCATCGCAGAAGCGGCGGCCGATGGCATCCCGGCAGTTTTCGTTTTGCGTAGCGGGCCGGCCGAGGTCGATGCGTGCTCTGCGGCGGGCTTCTTCTTCGGAGAGACCCTGGCGGATTAAAACTTCCTGGCAGGCGTCGAGGGTAGAACGAAACTCCGCTTCTTCGTCGCTGTGGATGCGTGGCGCGATGGACTGCCAGAGCTTGCGAATTGCGGCGAGGAGACTCATATCTCGCCCGCCTTCCTGTCGAGCATGCGGGCGACGACGCCGGCCATGTCGGTCCATTTGGCGGTCTCGGATTTGAGCTGACGCGTACCGGCAGCGGTGTGCGGGTAAAAGCGGGCGCGCCGATTGTTCTTCGACTCACCCCACCCGCCTTTGATCCAACCCCGGCGCTCAAGAGGATAGATGGCGGCATAGCAGGAACCCTGCGGGAGCGGAGTCAGTGGGCCGGGATCGTCC
>VFSW01007478.1_pt1 | contig 15855 bp, 14 predicted proteins | sample 5358111 | NCBI WGS metagenome assembly VFSW01 (sample SAMN11554181, study PRJNA540505) | mine drainage metagenome | isolation source: sediment from site ElyBrook_90M | place: USA: Ely Copper Mine, Vershire, VT | collected 2017 | reverse complement strand
CGGGTGCGGGGGGGGGGGGTGGATGCGCTCGCCTCCGACTATGTGCCGGCGAGCCTGATCGAGGCCGGGTTCCGCTGCGCCGCCGAGGGGAGCGCGGAATTGCCGCTCGCGGTGGCGATGATCACGGCGCGGCCGGCGGCGATGGTGGGGCTGGCCGATCGCGGCATGCTGCGGACCGGGGCGCGGGCGGATCTGGTGCGGGTGCGGCTGCACGAGGGCCTGCCGGTGGTGCGTGAGGTGTGGCGCGGCGGTGAACGGGTGGCGTGAATGCGCGTCGCGCTTTATTACGCACCAGATCGTGATGATCCGCTGTGGACGGCCGGGTGCGCCTGGCGCGGGCGCGACCCGACCGGCATCGCCGCCCCGCCGCCGGCGGGGGATGATCTGTCCGAGGTGACGGAGCAGCCGCGGCGGTACGGGTTCCATGCGACGCTGAAGGCGCCGATGCGGCTGGCGGCGGGGCATCATTACGCCGATGTGCTGGAGCAGACGCGCGCCTTGGCGGCGAGCCTGGCGCCGTTCGCCCTGCCGCCGCTGGCGGTGACCGCGCTTGGCGGGTTTCTCGCGCTGTGCGAAACGATCGCCTCGCCGCCCCTGCAGGCGCTGGCGGATGCGGCGACGGCGTGGGTCGATCCGTTGCGCGCGCCGCCGGACGCGGCCGAACTGGCGCGCCGGAGAGCCGCGCTGCTGCCGGCCGATGAGGCGAATCTGCGGCGCTGGGGCTATCCGTTCGTGTTCGGTGCCTGGCGCTTCCACATGACGCTGACACGGCGGCTGGAGGCGGCGGAGATGGCGGTATTGCGCCCGCGCGCCGAGGCCCATTTCCGCCCCGCCCTGGCGCGGACGCGCAGGGTGGAGGCGATCTGGCTGTTCACCGAGGCGGAGCCGGGGGCGCCGTTCCGGATGGCCGATCGGGTGCGGCTGGGGCCGTGAGCGCGGCGATGAGGGCGGCGGCACCGTCGGCGATGCTGCCATCGTTGACAATCGTGATCGTTTCGATCTGCGCGGGAATGGGCCGGCTGCGCGCCAGGCGCCCGGCGATGTCGGCCGCACTCTCCCGCCCGCGGGCGGCGAGGCGGGCGGCGAGCACCGCCGGCAGGGCGGTGATGACCACCACGCGGATCGGCGCGTAACGGGCGGCGGCCTGCTCCAGCACATCGCGGGAGACGTTGGCCACGACGATGCGGCCGGCGGCGAGATCGGCCGCGATGTCGGCCGGGATGCCGTAGGCGAGGCCATGCGCCTGCCCGGCCAGCGCATAGGCGCCGGCGGCGTGGCGGGCGGCGAATTCCCCCGGCGTGCGGGGGACATGATTCTCGCCGGTCGGGTCGGCAGGGCGGGTGATCTCGCGGCGGACGAAGCGCAGGCGCGGATCGGCGGCGAGGCGCGCCCGGGCGGCGGCGAGCAGCGTGTCCTTCCCGGCCCCGGAGGGCCCGACCACCAGAACCAGCATGGCTGCCTCGGTCTTTTCGAGACCGCCCCATGCCGCTAGTTTCGGCTGTTTGCAAGCGAGGGATGCGCGATGTTCACCACCCGGCCCGAAATCGCCGCCACGTTCGGCGCGGTCGCCACCACCCACTGGATCGCCAGTTCGGTGGGGATGAGCGTGCTGGAGCGGGGCGGCAACGCCTTCGATGCCGCGGTCGCCGCCGCCTTCGTGCTCAACCTCGCCGAGCCGCATCTGAACGGACCGGGCGGGGATGTGCCGATCCTGCTGCACGATGCCAGGACCGGGCGGCAGCACGCGATCTGCGGCCAGGGCGTGGCGCCGGACGCGGCGACGCCGGAGGCCTTCGCGGCGTTGGGGCTCGACCTCATTCCCGGCACCGGGCTGTTGCCGGCGGTGGTGCCGGGCGCCTTCGACGCCTGGGCGCTGATGCTGCGGGACTGGGGCAGCTGGGAACTGGCCGATGTGCTGGCGTGCGCCATCGGCTATGCGCGGCGGGGCATCCATCTGGTGCCGCGCGTACCCGCCGCGATCGAAACGATGCGGCCGCTGTTCGAGAGCGAGTGGCCGAGCAGTGCCGCGGTTTTCCTGCCCGGCGGTACTGTGCCTGCGGTGGGCGGGCTGTTCGCACGCCCGGTGCTGGCCGATACCTGGGAGCGCCTGGTGCGCGAGGCGACCGGCAGCAGCCGCGAGGCGCGGATCGATGCCGCGCGCAACGCCTTCTATCGCGGCTGGGTGGCCGAGGCGATCGGCCATTTCTACCAGGGCAGCGAGCTGCTGGATGTTTCGGGCCGGCGGCATCGCGGCCTGCTCGCCGCCGACGACCTGGCGCGCTGGGCGGCGCGCGTGGAGGAGCCGCTGGGGTTCGACTATCACGGCTATCGCGTGCTGAAGCCGGGGCCGTGGAGCCAGGGGCCGGTGCTGTTGCAGCAATTGGCGTTGCTGAAAGGCATCGATCTCGGCGCAATGGACCCGCTGGGGACGGAGTTCGCGCATGTGGTGGTGGAGGCGATGAAACTGGCCTTCGCCGACCGCGAAGCCTATTATGGTGACCCCGATTTCGTGACCGTGCCGATGGGCGAGTTGCTTGCGCCAGCCTATAACGATGGGCGGCGCACGCTGATCGGCGATCGCGCGAGCCTGCAATTGCGGCCGGGGACCATTCCGGGCTTCACCCCCGAGGTGGACCACGAGGCGGCCGCCCGCGCGGGGCTGCTGAACCGCGCGCTGGGCGCCGATGAGCCGACCGTGGCCCGGCTGGGCGCGACCGGCGGCGATACCTGCCATATCGACATCATCGACCGCTGGGGCAACATGGTGAGCGCCACGCCCTCGGGCGGGTGGCTGCAATCCTCCCCGGTGGTGCCGGGCCTGGGCTTCCCGATCTCGACGCGCGGGCAGATGTTCTGGTTACGCAAGGGGCTGCCGAACTCGCTGGCGCCGCGCAAGCGCCCGCGCACCACGCTTTCGCCCAGCCTGGCCCTGCGCGAGGGCAAGCCCTGGATGAGCTTCGGCACGCCGGGCGGCGAACAGCAGGACCAGTGGCAGGCGATCATGTTCCTGCGCATGGTGCATCACGGCATGACCATCCAGCAGGCGATCGACGCGCCGAGCTTTCATACCGAGCATTGGCCGTCGAGCTTCTGGCCGCGGGTGGCACGGCCGGGCAAGGTGGTGCTGGAGGGGCGCTACGACCCGGCGGTGCTGGCGGCAATGGCGGCGCGCGGGCATCTGGCGGAAATGGGCGAGGAATGGAGCGAGGGGCGGCTTTCTGCGGCGCGGATCGAGCCGGACGGGCAGATCTTCGCCGGCGCCAATCCGCGCGGGATGCAGGGCTACGCGGTGGGGCGGTAACGCCTCAGCCCGGCGGGCGGGCGGCGCCCTGGGCGGACGCCGCGCTGCTGCTATGCGCAAGCGACCGCAGATAGGCAACGATGTCGCGCCGCGCGACCGGGCTTGAAACCGCCATCGGCATCAGCGCGCCGGGCACGAAAACCCGCGGACCGGCCAGCCATTTCTCCAGTGTGGAGCGGTTCCAGGTGATGCCGCTGCCGGCCAGCGCCTTCGAATAGGGATAGCCCGGCACGGAACCGGCGAGCCGGCCGAACACATGGCGCAGCGGCGGCCCGACCTTGGCCGTATCGAGCGCATGGCAGCCCGCACAGGCGGAAGCGAACAGCGCCTCCCCCAATTTGGGGTCGGCCGGGCCATCCTGGAATCGGGCCAGGTTCGTGGCGCCCTTCGGCTTCACCGAGTGAAAGAAGGTGTAGGACAGCGTGATCGCGGTGACGTCCTTGGTGTCCGGGTCGGTCGCCATTTTCGGATCGACGAAGAACAGCACCGGCATCTGCACCGTCTGGTGGGGCGCCAGCCGTTCCTCGGTGAAGCAGAAGCACTGGATCTTCTTGAAGTAGATGCCGACCCGGCCGGGCGTGACGTTGAAGGTGGCGTGGCCGACCAGCGGCTTGTCCGACAGGTTGGTGGCGGTGAAGAACACCGGCGTCTGCGCGCCCAGATGCACCGTGACCTGGGTTTGCAGCGGGCGGAACCGCCAGGGCAGGCCGGGCGCGACGTTGGTATCGAACATCACCGTGACGGTGCGCGCGGCCGTTCGGGCGGTATCGGCGGCGACGCGCTGGGTGGTGCCGAGCGCGCCGGTGGCCGAGCAGAACAGCCGATATAGCTGCACCGAATAGGAGACCAGCGTGGTCATCCCGCCGATGGCGACGAGGGCACCCACCACCGGAAGGGCGCGACGGAAGCGATTCATGGCGGCCGATGTAGCGCCGGTGGCGGGCCAAGACCAGGGGGGGCGCCTTGGCAGCGCCGGCGCGGCGCGGCAGGGTAGGCGGATGACAGACAGCATCGACCGCGCACTGGCGGCGCATCTGCACCGCGTGCCCGGCATGGTGGCGCTGGCCACAACCGCCACCGGCACCCTCCACGAAGGCGCCTATGGCGTGGCCGACCCCGCAACCGGGCGGGAAATGGCGATGGATGCGGTGTTCTGGTGGGCCTCCATGACCAAGGCGCTGGTGAGCACCGCGGCGATGGGGCTGGTGGAGCAGGGCCGGCTTTCGCTCGACGCGCCGATCTCGGAGGTGCTGCCGCGGCTGGCGAACCCGCTGGTGCTGGACGGATCGGACGCGGCGGGCACGCCACGCCTGCGCGCGGCCGCGCGCCCACCCAGCCTGCGCGAATTGCTGACACATACCTCCGGCTATGCCTACAACACCTGGAACGCCCCGATCGAGGCTTATCTGCGCGGCCGGCGGACGCCGCGCATCCCCACCGACTGGGACCAGGCCGAAGCCATGCCGCTGGTGTTCGAGCCCGGCACTGGCTGGGCCTATGGCATCTCGACCGATGTCGTCGGCTGGGCGGTGGAGGCGGTGAGCGGCATGCCGCTCGATGCGTATCTGCAGCAGGCGGTGTTCGCCCCGCTGGGGATGGCGGATGCAACGGTGACGCTGAGCGAGGCGCAGCGGGCGCGGCTGGTGCCGATGCTTGGGCGCAACGATAATGGCACGCTGGCGCCGATTGCCTGGCCGATCGGCGGCGGGCGCAGCTTCGCCATGGGGGGTGGGGCGCTGTGCGGCACCGGCGGCGATTATCTGCGCTTTTTGCGCATGGTGCTGGCCGGGGGCGGGAATGTGCTGACCAGGGCGAGCATCGCCGAAATGGGGCGCAACCAGATCGGCGGATTGTCGATGGAGCCGATGCGCGTGGCGGTGCCCGGACGCTCCCGCGATTTCGAGCCGTTTCCGGGGATGCGCAAGGGGTGGGGGCTCGGCTTCATGATGACGACCGAGGACGTGCCGGAGCGGCGCAGCGCGGGCTCTCTGGCATGGGCGGGGCTGGCCAACACCTATTACTGGATCGATCCGAAGCGGGGTGTGGCCGGGGTGTTCCTCACACAGATACTGCCCTTTGGCGACGAGGCGGCGCTGGAGGCGTTTGCCGACTTCGAGCGCGCGGTCTATCGGCAGATCGGCGCGGCATAGGGGTTCATCGTTCGTTCATCATAGCTGCGGTAGAACACGGCAGCACCAGAACGGCGCCGCGCCCCCCTCCTTCGGTGGAGGCCTGCTGTGCCGTTCGCCACATCCATCGCCCCCGCCTCCGCCTCGCGCGCGATCGCGCCGATCGCCCCGACCGCACCGGCGCCGAAGCCGCTGCAGCGCACGCCGAACCCGCAATTGCGGCTGGACCCCGTGCTGGGGCTGCTGGTGGTGGAGATCCGCGACGCCTCCGGCGCGGTTGTCGCCTCCATCCCGACCGCGCGGCAGCTTGCCGCCTATCGCGCCGCGGCCGGCGCGCGCCCGCATGTGGCGCGACTCGTTTCGAAAGCATAGGGACTCACCGGAAACGCCTCCTCCGGGAGGAGGGTGCCGGCGATGGTGAGGGCCTCGGCGATGCGGGCCATCGCCCAGATGCGCAGCGGCGAGGCTTCCGCCATGGCATACAGCCCCGGCAACGCCGCGCGCAGGGCCGCCGCCTCCTGACGCATCGGCCCAAGCCACCGGGCACGGAAGATGCGCACCGCATCCTCCATCAGGGCGGTACGGTCGCGCACGAAAAGCGGCTGGATGGAAAACGTTTCCAGATGGCAATAGGCTGTGGTGAGCAGCGGCATGCGCCAGGTGGCATCGGACAAGGCATCGTCGATGGAGGCGCCATTCTGGGAGGCTTCCGTCTGCAACCGGGCGAGCAGAGCGAGCGGGCGCCCACCATCGCGGCGCCAGAAAAGAACCTCTGGCACGTGGCGGATTTCGCCGAACAGCGCGAGTTCGGCAAGTGCCGCGTGGTCCCATCCGGCGCGATAGCGGAAGCGCGAGAGGCGAGCGGCGGCGGTGCGGCGGTAGATGCCCCAGAAGGACGGCGCGCTGGTGTAATGGCGCATGACAATGCCGGCACGCACGCGCATAGCCGCGCCGACCGCATGCAGTCGATGCGAGAGCGGATACATGCCCTGCACCCTGCCCGTGCCGGTGAACACCAGCCCGGCGGCATGGCACATCGCGCAATCAGGTGCGGCCTGCATGACTTCCATGATTTGCTCGACGAATTCCGGCGCCAGAAGATCGTCCGCCGTCTTGGGCAGGACGAAAGGCGCATCGCCGACGGTGAAGGCACGCTCACAATTGCGCAGGCCGCCGATATTCGCCGGGTGGCGATGCAGCGTGACGCGCGCATCCTGGGCGCCATAGCTGCGGGCGATCTCCTCCGTGCCATCGTCGGAATGGTTATCGAGGATGGTGAGGCGGAAATCCCCGCGCGTCTGCGCGAGAATGCTCTCGATGGTGGCACCGAGCGTCGCGGCACCGTTATGGACGAGCAGGTTGATATCGAGCGTCGGCCCGCTCATACCGGCCGCACCGCGGCCACGCACCAGTCGCGCCACGTGGTACGCAGCGCCGCGGCAAGGGCGGTGGCGAAGCGCGGACCGTCACAAAGCGGGCTGCTGCGCACGCGGTGGCGCATGCCCGCACGCAGGGCGGCCAGCGCGGGACTATCGCTGGCGCGGGCGATGGCGGCGGCACGGTAGCCCGCCTCGTCGGCCACAATCCAGTCCGCCAGGCCGACATTCGACAAATGACTGGCCGCGTGGCGGGAGGCGAAACTCTGCCCCGGCATGGTGAGCGTGGGCACACCCATCCACAACGCCTCGCAGGTGGTCAGCCCGCCGGAATAGGGAAACGGGTCCAGCACGATATCGATCGCGGCATATTCGGCGAGTAGCTGGCGATGCGAACTGCGGCCGGACAGCTCCAACCGTGCGGGGTCCACACCCTGCGCCGCGAACCTCGCAAGAATATCCGCTACAATCTCCGCCTCATCGAATTGCGGGGATTTGAGCCGCAGGCGGGCGGTTGGCACCGCCGCCAGAATATCCGCCCATAGCGCGATGACCGGCAGCGTGATCTTGGCAAGGTTATTATAACATCCAAACGTCACGAACCCCTTCTCGAGTGCTGGCGCCGGCGCGACATCGGGTGCATAGGCCGGCGGGCTGTAACAGACATAGCCATCCGGCAGGCGGAGCAGGCGTTCGCTGTAGAAAGGCTCGAACCCCGCGGGTGTTTCCGCGGCGTCAGAGATAAACCAGTCCATCTCCGCCATGCCGGTCGAATGGCTCTGCGAACCGACCCATTTGATCTGCACCGGCGCCAGACGATGGGCGCATAGCGCAAGCAGGCCGCGATCCCCATGGCCGGACAGGTCGATGAGGATATCGAGACCAAGGTCGCGCAGCGCGGCCACATGTTCCGCATGAGGAATACGTTCGATATCGACCCATTCCGCGGCGATGGCGGCGAAGCGACGTTGCAGAGGATCCGATGAAGGAGACTGGCCGATGCAGACCAGCTGAAAATTGGCAGGGTTCAGCGCCTCCAGCCCGGCGATGGTGAGCCACCCGACCGGGTGGGTCTTGAAGGCGAGAGACAGCAGCCCAATGCGTAGCGGACGCTCTGGGTCCGGGGTGTTCGCGAACATGGGTGTGACGCCGCGCGCCAGGACCGCCGCGGCAGCGCGCGCCGCGCCGAGCAGGCCCGCGGCGTCCACACCCGCGACATAGGGCAGCGCATTGCACACGGCACGATGGCCAAGCGCATCCTGCGGCGAGGCGAGGACCGCGCGGCGGGCCGCCGCCAGACCGGCCGTCTGGAGGCCGCGCGAGACCAGAGCATTGGCCAGGTTGGCCAGCAGCACCGGCCGTTCCCCCTGTTCGGCGAGCAGACGCTCCAGAATGCCGGACGCCGCATGGAAATATTGCCTGCGCATGAGAGTCGCGGCGAGGTTATTGACGATTTCGGCATCATCCGGAGCGAGCGCGTGCGCGCGGGCAAGTTCGGCACTTGCCTCGTCCAGGCGTTGGGCATGGGCCAGCGCAACACCGCACAGACGCGCGGTGACGATGCAGTCCGGCGCAAGGAGGGCGGCGGCCTCCAGCACCTCCGCGGCCTCCGCGAAGCGACCCAAATTGTCGAGCAGCGCACCACGTGCCGTGAGTGCAACGGTGTCCCGCGGGGCGGTACGGCCCACCGCCTCCAGCCGGGCAAGTTCGGCCTCCGCATGGCCTGCGGCACGGGCCGCATCGATGCGGCGGAGCGCGATGCCGATACGGGTGGGAGCCAGCGCCTGGCCACGCGCGAAAGCGGCCTCCGCCGCGCCCGGGTCGGTGGGGCGCAGCGACATGCCCAGCGCGTCCCACGCATCCGGGTCCAGCGGGGCAAGCCCCACAGCGCGCAGCAGCAGGAGCTCCGCGCTACCGGCGGGGCCGGTTGCGCTGCGCAACCGTCCAAGCCCGACCAGCGCCGCCACGCAGGTGGGATCCTGCTCCAGCGCCTGCTCGTACAGGCAGATCGCCGCGGCGACCTCCCCACGACGACGCAGGCTCGCCGCGAGATGCAAGGCGGGTTCGGTCCACCCCGGAAAGCCCGCGACCAGAGCGCGAAGTTCAGCCACTGCGCGATCGGGGTCGCCGGCGCGCTCCTCCGCGAGGGCGAGGTGGAGGCGACCGACCGCCGATCGGTCGCCCAGCGCAGCCGCCTCGCGCAAATTCTCCAATGCGGCATCGAACCGGTGCAGACGCAGCGCGGCCGCACCCTCCTGCAGGCGGCGGGCGGGCAGCAGGGCCTCAGGCGTGGAGGTCTGGGTCATGATCGTTTCGTTCCAGGATGCCAAACAGGCCCGGCACGGGTGCGCCGCCTTCCTCGCGCACGGCCTCGGCGCGGATCATCCGCACGGCGAGGCCGGCCTGGCGGGCGGCCTGGTGCACATAGCCCGGGCCATGGGCGTAGCGCCCGTGATGGCCGAGCGCCCAGGTTGCCGGATCGGCCCCCTGCTCGACCGAGAAGATGAAGTGGCCGCGAGGTGCGAGATGGGTGCGAACGGCGGTGAAGACAGCCTGCAGATCGCCGAAATAGCAGAGCACATCGGCCGCGATGATGATCTCCCAGCTTCGGGACTCGGCTGCCAGGACGGTTTCGATGTCGCCTTCGATAAGGTCGGCATAGATCCCCTTCTCCGCCGCCTTGTGCAGCATGGCCGAGGAGACATCGATGCCGGTGATGCTTTCAACCGGGAGGTCGGACAGCGCGACGGCAACGAACCCGGTGCCGCAGCCGAGATCGAGAACCGATCCGAGCCGGCCATTCGCTGCGACCAGCGGGAGCAGTTCCGCGCGCACCAGGCCGGGAATGCGATACCCCAGCCGCATGAGATGGGATTCGAAATGCGGGGCGTATCCATCGAAGACCGTCTGCACATAGGAGACCGGAGCGCGCGCCTGGGCGGTGGCGGCGCCGCCGGCACTGGCCAGATGGCGGACATAGGCATCTTCGGGCGCAAGCTTCAGGGCCTCGGCATAGATTTCGTTGGCGTCCTCGTTGCGATCCATCATTGATAGCGCGTGGCCAAGCAGACCGAGCACGCAGGCATCCACATGCCCGGTGGCCCGCGCCGCAGTGCCCAGCGCGATGGCGCGCGCCGGATCGAGATCACGCAGGGCCAGGAGCATGGCCGCGACGCGCAGCCCAGCGACCGCCGGCCACCGCTCCACCGCGGCGGCCAGGGTGGCGACGGCGGCCGATCGCTCGCCACCGCGCTCCTGCGCTTCGGCGAGATCGTGCGGGATAGAGGGGTCGGCGGGTGCCAGTTCCTGCGCGGATGAAAGGCAAATGGCCGCCTCTGTGCAGCGCCCGAGGACATTGAGGGCACGACCGAGAGCATGCTGTGCGCTGGCGCGACGCGGTTCCCTCATCACCGCCTCGGCGGCGACGGAAGCGGCCTGCGCGCCATCCCCGGCCTCAAGCCAGGCGCGTGCAAGTTCCTCCAGAATGATGGTATCGTTCAGCACATGTGCGGCACTTTGCAGCAGTGCAACAGCCTCCCGCGGGCGGCCGGTGCGCAGCAGCAAAGCCGCCTCCGCCCGGTCGGCGATGGCGCTGGCCAGCGGGGTACGCGCGCCGGCGCGCAAGGCCCCGAGCAGCACGCTTGCGCCAAGCAGATGGCCGGCTTCCGTGAAGCGCGCGACGGCCGCGCCGAGGACAGCCGGATCCGGAGCCGAGGGAAGGGCGGCGGCGCTGCCATCCGGCATGGGCTAGGTTCCGGCAGCGAGGCCGGCGGCAAGATTCTCCCCGACCTCAACGACGAATTCCAGATTCGGCGCGGCGGCGCGCAGTTCCCTCTGCACCGCCAGCCCGACCGAGGCGATGGCGCCCTTGAGCGGCGGTGGTAACTGGTTGTCTGGATCGCGGACGAGATCGACCACCGCGGTCCACAGCCGCGTGGCATCGGCAATCGCACGTGCGCGCGCGATCTCCGAGCCATGATGCGCCCGTCGCAAGGCAAGGTTGACACGGCGGAAGACGTCCGCCTCCTGATGGCGCAGGCTGCGGTTCGCCGAGGCGGCCGCATAGGCGCGCGCGGCGTGAGGGGGCGGCGGTGGCCCGGCATCGGTATCAGCGAGTGGTGCATCCATGTCTATGGCTCCTGTGCGATGTGCGCCGGGGCGCTGATGGTGCGCCCAAGCACCGCGTCCTCGTGGCGGATGATCCGCCGGGTGAGGCGCAGTGCGGCATAGCAATCGTCCCTTTCGGCGGCGGCGAGGGCACGGTCCAGGATTTCGCGCGCGAGCGCCGAGGTTGTGCTGTGCTGGAATTCCTCGATCAGCGAGCGGGCGAGGAGGAGCGCCCCCTCCCGCTGGTCGGGTTCGCCGATATAGGCCGATTGGAGCGCGAAATAGATTCGGCGCGCCGGGCTGTCGGCATCGCCCGGGGCCATGATCTGCCGACCGAACAGGAAGCGGGCATGGCCGTTGAGTTCGATCCTGGTTTTGGTTCGAAAACGGATCGGTGCGCCGTTGATCACCATGGAATCGCCCTGGCGCAGTTCAAGCACCAGCGTGGACATCCGTCTCTCCCGTATCTGTCATGAGCGTGCGAGGCTGGGCCGAGGCCGGCCGCAGCCGGCCCCGGTGCCCTATCACGGGAAGAGCTTGAGCAGGCTGGAGGGTGCCTGGTTGGCGATGGACAGCGCCTGCGTGCCAAGCTGCTGGCGGATCTGCAGGGCCTGCAGCTGCGCCGATTCCTGGGCCAGATTGGCATCCACCAGCGCGCCAAGACCGGTGTTGAGCGCATCGATCTTGCTGCTGTTGTAGCTCACCTGATTGGTGACGTAGTTGGTCGCCGAGCCATAGGCGTTCAGTTCGTTGCCGAGCGAGTTGAGCTTGTTGATGAACGTGGCGCCGGCGGCGGTGCCGATCAGCCCGGCGATGGTGCCGGCGCCGTTCAGCTGGGTGGAGGTGAAATTGAGCGAGGCGACGAAGGCCGAGCCGCTGAAGGTGGCGATGCCGTATGTGGCACCGACCTCGTTGCGCACCACCGCCACACGACCGAAGCCCTTGGCACCGCCGATATTGCCGATCAGCGTCTTGCCGTTGTACGTGGCGTCCTGGAAGAAGGTCTTGATGTTGGTAACGAGGGATTGGTACTGCGAGACATATTGCGTGCGCTGCGTGCCCTGCACCGTGCTGTCCGCAAGCTTGACCAGCACCGCGCGCGCGGACGCCATGGTGTTCGAGACGTTGTTGAGTCCCGCACTGGTGGTGGCCAGAAGGCCCTGCACATTGCCAAGCTGATCGTTGGCGGAGGTGAGGGCCCCGACATCGGAGCGGACACGCTGGGCCACGGCATAGGCGGCGCCGTTATCGGTGGCGTCCGCCACCTTGTAGCCGGTCGCAACCTGCTTCTGCACTGCATTGAGTTGCGAGGCGGTGGCGTTGAGGGATTCGAGCGCGACCATCGCGCCCATGTTGGTGTTGACGGAGTTGAGCGTCGAGGACATGGCTGGTTTTCCTTGAGGTCCGAGGGATTTGCCTGCCCCCGCGTTTTTGCGAGGTCTCAGGCGGTGTAGGGGACGGCGATTAACAGGGAGTGAAACGCGCGGCGGATTTACGCCCCCGCGGGCAGGAATTTGACGAGCGAGAGAGTGCCGAGATTGGAGATGATCTGGTACGATCCCTGAAGCTGGGTTTCCACCTGGGATAATTGCGAGAGCGTGGTTGTCATGTTCGCATCCTGCACGGCCGAGATCTGGCCATCGAGCACGGTGCCGGCGGCGGCCAGGGAGGCCTGGGTGGCGGTCAGGGCGGTCTGGCGGTCACCCATCACGCCGGCATCGGCGTTCAGCGCCGTGATGGCGCCGCCGAGGGCGGTGTGGGCGTCCGACACCAGGGCAGAGAATCCCGAGGCCCCGACCTGGCTGCTGGAGAGCGCACCAAGCGTGGCGAGCGTGCGCAGGATGTCACGCGTGTAGGACCCGGTGGTGGACCCGCCGGTGGAGGCGACATCTCCATTCGAACTGGCAATGATGCCGCTGGGCACCGACCCGGATGGCCCGGTGGGCACGCCGCCGCGCAGCGCGTTCGCCGCCGCCGCCGGCTGCGACAGCGCAGCGGAGAACGGCGACGTGCCAGGCGCATTGGAGGAGGCGATGGCGAGGGTGGCGGCGATGGTGGCCGGCCCGCCATTGGCGGCGAGGCCGGAGACCGCGGTCGCGATCTGGGTGGCGAAGCCGGAGGCGCCGATCGCATCCGGCGCGGGGATGGGCGGGTTGGCGCTGTCCTGCCCGGCAAAGACGTAGGTTCCACCGTCGGTGGTGTCGAGCAGGCTGGCCACCTGCGCCAGCGCGGCGCGGGCATTGGCGGCGACGCTGTCCACGGTGGAGGGAGTCAGCCCGTTGAGCGTGTTGGTCTGCGCGTAGAAATTGCTGGCGATGGTGCTGATCTGCGATAATGCGTTCTGCGCGACGCCCATCTGGCCGGTGGCGGTGTTGATGGTGCTGGACCAGGCGTCGATATGGGCGCGCGCCGGAGCCAGCGACAAGGCGGTGGCGGCGCCGCTGCCGAGGCCGGCATAGGTGGTGGCGACACGCCCGCTGGCGGCCTGCTCGGTGAGGGTCTGCATGCGTTGCTGGATCGTTGCGGAATCCGCGATCACCTGACCGAGCGCACCGAAGCCGCCGAGCGCGCCGCCACCATAGCTGGAAGTGGGACCAAGCATGGCCGCCTACTGCACCATGCCGAGCAGCGTGGACCACATCGACTGCACCGCGGTGAGGACCTTGGCGTTGGCGCCATAGGCGGTTTGCAGCGTGATCATGCTGGACATCTCCTGATCCATGCTCACGCCGGTTTCGGCGGTGAGCTTTCCCTGCAGGCTGGTCTGCGTGCCCTGGGCGATGGCGAGGTCGGCGCTGGTGGTGGCGCTGTCCGCCGCCTGGGCGGCCAGCGTGGCGGTGGCGAAGCCGGCGAGGTCCGCGGGCGGGGCGAAGGGGGCGGCCAGCGTGCCGGTCGGGCCGAGGCCGGTGGTGGCCGGCGACGACTGGGCGACACCGGCCTGCACCTGCGCCGCGAAGGCGTAATTGAGCACGCGCGAGACCAGGGTGGTGAAGCCGGCAGGACCGCCGGGCGGGTTGGGCGTGAAGGCGGCGGGCCCGGTGGCACTGGCCGCGACCGCATGCGTGCCGTCGCGCACCAGCGCTGGTGTGGCGGCGACGACCGGATTGACCGTTATGATACCGGAGTATCCGACATACCCCGCCTGCACCGGCGGCGGCGTGCCGCCAGGGATGGCGCCCGACGGCGCGGTGAACAGGGTGAGCCCCTGGGAATCGAGGCGGGTGCTGAGGGTATGGGCAAACTCGTCGAGCGTGGCCTGTTGCGCCGGCAGCGTGGTATCGCGCAGCGTGCGCTCCGCGCCGAGCGTGCCGGCGCCAAGCTGGGTGGTGACATCGACCCCGCCAAGGGTGACCGCCGGTGCGCCAGCGGCGGGGTAGGAGGAGGCCGGGCCGAGCGTGGCGGTGGCGACGGCGAGCGGACCGCTGGCGGCATCGGTGGGCAGATTGATCCCGTTTGTGGTGAGCACGCGCAGGCCGCCATTGGGCAGCGCCACCGGGCGCAGGGGCAGGATCTGGCCCAGCGTGTTCAGCACACCGGCGCGCTGATTCTCCAGATCCGCGGTGCTCTGCCCGCCGGCGCGCGCGGCGATGATCTGGCGCGACAGCGCCCCGATCTGGCCGAGGGCGGCGTTGGCGGTGGAGACATCCGAGACCATCGCATCCTGTGCGTTCTGGCGTGCGGTGGCGATGGCGCCGGCCACCGAGCGGATCTGGGCGGCCAGGGTGGCCGCCGCCCCCACCACCGCGCTCTGCTGGGTGGCGTTGGCGGGGTCTGTCGCGAGCGCGGTGAAACTGTCCTGCATTTTGCCAAGTTGGCTTGCGATATCGGTGCCGGCGCCGGGCGCACCCTGTGCGGCGTCGATGCCGGCGAGCGCGGATTGCCGGGCCGCAAGGCCGGAGGCGGTGGCGGTGGCATCGAGTGTGGCGGCGGCGAGGGCGGTATCCGTGACGAGCGTGGCCGGAGCGCGCGCGACACCACGGCCCGCGCCATCGGCGGTGAGGGCAGTGGTGGCCGCAACCTCCCGGCTGTAGCCCGGGGTGGAGGCGTTGGCGACGTTCTGCGAAACGATGCCGAGCCGCGCGGTGATGTCGGCCAGGCCCGAGGCGCCGATCGCGAAGGCTGTGGAAAGGCTCATGCGAAGGCCGCGCGCTATCGGATCATGTTGATGGTATCTTGCAGCATCTGGTTGGCGGTGGTGACCACCTTGGTGTTCGCCGTATAGGCCTGCTGGGCGACGATGAGCTTGGTGAACTGGCCGGCGACATCGACGTTCGATTGTTCGACCGCACTGGCGACCAGCGCGCCCGCAACCCCGCTGCCGGCGCTGTTGACCGTGGGCGTGCCGGCGGCATTGGTGGCCGTGAAGCTCTGCCCATCCTGGCGTTGCAGCGCGCCTGGATCGGCGAAGGTGACAAGCGGCACCTGGGCGATGGTGCGCGAGCTGCCATTGTCGTATTTGGCAACGATATCGCCGGCCGCGGTGGTCGAGGCGGAAACGAACTGCCCCGGCGCAGAGCCATCCTGCGAGATGTCGGCAACCGTGAAGCCGGTGGCGGCCATCTGCGTGAGACCCGTTGCGCCGCCGAACGTTCCGAGCGAGAGCGCCACGCTCTGCGGCGCGCCGGCGGTGAACTGGGTGGTGAAGGACAGCCCCGCGGCGGTGCCGGCCGCGCCGGTTCCGGTGGCGGCCAGGGTGCCGTAATCGGAGGTGACACCGGCGATCGTATTCAGCGTGCCGTCGCTGGCGAAGGTGAGTTGCGCGGTGCCGAGGATGCGATTGCCGGAGGCATCGCTCGCCACCGCGGCGGGGGCCGGGTTCACATCGTTTGGCGAAACAATCGCCAGGGTCCAGGTATTCGCGCTGCCGGTCACGGGCGAGAATTCCAGCGCCAGGGGATGGCCGGTGCCGGCCGCATCGTAGATGGTGGTGTTGGTAATGGCG
>VFSW01007477.1_pt1 | contig 15855 bp, 18 predicted proteins | sample 5358111 | NCBI WGS metagenome assembly VFSW01 (sample SAMN11554181, study PRJNA540505) | mine drainage metagenome | isolation source: sediment from site ElyBrook_90M | place: USA: Ely Copper Mine, Vershire, VT | collected 2017 | reverse complement strand
GTGGGAGGGTTGGGAGGAACAAAATTGTCATCGTGACCTTCTGCCACCTCTTCAACGTCGGTTGGGTCCTGAACCGGGGGTGCCTGAACTACCGGGGCCGGTGGGGCTGGAAGTGCAACCGGGGTCTGTGCTGGTACAGATGGGGACGCCGGCTGAACGGCCGCCGGGGGTGCCCCAGTCACGAACTGCTTGTCCTGAAGGTTCTGGGCCTTTTGCTGTTCGGCCAACAGTTGAGCCTTAAGCGCTTCTATCTCCTGTTGTGGGGTTGGACCCATGGGCATGCCCATGGGTTGGGGGCTCTGCAAACCCGCATACGGATTGCCATCCTGCATCATACTGGCCCGTGGCCGGCTGGTGCCCATCATGGGTGGCATTTGTGGCATTTGCGGGAAATTGGGGTTGCCCATCTGTTGGTTTGGGTCCGGGTACTGGGGTTGAAGGGGAGGATAGGGTTGCTGCAAGGGTTGCTGCTGTCCCATGCCCTGGTCCATTCCCTGACCCTGGTAGAAGCGTGCCAGGTCCACGGCTTGGCCGGTTCTGCCACTCATCTGAGGGAACTGGGGCATGCCCAGGTTCTGCGGGGCCGGCGGGGTGGGAATGGAGGAGAGATCGACCCCGGCGGCGGCGGCCTGCATGCGGAGTTCGATGGCCCGATTGTGCTTGTCCATGAGTTCCCCATAGGACTTGCTGAAGCGTTCTAGTTCCACTGTAGCGTTGCGGGCAGTGGCCTGTTCGCGCTGCCCATGAACGAAATCTGTGACCATGTTCATGAACCCCTCGAAAACTTTGCCAATGGCTGGGGTGTTTAGGGCGTCGATGGTGGGATTGGTCTTGGTGGCGATGGCAGAAAGGGCGGTGTTGAAACGATTGACGCGTGCAATTTCGTTCTCGAGGCCTGTGAGCGCGTCGTAGGGACGGGGGGGCGCTGCAATCCTTGGTGCCTGGGGACGGTTGCGGTTCTTAAGCCATTCCGCCTGTTCCATCAGGAGCTGCTGTTGGAGCTGCTGGTTCAAAGACGCCTGGGTGGCGGCCACATCAACAGTTGCGGTGGGGGGCGCCGAGGCCGGGGTGGAGGGAACAGTTTGGACCACCACAGGGGGTGGTGTTACGATAACCGGGGTCGGAGAAGCTGTTGGAGCTTCCTCGGGATTGGTCTCCCATGATTCATCTGCAGGGCGGCGGCTTCGTCCGATCATTATTTCTTCGCCCTGCGGGTGCGGGCATCGTCGATTACGCCGTTAAGAGTATCTTCCCAATCAATGTCCGAGGCGCACTCGGGATTGGGGCACACGTCCTTGTCCATTTCCCATGGGGTGCCGCACTTGTCGCAGATGAAATATGCGGTTTCTGGGACGTGCTTGGTGAAACGGTCTTCCAAGCCTTTGAGCCTGCCATCCGTCACTGCCAGGCCGCTATCCAAAGCCTTCCTGACTTCAGCCGCGACTGTGGCAGGAAGGGTCTCCATCTGAAGCTTTTGCGCCTCCAGCGCCTTGATGGCGCTGTCCAACAACTTGCACTCGTCGCCTGTGCAGGTGGTAAGTTGCACTCTCAAGTCGTCTATCTGCTTGCTCAGTTCTGCTCCGGTTGTCATTCTTCACCATTCAGTTCGTTTTCCAACGCCGTCTCTTCAGCCGCCTCTTCAAGTACTTGTCTGTAGAGTTTCGAGCGGCGGAGGAGCTGCATGTCTTGAAGCAACTTGTCAATTTCGGTGGTGTGCAAAATTGTCTGTGGGGGAAAATTGAAATTGATTGGCACTGGCAATGTTGTGGGTTCGGGCAATGGCGGGGCGTGGCCAGTTTGTACCACCACGGGTTCGGGAACTTTGCCATGCAGGCAGTCCTTGCACTTGTAGTTGTAGGCCCGCCAGGAGCTGGCGTAGCTGTTTGTTTGGAGAAGAGGGGTCCCGCAGACCTTGCAGTTCTTTGTTCCCCATGGGATGGGTTTGGGTGTTGCCTTCGGCATGCGTATCTTTCCCAATGCGCGGGTGGTATTTAGGCATGGGGCTAGTACTTTGTTTGGATGTGGGTGTTTGGATTGTGGGTGAGGTTCTCGAAGCTTGCAAATGGCTGTGTCAATGCGCCGTTTTGTGCTTTATATGGGGGGCACATACTTAAAAAATAAAAATGATATACCGACAAGAGTACTCAGTGTGTCACGACGACAACCCCCTTTCTGGCTGGGTAAGTGGCGATTCAAGAATCCGGGCGTCGGGGCCGTCTCTCTCTTGTACTCACTTGAGAAAACAAGCGCCCCTCTTTTTTTATTTTTTTAGTGTATGGCCTCTATAAAAGAGAGTCACACACCACACAGCATTTCTGAGGAAGACGGCCCACGGTTAAATACCTAGCCGCCTATGGGTTTGGGTATGACCGAAGACGGTCCCAAACACCCAATGGAAGACCAAGCCATGGAAAGCATGCAGACTGGCAACCCCGTTCCTTTGCTGATACTTCACAGAACCCTGTACGACAAGTCCGACCCGTCTCCTTTGCTGCATTCCCGACCGATGTTTGGATGGCAAGCCCCTACGGAAGAACGTGGGTGGCTGTGCCCGGATGGGCATCCAGTGAAGGCAGCTAGGGCCAGGGCCTTTGTAGGCCTCTTCTGCACCAGATGTGGAGCGCTGTATCCTGGGCCAATTTTTGATCAGAGTCTTCCAAGCGCAACCACAAAGGCAGACGAGAGAATGCTGCGAAAGATCGTGCCCTATTTCCCGACTCTGGATGGGGTTCGAAGAATGACAGCCAACGTCAAAGATCTACGGGACCCGTACATTGCCCTTGGCAAGTACACCGGCTATTACTTGAGGGACTGGTACGAAGACACCTGCCCGGCCTGTTTTGGCGACTTGCAAAACAACAAGTGCATCGTCTGTGGACTCGATAACACGGAACTGGGGTTGTGGAGCGGGCTCGTATCCTATGTCCATGCCCCATTCGAAACAGTTCTCCATTATGTGAACGCACAGGCAGTTCAAGCAGCCCATTACTATAGCATCACTGCCAGAGTCGGGAAGAAAAAGGAATACGCGCGGTTGCTCAAAAACGTGCAGGACGTCCAAGCCGTATTCCATGGAATGGAACGTACCTTCTCCGCCTTTGGCAGACTAGGAAGCTACCTGTGGAGATACCGTACAACCATCAAATATGCCCCATGGGTATGGCGCACCAACTTTGGCCTCATCCACGGGCGCAGGGGGGAACGATTGTTCGGAACGGTGTACAACGTCAACGACGTCCTGAACCGACCAGAGTTCTGGTATGTGGACTTTATGGACGAAGCCAATCAAGGATACCTACGTGACATCTTCCAGGCGCACGGCGACCTCTTTGGCACTTTCGAGGACTACATGAACAGTGTCCCCTTGGGCTATCCGGAAACGGTGGTCAAGTATCTGTCCCCAATCGCCGCATCGATTTCCACAGGCAACCCGGCTGGTAAGACGGCCGGGAAGGAAAAAACACCTTATTGATGAACTGCGCCGTGACCGTGGTTCCGTCCCTTGATGGACTGGCGGAACCACTCCCGAGCCTTCACCAAGTCCTGCCGGTCCGGGTTCTGCCCCACTCCCCGGTAGAACGCTATGCCCATGACCGCCACTGCGTGCTTGATGCGTAGGTGTTGCTCTACCGCCTCGAGGAACCGGCAGGCACCCTCCCCGCTGGCCTGCCATTGCCATGCCTGGTTCTTGTTCTTGCCCGTGTTGGCATAAACCGATCCGCCGAACACATCCAGCAAAGATAGCAGCGTGGGCTTGTGGATGTTCGTGACCGTAACCCGCAGCCGATGGCTGTGCTCGTCGTCCGCTCCATCGATGCCCACGTACCCCTCCCCGTCGAACAGCCCGCCATAATAGGCGGCCTCTGCTTCGGTTAGGGTTGCTTCTACCATTCCATCACATAGGTCTTCGCAGCGGGTGTGGGCAGCTTGGCTAGTGGTTCCGATGTGCTGTCCTTAACAGAATTGTTATGGTCGGGAGTTCGATCTTTACGTTTCAATTTGGGCTTTGTCACAGTCAGGATTGCAGGGAATCTGGGCCGTTCAGGTAACAGTTTCCGGATGCGCCCCCATACGATCCGGGCTATGGGGGCGCGGACCCGACGCAGCAACCACAGGTCACGGTTCCAATCCACTTCCTTGGGGGGGAGGTTGTAAGCACAGTAGTACGCCATAAGGGATGCGTCGAAGGGGGCCTCGCCGCCCGCGTGGAAGTCCGCCCATGCCATCACTGGGTCGAGTTCGCGCCCGGTCTCCACGTGGCAGACTTCCCACGTGCGACCCGCGTTCATGAGGTCGGCATAAGTGCTGTTCAAGGTGGCCAACGACACCGGCCACTTCCTTTGTTCGCAAGCTTCGATGAGGTCGACCCGTTGCGGCCGGGGGAAGCCCATGACCTGGGGCGGGTCATTGGACTTGGGCACCTTGTCGGTATTGGGTACCAGCACGAACGACTTCCATGGCAACACCTGTGGCTTCGCCAGGTCGTAGATGGGGAACAGCCGGTTGCCGTCCGTGTCTTCGTCCGGGGGTTGGTCGGGGGTGTCCAAGTACACGGGCATGCGCCCGAAGTAGGACAGCACCACTTTGATGGTGTGCCCACGTCCACAGCCGGGTTCGGCTGCCAGAAAAACGCTTTGGGCCTTGCCAGTCTCGATGTATTGCTTCATGAAGGTGGTCTGCGGCTGCAGGGATGGGGGGAGGTCAGTAATCTTCAACCGCCACCTCCTGAGCCTCCCCCGGCCCGGTGCGGCGAAACAGGAACCATGCACGGATGCGGCGGTTCGTGCCAAGGTGAATCATAATATCCCCCAACTGTCGCCAATCCTCGCCTCGGTAGATGGGGGGTCTTTCGTCCATCCATGCCAAATAGTAGCCAGGAGGAACCACGGCCGCAAGACCCCGAACCACCAGGCGCTTGTTGGGCATGGCAAATCCATACCTCGCAGCGTCGTCTGGTTCGTACGGTGGATCGGCGGTCACCAGTTTGAACTGCTTGCCGGCAAACAGGGTTGAAGCATTCACGGCATCCCCCACCACATCCGGGTGCTTGGCGGGGTCTATGTCGAGACGCGTGCCCAACCCAGGTCCCAACGCACCACTAAATACATGCAGGGTCTCTGCTGGCTTGATGTCTTGGAACATGGATAGCAGACGCTCGAGTGTGGTCGGTGGGAAGGTGCCATACAGGGGGTTGCTGTTTCGGAAGCAATTCCCAACCTGCCAAATTCCCGACACGTAGTCCTCTTCCACATGCAAGTGAGACTTCTTGGACCGGAGACCCCACAGGCTTTCGTTGTACCACTTGGCCCGCTGGGCCAGCGTCACCTCATTTGACATGGTGCCCCTCGTTGTCGTGCTTGTCACAGTAGGTGATGTGGCAGACCAAGCACCCTGCCACGACACCCTCGCAATTGACCCCAACGACGCATTCGCTTCTTCCATACCGTTCCAACTCCTTTTCGTCCCTAGGCCACCGGCACACGCGCACGGGTAAATAACCATGGAGCATCCATTGACGTATGCCTACCTTCGGCCCCGCCTGCGGAGATGTGCCCGTACTTGGCAACAACCGTTCTGCCGCGTGCTTCCACCCGCGCTTTTCTTTCACGCCATCCATGAGCCCTTGCACGTCCTTGCGAAGTTGTTCTGCCCGGCGCTGGTTTTCCGCCAGCAATGGGTCTATGCGATTCGACACGTCGATGAACTCGCGGACCCGTGGGTGAGTCACCAGCCGAAAATAGTCCTTTACATCCGGGTCGTCCTTTAGCCTCTGACGGACGTCGAACAGGCGTTTCAGTTCTGGGCTGTACAGGCTCTTTAACGTCCCGGTTTGTGCCTTGTGGCAGGTGTGGCACAGAATGACCAGATTGTCGTCGCTGTAACTGGCGTCCAAATCTTCCAGCTTGTGGCGGGCAAGGTAAAAATCTTTACAGTCCGTCACGTGGGCGAGTTCGAGCGGTTCACCAGTCATGTCTATTCCGCACCACCTGCAACGGTAGGCATCGCGTAGCAAGATGCGGGGTTTCCATTCCAACTGTTTGCGGGACTTGCGCTCGTTGTAGGCTGGCCAGTCTTCGATTTGTTCGTCGGGGGGCGCGGGCATTTCGGGATGGGTAAGTTCAACCATTAATAGTCCTCCTCCCCGTTCGAATACAAAGTGACCTCTGGCCGCTTCTTGGCCAACTCGCAGTATTGTGGATTTAGCTCTATGCCAATGGACCGGCGGCCAAGCTGCCTGGCGGCTGCCAGGGTTGTGCCACTGCCCATGAATGGGTCAAGCACGATGTCGTTCTCGCGACTGCCAAGCTTAATGCACCGGGTGGGCAGTTCGGGGGGAAAGGTGGCAAAGTGGGCTTCCTTATAGGAACGTGTTGCTATGGTCCACACAGATTTCAGGTTGGCCCCATTTGGATTTGACCGCAGCTCCTTGCCAATGTCGCTTCTTTCCCCATTCGCATGAAGACTCTTGTTTTTCCCATACACTATGAATACTTCATCCGCCCGTGGGTTGAATGTTCTTATGGCATCCTGATCGTAGAAATAATGTTCTGCCTTTGACAACAGGAACACATATTCGTGACTACGGGTGGGCCGGTCCGTCACGGATTCCGGCATGGGGTTGGGTTTGGCCCAAATGCTGTCCGACCTGAGCCACCACCCATCTGCCTGCAGGGCAAAGGCCACGCGCCATGGAATGCCTACCAGGTCCTTGGATTTGAGCCCGATATTCTTGGCAAACTTGGCGGGCGCGTTCTGAGGGTACTTTTCCCGATTGGACATTGACATGCTGTTCCAATCCTGCGGAACGCCGGCTATGCCGCCTCCGCCGGCATAGCTGTCCCCAAGGTTGAGCCAGAACACCCCATCCGTCCGCAGTACGCGCTTGACTTCGCGGAACACTTCAACCAGGTGCTGGGTGTAAAGCTCCGGGGTGGGTTCGTTGCCAAGTTCGCCAAGCCATGCACCGCATGTGCATAATGCACTTGCAGGCGTATCCATATTAGCACCTACTTTGGTGGCCTGTTTTTCTCCGCAAGCGCCGCCGTGAGAACCGTGTTTCATTGGGGGAATGTTTAGATTGTGGGGGGCAATCAACTTTTTTGTGCCCCCCTGCAGGGTGGTGGCACCCGTCCCGTTGGAGCTATGTGCATCTGGAGAAGACGCGGCCTGCCAATCGTGCGTGTGGGCAATGTCACCACCCCAGACTTGCGGTTCAGTTCCGTACCGTCTTAATCCCCAATAAGGAGGTGAAGTCACAGCACACTGAATACTCTCTGCAGGCAGGCCCTTCAACATCTCGATGACATGCCCTTGCAACAGCACCGGCGCCAAATCCTTCGGTAGTTCCTGCATCTAGTAATCCTCCTCCCCGCCGGCCGGATTGAACAGGTCCGGGTACACCAGTTCCATCGGATCCCGTACCGTCTTCTCAAACATGGCCTTGCGGTCCATTTTGACCGTGAGCCCCTTGTGGGACATCTCGGCCAGGGTGGCCCGGTACGGGATGGCAAATAGGTTCACATTATAACGTTGGCCCTTCCATTCAACCCACTCACACTTACACCACTTCCACACTTCCCCGGCACGGATTTGACCGCCCATGATGCCGGCCGCGTTTTGCATGGCAGTGACCCAGGCAGGTGGCGTGCGGCCTGCCGCATAGGTGCTGCCCATTTTCGCAGGGATGAGCATGTCGTCGTCCCGGAGGCCTTGCACCACGCACTCGTCCTGCAGGGTCTCGTAGTGGGCTGGCACTTCGGGGGACTTACCACTACAAACCATTTCGATGACACGGTACTGGGCGTCCTTGGTGATCCTGGCGTTGTTGAATCTGCGGTAGTACACACCCATGATCTTCTTGCGTGCTTCAAACGGCAGGCCACGGATGTCCTTGTCGTCCTTGTAGGCAAACGTGCCAAAGTACTGGGTCTTGTTCCCCTCGGTGGAGCTGTGGGCCTTGGGCAAAATACGCAGGTATTCCATGACCCCTTCGAGGTCCACGTGGGTGTACTGTTCGCCAGTGACCCCGAACTGCCGCATGAACTCCGGATAAGATGCATTCAACGCATCGGTGATTTTGTGGGCAGAGGCCACAAGGATGTCAAAGTCCGTTATCTGTGTCCCATTGCTATAGAGCTTGTAGTAACAACTGTCTGTGTGTCCGCTTGTCACCCGTCCCACACAAGGGAAGCCCAGCACTTTGGTTAGCCACACCGGGTCTTCGATGTGTGCCCGGTTCCACTGCAATTGCATGCGGGCCACGGCGGTTACGCTCTCGAACACAATGGTCGTGCCCTGGAAGCGCCAATGCTTTTCTTTCAGAACGCCGGTGAAGCTGTTGTGAAGCACGACACCGTCTGCTATGAAATTGTGGTGTCCCTCTACTTCTATGTCATAGGTGGCCTCTGGCTGCTCATCTGGTTTTATGGAACGGATGGCCTGAAGTTCAAAGCCGGGTGGCAGGGCTGTCTGCGTTCGTTCCACTGCAGTATTACACGTCTTGTTAATTGCTCCTGGCTGCACCGGCACTTTGTTGAACGGATAAATCTGGATGTTATAGGACGCGTGCCTTTGTATGATTGCAAAGCCCTGTTTGTTCAACAACGGTGGCAGTCCGGCGGCCCGTCTGCGTTCTTCGCTTACCCTGGCAGACCAATTTGGACCACCAACCGCCCCCACTCTGTAGCCAACCGAATAGCAAAGAAATCTTATTTGATCAAGCAATAACTTGCTTGTAACACCAATTGCCCAGATTTCTGCTCCGGGCCGACCAGTTTTTGACAAAGACACACAACCGTCCGAGTCCACCAACCCTTCAATAAGCACCCTCATCTGACTTTCTGGGAGCTCAAAAACCCAATCGGGGAAACGCTTTTCCGGGGCAGGGTGATCCATACCTATGGAAATCAATAGTTGACCAACATCACCTTTACCCATAACTATGTGGTCCTTGTTCTTGCAGGTGGGTACATAATTAAACAAAGATGGGGCCAACGCCACATACTTTGTTCTTTCTTCCGTCCCCTCTGGCAAAGCCAGTGACACGTCGTAATGTTCTGTCACACACTTTTCTCCGGTGGGCCATAGGCCATATTGATTGCCAATGGCCTTGCCGCCCCCCCTATTAGTCAACCTGTCCCGGTCACGGTTCTTGTCGTAGATGTGGGCAACCCACCCATCCCCGGCAAAGCAGCCAAGGAATCTGCAAAAATCGTCTGTGGTTTCCTTTCCGTTGGGCAACATAAAGGGCTTGTCTTCGTGTGGTAATTTGTTTGATATCACAATAAGGTCGCCAGGGCGCAGGGAAGAAAGCGGTTTCCATTCCAAATGATGTTTGTGCTTTTTGTCCTTGCCTGGGCACACCGCCACCAGAAATGGATGATTGGCTGTGACATGAACATCACGGAGCTTGGTACGTAGCCGATAGGTCTGTTGCACACCGGACAAAACCGTTCCCTTGGTTTTTGCAAGTGTTACACCGTGTTCAGTATAACAATAGACCGAGTCTTTGTCAGTCACTTCTTCTATTGGCTTTGGCCCTGTCTGTGTTGCCACGAGCGTACCTTTTCTGGCACAATTCACAACATATTTCAACGACATACTATAAGTTTCCTTAGTTTTCTTGTCTGGTGAATCCGCAGGCAGTTCCTTGGCTTCACGCTTGGCCTTGCCCCGCAAGGACATCATGCGAATGACCGCTCGTGGGATAAGGCCTGGGGGAGACTTTTTGAACGACCCATAGCCTGGCACATCGTACGTTTGCCCAGGTATGGGTGCTGGCACCAACGTCTCCGGGGAGATGTTGAGTGTGCGCTCAATGGACGGATAGGTCTGGGCCAGGTCCACCACACTTACCCATTGGTGCAAGGCAATTTCTGGCTCGAACACAATGGCCGCCCTGGCATCGGTGTCCTCCTCGTCCCGGCGTACCTTGGTGGGTAGGCACATTTCCGGTTCGTGCCGGGCATTGTTTCGTGTCTCGTAGAACAACGTGCCATCTACAATTCTACTGTTGTATTCGCAATCCTGCGCTTCCACGTTGGCCACGAACATGATGTTGAACAGGTAGCTTACCATGTCCCGTTTCTCGCTGATGAGCCGAAGGATGTGTGTATCCCACAGGGAATAGGCCAACCACGTGGCCAAGTCGGTGTGCTGCAATTCACTCACAGAATCCGTCCGGGGAACCTTACCGAACCCCAGCAGGTCTTGGGCCACGGTTTCGAGCGACAGTTCCCGTGTTTTTTCTTCCTGCTTCTTGTAAATCATCATGCTGTCCAGCAGGGCAAACGACCCGTGGCTGCGGTTGTCGTCGCTCATGCTGTCCACCAACAGCTTCAAGTCCTCGTTCTGGCTCACATCATACAAGGCCGCCCGGCCGGACACAAAGAGATAATCGTAGGTGTATCCATTGTAGGCGTCCACCACATCTGGTTGCACCTGTCGCAGCATGGCCCCAAACATGCCCAACAGTTCGAACTCGCTGGTGACCGGATAGAGGGTAAGTTTGTCAGTAAACTTTTGTGGCAATTTGGCCAACACTTCCTCCACAAGCACTGTCCGGTCGTTGTAAATAACCCCGTACTTGTCCCGGTAGCTGTCGTACACCGAGACCGCCGTCACCTCCTTGTCCGGGTGTTCCGGTTCGGCGTATCCATGGCGGTCATCAGTTTCGATATCGAAGTACACCACACGGGGCACCACGCCTGGATTGTCATCCAGGCTCACCACCTTGCTAATGTGGATGGGGCCTTCGGCGGCGGGCAGACGGACAAAATTCAGTCTGTAATCAATGCGAATGCGGGTGGCAAAGGACAGGTCCGCCTCCCACGTCTTAGGGAAGCGCACCCTCACTTCCGGCACTTGGAACGGATATTTGACACAGACCTTGACCGTGGGGTCTCCGGCTGTGCTGGGTGGGCCTGGCAACACGTCCGTCACCTCCGGTTGCATCTTGGCATGGGCTGCCATGTCAGCCGTAACATAAAAGTACGGCACCGTGCCGCTCACAACCCGGTTAATTTTGCGCTTTTCCGTATCGCGTCCTTGCAACCGAACCATTAGCTGTCCGTGGGGGTCCACGAAGTAGCTGATCTTGTAAATAACGCCGGTCTGCTCGGGCTCCATTAGATAATGAACCTCGTGCGTGGGGACAGTGTGGCCGGTACGGTGGGGGTTGCCAACGCAATCCTTACCGCCTCCTGGTACATATCGCTTCGCTTCCGGCTTTGGACTCCATGCACTGCCGCCAAGTGCTGCTGGTAGTTGTAGGGGCTTTGCGGCTTGGGCGGATCGCACAGCACACAGATGAGTTTCTTGTCCTTCAGCCGAACGTTAATACTCACGGTCGTCCTCCATGAGGGCCGCTGTCTCGGCTGCCTCTATATCATCCAACCGTTTGACCAGGCTCAATGGCACCTGTACAATTTCGTCACCCAATTCCCCACCCCTGGCCCGTATGATGGCCGGGTATTCTGCCACGTTGCCCTTGCCCTTGTGGTGCAACACCACCACCGCCCGTTTGTACTCGGCAAAGGCCATCTTTTCCGTCTCGAGGAAGAGCTTAACAATGGCTGCGTATGTCCGGGGTACCCCTTGGCCGTGTTTGGTTTCAATGAACAGTCTCTCGTGTCTCGAATCGCTGCGGGTGATTTTACCGTTCCCTCCCGACAACGGGTTCCTATCTGTGCCAAGATACACCGCGATTCGTCTCTCCACGGACTTCCATGTGGACGGAGGGGCGCTCATGTGCGCGCCTCCCGGCAGGCTGGGCAGTCGTTCTGAGCCTTGGTACGGGATGCGTAGGCATGGTCATAGGCGTCCCAGGCCTGGCGGTAGGCGCTCCGGGCCCGGACGAGGGCGTCCCTGGCCTGGGTGCACTCGGGGGAGTGGGGGGGAGTGGTCATTCTCCCCTCTCCACCGGCGGCTCTTCGATTGGGCCGGTCACAAAATGAGCATGTGCCGGGCAATAGTAATTGGACCCCTTGGTTCTCCAACCGGCCAACAACAGGTTCAGCATAACCCCACGGCCTGGCGTACTGCAAGAATGACATAATATCTCCACGTGGGATGCGTCGTAATACCTGGCCCGAAAGTCGTGGCCGTCGATGAATGCGTTCCTCACTTCGTTGCCCACGCTTTGCATGCCTGGGGTTCCGAACGCAGAATCTTCCTTGGACATCCGGCGGTAGATGGCCAGGGCGCGTTCCAATTCCAAGGCATCTAGGTCCGTCACGGTACCACCTGGTACAGCGTCGCCCGTAGCTGCATTAGTTGGGACATCACCATGCGACTCTTGTAGGCGCACGTGGCCAGTTCGTACAACGCATCCGACAACGACATCCCGCTGGCCTGGGGATGGGCCAGCAGATAATCGCTCAGGGATTCCAGCAGATCTTCCCATTCGGTAATACCTTCGGTACGGAGCCAACCCACGAAGGTTTCGATGCGCTTGTCCTTGGGCACGTCCGGGTGTTCGAACATGTCGGCAATGGCCCCCGCCACCTTGAGGCTCAGAATCTCCTCCTCGTGTCCCAGATAGGCGTGGATGGCACGGCGCGCATCCCCATGGGCCACACCAACAGCGTTCAGAGCCTTGGACTCGTCGAACTCGGTCTTCTCTTTGGCGGCCACATCACGGAGGACCCCATACAAAGCGGTGTTGTCCAAGGGCTTGAAACGCAAGCAGACGCACCTGCTTTGAATGGCATCAATGATGCCGGCCACGCGGTTGCAGCTAAAGATAAACCGGGCGCTGGTGCCACGCTCCATAATGCGCTTCAGGGCCTGTTGCGCGGGGTCGGTCATTTGTTCCATCTCGTCAATGAACAGCAGGCGGAAGGGTGCGCCGTTGGCAGGCAGTTGGTCGACCCACGGTTTGATGTGGTCACGCACCTCGTCAATACCCCTTTGGTCGCTGCCGTTCATTTCCAACCAATTGTCTTCCCATGCCTCCCCAAACAGTTCGCGGGCCACTGCCATGGCAGCGGTCGTTTTCCCCGTCCCCGGAGGTCCAGATAAAAGGAAGGATGGGAATACACCGCCACGTCTCGACTCGTCAATGTAGCCAGTCAGCACGGCAACGGCCTGGGTTTGCCCTGCAATCTGGGAAAGCGTGGTGGGGCGGAAGGCCTCGAGACTCAAGGTCGCACCTCCTCTATTTTCACATACCTGGGCACGTAAATGCGCTGTCCGTCCTTGGCACGGGTCACCATGACCCCTCCGGTACCGTCCGGACTGAACTCAATGGTGCCGAACAGGTATTCAAGCTGGCCGTTCTGCTCGTAGTGAACACGATAATTGCGTCCTTCCGTCGGTACAAATGGTATCTCCCTCATTTTTTTGCCTCCTTTTCCGCTTCGCCGGGGAACATGCGAGCAAACAGGGGACACCTGCTGCCCAGGCACTGCTTCTCCTTGCGAATGGTATCACATGCAGGCGGGGTGTACCCCTTGCCGCCGTTGGCCCGCCAAGCCTGTTCCACCTGGCCGGCCCGGATCAGAACGTTGTGCCGGTCGACCCACTGTGCCTCCTCAGCCACCTTGTCCGTCAGGGCAATGGCCTCGGCCAGGGTGGGTCTGGGCTTGAGCCGGAACACCTCTGCGATCCACCCAAGTCTGACCAAATGCTTAGGTTTCCGTTCGAAAATCAATTCCTGCAGGCACAGCTTGTAGGGAATGTAAAGCTTAATGAGGTCGCGCACGGGACCTTCTGGCAGGTCCACCGGCCCATCACGCACGGGCACATCGGAGGGGAGGAAGCGCTTGAAGTCGTGAATGCGAACAAACTCCTCGATGCTAATGGCCTTGCCAGGGTGCCGGTAGCTGGGGAACACCTCTGGATTGTAGGATAGGTTTTCGAGTTCCTTCAAATCCCCGCGCATGGCCATCTCCCACGGCACCGGCACGCAGTAGTTGTCCTTGGGCTTGAACCCCTGCTCCTTGCTTTCCTTCTTGGTGCTGTACCGGCTGAAGGGCAGGCGCTCCATGCACACGGGATTGGCACAGCGGATGTTGATGGCCCGCAAGTTAAGTTCGTTGGCAAGCCCATGCCAGAACATGCTTTCCAGTTCGGCCAGGTCGTCCCGCCTGCGAACCTCCGGCTTGAACTCCACGTGCAAATGGGAGCCCCCCAGGCTGCCGCTATACTTGTATTCCCACGGCAGGTGGTGGTCATTCAGATAGGTTTCCACCTTAACGGTCTCCTCCATGACTTCGTTGGGAGTGCAACCATTGTTATCCCCTGTGTCGAAGTCGCCAAAGGCGGATCGGAACAGCAAAAGATTGGGATCGACCGGCTGGCCAGGGGGCTGGGACGCATACCCGCTGTGAGCTACAAACATGGGCAATCCCTCATCCTTGGTCTGGTCCCACCAGCGGAAGAATGCCTTGGGCGTGCCGACTGTAAAGCTGTACGGGGTGCCCACGCGTCTTGGGGTGCCCCAAAGCCCGTACTCATCCAATATCTGTGCATACCGTTCCCGACTGAGTTCCATAACCTTGCCTGTCCATGGTGGCCTTTCCTGACTATGCGAGGGGTTGCTTTGCCCGTTCGAAGCTGTGGATTTTTTGACTCATCCGCAGATTCGTGGGGGTATTCATTTCCGCGTAGCAGAAGTTGACGCTGGCGTTGTCAGTGTGGTGTACAAGTGTGACCTCTTTGACCTTGGCTGAAGCGGCCGCGCTCCACAGGGGTTCGCACATGGCATATCCCAAGGAGAAAGATGCGCCCACATTGCTCAACAGCTTGCCTCCCACGGTGCCATAGTCGATGACATCCGCCGTGTGGTCCCTGGCCTCTTGGATGGAGACCGTCACGGTGTCCGTCACGGTGAATCGGAACAGCGCGTTCTTGTACCTCTTGGCGGCGATGGCCCCGGCGGCCAACAGGCTCTGCAGTTCGGTGGGGGTGGTATGGAACACCACGAATCCGGCGGCGGCCCAATCTTCCCACGCGCTGCCATCCTTGGGGCGGCGCTGCGGGCTGCTGCTTACCATCACACCGTTGGCCACCTGTCCGTATCCATCCCTTACCATGGAACGGGGCACTAGCTTGTCGTTGTCCACCGCGCCCATGGTAATGCTGCGGCCGGCGTTGGTGATGTTGATCTTGCCGTTGCTGGCCTCGAGGGTCAAAGGCAATTCCGAGTTGAACATGGGGCTGGTGATATAATCCATGAACCGGGGCGTGTCGTTGGTGGCAATGGCACCGGGAATGGCCACCTGGGCATCGAAGGTGGCGTAGATGGTACGCGCCTTCAATGCGTCCACGTGTCGCACCGTCACCTGTCCGGGCAAGTTCAGCTCGTACCCCATGGCCATGAATGGCGGGGGGCCTGCCGACCCCTTGCCCGTCAACATGCGGGTGATGCGTGCCAGTTCCCCAGCCGGAAGGCTAAACTGTGCGTGTTCGTTCGTGGCGCTTGGCGTCTCCTGGTTTGCGGTTTCTGCTTCCATACCTATTCCTGTTCCGTGTGGATCATGTGGGACAAATATTGCATGACCAGATGGTTCGTGACCTTCGTCACGCTGTCCGTCACCACCTTGGTCTCGTTCTGGTGAAAGTGTTCCAGGTGGTCGTGGAAGAACTTGGCCAGCGCTTGCTGGGTTCGTCCCACAATCACCCGTTGAATCTCCTCTGGTGTCATCCCCCCAACCTCGTTGGGCTTGGGCTTGATACGGTACACCTTGAACACCGCGCAGGGCTTGGGCTTGCCGTCTGCCCCCATCTCCTCAGTGGGAATGGTGCAGGTAATTCGCAGGTATTCCTTGGGTCGGGGGTCGGAGAATTCCGTGCCGTGAGTAGAGTGCATTTACAGCCTGTTCCTCTTGTTCTCCGTCTTGGTCACCTTGGGCG
>VFSW01007476.1_pt1 | contig 15856 bp, 16 predicted proteins | sample 5358111 | NCBI WGS metagenome assembly VFSW01 (sample SAMN11554181, study PRJNA540505) | mine drainage metagenome | isolation source: sediment from site ElyBrook_90M | place: USA: Ely Copper Mine, Vershire, VT | collected 2017 | reverse complement strand
CGCCTTTTGTGTCCCCCGACCTTCGCCGAGCCTCGCGGTCCACGTGCTCGGTCTCGCCTTCCCTTCGCCCGTCGGCCTCGCGGCGGGATTCGACAAGAATGCCCTCCGCCCCCGCGCGCTCGCCGCGCTCGGCTTCGGCCACCTCGAGCTCGGTACGGTCACCGCTCGGCCGCAGCTTCCCAACCCGCGGCCCAACCTCTTTCGTCTCCCGGCGGATCGCGCGCTCGTCAACCGCCTCGGCTTCCCCAACGAGGGGGCGCAAGCCCTCGCACGGAGGCTGGCCCGCGCCCGGGCGGAAGTCTCCGTGCCGGTCGGCGTGTCGATCGGCAAGTCGCGGGCGGTCCCGATGGAAGACATGGACGCGGTCGTGGGGGACTACGTCGCGTCCCTCGAAGCGGTGCGCGCCGTCGCGGGTTTCGTGGTGGTCAACGTCTCGTCGCCCAACACGGCAGGCCTCCGTACGATGCAGGGCGCCCACGTCGCGCGCCGGCTCCTCGCGGTCCTCCAGGCGCATGCCCAGGGCAAGCCGCTCCTCCTCAAGATCGCACCCGATCTCGAGGTGGAGGAGCTCGAGTCGCTGCTCGAAGTCGTAGAGGAGGTGGGCCTCGCGGGAGTCGTCGCGACGAACACGACGACGTCTCGCTCCGGGTTGACCAGCGGCCCGAAGCGGGTGAACGCGGTTGGGGCCGGGGGCCTCAGCGGCCCGCCTCTCCGAGGGAGGGCGGTCGACTACGTCCGCCGATGCAGGGCGCGCCTGGGGCCGCAGGCCGTCGTCGTGGGTGTCGGCGGGGTGGAGAACGCGGAGCATGCCCTGGCGCTCGTGCGCGCGGGGGCGGATCTCGTGCAGATGTACACGGGCTTCGTCTACGAAGGGCCGTCGGCGGCGGGGCGCATCGTGCGTGACCTCGCGAAGAGGGTGGCGCAAGAAGGAGTCCGCTCGATCGCGGAGCTCCGGGGCTGAAGTCGATTAGTCCCGAAAATATTGGCGGAAACCCGAAGTGCCCACCATGGCGAAGGGGAATGCATTCCCCCGCCTGGAGCATCGCTCGGTAGCGCGATCGGATGGGCATCCACATTGCCCGACGGTCCATCTGCCTTGGCCCGGGGATTCGATCCAGGCCGCGATGGGATCCTTATCCCTCGACCGGGGGAAGTATCCCGTTCGGCGTGACGACAGACTGCGAACATCCCCTCTCCAAGAGAGCCCTCGATGCCCTGGCCACTAACCGATCCACGACATCGCCCAGAAGGGATGGCGCTCCGCTCAGGCCCGGAGGGAAATGCCCGACGGCGGTGCGATCACGGAGGAACTGGCCGCCGCTCCGGACGAGGCGGCCGAGGAGGAGGCAGCTATCCGATGCAGACCGCATCGCGGCTCCGAGTGATAGGCTCGCGCAATGAACCGCGCGAAAATTGCGATCGGCGTCCTCGCGCTGGGAGCCGTCGGCGCGGGCTGCAACTCCTCCTCGAGCAACTCTCCGCCGGATGCCGGAGCGGGAAGTCCATTGGACTGGGCGCTCATCGACGCGGGATCGTACGACGGGCCGTTCCCGGACGACGTCCAGGTGCAAGCCCCTCCACCCGAAGCGGGCGCGGCGTGCACGGCTGCGGGAGACAATTGCCAAAGCCCCGGCGAGTGTTGCTCCGGGCTGTGCTCCGCGCCAGACCCATATGGTAGCGCCTCAGATTACTGCGGCGGCCAGTGCGACGCCGGGAGCGGGTGCCTATCCGGATGTTGTGCTCCCGAGATCCATCAAGGTATCGCAATCTGCGCTCCTCCAGGTTACTGCCCGAACACCTGCGTTCCGATCGGCACCGGCCCATGCACGTCGTATGCGGACTGTTGCGGGGCGAACGGACAGGCCGGCTGTTTCTTCCCCAGCTCCCTGGAGGGAATCTGTGCAAATATTTGTACCGTGGGAGCTCAGTGCAGAAGCGGTTGCTGCATGACGCCGCCCGGATGGTCCGTGAGCATTTGCAGTCCTTCTCGGTACTGTCAGTAGGGGCGACCGGACCCACCAACGGCGCAAAGCTCGCCTGCGATCGCGCACGAGCCCCCTTGCTGTGCGCGGTCTCCTGCTTACGAAACCTCCCCGGAGGCAACACCCTATGGCCCACATGCACTCGAACGTCCCCGTCACCGTCAAGAACCCGTCGAGCTGCACGCCCAGCCACGCGTGCGGGGCGCACGAATCAGGGCACACACATGGCCCCGGCTGCGGCCACGAGGCCGTCCCGCACGGCGACCACATGGATTACCTCGTTGCGGGGCACTTGCACCACCCGCACACCGGTCATTGCGACGACCACGGTGCCGTCGCGGGCTGAGCCGATCAGGGCCTCAGCACGCGAAGCTTCCCCGCCGTCGCAGCGCTGCCGACCGGGCGAGCGGGAGACGGCGGCGGGGGAGCCCACGAGGGGTAGGCTTCGCGAAGGGGGCCGGTGAGCGTGGGTTGTGCCACCTGCTCGAGGAGCGGAAACTCGTGCCTCGCGACGAGCGACGAGAGGTCGCCCTTCGCGAGAGCCTCGATGTTGTTCCGGAGGACCCAGTGCTGCGGATCGCGCCGCTGCGCCTCGGCGAGGAGCTCTCTCGCGCGCGCCGCGTCGCCGCGTCCGGCCGCAATGCACGCGAGCGTGTTGAGCGCGAGGCCCGGCAACGGATAACCGAGGTCGAGGGCGCGCCGGGCGTGCGCCTCGGCCTCGTCGAGCCGTCCCGCGCGAAAGAGCGCGCCCGCGAGGTCCATGTGCGCGGCGTGGTGATCGCCGCCGAGGCGCTCGACGATGGCGCGGCATTCGTCGACTCCTTCCCGGTAGGGCTCGTGAAGCCCCTTGTGATGCTGGAACCAATCGCGGAAGAAGGCGGTGTCGTCGTCGGACGCATCGAACGTCGTCTTGAGCTCCTGGAAGTCACGCTCGAAGTAGAAGTCCGCGTCGAGCCAGCCCGCTTCGACGGCGAGGTCGTAGTCGCGCGTCCCCGGGTACACCGAGAGGGCCGAGAAGATGTACTGGTGCGGCTTCGCCCGCTCGAGGAACGCGAGCGTCTCGTCGAATGTGGCGCGCGTCTCGCCGCGATTGCCGACCATCATGTAGTAGCGGACCTTGATCCCGTACTTCTTCGCGAGGTCGGTCGACGCGAGGATCTCGGCGACGGTGATTTTTTTGTCGATCGCGTCCAGGATCTTCTGCGATCCGGACTCGACGCCGAGGCTCAATCGCTCGCAGCCCGCGAGGCGCATCTCGCGAAGGAGCTCGTCGCTCAAGACGTCGACGCGCGTGTCGCAGCTCCAGACGAACTGGAGGCCCCGCTCGCGGATGCCCCGGCAGAGGGCGACGACGCGCTTCTTGTTCGTCGTGAAGGTGTCGTCCTTGATCTGAATCATCTTGACGGGAAGCCGCGCGAGGGCCTTCTCGAGCGCGTCGAGCACGTACTCGACCGACTGGGCGCGGTAGCCGCGCCCCCAGCTCGCCTCGGCCCCACAGAAGGTGCACCGCCATGGGCAGCCGCGCGACGTCATGACGATGTGCGTTTCGAAGTAGTCGTGGGGCGAGGCGAGGGAATCGAGGTCGTCGATGCCGGGCCGCTCGGGGCCGAGCTCGATGCGGCCGCCGACGCGATAAGCCGTTCCGGGGACGCCTTGCGTCGACTGCCCCTGGGCCAGACGGTCGGCGAGGTCGAGGAACGTGAGCTCGCTCTCGCCGACGGCGACCGTGTCGATGTCGGCGTGGTACGCGAGCATCTCCTCGGCGAGCGGTGTCGCGTGCGGCCCGCCGACGACGACGTGCGCGCGCGGATGCAGTCGCTTGATGGCCTTGGCCGCGAGGGCGACACCGCGGCGGTTCGCCGTCCAGCACGACAGGCCGAAGAGCTCCGCGTCGAGCGCACCGATCACCTCCTCGACGCGGCGCCACGCGAAGGCCGACAGGTTCATCACTTTGACCTGATGCCCCGCGCGAAGGGCCTGCGCTCCGAGCGCGAAGAGGCCGTACGGCGTCTGGAAGAAGTCGGCGTCGAGGTCGCCCTCCATGTACTCGGCCGGCGGGCCGTCTCCGAGGGCGTCCGGCGCCTCGCCCGGCATCGGGATCTTCCACGGCGGAGGGTAAAGGAGCGCGATCCGCATGAGCTCGATCCGGAAAGAGTATACCGTGCTCCGAGCACGCCCGGTCTCGCGGGTTAGGGTCGCACGGCGAACCCACCGCTCAGGTGGGCGCCGTCGATCGCGGCGGGGATCGTGGAGTGACGCGATGGGTACGCGGTCGCGCGCCTCAGAGCTGGCACGTGCAGCCGTGCACCTCGCAGTACGCGCGCGCATCGCGTGGGGGAAGGCGCGGATGGATCGATAGCTCGGCGGGAGTGTCGTTGATGGTGCTGTGCATATACGTATCCGCCGTGTCCTCGATGTGCCCGATGCCGAGGTGATGCCCCAGTTCGTGCACGATGAGCGCGCGGTACTCGCCTCGGTCTTCCACCCGCGGGGCCACGATCCAGATGCGGCCGCTCTTGGTCAAGGCGACGTGGTGCGGCCATTCTTCGGGGTCCCACGGCTGAAGCTCGTCGGAGCGTTCGAGCTTCTCGATGACGAGGTCCCGCCCGCCCGGGGCGAAGCAGACGCGCCCGCCGGTGCCGAGCTCCCAGACACTCATCGCTTCGCGGATGAGGACTCGTTCGTCGCCGCGAAACCGGGGATCGAGCGAGTATGCGATGGGACGTGCACATGTGCCCGCGCAGGCGCTCGGGTCACGCACGGTCTCGGTCGTGCCGGCGCCGACGGTCCCCAGCAGGCAAGCGACGATGGCCGTTCGGCGGAACAAGTGACGCTCGCTCCCTACGGGAAGCGAGCGGCGTGCCTCGCCGGCTTCGGCCTACTGCGGCCCGGGGCCGCCCACGCCGCTCAACATGCCCATGACGGCGAACTCGTGCCCTCGGGGGCAGCGAACCTTGCCCTTCTCCGCCTCTCGCGCCGTCGTCTTGACGCGGGCACCGCACTCCGGGCAGTCGAGCTCGATCGCGTCGTCGTCTTTTCCACGGAGCATCGAGGCCTCCCTTGTCATTTCTACTCTTGCGCTCGGAGAGGCCACATGCAAGCAGGACCGCGACGGGCGCTACCGCACGTCTCTCACCTCGACCCGCCCGAAGTCGAAGACCAGTTCGCGAAAGAAGGCGCCACGTAGGTCGGCGCCGCGCACGCGGATCTTGCGGTCAAGCCCCTCGACGAGCACGACCTCCGGGATCTCGCGCCCGGTGTCGATTTGCGCGAGCGTGTCCGAATGGTCCCCCGAGTTGCGTGAGAGCGCTACCGCGCACCGCGCCGCGGGATCCCTCCCCACGCAGCCGCCCGAGAGCGTGAGCTCCACGTTCGGCACCGGCCGCCACGTCCACGCGCGCGAGATCGAGCAAGGAGCCGGGGCCGAGGGAGGGCCGCAGGCGGTCCCACCGAGGGCTTCGAGCGGCGGGGACGGTTCCGTCGCATGCGGAACGCGCTCGAAGGCGGGCCCGACCTTCACTTCGAGGGTCACCTCGACCTCGTTGCGCGGGCCTGCGCAGCACCGGAAGCCGACCGATGGCGACCGATCGCCGGCGGTCATCTGCCGCGCATTGGCGCACCTCGAGAGCAGCTCTCCCTCCCTGCCGTTGCCTCCGCGCACCACGCCAAGGTGCCCCGGACCGCTCCTCGCGCGGTCTTGCGACGCCGCGCCCCGTGTCCAGCGCGAATCGGTCCACTCCCACGGGCCACCGTGCAACTCCTCTACGCCGAAGGCGCTGCGGCAAGCGGATCTCCCTCCGCTCGGGTGCTTGGCGGAGATCCCCGCGGGGGCGCCGATCTCGCACCGGGCGGCGTCGTACGTGGAACCGTACTCGTAGCGGGTGTTTGTCGGCCCCTTGCAAGCCCGCTCCCATTCGAGCTCGCTGCACAGCCGCTTGCCGGCGCTCTCGCAGAGTCGCTCGGCCTCGTCGCGCGATACGTTCGTCGTCGGGATGGCCCCGACCTCGTCGGGCCATGGCAGAAGGTCGATGTAGAAGCCGCTCATCGGCAGATCGACCCCTGGCATCTCCGCGTCCGCGACCCGAGGCACTTCGTCGACGGAGCTACCTGCGTGGAGCACTCCCTCCGGTATCCACTCCATTCCTGGACGGGGCGCCCCCGGAGCAACGGTGTTCGGCGCGGTGACCAGCCCAACGCTCCTGCTCTCGGTCGCTTTCCCCGAGCGCCCGCAGGCAGCTCCGGTGGCCACCAACAGCGCCGCGATCGCCGTCCCCCGGCCCACCTTTACTCGCCCTTGTCGCTCAGCCCCTCGCGCAAGCCGAGCTCCTTCATTTTCAGTTGAAGACCCTTGCGGGAGATCTTGAGGAGGCGCGCGGCGTGCGTGACGTTGCCCCCGGTTTGCTGGAGCGCGCGGCTCACGAGCTCCTTCTCGAGCCTGCTCATGGCGACCTTGACGTGCTCTTTCAGGCCTCCCTCGCCGGCCAGCGCGGCCTGGAGGTCTGCCTCGGGGAGAGGGACGTTGGCCATGGCGGGGATGCCACGTATCTCGTGGGGCAGGTCGCTCGTGCGCAGGCGCTGGGTATCGCAGAAGAGGACCGCCCGCTCGACGACGTTCTCGAGCTCCCGGATGTTGCCGGGCCAAGGATATTGTACGAGGGCCTCCATCGCCTCCGACTCCGCCCCCTCGACGCGCTTCTTGAGGCGATCGTTGAACTTGACCAGGAAATGCTCGACGAGCAGCGGGATGTCGCCGGTGCGCTCACGCAGTGCCGGCAACCGGATCGGGACGACGTTGAGGCGGTAGTAGAGGTCTTCGCGGAAGGAACCGCCGGCGATGAGCTTCTTCAGATCCCGGTTGGTCGCACCGACGAGGCGGACGTCGACTCGGATCGTCTTGATCCCGCCGACGCGCTCGAACTCGCTCTCCTGCAGGGCTCGCAAGAGCTTCACCTGCATCTCGATCGGGATCTCGCCGATCTCGTCCAGAAAGAGCGTTCCACCGTTGGCGAGCTCGAAGCGGCCCGGCTTGCTCGAGACGGCGCCCGTGAAGGCCCCTCGCTCGTAGCCAAAGAGCTCGCTCTCGATGAGCTCCTTCGGGATCGCCGCGCAGTTCACCTTGATGAAAGGCCGTTCTTTGCGGCTCGAGTGCACGTGCAGGGCGCGGGCGACGAGCTCCTTTCCGGTCCCGCTTTCGCCCGTGACGAGCACCGTCGTCGGCGTGTCCGCCACGCGCTCGAGGATCGCGTAGAGCTCCGCGATGCCGGGAGACGTGCCGATGATTCCGAAGCGCGCCCCGCTCGAAGCGGCAGTCGGGGTCGCATCCGCGCCACGGAGCTCCCGGGTCTTCAGCGCCTTGGCGACGATCTGCCGGACTTCGTCCTTGTCGAAGGGCTTGGTCACGAAGTCGAAAGCGCCGGTCTTCAGGGCTTCGACGGCGGTGTCGATGGTGCCGTGCGCCGTGATGAGGACGACGGGCAGCTCCGGCTCCTCCTCGAGCGCTTTCTTGAGAAGCGTCATGCCGTCGATCTTCGGCATTTTGAGGTCGGTGATTACGAGGTCGATGTGGTGCTCACGAAGCTGCGCCAACCCTTGCTCCCCGTCCTCCGCGGTCAGCACGTCGTATCCGTCGCGCGAGAGCTGGTGAGACAGAATTTTGCGCAGGTTGGGCTCGTCGTCGACGATGAGTACCTGCTTGCGCTCCGGGAGCATGGCCGCGTCAGTCTAGACCCTCGCAGAGGTGTCTGCGCACTCGTTCGTAGCTGTGCCTTCGGGGGGGCGCTGCAGGCCATTCGACAACGCAGAGCCGACGTGCAACGAGATTCGCATGCCGAGCCTCCCCCGCTGCGCGCGGTTCGCCTGGGGCGTGCTCGCGTACGACATCGCCGTCGCCGCCTGGGGAGCATACGTGAGGGCGACCGGCTCCGGTGCAGGATGCGGGAGCCACTGGCCGCTGTGCAACGGCGTCTTGGTCCCGACCACCGCTCGCGTCGCGACGACGATCGAGTACTCGCATCGGATCTCGAGTGGGCTCGACCTGGTGCTGACGTTCGCGCTCCTCGGCGCCGTCTGGCGGGCGTTTCCCCCACCGCACGCCGCGCGCAAGGCGGCTCTGGCTGCAGCAGGGTTCATCGTGATCGAGGCGCTCCTCGGCGCTTCGCTCGTGCTGCTCAAACACGTCGAGCACGACGAGTCGATCGGACGGGCTGTCAGCGGCGGCCTTCACCTCGTCAACACGTTCTTCCTTCTCGGGTCGACCGCGCTGACCGCCTGGTGGACGTCCGGCTTTGCACCGCCTCGCTTGCGGGGGCAGCAGGCGGTCCTCTGGCTGGTGGGCGCCTGCCTTCTCGCTCTCTTGCTCGTCGGAGCAAGCGGGGCCGTCACCGCCTTGGGCGACACGCTCTTTCCCCCCTCCTCCGTCGCGGCGGGACTGCGTCAGGACTTCTCCGCGCGAGCGCACCTCTTCGTCCGCCTCCGGACGCTGCACCCCCTCTTCGCGTCGGCTGCTGCGATGCTCGTCGTCCTCGTGGCCGCGCTCATTCGCGCCCTGCGACCGACGCCGGCCGTACGGTGGCTCTCCCGGGCGGCTGCCGCCCTCGTCACGATCCAAATCGGGGCGGGCCTGCTGAACGTGTTGACGCTCGCACCCGTCTGGCTTCAGCTCGTGCATCTGGTGCTCGCCGACGCCGTCTGGGTCTCGCTCGTGCTGACGGGGGCCGCAGCGTCGAGCGTGGCGTCTGCGGAGGTGTCCGCGCGCGCCGTAGGCGACGGGCCAGCGTTCACCTGACCGTTGGGAGCGCATCGAGAAGTAGGCCTCGGTTGCACCATGCACCCTCGGCTTCATAACGACGGACCGTGAGAGGCCTCATCGCCGTACTGCTCTTCTTGCTCTTCGCAGACGACGCCGAGACGACCTACGCCGTACATGGCATCTTCCCCTTCTTCGGCTGGGTCCACGCGATCGAGTACGAGCGCCTTCCCTTCAAGGTGCGCCCGTTCGACATCTTCCTCCTGCTGATCTTCGTCGCGGGCGCCCTCAAGGGCGGCGCGACGGGCCTCCGGCGCGTCCTGCCGATGCGAAACGCCGTGCTCCTTCAGCTCGCCACCATCCTCGCGTGGTTCGCCTACGGCCTCGCCCGGGGCGGAGATCCGCGCACGGCGAGCTGGCAGACGTACTTGATGGTGAGCTCCGTCGGCCTCACGCTCGTCCTCGCGCAGCGGTTCCACTCGGCGGCACACTACCGTCTCCTCGCGAAGGCCCTCGTCGCCGCGGCCGTCTACCGCGCGCTCATGCTCTGGTACGCGTATTTCGCCATCGTCAGGCCCGGCGCCATCTACCCGTTTCCCGAGTTCATCACATCACACGACGACTCGGTGCTCTGGGTGGCCGCCATCCTCATCCTCGTGGTCGATATGCTCGATCGGCGCTCGCTCGCCGTCACGGCGCGCGGCGCGCTCCTCCTGGTGCTGTTCCTCGGCGCGCTCTTGTGGAACTCGCGCCGCCTTGCATGGGTGAGCCTCGCGGCGGCAGGGGCCGCGCTCCTGGCGCTCGTCCCGCACGGGCGGATGCGGCGGCGCGTCGCGATGGTGTCGCTCGTGGGCGGTCCGCTCCTCGCAGTCTACGTCTGGGCCGGCATGGGCAGCTCGGCGCGCATCTTCCGCCCGCTCCAGGCGATCAGCACCGTGTCCACCGAGGAGGACGGGTCAACCAAAGCCCGCAACGTCGAGAATCTCGGCCTCATCGCCACGGCGCATGCCTCCAGCCCGTGGGTCGGCACCGGCTGGGGCAAGCCGTACACGTCGCTGTCGAACAAGTACAGCATCGCCCGCTTCTTCGAGCTCTGGCAGTACGTTCCCCACAACAGCATCCTCGGCCTGCTCGCCTTCACTGGAGTGTTCGGCTTCGCTGGGTACTGGCTTGCCTTCCCGACGGCCGTCTTCCTCAACGTGCGCGTCGCGCGCCTCGCGAAGAGCCGTCGAGCCAGGAACTGCGGCGTGCTCGGCGCGGCCCTGCTCATCGTCTGCGCCAATCAGCTCTACGGTGACATGGGGCTCTTCTACGTGAAGCCCATGTACGTGATGTCCGCCTGCTTCGCCATGGCCATACGGCTGCCTGCAGTGACCGGGCTCTGGGGAAAGGCGCGCGCCGCCCGGGGGCCCGTGGAACCCGCGGTGCACGGGACGGCGGCATGGCGAAGCTGATGCTGCTCTCCATCGTGCTCGTCTGCGTTTTCGTCCCAGCCATCCTCGCGCCGCGTCGCTCTCCGCGCCGCTCGCTTCGGCTGGCCCAGATCGTCAGCGTCGGCTTCGTCGTGGTCTGGGCGTACATGTGCATCGCCTGGTACCCGCAGCTCGTCCCGCTCGAGTGACGCGCCTGGCGGTCTGGCCTCGCGCAGGGCTGTGGCTTTTCGCCTGCCCTGGCGAGGCGCGCCACGCACGACACGCCCCCGTGCAGCGTTTCCGCGGCGCGGCGCAGTCGCGTTCGCCAGGCACGCCCGTCGCTTCGAGGCGTCGGCGAATCGCCGAAAGGAAAGGGTGAGCCATGAAATGGATCCTCGCGCTTGCGCCGCTCGCCATCGGCTGCGGCGGCTATGACATCCCGCAAAGCCACGTGCAGGCGGCTTCCGCGTCGATCACCTCGGCCGAGCAAGCCGGTGCGACCCAGGTCCCGGGCGCAGCAGAGCGTCTGATGCTCGCGAAGCACGAGCTCGGGATTGCAAACAGGATGGCGAAGGACGGCAAGAACCGCAGCGCCGACTTGATGTACTTGCGGGCGGACGCCGACGCGCGGCTCGCGCTCTTGACGGCGCAAGACCATTCGGTGGCTTCGGAGGCGCAGCAGCTGGATCAGCAGATCCAGCTGCTGCGTGCGTCTTCCCCCGGGGCCGAGTGAAGTGAGAGGAGAAAGAACATGACTACGATCCGCGAAATCGCCCTGGTGCTGCCGGTGCTCCTCGGCATCGGGGGCCTCGGGTCCGTCGGGTGCGCCCGCCCGGAGGCCAATCAGGAGCTCAAGTCCGCACACCAAGCCTATGCCGAGGCGGCCAACAGCCCCGCCGCGTCCTACGCGCCCGACGCCCTCGCCGTCGCGCGGAACTCCCTCGCCCGAGCCGATCGGGCCCACTCGGAGCACGACACCGATGCTCGGTCCTTCGCGATCCTCGCGCGGACCCGCGCCGAAATTGCCGATGCCCGTGGAAGAACGGCGCTCGCCGTGCTGGAGCGGGACGCGGCGCGTACCCGGCTCGCCCAGATGGAGTCTCTGGTGGCTCTGCGCGCCATCGCGGAGTGCCAAGGACACGAGGCGCAGTGCGAGGGGCGCCAGGGCGCGACGGCCCGCCAGCCGCCGAATTCGCTCGAAGCGCTGGCAGACCGCAAAGAAAACGCTCGCGGAGGTACGGCGTACGTCGTCTCGAGCGGGCTCCAGTTCCCGAAGAACGAAGCGACGTTGACCCTCAGCGCGAAGAGCAGGCTCGACAAAGTCGCCGACGCGCTCAAATCGGAGCCCTCGACGGCCCGGGTGTTCGTCGAAGGTTTTACGGACCCGACGGGCGGTCCGGCCATCAACGCCTCCGTCTCGCAGCGCCGTGCCGCAGCCGTCGCGGACTACTTGCGAGGCCGCGGCATCCCGCAGTCGATCGAGACGCGCGGTCTGGATTCGCGCCAGCCGACCGGCGACAACGCGACGCATGCAGGGCGGATGGAGAACCGCCGCGCCGAGGTGCTCATCCAGCCTTAGAAGACCTCCCAGAAGTCCCGCACGCGCGCGCGGTCGTCGCGCACGTAGATGATTGGCAAGGTCATCGACGGAAGCGAAGACTTTCTCTCGACGCCGGAGCAGGCGCGCAATGTCCTCGGCTGGGCCGAGGAGGAGACGCCCGGCGCGAGCGAGCTTGTCTGGACGCGAGTCGCGGGTCGCTCGGACCAACCGCCCGAGGGTTTCGAGTCACTGGGCGAGATCGCCGAAGTGTGGACGGAGCGCGGCCGCGCGCCTTGACAGTCGTGTCGCTCGGGGTCAGCTTGTCGACGCTGCATTCTCGCAGCCAGGAGGTGGACCATGCAGCCGATTGCACATCGCGGTTCCTCAGGCCCCTCCGCTCGCAGCGTCTAGCACCTCGTCCTCCACGGGCCGGGTCACGCAGCCGCCAGCGAGCGGGGCGTGAACGTTCTCTATCTGCGGCGTCGCTGCCGCCCTGGAGCCGTGTGTCATGCGACGAGATGAAGAGGGTGCCGGCCACCGGCACCTGCGTGTGCAGAGCCTTGTTCTCGAAGAGCTTCGCGCGCTGCTGCGCGATGACGTTTCTGATCCCGCCCTCGCCAACGTGCGGGTCAGGGCCGTCGCGTTGTCGGTGGACTACCGAAACGCGAAGGTCCACTTCGTTCTGCGCGGCACACCCGACGCGCGCCGTCCAACCGATCAGGCCCTCGGACGGGCAACACCCTTCCTACGGGCTCGGCTGGCCGACGCCATCGAGATGAAGCGCGTCCCCGACCTGCGCTTCGTGTTCGATGGGGTAACATCCTCGTGGGACGAGGGAGGCTCGCCATGTTCCGGGTGATCTTCGACCCGCAGCACGGTCAGCGTGTCCCCGTGCGCCTTTGGGCGCGCTCGACCTCACCTGAGACGATCCGCCAGCTCCAGCGACTTGCGAGCCAGCCGTACGTGGTCGAGTTCGTGGCTGGCATGGCCGACGCGCACGTGTCCGAGGGCGTGGCCGTGGGCAGCGTCTTCGCCACAGAAGGCACTGTGGTTCCCCGCGCTCTCGGCGGGGACCTCGGGTGCGGCATGTCCGCCGTCAGGGTCGCCGCCGACGCACAGGGACTCGACCGACGAATGCTCGAAGCGTTGGTACGTGCCCTAGAACGCACAATCCCTGTCGGCGAAGCGACGCATCGGGGAGGTGGCGTGCCCGTCCCCGAGCATCTTCTGTCGTCGGCGCTCTCGACACGGACCCTGGAGCACACCCGGGAGGCCCTCGCACCTCGTCACCTGGGCACCCTCGGTGGTGGCAACCATTTCCTCGAACTAGACCGCGACGCCGAAGGGGGCCTCTGGCTCCTTGTTCACTCTGGCTCGCGTGGTCTTGGCGGGGCCGTTGCAACGCACCACGCTCGCGTTGCTGACGGCAAGGGCGCGGACGATCTTATGGGCCTCGACGTTGGCACCGAGCCGGGCGCGGCCTACCTCAACGACCTGTCATGGGCCCTGGACTTCGCGAAGGCTAACCGGCAGGCGATGGCCACGCGGGCTCTCGACGTTCTCCGCGACCTGCTGCCCGTCGCCATCGAGCCCGGGAACCTGATCGACATCCACCACAACTTCGTCGGGCGTGAGGTCTGGTTGGGCCGCGAGTTGCTCGTGCACCGCAAGGGCGCGGTGGCGGTCCCCGTTGGCACATTGGCGCTCGTCCCGGGCTCGATGGGGACAGCGAGCTACATCGTCGAGGGGCTCGGATGCGAGTCCAGCTTCGGCTCGTGCTCCCACGGGGCCGGGCGAGTCATGAGCCGCAAAGAGGCGCGGTCGCGGATTCGACCTCAGGCCCTTGCCCGGGCCATGCGGCGCGTCGTGTACCCCGAACATCTCGGACGACAGTTCGTCGAGGAGGCGCCCGCCGCCTACCGCGACATCACCAAGGTTCTCCGGGACCAGGAAGATCTAGTCGAACGACGCGTCCGGCTGGAGCCCATTGCGGTGCTGAAGGGGTAGCCGCTCACGGTGCTTGGTTGCCGCTCGGGGAACAACGTGGCCCGCTCCCAGCTTCTGCTGGGGATGGCGTGGACGCGCTCAGCCAGGGCCAAGGAGTGCGCGTTCCTCGCCTACGCGGTGCTCGCGGCGGCTGCGTACGCGGTGGTGCACGACCATGTGACCGCGACGATCTCGCCGGAGTACTTCCTCTACGGCAAGGGCCTCGCGCAGGACCCTCGACCGTTCCGTTGGGCCGTCACCCTACTCGCCGTGCGCGCGAGTCTGGCAGCCGGGCTCCTTTGTGGAACCGTCCTTCTCGTCGCGAACAATACCCGCCGCAGCGGACACCCACCACCGCTGGACTACCGTGCGCTCGCGAAGCTGTCGCTCATTCCACTCGCGGCGGCCGGGCTCGGCGCGGCGGTCTTGGGGGTCATCAACGCCCGGATGCAGCTTGGTACTGCCGAGGCATTGGCACTGGGGGTGGTCCACTACCGCGTGTGGCGCTTCGTCATCGTCTGGGCGGTCCACGTCGGGTCGTACGCGGGCGCGCTTGTTGGGAGTGTGGCGACGGCGATCCTGGTCGCTGTTCGTCGGTGGAAAACGTTCCCTCCCCGTGAGGTCTCGCCGGAGGTGGTCACCTTCCGACCGAGAGGAAGATGGCTTCGGGCCCTGGCGATCGTGCTGCTCGGGTATGTCGCGCTATGCGTCGTTGCTCGCCTGGGATACCGCGTGCTGCTCTATCCTGCGCCCCCTGATCCTGCCTTCGTCCCGCCCGAGGGGGCGAAGCTCCTGTCGATGCAGGCCGACGACGGGGCGCGCGTGGTCGCTGTTCAGTTTCCGCCGCCTGACGACCATGCGCACACGGTCGTGATCTTCCACGGCAACGGCGAGACCATGGGCGGTCGCGTCCAGCTCGCCGAGGATCTTCGGTCCCGGGGCCTTGGCGTTGTCCTTGCCGAGTTTCGGGGGTACGGCCTTGCCAGCGGCTCGGGCCTTGCCGACGAGGCGGGCCTCTATCGGGACGCGGCAGCGACGCTCGATGAGCTCGAGCGTCAGGGGATCGGTCCTCAGCGAGTGGCTCTCATGGGGATCTCGCTTGGAACCGGCGTCGCTGCCGAGATGGCCGCTCGGGGACGAGCCGCCTCCCTGATCCTCGTGAGCCCGTACACGTCGATCACCGCGATGGCGGCGGGCGTGGCGCCCTTCCTGCCCACAGCCTGGCTTTGCCCGGACAAGTTCGACACGTTGTCGAAGGCGCCCCGGCTGCGCGTCCCGACGCTCGTCATCCACGGCGATTCCGATGAGGTCGTGCCTTTCGCCATGGGTCAGCAGGTCGCGGCATCGATCCCCGGAGCGACACTGCGGATCGTGCCAGGGGGGCACCACAACGACCTGTTCTCAAACGCCGGAGCGGAGCTTGAGGACATGATCGCCGACGAGGCGAAGCGCTGATTCCCGAGCTGCCCATTGACCGTGTTGCCCTGGGCAAGGTGCACAACGCCGGGGGCGGGCTGCATGGGCTGCCAGGGGAACGCCGGCATCAGCTGCGGGTGCCAGCCGGGGAGCCGATGGCGGGCTACAATATCGATAACGCCCCGGATCTCAGAAATAGCGGACCCTCTTGTTTAGAAAAAGGACCATTTCATCTCGAATGCGGACCACTTTCGACATGAACGCGACGTTTTCGGCGAGAAAACGGACCGTTTTCGAGCGGTCCACGACGCTTTTCGTACAAAAGGAGACGCGAAAGTGTCGATTGCGTCCCTCGATGGCTCGAAAACGGACCGATTTCACGATGTCGTGGTCGCTTTCACGTCCATCGCGGTCATGAACTCGACGATCGCCGTCGACGAACGATCGAAAAAGGACCGGAATCGACGCAAAATGGTCCACATCATCCACAAAACGGTCCGTGATCGAGCGATTCCGGTCCATTCATTTGAGAAGATGGACCGAATTCGACGTGTCGACGTCCGGGACCGTTGCTCTTCGTCGGCGGAGCTCATCAGCCAGGCCACGGGCATCGTCTCGTCGATGACTGGCCGACGCCCTCAAAGAGGCGGTCGGCGAGGATGCGCGCATGCTGAGCCTTCGGCCTAGCCTTCCTGGTCGAACTTCTACCGGGCGGCCTAGCTGGCCCCCCACCGGAGGAACCGACGCGCGCGGAACGCCCCGCCCCAGTCGATCC
>VFSW01007475.1_pt1 | contig 15858 bp, 12 predicted proteins | sample 5358111 | NCBI WGS metagenome assembly VFSW01 (sample SAMN11554181, study PRJNA540505) | mine drainage metagenome | isolation source: sediment from site ElyBrook_90M | place: USA: Ely Copper Mine, Vershire, VT | collected 2017 | reverse complement strand
GCGGGGCGACCGTCGTTGCCCGCAAAGGTACAGGAGCGTGACGCTTTGTTGGATTTTCGAGCGGCTCGGGGTCGGCCGCGCTCCTCGGCGCGCGGTGGCTGAGATTTGCCGTCGGGTGCTGTCGCATGTCCACGGCGGACGGCTTTCCACTTTGCCTGAACTTTGCGCTTTGTTTTCTTGGCGCCTTCGCGATTTCGCTTACCGGGTTTCATGGCTCACCTGAACGCGGCGGGTTCCGGACGCGGGGAGCCGGGGGGCACGCTTGTTTCATTATAGGGAGCGAGGTTGAGAGGGTGTGGCGAGGGGAGATACGCCTATGAGACGGTCTCGGCTGAATATCTCGCAATCAGCCCTGTCCGCACCGCATGGCGGTAGACCGCGGTGAACGCGCGCGCCATCAGCAGCAGGTAGAGCAGAGCCAGCACCGAACCGACGATGAGCGATGTCCCTCCGAGTGGGTGTCCCGCGGGTGTTGGCGCGGCTCCCGTCTGTTCGGCGAGAATCTGGCGCATGCCCTCGAAGACATAGCTGGGCGGGATCAGGCGGGCCAGATCCTGCATCCAGTGCGGCAATGTTGCCAGCGGATAGAACACGCAGGCCAGCGGCGAGATAAACGCCGGGATCGGCCAGATGAACCACTCCGCAGCAGGACCGAAGCGGAGAACGAGCGCGCAGCCGAAGATGCCGAGGGAGATGCCGAAGAGAAAGAGCACGAGCAGGAACGCCGCCAGCATGGCGCCATAGACAAAGAAAGAGAGCCCAAACACCAGCGTCGCGAGGAGGACCATCACCACCAGCCCCACGGAACTCGTCGCGATCGATGAAAGCACGAGGCCGCCGAGGTATTCCGAGACCGAAAGCGGGGACGCGAAAAGGTTGAGGAAATTCCTCGACCACACGTCTTCGAGGAAGGCGGTGGTAATGCCTTGCATGACGCGCGCCATGAAGTCCCACAGCAGAACCGCGCCCAGCGTGGCGGGGACGAAGTTGAAGCGGGCGCCGGAGACCGAGTTGAGATAGCGCGTAATGAATCCCCAGAGGACGATATCGATGGCGACCCATGCAAACAGGGGAACGAAACGCGCCGGCGAACCCCGCAGCAGGTAGAACTGGCGCAGCAGCAGAGCCGCAACACGACGCAGGAAGACGGGCATCAATTCTGCTCCTGTGCGTTGCGGAGGGTGAGCGGTTCGCGGGCAACGGCGACGAAAAGGTCCTCGAGCGTCGCGTGGCTGTTTTCCTGCGGCAGGGTGCGGGGATCGCCTTCGAGAAGGATCTTTCCGTGCGAAAGAAACAGCACCCGGTGGCAGACTTCGGCCACTTCGATCATGTTGTGCGAGGTCCAGAGCACGCCCACTCCGGTGCGTTTCGCGAAATGCCGGATGGTGGCGCGGATCTCTCGCGCGATCGACGGGTCCAGGGAAGCCGTGGGTTCGTCGAGCAGCAACAGCTGCGGCTCATTCAGCATGGCCTTGGCCAGAGCCACCCGTGTCTGCTCGCCGGAGGAGAGCACACCGCATTTGGTATCGCGAAAGCGGATGAGGTCGAATTCCTGAAGGGTGGCTTCGATTCTTTGACGGAGGTGCGGCACGGCGTAGAGCATCCCGAAGACACGCAGGTTCTGCATGACGGTGAGGTTGCCGGGGAGCGGCGCATAGACCGCTGCGAAGTTCGTGCGACCGAGCGCCTGGCGGCGATGGCGAGCGAGATCGCAACCGCCGATCGCGATGGAACCGGCCGTGGGCGCGAGCACGCCCAGGATCATATTGATCGTTGTTGTTTTGCCCGCGCCATTCGGTCCCAGCAGCCCGACAATCTCGTGCGGGCAGACCTCAAAGGACAAGTCGTCGACGGCGTGGACCGTGCCGTACTGCTTGCACAGGTGCTTGACGGAGAGAATGGGAGCGGGGTTCGCCATCGGACTTCCAGTTTGCACCAGAGTAAAACGGGGCGAATCGAGTTGCCCCGATTGCCCCGTAATAAATCCCGCGCTTAAGAGAGGCGATGTTTACGATCCGCTCAGCGGGCTGGGTTGCTGCAGTTTGCGGTTCACCAGAATGCGCTGCGCTTTCTGATATCTCTCGAACAGGCTGGAGGCGAAGACGGAAAACGCCTGCTCGCGGCGCTGGTTCAGCAGGTTATCGCGCATCGAGTCGAAATTCTTCTGCAGCTCTGCTTCTGTCGGCTGCTGCTTGTCGGTGATTTGCGCGACCACGCCGGTGGTGCCGTTGTTGATCGCATTGCTGACCTGCCCGACATTCAGGTCGAAGAGCGACGGTGCGGCGGTGGCAAGAGAACCGACATCCGGAACCTGTGCGTCGCGTCCCACCAGATCGCTGGTCTTGATTGTGGCACCGGCTTCCTTCGCCGCCTTTGCCAGATCGTGCTCGGCGTGCGCGCGGTCGGCCATCTCGTTAGTCTTGCGCGCCAGCAACGAAGTTACCTGCTGATCGCGGAAGTCATCGAGGACATGCGACTTGTATTCTTCGAAAGTCGGTGTGTGGGCGGCCTTCGCATCGATCACCTGAAACACGCCGAAACTGTTGTCGCCCGTACTGGCCACCTGCACCGGGCCGCCAGCCTTGGCCGCGAAGGCGGCGCTCAGCAGTTTAGAACTGTCACTCATCCCGGGCAGCGTCGCATTCGAAGCAACGTAATCGCTGGTCATCACGGGGACGTGGTGCGCCTGTGCGGCCTGGGCGAGGGAGGTCTTCTGGGCATCGGCCGCGATCTGAGCGGCCAGGGACTGCTCTGCCTGTGTCTCAGTCTGCTTCGTGAGGGTGTCGACAATCGACGCCCTTACCTCATCGAGCGGCTTCGTATGGGCTTCCTCTTTGGCTTCGGTCTGGATGATGTGGTAGCCGAAGCGTGTCCGCACCAGGCCTGAGATTTGTCCCGGCTGCTGGGCAAAGGCGGTCTGATCGAACTCAGGAACGGTGACGCCGTGCTTGATCCAGCCCAGTTCGCCGCCCTGGTCCTTGCTGCCCGGGTCGTCGGAGTTGTTCTTCGCCAGCTCGGCAAAGTCTTTGCCGTTGTCCTTGCGCAACTGGTCGAGGACGCCCTGCGCTTTGGCTTTGGCAGCGGCGTCGGCGCTGGGTCAGGCGTTGGGATCGACCGAAATGAGAATGTGGCGGACCTTCACCTGCGGGTCGACGCGATACAACTGCTGATTCTGGTTGTAGTACTGCTGAATCTGGGCCTGCGTGATCTGCGGCTTGCCGCCGGGCAGATCGGTATCCGTGATGTTCACGTAGGCGATTTTGCGAGTTTCCGGATCGGCGTCTCTATACTTCGCCGCGTTCTGCGTATAGAACTTCTGCAGTTCGGCGTCGGTGGGGTTGATGGTCTTGCGCAGGTCGTCGGCAGACAGCACCGCATACTGGAACTTAATCTTCGTATCCTGCTTCAGCTCCGCGTCGCGAACTTCCGCGTCGGACACGGTGACGCCGCCGGTGATCAGGTCGCGCAGCCGGTCCGCGACGATCTGCTCCTTCACTTCGCTCTCGAACTTCTCCACCGTCATCTGCAACTGGTCGGAGATGAGCTCCGCATAACGAGTGTCGCCGATGTACTGGCCGTCGGGGAAGAGAATCTGGCCGAGCTGGCCGGTATGCAGATAACGCCTCACGTCGTCGTCGGAGGCGGTGATGCCAAGGCGGTGAGCCTCTTCAATCAGGATGTGCTGCTGGATCAGGCTCTGTCCGGCCTGCTGCATGTAGAAGGGCATCAGCATATCGGGGATCTGCTGGCCCCGCGCCATGCGATGGACCGCCTGCTGCACGTCAACGACGGGGATGGTGTCCTCCGCGGGCAGGAAACGGCCGAAAAACCCGCCGTGCCGGATGGTGGCATAGGTGTCGGACGATGAGGTGGAATCGTTGAAGATGCCTGGCACGAGGAAGATGACCATCGTGATGCAGGTGGCGCCGATGATGATGCCAAAGAGATACCGGGTGAAGCGAGTGTCTTTCTGCAGGAAGCGAATCATGCGATGGGTAACAGCCTTTTCTGTGCGGCGCTCTGGCGTGGGCTGTGGAGCACAGGCGCGCAGAGTCGAATGTCCTGAGAGCAGGAGCTGTAAACAGTATAAAGCAGCGAAGGCGGGGCGAAGGGCCGGATCGGGAACGGGCGACAAGGGCGCCGACCCGCTGGCGCAAAGGCTCCGGGGGACGCTTCAGTTCGCAAACGTGGTAATGCTCTGCGCAGGCAGCGTGTAGGTGAACTGTCCTCCCGATACTGCGATGGCAGGTTGCTGCGCCAGGCCGGCGGAGGCGTTGGTCTGCCACGGCGACAGGCTCGACACATTCCCGTTCTGAATGGTGAAGGAGATCGCAGCCGAGGCGGTACCCTGGTTCAGCGCCACGATCGCAAGATGACCGTTGCCGGAGTAAGCCGAGAGATACACCCCGGTCTGCGGATTGGCCGTCGCGCCGACGCGAACGTAGCCGGGCCGGATGAAATGTGAGAATTGCGCCATCGCATCACCGAAGTACGTCAGGTGATTCGAGGTGTCCACGAGCCCGGTGTTCGTGATTCCGCTGCCTGGGTTCCAGTCCACAACCCACCACCACAGGTAAGCGCTGTATCCGGCGGTGGCGAGCGAGTCGTGGATGCTTTTCGCCGCCGCCAGCGCGTCGCCAATGGCTGGCTGGGAGCCGGCGGGCGCGATGAAATACTCGGTCATCCAGACTTCCTTGCCCTTGCTGGCGGCGTTCGCGTATGCGAAGGGTGTGTCGCCGTAGATGTGTCCGGCGACGATGCCAATGCGGCCAACGGCATTGGCATCGTTCAGCGCCGGGTCGGACAAGGCGGTGTTAAAGCTCTCCGACTCCGGCATGATGAGTTTGGTCGTGAGCGCTGACGCCGAACTGGCGACCCACGCATCCATCTGCGCGCCCGTCCAGCCGCAGGATTCGTACGTCACCGTCGCGTCCGGCTCGTTCTGCATAGAAATGCCGTAGAGGGGCACGCTCCCGTTCGAGAAGTACATAACGAAGCTCTCGAGGTAATTGGCGTAGTCGGCGTAATGGGCCGGGTCAAGGGATCCACCGCAAAGACCCGCGGAACTGCAGCCTGGCGTGTAAGGCTGGCTGTTGGAACCGGCTTTCCATGCGATCGGAGGCGTCCACGGCGTGGCGATGACGATCACCCCGGATCCAGCGGCGATTGCCTCCTGCGCGTTGGTCAGTTCCGTGGCCCAGTTCGCTCCGCCGGTCGTGGAGCCCGGATCGATGCGCACGCGGAGAATGCTCAGCCCAGCCTGACCCGCACCGGTGCCAAAGAGCGAGGAAGCAAGAGACGCGGACATGGTGGGCATCCACGCTGTCGAACCGCCGAATCCACGGATGGTCTGATACGTCGTAGCCAGATCCACTGTGGCCGATGCGGTTGAGGTTGGTGGCGGGTTACCTGAGCCGCTGGACGTTGTCGAACTACCGCCGCCGCACCCGCAGAGGGCCAGCGCTGTACAAAGAGAAATCCACGGGGACGTAACACGCACGAGAACGAACTCCCTGGCGGACGAGGGGCGTCGCCTATCTGAATTATGGAACAGACGAAGGGTAAACAGGACCGTGTGAGCGCGCAATGAAAACCTGGCGAGGGCGGCCATCCTTCACTCTCCCCGGATGTGATCGCGGTACTCGTTTCAGTGCGCGATCAGCGTGTGAACCACCGGCGAACCCACTCGGTACGCCGCCTCCACTGGGCAGATACGGGGCAACCATCAGACAGGCAAGAGACACGAGGAGCGATGCGATCTTCCGCATGCGATGCTGTAACCCTTTTCGTGGAGTGGAATCAGAGTCGAGGAGATGCGAAACCACAGGAAACAAAGGATGGACCGCTCCGGTTTGCTGCGGAACAATCCGTTTGGGCCGGCACTGCGTACTTCCAGCGTTGGCGCCTTCCAGCACCCGCGGAGGAAAGATCATGCGCCGGGCTGCGGGCTGGTGCGTCGAATCAGGAGAGGGATAGAGTAGGTCACATGCTCACACGGACGAAAAGCGAGATTCCCCAGATTCCAGCATCGGAAATTACGCCGAAAGAGACGTACATGAATCGGCGGAAGTTCATGGCGGCGGCAGCGGCAGCCGGCGTCACCGCAGTCGCCGGTGAGCGCGTGTCGCGCGTGCTGCACCCCGCAGGCGTGAAGGCGGAGGAGGAGAAGCTGACCACCGTCAAGAGCCAGTACTCCACGCCGGGGCTGACGCTCACGTCTTTCCAGGACATCACGCACTACAACAACTTCTATGAGTTCGGCGTGAACAAGGACGATCCGGCGAAGAACGCGTGGCGGCTTAAGACCCGCCCATGGAGCGTCGAGGTGGAGGGCCTGGTCAAGCAGAAGAAGACCTTCGACATCGACACGCTGCTGAAGATGCGGCCGCTCGAGGATCGTGTCTATCGCTTCCGCTGCGTTGAAGCGTGGAGCATGGTGATCCCGTGGGTCGGCTACTCGCTCTCGGAACTGATCAACGCCTGCGATCCGCTGCCCTCGGCAAAATACGTTCAGTTCATCTCGCTCGACGACTCGAAGGACGAGCTGCTGCCCTGGAACGCCGGCATCGCCTGGCCTTACCAGGAAGGCCTGCGGATGGATGAAGCGATGCACCCGCTGACGCTGCTTGCTTTCGGACTTTACGGTCAGGCACTGCCGAATCAGGATGGCGCGCCGGTGCGCGTCGTGGTGCCGTGGAAGTACGGATTCAAGTCCGCCAAATCACTTGTGAAGATCAAGTTCGTCAAGAACCAGCCGGCTACAACCTGGAACGATCTTTCACCCAGCGAGTACGGGTTCTACTCCAACGTGAATCCCGACCGCGACCATCCACGCTGGAGTCAGAAGCGCGAGCGCGTGATCGGCGCCTCGATCCTGCATCAGATGCAGCCCACCCTGATGTTCAACGGCTACAGCGATCAGGTGGCGAAGCTCTACACGGGCATGAACCTGATGAAGGACTACTAAGCGGGAACAGCAAGCGGGAAAGCGAGCGAAGAGCGAGTTGGACGAGATGACCGAAAGACGGACCGGCGTATGAGCCGCTGGATGATCACTCTGAAGGTACTGGTACATGCGGCTTGTCTTGGACCCATCGCATGGCTGCTGGGGCGCCTGTATCTGTCTCTGACGACCGACCCCACCGCGCTCGGACCCGACCCGACCCACACCGTCACCTTCTTCACGGGACGCGGAACCCTGCGTTTGCTGCTGATCACACTCGCGATCACGCCGGTGCGCCGCCTCATCCCGAAGCTGAGCTGGCTGGGGCGATTCCGACGTGTCCTGGGGCTCTACGCATTCTTCTACGGATGCCTGCACCTGATGACTTACGTCTGGCTCTATGCGGGGTTTAGCTGGGCGGCGATGGTCGACGACATCAGCCAGCGGCGGTTCATCACCGCCGGCCTCGCTGCGTGGCTCATGATGGTGCCCCTCGCATTGACCTCCACGAACTGGTCCATTCGTAAACTGGGCGGCAAAACCTGGCGACGCCTCCACTGGCACACCAACGCTGCCGCCGCCAGCGGTGTGGGCCATTACTGGTGGGGGGGGAAGACGGGGGGCAAGACGCCGATGACCCTCACCGTGGTGCTCGGGATTCTGCTCCTGGCGCGGCCTCTGCTGCAGTGGCGGCAAAACGCGGCGCTTCGCCTGCAGCATTCAGCCGCCGGAGCTGACCAGCTGACCCGCTGACGCGCTTCCATCTCAGCCATTGCCAAGGGGCTTCGTCATCCTGATGAAGTGGCAGGGCTGCGTCACGCGTGGAACCATGTGGTTGCGAATGGGTTCGGTGCCGTTTTCGATGTAGCCGAGTTTGCGATAGAAGGGGGGTAACTCCGTGCGGAGATTCACGACGGTCAGGTCCATGTGGTGCGAGCCCATCTCGCGCGCGAACTCCTCTGCCGCAGCCATCAGGCGGCGTCCAAGGCCGGTCCCCTTAAGATTTGGGGCCACCGAGAGCATGCCGAGATAACTGCGTTCCCCGCGCAACTCCACGTAGACCACGCCGGCGATCGCGCCCTTTTCCTCCGCCACCAGAAAGCGTCCCTCCTGGAAATAAGCAAACGCCTCTTCGAGGGTCAGGCGATCGCCCGTGATGAAGAATGCCTCCACCTTGAAGGCCTTGTTTATCAGGTCCGTAAGCGCGGGCAGGTCGGATTCTTCGGCGAAGCGGATATCCATAGAAGCAGGGTAAAGGGGACGGGGTTAAAGAAATAGCCGGAGACGCAGCGGTCTCAGTTCCATTCAGCCCGATCATCGACGACCGGCCAGTCCGGGCGAATTTGTGCGTCGCCGCATTTGCGTTACCCCACGTCGACGCGGCTGAAATAGATCCCCGCCAGAGACAGCGCACGCGCCTTGCCCTCGAAGATATGAAACAACTCCGCGGTAACCGGCACCCAGGGCTCGTCCCCGATGCGGAAGAGATCCGGCGCCTATCGAGAAGCCGGCCCTTTGTTCAGCGCGGCTTCCTTCTGGGCCAGTACCTGCTGGACATGCTGTTCCAGCTGTGTGGCCTGCGGCATCAGGTTCACCGCCTGCTCGATCTCCGGATCCCAGTCCGCCTTTACTTTCAGCTCCGAAGTCAGGCCGAACTGCGTGCCGAACAGGGACGACTTGATGTTCATCTTCACCCAGTCGAGATTGGTTTCGAAATCCTGCGGCGTGTAGTCGTAGTTCTGTGCGGCGAGATACTGCTTGAAGTCGCTGATCACGGCTTCGTCAACGGCAAAATCCTTAGTGACGGGATGGTGCGCGATGTAGTCTTCCGTGAAGCCGAGGAAGGCGTCCCTCTCCAGCAGCAGGTCCTGAAACGGATTCGACTTGGGCGCCTGAATCTTGACGTCGGGCGTAATGCCACCGCCGCCGTAGACCGTACGGCCCGAGTCGGTCAGCTTGACCTCGCGGTCCTTATCATCCTTGGTCGGCTCGTGGTTGTAATAGTAGTCGTAGAGGGAGACGCCGTTGTAATTGCGCTGGATCAGGCGCCCGCTCGGCGTGTAGTAATGGTAGGTCGTCAGCGCCAGGCCGGTGTTGTCGGACAGCGTGTAGACGGTCTGCACCAAGCCCTTGCCGAAGGTGGTTTCGCCGGCGATCAGGGCGCGGTCGTGGTCCTGCAGGGCGCCCGAGACGATCTCAGCCGCGGAAGCCGTCCCGCGATTCACCAGCACCACGATGGGGAAGGTGTCGCCACTGTTTCCGTGGGTTGCGCGGTACACCTGCTCGGGGAACGCCCGCCCGCGCTGCGAGACGATGACCTGGCCACGCTTCAGCAGCCGATCGCAGACGCTCACCGCTTCCACCAGAACGCCGCCCGGATTGCCGCGAAGGTCCAGCACCAGACCCTTCAAATTAGGCCCGAAGTTGTTGACGGTGTCGTCGAATTCGCGGCCCGTGGTCTCCTGGAACTGGCGGATGTGAATGTAGCCTACGTCCGGCCGGATCTCAAACGCAAGGTCGATGCTGTTGTTGGGGATTTCGTCGCGCACCAGGTCGAAGTTGATCGGGGACGATGCGCCGAGGCGCGTCATGGTCACGTTGACCTTGGTGCCGCGCGGGCCCTTCAGCCGGTTGGCAACGTCGTCGGAACTCATGCCCGCGGCCGACGTCCCGTCGATCGAGGTGATTACGTCGCCCGGATGTACGCCGGCGCGGAACGCGGGCGATCCCTCGATGGGATAAACGACAACGACTTTGCCATTCTGCGGCTGGATCAGCATGCCAACGCCGTAGTATTTGCCGTGCTGGTCTTCCTTCATCCGCGCGTAGGCCTTCGGATCGTAGAAGCTCGAGTGCGGGTCCAGCGTGTGCAGCATCTCCGGGATCGCGCCGTCGTAGATGACCTTGTCGGGCAAGTCGCCGGTCAGCGATTCCGCGTAGTTCTTCGCGATCACGTCGTAAACCTGGCTGAAGGACTTGAGGCCATCGCGGAATGTGGATTCATCTTCCGCGGACTGGGCGCCAACCTGCTGGTTCAGAACCATGCCGCCGAGCGCACAAACGGCAAAGAAGATGACGAGGGAGAAGAGGGTACGGCGAGTGCGGATGGACATGCTGGTGAGGAATCCTGGCGCCTGCGTCCGAGTGTGGGGCGGGGCAGTAGCGACTTTATCGATCAGTATATCAGCGGCACAGGCGGCCGCGGGCCAGATTTCGGGGGGCGTTAACCATCCTTCGACCCGGGCTCAATCGATCCGGGTTGCCGGCGTGGCTCTGGGCCGGTCGAGCCGCGGATGTGGTAGCGTGATGCCATTCGCCCCCGGAACCGAGCAGCATCACGGCCCGAGAAGGGATTCCTGCATGTCGACTTGCCGGCGATTGTCCTGCGCGCTCCTGCTGTTGGCCATGGCTGTCGCCGCCGGCGCGCAGCAGCCGGGAACCCCGGCCCCTGGCGTTCGCCAGCGCGGCGTCGAGACCCTGAACGAGGATACTGGGCAGGTGAAGAGCGGTCACCAGTACGTGGTCGCCATCGGCATCGATCACTATCAGAACTGGCCCGTCCTCAGCACGGCGGTCACCGACGCCACCGGCTTCGCGAAGCTGCTCACCAGCAAGTTCGGCTTTGAATATGCCCTCCAGCCCCTCACCGAAAAAAACGCCACCCGCGACGCCATCAACGCCCTCATCGACGACGACCTCCGCAGCCGCCTCAAGCCGGAGGACTCGCTGATCATCTTTTTCGCCGGGCACGGTACGACCCGCAACGACAAGATCTGCGAGCAGACCCGTTCCGTGGGATTCATCGTGCCCGTGGATGCCCATTCCGATGCAGCCAATCGCTGGAGCGATTATCTGAATGTCGAGGAATTTCTGCGCATGGTCAGCACCCTGCCGGCCTCGCATATTCTCGTGATCCTCGACAGCTGCCACAGCGGCATGGCCCTCGGCAGCAAATTCTCCACCAGCCGGGACGACACGCGTTTCCAGCGCGACATGCTGGTCAAGGTCAGCCGCAAGGTGATTTCGAGTGCCGAAGGAGACCAGCTGGCCGCCGATCAGGGTCCACTGCCCGATCACTCCCTTTTCACCGGTCTCATGATCCAGGGGCTGACCAGCGGCAAGGCAGACGCCTACAGCGAAGGCTTCGTCACCTCCAGCCAGCTGGGCGCATACGTGCAACACGAGGTTGGCGATGCTCAGGGATCGCGGCAGACCCCGCTGTTCGGCTCATTCGACTGGGACCAGGGAGGCGAACTGGTCATCCACATGGGTGCAGGCGCTGCCGCCAGCGTCGCCGACAGTGCCAACCCGGCGGCCACCCTGACAAAGTACGAGGCCAGCGAACTGGCCCGCCTGCGCAAAGAGGACGGCAGCCACTACTGGCGCGACGACGATCCCCTGAAGAACTTTCCCGCCGCGCGCAGCGCAGCCCTCAAGCTCTGCGAAAGCGGCGACAGCTGGGGATGCGAGCAGGCGGCGCGCAGCTTCGGCACGGGACTCGGCGGAGGCCCTGACTATCCGCGTGCACTGAACCTGGCGCAGCAGGCGTGTCAGAGTCCGAAGCACAGCGCGGACGCCTGCGTCATTCTCGGGGCGGTGTTCGAACGAGGGGAGACGATCGAGCCGGACCTGCAGAGCGCAATGGGGCTCTACCAGACAGCCTGCAACCAGGGGAACCTGCAGGGCTGTTTCGCTCTGGGCCGGCTTTATGCGCAGGGGACCGGTGTCGGCCAGGACTACGCGCAGGCGAACACGCTCTTTGCCCGCGCATGCGACGGTGGCGACATGATGGGCTGCAATGGCCTGGGGGCTTTGTACGCCTTCGGAGAAGGTGTTCCGCGCGACCAGGACAAGGCCCTGAGCCTCTGGCAGAAGGCCTGCGACGGCGGCGTGATGAAGAGCTGCGAGAACGTCGGCCAGGCGTATGAGTTCGGCCGGGGTGTTGCCAAAGACCAGGCGCAGGCCGTCAGCTATCTGCGCAAGGGCTGTACCGGCGGCCTGATGGACAGTTGCAGCGATCTCGGCTGGATGTACCAGAGCGGCCAGGGTGTGGCCAAGGATGGACAGGAGGCCGCGAAGCTCTACATCAAGGCCTGCGATGACGGGGCCACCATCGGCTGCAGCAATCTTGGCCGTCTCTACGAAACGGGCGACGGCGTCGCGAAGGACGACACTCTGGCGGCGGCATCCTTCCGCAAATCCTGCGACAGCAGTAGCGGAGGAATGTACGGCTGTAACAATCTCGGCACGATGTACGAGATGGGCCGCGGCGTCAACAAGGACCTCCACGAAGCTCTACGCCTCTACAAACGCGCCTGCGATGGGGAACTACTCCTCGGCTGCCGCAACGCCGCCAGCCTCTACCTGAACGGACGCGGGACGGCGAAGGACCCGGTCGAGGCGGTCCGCCTGCTCCGCAAAACCTGCGACGGCGACGATCAGGTGGGGTGCGTCCAGCTTGGATCCCAGCTCTTTTTGGGGCAGGGTGTGGCGAAGAATGAAACCGCCGCTGCCGGGCTCTTTCGCAAGGCTTGCGACAGCGGCAACATGCAGGGCTGTCTTGCCCTCGGCTACGTGATGCAGAATGGCGCGGGCATGACAAAAGACACGGCGGCCGCGATCGATCTCTATCGCAAAATCTGCGACAAGGGCGTGATGGCAGGCTGTACGCGTCTTGGCATCACCTATCAGATGGGGCTCGGTGTCCCCAGAGACGACGCGCAGGCGGACACGTTATATCGCAAAGCCTGCGACGGGGACGATGTGCTCGCCTGTACGCAGCTCGCCTATGCCTATCTGGAAGGGCTCGGCGTTGCGAAAGATGTTCAGCAGACCATCGCTCTGGATCGCAAGGTGTGCGACGACCATGCGGTGACCGGCTGCACCACGCTCGCCTTCATTTACCAGACCGGCGCAGGTGTTCCGAAGGATGAAGCGGAAGGGGCCAAATATAGCCGCATCGGCTGCGACGGCGGCAATCTGTCTTCGTGTATCAATCTGGCAGTCCGCTACTATACCGGGCGCGGCATCGCCAAGGATGTGGCGCAGGCTGTCTCCCTCGACGCCAAAGCCTGCGGCGGCGGAGAGCCGTTCGCCTGTACCAGCCTGGCATCCGTCGAATTCATGGTCCACAACGGGCTCGGCGATCCGAAAGACGACGCGCAGCTGGCTGTCGACAACCGCAGAAAATGCGACGCCGGCGATATGACCGCGTGCGCCAACCTCGCGCTGCTCCTGCACAACGGCATTGGCGTGGCGCAGGACGACACAGCCGCGCTGGCCCTGTTTCGCAGGGCCTGCGACGGCGGCGCGATGATCAGCTGCATGAATCTCGGCGCCGCTTACTCTTACGCGGCGGCGGTACCGAAGGATGACGTGCAGTCGGCGCAGTTTTATCGCAAAGCCTGCGACGGCGGGAACGGCCCCAGCTGCACAGCTCTCGGGTTTGCCTACAAGACCGGCGCCGGGGTGGCGCGCGATGCAGCCCAGGCGTTCCACTTCTTCCAGGAGGGTTGTGACGCCGGCGAACTCACCGGCTGCCACTTTGTGGGAAAGTCCTACTTTAGCGGGGATGGAGTGCCGCGGGATCCCGACCAGGCCCTGAGTTTCTTCCAGAAGGCATGCCACGGTGGCGACACCACCGCGTGCGACGATGTGAAAGCTGAAGAGCAATAGTGAAGCAGGCGAGCGCCGAGCGCGGAGCATGTGCATTTCTGGAACGCCAGCCTACGTTCCGGCGATGCGCTCAAGCTGCCCGATGTGGTTCAGGTCGTGTCCGGCCATGGTCTCTACGATCGTCGAAAACGTCATGGCGCCGCGTTCCGGATGGGTCACAGGCTTGCCTGCGTTTTCCGGCAGCGCCGATTCGATGAGCAGCAGATTCCAGCGGCGGAGCAGGGAAAAGGTGGCCAGGGCCTCATTGGCGTCGATGCTCGCGTAGGGCGCGGCCCATTTCTCCTGATCGAAAGGCTGCCTCACGTGGTGTTCTTCGGCCAGAGCCTGGCGCAGGCGGAAGCCGAAGGCAATCTCACAGTCCGCCAGGTGGCAGAAGATATCGCGCGGCGACCACTTTCCGGGCGCTGGGGAGGCCGCGATTTTGCCCCCTCCGATCATCCGGGCGAGCTCCTTCAGCCGCGATGGGGTGTTGGGCAGCACAGCCAGAGGATCCTGACCGTTGAGGAATTTGGCGTAGGGATTGAGGATGCCGGTGGTTGCTGACATAGTGGGATCGCTGTGCAGCAGTATTCCACGGGCGGCCGAGGATTGGCGATGGCTGCAAATCGGGATGCAGGAGGGGCATTTGATCGCGCGACGCCCGCCGGTTAATATAGATGCAGACGAGTTTGTCCGGTCGCGTGCAGTGTCGGGCCGGGGAAATGAGTGGGCGAAAGCCCACTTTTTATTTGCTCATAATTTATCTATGGCGTTCGATGTAGAACAAATTTGCGCCACGGCGCAGCGCGTGGCGAGCTCGCACGGGCTCGACATCGTGGAGCTGGAGTTCCACGGCGGTGCCAAACACCGTATCCTGCGCATCTTTATTGAGAAGAACGCCGAGGAGAGAAGAAAGCTGGCCGAGGATGCCGCGAATACCCCCAATCCGGAATCGGCTGCGCTTGCCGGTCTCGATCAGCTGGCAGGCGTCACGCACACGGACTGCGAGGCCTTCAGCCGCGACTTCGGCACGGTGCTCGATGTCGAGGACCTGATCCCGGGCAGAGATTACACGCTGGAAGTCTCCTCACCCGGCCTGGACCGGAAGCTGCACGGCATTGAAGATTACCGGCGCTTTCACGGGATGCTGGTCAAAGTGCAGACCTTCGAGCCGGTTGCAGGCAATCGGCACTGGCAGGGAAGGCTCGGAGAGGTCGGCGACGGATCGGTGAAGCTGCATACGGTGGGAAAGAAACCTGCCGGGGGAAAAAAAGGAACGGGGCGACGGGCACAGGGTTCTGAAAAGGGCGAATCCGCAGAAATAGAGATCGCGCTTAAGAACATTGAGAAGGCGCAGCTGACCCCGGAGTTTTAGAACAGGGCTCAGAGCACAGAGCAGAAGATTAAACAGGGACTGAGAGAGAAACAGATGGCGAGTGTGCTTTACGACAGCATTGAGGCGTTGAGCCGGGACAAGGGTATCGATCCGCAGATCGTGGTCACTGCAGTTGAGGATGCGATCGCGCTGGCGACCCGCAAGTATTACAAGACCCAGGAAAACATGCGCGCGGAACTGGACCGCGACAGCGGCGAGATTCGTGCCTACGTCTTCAAGACGGTGGTCGAGAACGAGGAACAGATCGAAGATCCGCTCAATCAGATCAGCCTTGAGGAAGCGCGCGCGCTCGTTCCTGAGGTCGAAATCGGCGGCGAGATCAGGTACTACAAGCCCACCGATGTGCTGGGCCGGATCGCCGCACAGATGGCGAAGCAGGTCATCTTCCAGAAGGTGCGCGAAGCCGAGCGTGACACGGTCTTCAATGAATACGCGCATCGGGTAGGCGAAGTCCTCAACGCCACGGTGAAGCGACTCGAGCTGCAGGACGTCATCTTCGACCTCGGCAAAGCCGAGGCGCGCATGCCCCGCCGCGAACAGTCCCGCCTGGAGCAGTTTGCCGTCGGGGAGCGCGTGCGCGTGGTACTGCAGCGTGTCGATAAGGCCGCCCGCGGGCCGCAGGTCATCGTCTCCCGCGCCGCGCCAGAGCTGGTACAGAACCTCTTCCAGAGCGAAGTACCCGAAATCTACGACAACACGGTGACCATCCGGGCGATTGCCCGCGAAGCCGGGGAGCGCACCAAGATCGCCGTCATGTCGCGGGACAAGGATGTTGACCCGGTGGGCGCCTGTGTCGGCATGAAGGGCATGCGCGTGCAGTCCATCATCCGCGAGCTGCGCGGCGAGAAGATCGACATCATCGAGT
>VFSW01007474.1_pt1 | contig 15858 bp, 13 predicted proteins | sample 5358111 | NCBI WGS metagenome assembly VFSW01 (sample SAMN11554181, study PRJNA540505) | mine drainage metagenome | isolation source: sediment from site ElyBrook_90M | place: USA: Ely Copper Mine, Vershire, VT | collected 2017 | reverse complement strand
CGATACTCATGAGGAAGCAATTGATCGATGCGGAAGTATACGAGTACGTCGAGATTATGCCGTGAGTGAATCGCTCAGATTTTCGTGGGCGCAAGTTGGATTATGTTACTTAGCACCGGCTGTGATGCCCTTGATTCTAAATCCGGCGATCAAGTTGTTTGTACCGTCAACTGCAAGGGTGATTCGGGTGGAGAGAGCCAGTTAAATCCGGTCACGAATGTCGTGTGTGTTCGCACACCTTTGTCGTGAAGCTGCTGCAAGTCTGCCCGACAATCAAAGGAGCATGCGAGCTGACCCGACTGTCGTGGGGCACCGTCAACGACATCATGGTGCGTGCGGTAAAGCGAGGCATGCTGCGCCGGACGGAAGAAGAAATTCCCTATCTGGGGTTGGATGAGAAGAGTTTCGAGAAGGGGGATTTGCGTGGTGTGTTGATCGAGAATGCAGCCAACATGTAGCTGTTTTACCTGTCGGATCGAATTATGGGCGATTATACTTGTTTTTGGACGCGGATACATGACCCGGAGTGATACACAAACGCAATCCGTTACGGTCTGGTGTCGTAGAGACTCCAAGGGCTGTTGTTGTCCTGTTGCAGATAGTATTGTCCCTTGAAATTCACAACACTTTGATCCCCCTGTTGGGCTACAAAAGGCGTCGTGGGGATATCTTTGACATAATCGGCAGGCCGATAGCCTGACGGCTTGTCAAAGGGAGACGTCCGGATCAAGTTGGCCACGATCTGACTGAGTGCGAGGTAACTGGTCGATTCGCCAACTTTCACACTGCCTCCCAGACGAGGTACGTGCGCACCGACAATCTTAAGGCCAACCGGTACCAGTGTGATGGCAGGACTAGGTATTTCGCGCAGTCCAGCTATCTGCATCTTGTCTCCCCGATAGGCTGCACCGTGTTCAGGAACGATAATGATCACTGCGCGGCGATTGCTGCTATCGAGATCGGTAATAAAACGGTCAAGTTCATCAAGCAAGCGCGATACGCGGAATCGATAGGTCTGGTGACTGCTTTCAGAGTCGGGATGACCCGCAAGCTTGTTGCCATCATGCAGGCTGATTGTATTGTAATAAAGTGCGGTACGAACATCTGGGTGTTTGTTCCGCTGTGCAAGCCAGCTGGACAATACGGCGTAATCGTCGAAGATGGGTGAGTCGTCAAAAGCGTGCTGTGAGATCGCAATCTGTTCCAAAGGAAGAGGGGGGCGGTTGATATGTTGCTTTTCGACGAGTTTGAGGAATCCTTCGAAGTGCCCGTCGTGATTGAGTGCCACGTTTGTGGCAAAGCCTGCATCGCGCAAATCATCCAGTAAATAGCAATCCTGTGGAGCCAGGCTGTATAAATCATCATGCGGCTCCTGTCCGCAAGGTGCGCGCAACAGGCGAATGGCTGCCGGTCCGCTATATGTGGCCGCGGAATTGAATTGGGTCAGGGTGATATCCAGTTTTTCCCAGATCGGATGAGTATCGAGTCCAACAGCAGCCAGATCATCCCATGACAAGGAGCAGATATGGATGAAAATTAGATCGAAGGGATTGTTCCCGCTGGCTTTAGGAAAGGTTACCTTGCGATGTCTTTCCTCTGCAAAAAAACTGCCGAGAAAATCATTTACGCTTGTAACCGATTTTGTGGAATTGCCAAGGCTTGCTGCGACAGCAGGCGATGATTGGGATGCAATGTTTATCTGCGCAAACAGGCTTGCAATGATGCCTCCGAATACCAGCACTCCTATGCGAATCCAGTGGGAGGACAGCCAATAAAGAAAAAGCACCAGGGCAAGGATCGCAATAATCTGAAAGTTGATGAAGCGACCGATCAATTCAATCAGGTAAGCCGAATCAAAACTTTTGAGCAAGGATGACTGTGACAAAACACGGCTGATTTTGGGTAGCCATGAATCGTAGTAAAGAAGAGCAAGTGCCATCGGTGTGGCCAGAAAAGTGCGCAACAGGCGCCATTTCCGTTGATCGATGGGCCAGGCCAGCAAAGCAAGAAATATCAGATTTTCGACAGGATGGAATCCGATGGTCCCTTTCCAATAGAGGAAGAGTTTGCCAATGAAATAGGTATTCCACCAGCCGAGTCTGTATTTGGAAAGGAAGTTCATGAAAGCTTATCGGAGTTGGGGGATTCAGGATACTTGTAAGGGCGCAATATCTGCGGCACATACAGGTAGTTGCGCATGCCCTTTACAATTTTCGGCGCGATGCGCGCTATTAGAAATCCGAGACAGAAGGCGATAAACAGGGTTGTCATCAGCATGATTTTTCTCCAGCGTCATACAGGTTGAGATTTTATCGGTAATGGATGCGGCCTTGCGTATGTTCCGGAACGCGATAACTTGTTCTGGTATGACGTTTCATCCATAGGTGTGTTGGTTTTTGCGACTGAGTCGGGATTGACGTGCTGTTTGTCCAAAGCATGGGCCATGTCTGTCAGCGCTAGTCTGATCTGGTCTATGGTAATGATTTGCTTCTGTTCCAGGCTGATTTCTTCCGCTGGCCGTTGCAGAAGCTGGTCAAGCACCTTTTTTAGGTGGGATGGTTGGCAGGAATGCAAATAAAGCACCAATTGATTGTCAAATACCGTATAAATATCACCGCTGCGACCGGCATGCATCAATTCCCAGGGAACGATGGTCTTCATGTCAGGATCCAGTTGCAACAGCACAAGAATAGGGTGATGGATATGGAAGGTGACTAAGTTGAGCGCTCGCTTTACATTTTCCACAAAAATCCCAGGTTGCTGATATCCACGCAGCCCGGGTAGCACGGATTGATTCCATAGTTTGTCGAATTCTGTAGGCAGGGGGCGTGAATAAACCTGCCCCTGCTGGCTGGACATCAACCCCAGCATTCTGGAAAATGAAACTTCAGTTGGAACGATCAGGCTTGCGCCCATCTGGTATAAGAGGTTTTCCTCGGAAGCCCGCAGGCGTGTGTCAAGTTCACGAACTACGATGCGAATGCGGCTGCCAGCTACCCTGCGCATGCGGTAAGTCAGCTTCGTCAGATCCTGTAGCGGTGTCAGCGCCGTAAATTCCAGAATGAAAGTGCAACCAATCGATTCTGCGAGTTGATTCAGGACATCCTGGTTATGGTTGACGACCTCCCAGCCGGCTGGAAGCGTTTGTCCGCCGAGCGCGCCGCGGACCGCAATCACTCTGTTGGCATCGTAGACAGAGCCTTCCATTTGATCAAGCTCGATGGTGTCAATGGTCTGTGAATCAATCAGCAGTTGCTGGCTAGATGTCTGGATGACTTCCACGGTGCGCTGGGAAATCATGTGTTGACCGCTTAACCAGTACCGGATGACCCAGGATAATATAGTGCCCTGATAAGTCAGACTTGCCATGCCCGAAAACAAACCGATTCCAGACTCAAAAAAACTGTCCAGGTCGGACTCTGCTACGGTTGCCCATACGACACACTCTCTGGCATATGCCCAGTCGCGGAGGCGGATGAGTGCCCGGGTCACATCCTTTTGCTCCGGAGAGTGTGCATAACGCTGGAATTGCTCGATGACGATCAGTTGCGCCTTGGGTGTGGCATAGTAGTCGATTTCGGTCATCAATCGATCGATGGAGCCAGAGGCGTCTTCCAGCAACACTTGCACCTGATTATTCTGGATATCTCTTGCGAGATTGCGCGACAGATCGCTGTCATCAAGAATCTGGTGAGGTTCCTTGCTTGTGATCCAGACCGGCTTTTGGCCGACCGAGACGCTGTCCACCAGATGATTGTATAGCAGAAGGCTGTATGGTGCAGATTCTCCGTAGGCTGTCAGATACATGTGACCGGCTGCAAGCGGGGTCAGATTGAATGGAGATTGGCTCGAATGTGTACTCATGGGTTTCATTCCTGCCTGTATGGAGCAAGCGGCAAAAAGGTCAATCTGATTTCCGGATTGAGTCCGGAAGGCTGCACATTGCCTGATTTGGCATGATTTATGGGAGTCATAATCAATGATGTCAATTTCTGCAAGTCGTTGCTGGATAGCCTCATGGCCTTGGCGCCTTCATTTCAGGGGGCGATGCCTGCCAGAGTGAGGGAACTTGTTCCCTATCGATGAGAGGTTGCGGTCTAATTGTTTTTGCGGCTTCCGGTAATTGGCCTTGATTGCTATTGATGGGGTTTGCATCAAAGTTTCCCGAGAGGCGCTTTGCACGTTCATGCAGAATGCGCGCAGTACTCTGGTCGCCGGATGCTTCTGCACGCTCGGCATAACGTTCCAGAATGGACGGGATGTAATGATTGTAGGAAGGCAATGCGGGCGAATCGGCGATCGCGGCGCCTGGCAAAACAGCCAATCCGGTCAGAAGCAGAGGGAGACGAAGAGTCATGCGGCCATCCTAATAGAAGGGATAGGTAGGTTGGATTGCCTCGGGTTGAAGCTGTACCGGCATGGCGGCACTATGGTCGAAATTGTAGCGCATATAGAGCAGCATGCTGTTGGGTGTATAATACGGGGAACGTTCAAGCTCCCAACGATTTCCCACGAACAGGGAGGGAGATACCTGGTATTCCCAGGAAAATATGAAAGAATAACCCACGGAGGAGCCCGAACTGCTCGAGTAGTAAGGATTGCCAGCCTGTGCTTGGAGAATCGGGTTGGTGGGGTAATAAGGCGAGGAATCGGTCTGAGCCCATGACGTGAATACCGAGCCGCGGAACATGTAGGAAAGACGCTGGGTGCGCTGGGCATAGGTAATGGGTAGGCCGACAGAGATATAGCGCTGCGGGCTGTAGTAGCCTCCTTGCCCAAAGGTGAACTCCCCGGAGTCCTGGTTGAAATGCCATAGCATTCCCGATAATCCCGTTGTAAAAAGCCTGTCCTCTTCATTGATCATGCGGTGGGTCCAGCCAGCCATCATTTGCAGGCTGGTATTGCTTTGCACATTGGTGCCCGTCAGTTCATAGGCGCTGAAGTTTGACCAGAAACCATTGGTTTCCCCATGATCGACGCTCAGCCCCAAAGTGGCTCCGGTGGTCAGCACGCCCCCCCAGGTTACTCCTGTGCGCGGATCGCGTGTTCCCGCATAGGATAGGAGTGAGCTGGTAAGAGGGCGGCGACCCAGGTCAATGGACCAGGATGCCTGGCCCAGATCGCCCTTGTTTTTGATGTCGCCCACCCAGTTGGAAATGGCAAAACCGATCGGAGTGGTGCCAAACCAGGCATGCATATCCTGATTGTCATATCCCGCAGTATAGGAACGGCCGTTAGCATTTTGCTGCAGAAGTGTGCCCGGGCAATTGGGCTGGCATAACAGCATGGATCCAAAAGTCTTGGTTGCGTACCTGTCCTGAAGATCGAGAGTGCCTGCGGAAAGATTGACTTCATCGGAGCGTAATACCAGTTCCCCTCCCGTTGCAAGCGGTGTGCGCACAATGACAGGGATGGCTGTCGCATTGAGCTGGCTTTGTCCTGATGTGCCAGAGCGTTGCGTTCCATCAAATCCAGCCGAGACCCAGCTACTGCGTTCATCCAGCATTTTGGCAAGCCGTTTGTACCGATAATCGCTTTTATCTGGGTTTTGGTTGAGAGATTGCTGAAGATCCTGGATGGCTTCGTCAAGTTTGCCATCTTGTTGTGCGACTTGGCTTGAAATGTCGAGTATTTCGGGCGATTTCGGCGCGGATGCCTGCAAGGGGCCGATGAGCGCTTTTGCTGCCGCCACATCTCCTTTGGCTAATCTGTCACGCACCTGGTCAAGGGTTACATTCATATGGATTTTCCGTAAATCGGCTTGCTCGTCTTGTGTCAACGGAATTCCGTCAAGATAAGCCAGTTCGTTTTGCAGTGCACTTTGCGGGCCGGCCTTTTCCAGAAAGCCTGCATAGCGGAGATGCCATGCCGCAGGCAGTGTGGGATGGTTCGTGCGTATTTCATCGAGCAGGGACCGGGCGCGAGCCTTGTTTCCCAAGGCAAGCCACTCAAATGCCACATCGGTCTGGATTTCGACGTCATTCTTTCCCGCCGCGGCGTGAACCATGTCCAGAATTTTTTCGGCCTGCCTGGTCTTGCCAAGAAGAGCATAGCGATGCGCCTGCTCGATTTGCCAGGAAACCCATAAACGACGTTGCAATGCCACGATTTTGTCATCCCGCTGTTTGATCGGGATATGTTCAAGCTCTTTAAGCGCCTCAGGGGTGCGATTCTGTTTTGACAAGAAAAGACTGTATGCATAAAACGATGCGGGGTCTGCAGGCTGGTTCTTTACGAGCTCATCGAAGAGCCGAATGCCGTTTTCCGGGTGACCATGCTCTGCTTCCATGTTAGCCAGATCATAAGTTACCCAGGGGTCGAGCGGATTCAGTTTGTTTGCACGTGCGAGATAATTGTAGGCATGCTCCGGATGATTGGAGGCGATGGCCAGGTCCGATTTTCGATGGAGGTAGCGAGCCTCGGAGGCGCGAATATCGCGGATCATTTCGCTTTGCTGAGGTTCTGGCATGTTTTGGGCAAGATCGCGAGCCTTGTCAAATTCATTTTGATCCGTTTTCAGCCGAATCAACTGGGCCAGGGCTTCCGGTTGAAGCGGATCCATGCCGAGCGCTTCCTGCAACTTCGTTTCGGCTTGGCTATAGTGCCCCGCATCGCGCAATCGTCCTGCCTCTTGTAGCAAGCCCCAGAATGCCGATGTGGAAATCAGGGAGTTCCATTTTCTTCTTTCTTCGGGTTCCAGTTTCAGCGCTTTGTAGAACCATGGGGTGGCTTCGGTATAGCGGCTTTGCTTAAAATAGCTCATCCCGATGCCACCTGAAATTTCTGCATCCTGCGGGTATTTGCCGTAGGCGATTAGGAGGTTTTCACGAGCCTTGTTGTAGTCTTTCTTGTCCAGATAAGCAAGCCCGCTTAATTTTGTCCGATAAATCGGGTCGGCAAGCAACTGGCGTTGATGGGCCAGGTATTGCTGACTTTTTGCAAGGTGTTCCTTGGCGCCCAGATCACCCGGATTCTGTTCCATATATTGTTTGAGATAAGCAATACCGGATTTGTTGGATAAAGGGATATTCATCACGGCATCACGCCAGCAGTCCCGGGCACGCTCGCTGTTTAGCGTGTCACGCGACAATCCTATGAGCGTGTCAATATCGGACCGAGGCCATGGGTAGCGTCTTGTGCGTATGCAGGCAAGTTCCAGTTCGTAATCTGGATTTCCCGGGGATTTCTGAAGCATAGCTTGCAGCGCACGGATAGCGGGCCTGAAGCCGTTTGTGGTTCTGGACACCAGTTGCCAGTATTGCAAAGAATGGTTTTCGGGTATGCCGTTGGGGAAGGTGGCGTGATAGATTCTCAATGCCTGGTCGACTTTGCCAATTTTTGCAAGCTGGTCCGCTTTGTGCAAGGCCGCCCCAATGCCGGTTCCATTTCCTTGTAACGCTTCTTCCACTTCGGTGATGGAAGGGGCGTCAGGACGGAGCGCGCGGATTTTTTCCAGCAGGTGGATGGCTTCAGGCTTTTTGTTGTTGCGAATATCCACCAATGCCTGAGCTGCATATGCGTCGGTCGGATCAGGATCGACAAGTATCAGCTTGTCGACTGCCATCTGGGCGAGATCAGGTCGATTGCGGTCCAGCCAGAATCGCACCTGATAATTCAGTTCCTGCAAAGTTTTACTGCTTGTTGCATTTTGGGTCGATGCCCATTGGTTTGCTGAGCTATCGGTGCTGCCAGTCAATGGACGAGGAGTATGGTCGCTCCCTGCCAGGGTATAGCTCATGGTCAGATTCGCAGCGTCCATATGCGTGCCCGACCGGAGTCCAGAGCCTGCGGCAGGTTTGACAGCCTGCGCACCGGCAGGTTTGAGACCTATCGTATAAGTCAGGGCTAAATTCATCCGGTCAGCACGCGCGGTGGCCGGAATCCAAGGCAGGACTAGCCCCATCGATGCCAGAAGGGCGGTGATCAGTTTTGGCTTTGTGCGCATGACCAATGAGGCACAAGAACGCCTTGTTCTGAAAACTGGAAGCGTTTTTCAAACCAGCCCAGACCGAACAGGATGAGGGCCTGATCATAGTAATTGTGGCTTGTAATGAGATTTGGGTCATTTTTCAAGCGGTCAAGCTGGCTTGCAAGGGTGCTGTTTCGTTTGAGCGCAGCAAGATACGGGATCAGGGCTGCTGAAAAACCGGGGGAGCCGGAGCCTGCCATCTGTCCTGTGAGCCAGTGCGTGGTTACAGGAGGAACACCGTTGGCATCAATATAGTCTGCTATGCCTCCCAGTTGGCCAAGCAATCTTGTTTGCAGTGCGCTCGGTGCCAGCATGCCCACCCAGAGGTAGACGCGAATGGCATCATAGCTGCCTGTGTCCTGAGTGGAAGGATCTGGGGCAAACCCATGAGAACTGTAACTCAGCCAGTCAGGCACAAGCTGATGAGAAGTGATGGCATCCATCATGCGCAAGAAGTTGTCCAGAATGTCACGCCATCCCATTGCAGGATAGCGTCTGGCGAGCGCTTCCAGTAGCTGGGGAGGGAAATAACTGGGGTTTAGGCGCCAGAGATCCGAGGAGGGATGGAACCCCTGAGTGCCGGGCAGCAGCATGGGGCCAAGGTTTGGGAGCTTGACTTTTTCTTCCTGGGCGATGCGACCTGCAATGAGCTCGCCCAAAGCGCTGTAGCGTTGATTGTTCCAGAGTCTTCCTGCTTCCGTAAGGGTATAGGCTAACCATAAATCTGCATCCGTTGCGGGATTGCTGTCCAGTACACCCCAATTGCCATCTTTGGATTTTCCCCATTCCCATGCAGGGAGATGAGATGTGAGATCCCCTTGAGCCAGGTTGTTTTCTGTCCATTTCAGCAAGCGATCGAAAAGCGCAGGGTCGTTTTCAATCAGGGAGAAAAACAGAGCATAAGACTGTCCTTCCGATGTCGAGTACTGGTTGAGCAACGCCGGATCAATCACACGCCCATCATTGCTCACAAAGGTCTGCTTGAAGTGATTCCAGGCAGGCCAATCCATCGTATTGCATCTATCCATTGCCAAGGATGTTCCGCAATGCACCAGCAGGCAAACCATGGCTGCCCATCGGACGATTAACCCATTGTAAATCACCGTTCAATTTCCTCGTTTTCCAGCCAAACGGCGTTCTGCGATTTTCTTGAGTACTTTGAGCGTCAGCAAGGACATCATCAGCACGACCAGAAGTGCAAGCATAGCCATCAAAATCGGATGTTTGGATAACGGGAACCAGATGGCAGTCCAGATTGGCAAATGGCCGACATAATAGGTTGCACCCACGAGCAGGCTGTCAACCCGGTCTGGCTGGATGAATGCGACGCTGCCGTAAAAATTATTGGTGAAAATCGCCTTGTCCATGGCATCAAGGATCAATTCCTGTTGGGACGGATTGACCGAATTTATCGTGATCACACTGTAACTCTCACTGACTGGGGACTGAAATCCCGTCATGAGGCCAAGTGGTCCATTGCCTGCCATTTGCTGGATGTTGGCAATGTTGGGGTCGGGATTCGTACCGAATCCGAACCAGTCGTAGAACAGATCGACGGCCCGTTTGGGTTTCAGAATGATGCGAGATGTTGGGGAAAGGTTGGCCGGCATTTGTCCTGCCCAATTCTTGATGGCGCCCTCATGTACAGCATTGCCTATGATCAGGAGATCTGCGTTGATGAACAAGGACTTATCCGTGGGTTTCGCAAGTACAAAGCGCGTGGCAGGATACCCCGTGTCACCGCTCAGACGAGCAAGCAAGCTAAACATTGTTTCAAGATCATGTTGAGTGGGTTGTTCGGGAATCACCACGACGGTTTTCTGCAAGTCTGCATACTTGGTGTAAGGATAACCCAGGGAAGTAAAGAAACCCAGATTTGGCAATTCTGCATAGTGGGGGAAGCTTGTGAGATCAAGGGTGGAATCATCATCGATCATCGCCTGCTGGTTCTGCACATTTGCATCCTTGCAGTAGCCTTCCTTGTTATAGGCAAACGTAAAGTTGAAGTCCAGCAGATTGCGGGGCCCCAGTTTGTAAGGGGGGATGAACAGGTTTTCCGAGGAGGAAAACAGGGTGCTGTCTTCGAGTTGGAGACGCAATTTCTGTTCGCCGCCTTTTCCTTCTGGCAATAAAGTAAATGCCTGCACCAATTCATGGTTGATCTGCATGATAAGCAGTGATTCCCCTCGGGTGGCAGGTGGCGTATAACGGAATTTCAGATCAAGCGGAATGCCGTTGCTGCGCCATGAGAAAAGATCGGGTGAGATGCGCGCGCCAATGGAAACGGGCCCGGGTGTATGGCCGAAGACTTGGAGTTCCTGCGGGCTTTTGACGAGTTCGCCGAGTTTGACCGGACGGTCCATGCGTACCCAGCGAGGCGCATCGTAAGCGATGCGTGGAGCATCCTGTTTGACTCCGGTGATCTTGATGATCGATCCGGACATGGCGATATGCCCCAGTGCCAGCGCCAGTGCGTCCGTATTCAGGTCTTCCGCATTGCGTCCCCATAGAATCAACATCTTGGAAAATTTGTCGTTAGGGTTGTCAAGAATTTCCAGATAAGGGCCGTCAACTGGGGCATGATTCCTGAGAAATGCGGGTTTTTCGTCATTGCTGGCGAATACAATGACTTCCCCTTTTGGAATCTGATCTACCGATATCGGGAAGCGCACGCTACGCCAGTCTGCGTGCTCGCCAATCCAGGAGGCAACGATTCCGGCTGCATGGACAAGATCGCGCGAAGGATTGCTGGAGAAAATGAAAGGGATGCGTATTTTTCCGATATCGTGTTCGTCGAAGAAGGGAGTTGGAAGCAGGGCAAGATCGTTGCGTAGCACCAGGTGCTCGACATTCATGCTGATCCAGCTGTCGCCTCGGATGTCAGCCCACAGGGTATTGTTGAAAGGATTTTCACAGGTGTCATTGGTGTAATGCCCGATGAAGTCGAAGGATATGCGGTTATAACTGCTCAGAAGGTGCGTGTCGATATTAAGGTCTGCTTCAACAAGATCTCCTCCGCGATCCTTGAGTATGGGCAGCACACCCACTGCCTGGTCGTTGATCAGAACACGCACATGCGATTCAACGGGGATCAGGGCGGGAGAAAACATGTAGCGCACATGCAAGGTCATGGAGTGTACGAGTTCATCGTTGCGTATTCCAAAATTGAGCATGGCGTGGCCATCCGCGTTACGCAAGGGCAGATCTTCCTTCTTGGCCAATTCACTGAACAGGATCCTGCGTGTTTCCATGGCGTCAGGATTTGTGGGTGTCGAAATGGCTGCAGAAGCGGTGGTTTCCCCCGCCTTGTCATGTGTATGCCTTGCGGTCTCCGCCATTGCATTGGCAGAAAAAAGGACCATGAGTAGGAATATTGCGGTTCGCTTCATAGTGTTGTACTCGTCTTAAATTCAGGGGCTCTGGGGAACCACCAGGAGGCCATTTTGTATAGCTTGCTGATTTTATGTGAAATCGGAGAGTTTTTCGGTGCGAGTTGCTGAACCAGGCGTAAATAACCGATGCTGCTGACAGCGGCGATTTCCTTCAGGTCGCTTTTGAACGTTTCTCGGTCTTCTTCGTCATGCCAAAATAGCCAGGTATCGGCACGTCCGAATGTCCATTGGGTAAGGCGCATTTCCTGCTCTGGATTGTCAAACTGCCAGCGGATACGCAAGTGTTCCTTTTCGTGGGTTACCACGATGCCCGGGAAGGAAGTTTCTTCATCGCCTCGCCATAACGATATGCTGATCTTTTCATGGGGGGGCAGTGAGGGCATGGGGGCTGTCAATTTCAGCGAAATGCCGCCCACCGACAGGTCCTGGGTGCGACAGTACCAGGAGCGGCCACTTTCCGTGCGTACCATGGCTTGCAGATTGATACCTACCCGGTGGGATAGGCGAATCTGTTTTTTTTCCGATGCAAGATGCAAGACTCCACCAAGAATCAAGCCGTTGTAGAGTACCCAGGCGATGTTGATGCAGACTGTCAATACTTCATCTTCCGGGCCTGTGAAAAGACGGTAAATTCCGAAAGCCAAGCCCGCAAGATTGATTGCGATCAACAGGAAGATAGGTCGGGAGATTTTCCAGTCAAAATAATCCTTTTCGATCAGGCCGCCTTTGGCGGTCACGTTAAATTTTCCATGTTTTGGGCTGATGAGTGCAACCAGAGTGGGTAGGGCGATATACCAGGACAGAACCGACTCGTAGATTTCTGCCCAGAAGAGGTGACGATATTGCCCTTGTGTGCGGATATTGACTATGGCGCTGTGGATCAGATGGGGAAGTACATAGATTAATACCGAAAAAGCCGGCGCATTGATGATGTAGGCATGAAAGATCAGGAATGCGATGGGTGAGGTTAGAAAGACCAAACGGGGAAAACCGCTGAAGAAACTCAGCATCGCGTTGCCATAACACAAGCGTTGCATAAAACTGAGTCCCTCCCCAAGGAAGGGGTTGTCCATACGAAAGATTTGCGCCATTCCTCGAGCCCAGCGTATGCGTTGTCCGATATGTTGTGACAGGCTTTCTGTAGCCAGGCCGGCGGCTTGGGGGAGATTGATATAGGCTGAGTTAAACCCTTTGCGATGCATTTTGAGCGCGGCAAAAGCATCTTCGGTAACCGAATCCGTCGGTATCCCCCCGATGGAATCCAACGCGGAGCGGCGGATTACAGCGCAAGATCCACAGAAGAACGAGGCATTCCATAGATCATTGCCGTCTTGGATTAGACCGTAGAACAGATTGCCTTCATTGGGTACGCGCCTGAATGTCCCCAGATTTCGCTCAAACGGATCAGGCGAGTAAAAGTGATGCGGAGTTTGTAACAAAGCAAGTTTGGGGTCGCGCAGAAACCAGCCCATGCAGGTTTGCAGGAAAAAACGGGAAGGTATGTGATCGCTATCGAAGAATGCAATAAACTCCGATGAGCTTACACCGAGAGCGTGATTGATGTTGCCGGCTTTGGCATGCAGATTGTCCGGGCGCACCACATAGTTGACCCCGATGCTTGCTGCGAACTGGCGAAATTCAGTGCGCCTGCCGTCATCTAGGATATGGATGTGAAGTCTGTCAGCTGGCCAGTCCATGCCCATGGCGGCATAAACCGTTGAGGCGACGACCTTGATGGGTTCGTTATAGGTGGGGATGTAAACGTCGACATGAGGCCACAGCGTCAGATCGGAAGGTAGGGCTGCGGGTTTGCGATGAAGGGGCCAGATTGTTTGTATGTGGCTGCTTACCAGAAAGAAAAATGCGTAAAGTTCGGCAGCCAAAAGTATCAAGCCCCATGCCAGGTCAAAGCTGTGATCCCAATTCAGCGTGCTGGTCATGCGCCACCATATATAACGCGCCGATATTGCAACCGAGAAAATAGTCAAAAGCAGCGTGACTGTACTTCCTTTCAGGGTGCGCAGTATGAATGCAAGTGTCAGCAAAAGCACAAGAAAAATGATTTGCGAAATGGTTCCGAACGGCAGGGTGATCGTCAGCACGAGCAGTGTGGAGATGAAGGCGTATACGAGCATGCGTAGCCATGTGAGATCCCAAACCTTGTCAAACAAAGCGTAGTGTCCGATCCATTCTGGCTGACTATCTGTGAGATAGGGACGTACTCTGTGCCGGATGTGATGCGTGAATACCCGAAGCGGGATCAAGGAGAGACGAAGATAACGCGGTAGCCAATGCGCGCCGTGTGGCCGGAGGGGTTTGCGCTGCGTTGACGGAATGAATAGCAGTATCCAGAGAATTTGCAGCGGCAGGCGAAAAAAATCGCGCCATTGCGGAGTCAGAAAGTCGAACTGTGGGAACCAGGGTTGCAAAATGCTTCGCCATTGATTTCCCAGTATTTTGCGAGGCAAGACAATAAAGAAATAGCACGGGATGATCTGAAATAAACTTTGGCATTTTCCGCCTTCAGTTTCAATCGTGGCATTAAGCGTATGCAAGCGGGTCATGGGAGAGGGGCCGCTTCAATATTATGAATCAACCAGAGGGCCAGCTTCGTCATGTCATGCGCGCCCTGGCACGACGGGGCATAGGCATGAATCGTGGTGTATTGCGCCAAGGCCTCCCGAAGATGTTCGTCACGGTGCAACGTAACAGGAACGATACGTTCTTTGAAGTGCGCGCGCACGACTAGCTCTGCATCTCTATCTAAAATCCGGTTTGTGTCAAATCCGTTGATGACCCATTTTTTTCTCTTGTCTGAAGCCCTGTTGTTATTTCGGGCAGCCTGCTCCATGCGCAACAAAGTCAGGGCATCGAGTGCGAAAATTTTCAGTTGCCAAGCCGAATCCAAGCTATCCTGCCAGAGCTCATGACTGGTTGCCGGTGCATAGCAGACAAGAAAAGAGTCGCTCGGCAGATCAAGTCGCATGGCCCACTGTTTGAGCCAGCCCGGATTCCTTAGAGCCCAGTCGATCAACTGGCTGTATTCGTCATGGCTGATTTTTCCAAAGGGCAGAAAGTCAATGCCTTCTCGGCTGCGGTAGTTGGCGGATTCAAACGGCCGCCGATCAAGAATGCTGCGAGCCAACCCATCTTCGTTTTCCGGATCCATTCCGAAGTGAAGGCGCAGTAGATTGGATGGGCAAAGATCTAACGCCAATGCAGATATTCCCTGCGTTCTGAGAGCGCTGATAAAGCCCGCCGTTACAGTCTTGGCGCCAACGTTTTCTCCATGTCCAGTAATCAAGATGATTTTCACAATCCCTCGTACGCCTTTCCTACGCATAAGTCAGTCATGTAGGCTGTAGATGGATGTCTGAAGAACAATCTTGCTGGCGGCAAAGTAACTGCGCCATTTCTCTTTGGCCATATGGTATGTGGTACGGAAAGTCCGGAGTCGAAAAGGACTTTCGCCACATCAACTTCTAGAATGCGTTCCGCATTCCTCATGCGTATCGCTTCCTGTGTTTTACTTTCATGTGCTATTCCATCTCATTTCATGACTAGTTTAGGGCTCATGAAATGTATTTCACTTATTATTTAGTAGTTATGGTTTATGAATATTTTTTCTTCCCTCATGCTGCATGCTACAAGAAACGCTTCGAGTCACCGAGTGGGTTTGCGCCGGATGAATCGAGTTCCGTAAGAAGAACTGGCATGGAAAAGCATGGCCAAACTTTTGATGCGGAGACCGCACGTTTATCGCGAACAATTTCGCGATAAATCAGTTCGTCGCCAGCCAATTTGGCGATATGCTCGGTATCCGTTGCATCACATATGTTAAAACCTCCTCGATACTGGTCTGAATCGAATGACATTATTAAAGACTGGGCGGTAAATTTTCGTAAAGATCTGTTAACGATCGCTCCGATTCGGTTAATTTATGGTTGGATTCCGCTAATTAACCGAAAGAAATGAAGCGATGACTAGATATAATGCTACCATTGATAAGGCTTTATTGCTAGGTTGTCAACGCTAAATTGTCAACGCTAAATAGAAATGTCCCTTGCCTGTTTGCATTCGTTACTTTGTAACGCCTTGCCCATCGGTGGCGGACTTGCCAATGGGCATGTTTCTCCAGGGGTGATCCGCTGCGGGCTTGTGCCCGGCGTTTCGTGTTACCTTGCGTTTCTTCAACGCTTTGTCTACCCGCTCATTGACCGTCTTGCTGTCGGCTTCTGCCTCCTGTTTTTGCGCCTTGGTCAGGACCGTAAATGCCATGTACGTTTGTGCCAGAGTGAGTGTGGTCAGCTAATTTGATGGACTGATGTTCAGTTTTGGTGATGGTCATGCCGGCAAGGACGGCGGATCAGAATGGCGGATCATCGCCGGTTTCCTCGAAGAGGCTGGCCTGAACGAGGTTGTAGCGGGATTGCTCATCGTAATTTCCTTCTTTCCGTTATCAGTTGCAAACCAACGGCACATTGCTGGATAACCTGC
>VFSW01007473.1_pt1 | contig 15859 bp, 16 predicted proteins | sample 5358111 | NCBI WGS metagenome assembly VFSW01 (sample SAMN11554181, study PRJNA540505) | mine drainage metagenome | isolation source: sediment from site ElyBrook_90M | place: USA: Ely Copper Mine, Vershire, VT | collected 2017 | reverse complement strand
CGGGCGGGGGCGGGCGTGCCCCGGGGGCGCCGTGGGCGGCGGGGGCGGGGGGGCGCTCCGGGGCTCGCGCAGCGGGCGGGCGCGCTCCCGGCGACGCAGGGGGCCGAGCCGCCTCCGCGAACCGAGGGAGACGTGACCGAGCTGTGGGCGCACGGCCTACACGTGCTGGTCCGGACGCTGCCGCGCCAGCCGATCGCGAGCTGCGAGCTCTACATCCGCGGGGGGGCGCGGAACTGGAGCGCCGACCAGGCCGGGATCGAGAAGCTGGCGCTCAGCGCGGCGCTGTCCGGAGGGACGCGAGACCTCCCGAAGGCCGCCTTTCAGGCGAGACTGGCCGCGCTCGGGGTTCAGCTCGCCGCCGAGAGCTCCGAGGATGACGCGGTGGTGGGGTTCAAGTCGCTCGACCGAACCTTCGCGGCGAGCTTCGAGCTCCTGGCGGATGCGTTCCTGCATCCCCTCGTGCCCGAGGCAGAGATCGAGCTGCAGCGCAGCTTGATGCTGTCCGAGCTCGCGCAGGAGGAGGATGACCCCGACGCGGCGTTGCTCAAGCTCAGCCACGCCCAGCTCTACGCCGGACTGCCTTACGCCGCGCGCGCCGCGGGCACCCGCGATTCTCTGGCCGCTCTCCGCCGGGCGGACCTCCTCGCCCACCTCGAGAAGCTGCGCGAGACCTCGCGCCTGCTGCTGGTGGTGGTCGGCGATGTGGCGCCCGCGGCGGTGCAAGCGCTCGTGGAGCGCCTGTTCTCGGACGTGACCGTGGGGCGCTACCAGGAGGCCCCCTTCGTGGCGCCGCGCTTCGAGGCCCCGCGCCTCCAGGTCGTGGCGCGGCCGCTGCCTCCGCCAACTACGTGGTCGCGGCCTTCCCCGCGCCGACCTTTGGCAGCCCCGCGCTGGCGGCGGGCGTGGTCGCGATGAGCGCGCTGCACGACAGGCTCTTCGAGGAGGTTCGTACCAAGCGCCAGCTCTCCTATGCGCCCAGCGCCGGGCTGTTGCCTCACGGCCTGGGCGAGGGCTACTTGTATGTGTCGGCCGTCGACGCCAGGCAGACCCTCGCGGCGATGAACGGGGCCCTGGTCGGCTATCAGTCCAGGCCGCTGTCAACGGCGCAGCTCGAGGGGAGCAAGCGCGTCTTCCTCACCGGCTTTCTGATGCAAGAGGAGTCGACGTCGGGCCAGGCGGAGCTGCTCGCCCGCGCGCAGCTCATCGGGGGCGACTGGCGGCTCGCGCGCGACCTGCCCCGGCAAGTCGCCGCCGTCACGCCGGAGCAGGTGCAGGCGTTCCTGTCGCGCCACGTGCACAATCTCCAGACCGTCGTGCTCGGGCCGGCCAAGGAGCTGCCGGCGGCCGTGCTCGAGGGGGCGGCGCTCTGACTGCGTCGGGTGACGCGCCGGCCTCGAGGTCGAGGAGCCGCCGCTTGAGCGCGAGCCCTCCCGGGCCTCCGTAGCCGCCGAGCCCCTGGCTCGCCACGACCCGGTGGCAGGGGACGAGGATTGACCAGCGACAGTCGGCCAGGGCCCGGCCAGCTGCGCGGGCGGCGCCGGGACGCCCGGCGCGCGCGGCGAGCTCGCCGTAGCTGAGCGTGACCCCCCAGGGGATCCCGCGGAGCGTCGCGTACAGCAGGGCATGAAAGGGCGGCACTCCGCTCAGGTCCAGCTTCACCTGCCCGAAGTCGACGGGCGTGCCGTCGAGCGCCTGGGCGATTCGGCGGGCGATCTGTCGGGCCGCAGGGAGGTGCCGGCCACGGGTGGCCGGGCGGCGACTCGGGAGCTCGACCGCGGCGATCCCCGCGGCGCCGTACTCGAGGGTGCAGCGGCCGAGCGCGGTGTCGAAGGCCAGCCGTCTTCGCGTCGTCTTCGATGGGCGGGGGGCGTGCGTCACGTCGGCTCTCCAGGCGTCGAGGGATCAGTACCCCGGACGGTGCTCGACGCAAGGCCGGCCCGGGCCCTCCCGGGATGGACGGACCCCGCCGGCGTGTTAGGGTCGTCGCCCCCGTGGAAGCCAATGGCCCAGCCGCCTTGACCGATGCTGAGCTCGCCATAGTGCGCGAGGAGGAGGATCTGTGCTCGCGGATGCAGGTGCGCCTGCGCGCGCTGCGCGGCGAGCGCCAGATTCGAGGAGATGCCGGGCTCCGACTCCAGGAGCTGCGGGACGACGCCACCGAGGCGCGCGAGGAAGATCTGCCGACGCTGCTCGATCAGCTGCACGTCGTCAGGTCGGTCGAGGATCGGCGCAGGGCCCGCGGCCCGCTGCCCGAGCCGCGCAGCCCCTACTTCGCGCACTTCCGGCTCCGGGAAGGCGCGAAGGTCCGCGACTACCTGCTCGGCCACATCCCCTTCCTCGATTCCGAGACCGGCCTGCGCTTGCTGGATTGGCGCAACGCGCCCCTCTCTCAGCTCTACTATCGTTATCGCGAGGGGGACGCGTACGAGGTCGAGCTGCCGGCCGGGCGGGTCGAAGGGATCGTCGAAGCCCGCCGGGCGATCGTCATCTCGGACGGAGAGCTGCGCGCAATTCAGACCCCGCACGGGCGCCTGGAGCGCACGGCCCGCGGCTGGCAGCGGCGGGACGAAGCCGATCTGCCCACGCTGGAAGGGGGCGCGGGTTCGTCCCAGCGCGGCGACGATCCGCGCGGCCTCTCGGGCCTCGGCGTGGGGCGCGCTGGCCGGTCGAGGGTCGACGTCTCGGCCTTGCTCGACCCCACCCAGTTCGAGATCGTGCACGACAGCGGAGAGGGCCCGCTCCTGGTGCTGGGCAGCGCAGGGAGTGGGAAGACCACGGTGGCCATGCATCGGCTCGCCGCGCTGCACTTCCAGGATCCCGAAACCTACGCGCAGAAGCGCCTCGCGGTGGTCGTCCCCGAGAAGGGGCTGGCCAGGCTGGTGGTGCGCCTGTTGCAGCCTCTGGGGCTCGACCGAGTCGAGGTCGGGACCTTCTCCGATCTGGCCCTCGCGGAGCTCGCGACCCTGGCGCCCGATCTCCCGCGCCGCGTGCGCGACGACGCCCCCTCGCTCGTGATGCGGCTCAAGCGTCACCGGGCGCTGCACGACCTTCTCCCCGCTTGGCTCGCTCACCCCGGCCGATCACGCAAGATTGAGACGCTGCGCCGCGAGCTCCTCACCGACCGCGCCTTCCTGCGCTCGGTCGTCGCCAAGGCCGGGGATCTCCCGCTGAGCGCCGTCGAGGAGACCGTCCGGCGCACGATGCGACAGCTCGATCAGAGCTCCGAGCGGAGCTATCGCGGCGTGGATTCCGAGCGGCTTGCCGCCATCGACGGGCGGCGGCTCGACGAGGACACCCCGGAGGATCTGGCCCAGACGCTCGACACGGAGGACTTGCCGCTGCTCCTGGAGCTCCACCGCCTGCTGCAGCCGAAGGGGGGGCTGCGCGCCCGCGCGCACATGGTCCTCGACGAGGCGCAGGAGTTCTCCCCCTTCGAGCGCTCGATCGTGCGCGAGCTGGTGGGGCGCAGTCCGAGCCTCACCGTTGCTGGCGACGACGTGCAGCGCACCGGCGCGGGCGACTTCGAGGGCTGGGATCAGCTTCTCTCCGATCTTGGGGTGCCGGGAGCGCTCCGGCGGACGCTCGCCGTCAGTTACCGCTGTCCAGCGCCCATCTCGCAGCTCGCGCATCACGTGCTCGGTCCGCTCGCGCCGCCGGAGGCGCCCGCCGCCGGGCGGCCGGGCGTCCCCATCGGGTTTCACCGGTTTCCCCAGGCCGGCCCCCAGATCCTCGCCGTTCAGGACGCGCTCACCGACCTCGTGGAGCGCGAGCCGCTGGCCTCCATCGGCGTGCTCACCCGCTCCCGGCCGGCGGCCGAGCGCTGGGCCCAGACGCTTCAGCACCTCACCGAGGCGCGGCTGGTGATCGACGGCGGGTTCTCGTTCGATCCCGGCATCGACATCTGCGAGGTGGCCGAGGCCAAGGGGCTGGAGTTCGACTACGTGGTCCTCCCCGACGCGGACGCGGCGAGCTACCCGGACGACTTCGACTCGCGCCGCACGCTGCACGTCGCCATCACGCGCGCGATGCACCAGCTGTGGCTGACTCACGTGGGTACGCCCACCCCGCTCGTGGTGGGCGCCGCGGGGCTCGCCGCCGCGGAGGCTGGGGGCGCACCGCCCGTTCGGGCGGTTGTCCGATCCTGAAGCTCCGGGGCGTGCTCACTGAATCTTCACTGGTCGGTGTCGTGATCGGCGGGAGGCGGGGTATGCTGAGCTCTGAGCCCGTTCAACTCCTTCACCGAGTGAATCGACCTCCGATGCCCAAGCACTCCACGCCCGTCGCCCTGGCAACCCTGCTCGGCCTCGCCGCCGCAGGTTGTGTCTCCTCTTCCGAGTACCCCGGAGTCAGCGGCAGCGGGCGCCACGCGACCAGCGGCGCGGGTGGATCCACGGCCGCGAGCGGCGCGACGGGCGGCACCGGCAGCACGGGGGGCTCGACCGCCACCGGGAGCGCGTCCAGCAGCGGCTCGGCGACCAGCACCGGCGGCGTGACCTGCGATTCGGCGTGGGAGGATGCGTGGTACGACGGTGGAAACCTCCCGGTCGAATGCCCCCAAGGTCAGGTGGAGCTCAAGGGGCGACTCACGGATGTCTGTCATTTCAACGGGATCGAGGCCCCTCCGCTCCTGGTCGCCTTCAGCGCCACCGACGTCTTCGACAAGACCTTGGTCGCGACCACCGAGCCCTGCGGAGTCTACTATTTCTGCGTGAATCCCGGCACCGAGATCACCGCGGCCTTCAACGCTCCGAGTTACTTCCCGTTTCAGGCGGCCACGCTCCGGATGGTTCGGAGCACTTCCGAGCATGGCATCACCAACCTGTTGGGCCTCGAGATGTTCTGCACCCTGGGGATCACGACCATCACCTCCAGCCTGAACCCCGCCCTCGATCCCAGCAAGGCGGTGGTCGACATCGGGGCGCTCGGCGCAGCTGTCAGCGGCCCGTGTGACAACACGGGCTGGAGCTTCACGCTCTTTGATTCCGACGGTGGCCAGCTCGATCCCCCGACGGCCTACCTCGTCGGGACGGGCTCGACTGCCCAGAACGACGGTGGGACGTCGGCCGCGGGGATCGAGATCCTCTACGACATCGACCCCACCGTGGGGCCACTCACCGTGGTCGGGCACAAGCTGGGCGCCGATTTGCCCGACGGCGGCTCGCTGTGTCCAGACCTCTCTACCGTCGCGCCCTGGGAATACACCGGACAGATTCCGATTCAGGCCTCGACGGTGAGCTTCCTCTATTACGTGCTTTGAGGAGAGCGGCGCCCGCGCCGTGGGGCTCCGGCCGAGCGCGCCATGCCCATGACCGTCCGCCTCCACATCCCTCCGCATCGCCTCGCCGCCGCGGAGGTCGCGCTCGAGCCCGACGAGGTCGCCTACCTGATCCGAGTGCGGAGGCTCGCGGCCGGCGCCGAGGTCACGGTCTTCGACGGCGAAGGCGGCGAGGTGGCGGCGACGCTCGAGTCCGGTGGCGCCAGGCTGCGTCTGGGGGAGAGACGCGCGGTGGTGTTTCCGCGGCGTTTTCGGTTCGAGCTCTGGCAGGGGCTCGCCAAAGGGGACAAGCTCGACCTCGTGGTCCAGAAGGCCACCGAGCTCGGGGCCTCGCGGATCGTGCCGTTCGCGAGCGCTCGGGCCGTGGTGAAGCTCTTCGGCGAACGGGCCGTGTCGCGCACCGCGCGGTTGTCGAAGATCGCCGAGGAGGCGGCGCGCCAGTGTGGTCGTGCGGATGTGCCCCAGGTGGCCGCCGTGGGCGCGCTGCACGATCTCGTGGCGATGTCGGTCCCCGGTGTTCAGCGCGCGATTCTCTATGAGCGCGAGGGCAACCGCCATCTCTGGCCGTGGCTGGGCCAGGTCCAGGCGGGCGCGACGGTCGCGCTCGCGGTCGGCCCCGAGGGCGGCTTCGCTCCCGAGGAGGTCGCGCTCGCCCAGGGCGCAGGGGTCGCAGTCCTGGGGCTGGGGGATCTCGTCTTGCGCACGGAGACCGCGGGGATTGTCGCGTGCACGCTGGCCGCGCTCGCCGCGGGGGCGCTCGCGGGGCTCGACGGTTAGGCCGGGCGGTGCTGTCACGCCGCCCAAAAGGTGTTAAGTCACCCTTTTCCATGGACCTTGCCGAAGTCGTCATCTTCCTCGCGGTCGTCCTGCTCCTGACCTGGCTCCTGCGGCCCCTTCAGCGGCTCGTGCGCAATTTCGTCGAGCGGCTCTTGTTGCGCCGCGGTCACGGCAAGGTCATCGAGGGGCGCTTTCGGTCCGTGGAGCCGATCGACGACGACCCCGACCACAAGCGTCCGAACTGAATCCGAGGCACACATGGCTGATCGTTCTGCTGTTCCTGGAATTCCCGACGTGGTGGGCTGGCTGGTCGCCGCGGCGATCGCCGTGGTGCTCGTCACCGCGCTGCTGAGCTCGTTCACGGTGGTCACGCCCGGCAACGTGGGGGTCGTCTTCAACCAGGTCACGGGGAGCCTGCGGGCCGCGCCCCAGGGGCTCGTGTGGCGCATGCCTTGGGTGACCACGGTGCAATCGTACCCCGTCGCGCTGCGGACCTACACGATGGTCAAGCGGGCGGGCGAGGGCAGCTCCTCCACCGACGACAGCATCGATCTGCCGACCCGCGAGGGGCAGCACATCCGCCAGGACATCTCGGTGACGTTCAACACGACGAGCGAGAAGGCGGTGGACGTGTTTCGCACCTTCCACGGCGACGACATCTCGGTCATCGAGGGGACCTTCGTGCGGCGCACCATCATCACCGCGGCGCAGAACGCCGCGGGCCAGATGTCCCTCACGGACATCATTTCCGACCGGCGTCAGGACCTCACCACCACCCTTCAGAACCAGCTCCGCAGCGACCTGGAGCGCATGGGCTTCGCGCTCGACAAGGTCAACCTCGGCGCGAGCCATTTGCCGCCGGCGATCGAGCAGCAGCTTTCGCAGAAGATGGCCGTGCAGCAGCAGGCCCTCCAGGCGGAGTACGAGCTGCAGAAGGCGACCACGCTGGCGAAGGCCAAGGTGGCGGAGGCGCAGGGAGACGCCGATTCGACGCTCGTGAAGGCGAAGGCCCAATCCGAGGCCAACCGACTGCTCCAGACCACGCTCACCCCGATGCTGGTGCAGGCCAAGGCGATCGAGCGTTGGGACGGGAAGCTTCCAGAATACACCGGTGGTGGGGCGATGCCCTTCATCTCCATCAACGGCACGCCGTCGAAATAACCGACCGTCCCCCGTGCGGCGCGCGCCGCGAATTGTTGACCGCGCGGATCCGCCCCCCTATCGTTGAGGTCCATGCCCGCTTGTCCCTACTGTAAGGCGCCGCTCCCGCTCCTGGCGCCACGCTGCCCGACGTGCGGACAGACAATTGCCTGGAGCGAGCCCGCGCCTCCGCCCGCCCAGGTCGCGTCGTCGCTTCAGCCCTCCGCGCCATCCAATCGGCAGTCCGCCGCGTTCGCGGCGATTCCTCCCGCACGCCAGGCGGGGCCGCAGGCGCAGGCAGCGCTCGCGTCGGTGGAGGGGGTGCCGCCCCCCGCGAAGCTCGGCGGGCTGCCCCCGTTGCCCGTCGAGCACGCGAAGCGCCAGGCGACCGCGTTCGTGCCCGAGGCCCCACCCGCGTCGGTGCCGGTCGCGCTCTCCTCGACGCAGCAAGTGATCGAGAGCGTCGGTCGGCCGCCCCCCCCACTCCCGGAACCTGCGGCCACGGTGCCCCAGATCGAGGTCGGCAAGGTGGCCCCGCTGTGGCGGAGAGTCTTGGCCTGGCTCATCGATGGGGCGTTGATCGGCGGCGTCTTCCTGGCGCTCCTGTCGATGGCGGCCCGCCTGGTTCACCATGGGCCGGCCAGCCGACAGGACGGACTGGACTGGGCGGCGGAGACGGTGCTCGCTTATTCCAGGCTGCTCGCCCCCGCGGCGGGCCTCTTCGCGGCGCTGGCGCTGCTCTACCTGGCGCTCTTCACGATGCTGGGTGGCCAGACGCCGGGTAAGCGCGTGGCGCGGATCCGGGTCATCGACCAGAACGGGCAAGGACCTTCACCCGGCCGGGCGGCGCTGCGGGCCTTGCTGGCGCTCGGCTCGGGGGCGCTCATGCTCATGGGCTTCTTGTGGGTGCTCTTCGATCGTCGGCGTCAGGCGCTGCACGACAAGCTCGCCGGCACCTTCGTGGTGCTGCGGACCTGAGTCGTGGAGGCGCTCCCGGCGTGGTTCTGGCTCACGTTCGCGGCCCTCTTCGGCGCGGTCTGGGGCAGCTTCCTCAACGTCGTGATCGTTCGCCTCCCGCTGGGCGAGTCGGTGGTGTCCCCTGGGTCGCGGTGCCTGTCGTGCGGCGCGCCGGTGGCCTGGTACGACAACCTTCCAGTCCTGAGCTACCTCATCCTGCGCGGCAAGTGTCGGGCGTGTGGCGCGCGCTTCTCGCCGCGCTACGCGCTGGTCGAGGCCTTGATGGCCGCGGCGGGGGCGGTCGCGGTGCACGTCTTTGGTCCCACCCCAGCGGCGCTCGGCTTCTATGCCTTCTTCTGGCTCCTCGCGGGAATCGCGGCGATTGATCTGGAGCACTGGATCATTCCGCACGAGCTCTCGTGGTCTGGAATCGGAGTGGGCTTGGTCTTCTCGCCCTGGAACCCGCGCGCGACCTGGAAGGGCGCGCTCCTCGGCGCGGGTGTCGCCTGGGCCGCGTTCACGTTGCTCTCGATCGTCGGTGAGAAGGTCTTCAAGAAGGAAGCACTCGGGCTCGGCGATCGCTGGCTCCTTGCGATGGAGGGGGCCTTCCTCGGGGCGGGGGCGCTCTTGCCCATCGTGTTCCTCTCGTCGCTGCAGGGCTCCGTGGTGGGGCTCTTGCTGATTGCCATCGGTCGGGCTCAGACCGGGAAGCCGAAGCCGAGCGCCGTGACGTTGGCCGGGCAGGGCGAAGAGGCAGAGGACCGCTGGGTGCCGCCCAGGAACGCGATCCCCTTCGGTCCGTTCCTCGCCCTCGCCGGCGTGGAGTGGCTGCTGTTCGGTCCCGACGCCTGGCATTGGTACGTGGAGAAACTCGCCGCGGCGGCGAGGTAGCGTATGTCGGTCCCTCCGAGTCAGGTTCGGCTGACGCTCAAGCGGCAGCTGGGGCTGATCCTGGGGGCCTTGCAGCTACTCTGGCTGGGCGCCGGCGTGTTCGTCGCCTTTCTGCTGGGCCACTGGTGGATCGGCGTGTTGCCCCTCGGGCTCTCGCTGATTGTTTGGCGCACCGGCGTGCGGGCGGTCGATCAGCTGGTGGGGCTGACTCTGGATCGGCTCGCGGCGGTGGCCGAGCAGACCGCACCGCTCGATCCGAAGACCGGGGGCCGGCTCCCCGCATTGGTGGCCGATACCCCGCAGGGGGCTCTGCGTCAGCTCGTGGAGCGACTGGCGGAGGCGCAGGAGGGGCTGTCCATGAAGGTGAAGCAGCTCGAGCTTGCGAACCAGGAGCTCGCGGGGGCTCGAGATCAGCTGGTGCGCGCCGAGCGCTTGGCGGTCGTGGGCCGGCTGTCGGCGGGTGTGGCCCACGAGATCGGCAATCCGCTGGGTGCGCTGGTGGGCTTCGTGGGGGTGGCCAGGGGGGCGAGCGATCCTGCGGTGGTGCAGGAGGCTCTTTCAGGCATCGCGGTCCAGGCGGATCGCATCCACCGGACCGTTCAGGAATTGATGGATTTTGCGCGGGCAGGCAAGATGGAGCTGGGGCCTGTGCCGCTTCCTTCGGCGACCGCGGCGGCCTCGAGATTGGTCAAGGCCCATCCACGGTGGCGCGCGATGCGCTTGGCCGTCGAGTTACCCGGAAATCTGCCCGAAGTGCGGGCAAGCGAGCATCACTTGGTGCAAGTGCTGGTGAATCTTCTGCTGAACGCCGCCGACGTCTGCGCGGGGTGCGGCGTGGTCGCCGTCGTCGGCGAGCGCACCCCGGACGGAAAGGTCCGGCTGTTGGTCTCCGATGACGGGCCGGGGATCGCGGCGGGCGACGAGGAGCGTATCTTCGAGCCGTTCGTCTCCACGAAGCCGGTGGGCGAAGGGACCGGGCTGGGCCTTGCGATCTCGCGCCAGCTCGTGGAGGCCTTCGGCGGCGCGCTCAAGGTGGCGGCAGCGCCGAAGGGCGCTTCGTTCGATCTGCGCCTGGAACCGTGGGAGATTCTTTAGCCGATGGGTTTCCGAAACGTGCTCATCGTCGACGACGATCCTGGCATGCGGCAGATGCTGACGCTCCTGCTCAAGTCGAAAGGGTACGCGCCGGCATCTGTCGAGGGCGCGGCCCAGGCGATCAAGGAGTTCGAAGCGCGCCCCTATGACGCGGTGCTGTGTGATGTGCGGCTCGGAGAGCGCGACGGGTTGTGGGTGCTCGGTGAGCTGACCCTGCGCGCGCCGGACCTCACGGTGGTCATGATGTCGGCCTACGGTTCAGAGGAGAGCGCGCTCGAGGCCATGAAGCGCGGGGCGTACGATTACATCTCCAAGCCTTTCCGGCCCGACGAGGTCGCGCTGGTCTTGCGCAAGGCCGAGGAGCGTGAGCGGCTGCGTCACGAGAACCGGCGGTTGCGCCAGGAGCTGGGCGAAGGGCGCGGCGTGGCCTCCCTGGTGGGGCAGTCGCCTGCCATGCAGGAGCTGACGCGCCAGATGCGAAAGGCCGCGCAGGTCACCACGACCGTGCTGTTGCTGGGGGAGTCCGGGACCGGCAAGGAGCTCGTGGCCCGCGCATTGCACGACCTGTCGCCTCGCGCCGCCCAGCCCTTCGTGGCGGTGAACTGCGGGGCGATCCCCGACGAGCTCATCGAGAGCGAGCTCTTTGGCCACGTGCGCGGCGCGTTCACAAATGCCACCCAGAACAAGCGCGGCCTCTTTGCCGAGGCCGATGGCGGCACGATTTTCCTCGATGAGATCGGGGAGCTCCCGTATGGAACGCAGGTCGCGCTGTTGAGAACCTTGCAGGAGAGCGAGATCCGGCGGGTGGGCGACACGCAGTCGACCAAGGTCGATGTGCGGGTGGTCGCCGCGACCTCACGCGATCTCGAGTCGGCGATCGAGAAGGGCACGTTCCGACGCGATCTGTTCTATCGGCTCAATGTCCTGCCGCTTCGGCTTCCGCCGCTGCGCGAGCGGCAAGGGGACCTCCCGCTGCTCACGCGCCACTTCATCGAGAAGTTCAATCGGGCCCTGCGCCGCAAGCCGCCGGTCACCGAGGTCGCGCCGGAGGCCATGGCCGCGCTGGCAAGCCAGAAGTGGCCGGGCAATGTGCGCGAGCTCGAGAATCTTCTGGAGCGGGCGATGGTGATGGCCGAGGACACCGTGCTCACGCTGCCTGACTTCGGCGGCCTCACGCTTCGGCCCGGCGGTGGCGAAGACACCGGGCTGTCGGTCAAGCGGGGTACGCGCGCGCTGGAGATGGATCTCATCCAGCGCGCGCTCGCGGAGACTGGCGGAAATCGCACCAAGGCCGCGGTGTTGTTGGAAATCAGCCACCGCGCACTGCTCTACAAGCTGAAGGAATATGGGCTCGGTGCCAAGGCCGGCGAGGAGAGCGCAGGCGATCTCGCGGGGGTTCCGGAGGTGCCAAGTGAACCCTAATTATGTGTCAGTGAATGATTCTTTTCCGGTTTCTTGACTTGATGGATAGGCGCAGGCATCGTCGAGGGAGAAGCTCCTCGGAGGATTGAAGCTCTTGACGAAGACAAGATCGATCACCGCAGTCGTCAACCACGTAAGGTCGCTGCGCGAGGATCAGCTGCTGAGCAAGGCGGAGCTTGCCCGTCGTGCCGGAGTCTCGCCCCTCACGATCGACCGTATCGAGGCCGGCAAGGACTGTCGGCTGGATACGAAGCGCAAGATCATTCTCGGCTTGGGCATGTCGCTCGCCGAACGCACCAAGGTCTTTGGTCAGGCCACGCCGCCGAAGCGCGGAACGCGGTAGAGGAAAGGGACGAACGCGATGGCGAAATCAAAGCTAGCGCTGGGGCTCGACATCGGATCCAGCTCGGTCAAGATGGCGCAGCTGAAGCAGTCGAAGCGCGGGTTCTCCCTGGTTGGCTTTGACACCGCGCCGCTGCCACCGGAAGCCATCGTGGACGGTGCGCTGATGAACAGCGCCGCCATCGTCTCGGTGATCCAGGATCTCATGTCGAAGAACCGATTCAAGAACCGGGAGGTCGCGATTGGGGTCTCGGGCCATTCGGTGATCATCAAGAAGATCAGTCTGCCCAAGATGACCCAGGACGAGCTCGATGAGTCCATTCAGTGGGAGGCGGAGCAATACATCCCCTTCGACGTGAAGGATGTGAACATCGACACCCAGATCCTCGCTGATCGGACAGACGGCAGCGGGCAAATGGACGTTCTGCTGGTCGCGGCGAAGAAGGACATGATCAACGACTTCACCTCGGTGGTCACCGAGGCCGGGCTTTCCCCGGTGGTGGTCGATGTCGACGCCTTCGCGGTGCAGAACATGTACGAGGCGAACTACGAGCAGGTGCCCGGAGAGACGGTGGTGCTCATCAACGCGGGCGCCAGCGTCGTAAACATCAATGTGGTGAGCGCCGGGGCGAGCACGTTCACTCGTGACATCACGGTTGGCGGAAACCAGGTCACCGAGGAGATCCAGAAGCAGCTCAACGTAAGCTATGACGAGGCAGAGGCCCTGAAGATCGGTGGCCAGCAGGGCGCCGAGTCGGACGCGGTGGTGCCCCAGGAGGTCGAGCGGGTGATCCAGGGGGTGGCCGAGCAGATGGCAGGTGAGATCCAGCGGTCGCTCGACTTCTACGCGGCGACCGCCGCCGACTCACACATCAGCCGGGTGTACCTGTCGGGCGGGACCGCGCGCGTGCCGGCCCTGTTCAAGGTCATCGAGCAGCGCGTCGGTGTGCCGGTGGAGATCTTGAACCCCTTCAAAACCATCGAGATCGACAATCGGAAATTTGACCCACAGCACATGATGGAGATGGCCCCCGCCGCGGCAGTCGCGGTGGGGCTCGCGCTCCGCGCCGCGGGGGACAAATAAATGGTTCGCATCAATCTCATTCCAGTCCGGCAGGTCAAGAAGCGCGAGGTCGGACGGCAGCAGCTCGTGGGCTTCGCGGCCCTGGTGGTCGTGGGCTTCGTCGGCAATATCCTCTGGAGCCGGAGCGTGGAGGACGGCGTCGACCGCCAGCAGCAGAGCATCCAGAAGCTGCAGCGCGACATCGCCGCGCTCGACGCCGCCATCGGGGAGGTCAACCAGATCACCAAGGACAAGAAGGATCTGGAGGACAAGCTCAAGGTGCTCGACACGCTCAAGAAGAAGCGCGTGGGGCCGGTCAAGGTGATGGACGCGCTGGCGCAGCTCATGCCGCAGCATGTGTGGATCACCTCCATGGATGAGAAGGGTGGCAGCGTTCAGATCCAGGGGCTGGGGATGACCAACGACGACGTCGCCGAGCTGATGCGGGAGCTCAAGAAGTCCCAGCTGTTCAGCAACATCGTGCTCAAGAAAGTGTCGGCGCTGTCGGTCCAGGGGCCCGTGACCCAAATCGTGCAGTTCGAGATCACCTGTAGCGTGACCTACTCGGTCTAAGAGGCGAGGCGACCTTTGCAAGAACTCATCGAACGCTTCTTGAAGATACGGCTCGAGATCAAGCTCGCCGGCGTGGCCGGGGTGATCGTGGTCATCACCGCGCTCAATTACTTCTTCTGGATTCAGGACCTCGAGCAGAAGGGGGAGCAGAACCAGAGGCAGATCCAGAAGCTCGAGGACGATCTCATCCAGAAGCAGGCCATCGCCAACAACCTCGCCGAATACCGCCATCAGAAGGAGGTCCTGGAGGAGCGGCTCCGCGAGGCCCTCACCGAGCTGCCGAATGACGCCAACATCGATGAGCTCCTGATGCAGCTCAACGAGGTGGGCGTGAGGGCCGGGCTCAGTCTTGCTTCGGTCGAGCCGGGCGTGGAGACCAAAGAGGGCTCCTTCTACTCGAAGATTCCCGTCAAGCTCGCGGTGGTCGGCAACTACCACGAGATCGCGATGTTCTTTGACATGGTGGGCAAGCTGAAGCGCATCGTGAACATCAGCGACATTCAGCTCAAGTCGCCGCAGAAGAACGGCGACAAGGTGGTCCTGAAGGTCGATTGCCTCGCGACCACGTATCGGTTCACGGACACGAAGGCCGCGGGCAAGCCCGCCGCCGGAGCGGCGGTTCCTGGGGCCGCTGCGGCGCCTGCGCCCACTCCCGCTGGAGGTGCGAAGTGAAGCGCCTGGTGACTCTCTGCGTCGTGCTCGCCGCGTGTGGCTCGCCATCCCCGGCGCCCGTCGCCAAGCCGCCGCCGCCGCCGAAGCCCGCGGTGGCCGCGCCGGAGCTGGCGCCGCCCGTGGCCGAAAGCTACAGCTATTCGCCCATCGGCAAGCGGGATCCCTTTCGCAGCCCGATTGACGACCTGATTCTCACCAACAACATCGAGAACCGATGCGCCCTGTGCAAGTGGGAGGTGGATCAGCTGCACCTCGTCGCGGTGGTGACCGGGACCGGGAGCCCGGTGGCCATGGTGGAGGATCCGGACGGGGTCGGTCACGTCGTGCGCCAAGGGACGCAGGTGGGGAAGCATAACGGCAAGGTCACGAACATTGGCAAGGCCGACCTCCTGGTCGTGGAAAACAACCGCGATGCCTTCGGGAAGCTGATTTCCAACAAGACCGTCCTCAAGATCCCGCGCAACCCCGCGGATTCCGCTCAGAACACGAGTCTGCTCGATGAGTAACACCCTGTTTGCCCCTGGGAGACGTTCGATGACTGCAACGACTCAACTCGCCCGATACACCGCCGCGCTGGCCACCTTGGCCCTGGCCTCAACCGCATGGGCGGCGGCGCTGCCTGGCGCTACCGACGAGGTCGCCGCGATCGAAGCGCGGCCGTCCGAACAAGGCGGGACGGTGATCCTCCGCGGCTCGCACCCGCCGGTCTTCAGTGTCTTTCGACTCAGCGGGCCCGACCGGATCGTCGTGGACCTCGCCGGGGCGGATGTGTCGAAGGCCAAGCCTCCCGCGAGCGCTGGCATTCGGGGCCTGGGGGAGATCTCCGCGGTTCAGTTCCAGAAGGGGGACACTCGCGTTGGTCGCGTGGTGCTCGCCGCGGAGCCGAGTCTGACCTACGACGTGAAGGTGATTGGAAACGACGTCGTGGTCGCCTTGACGGGCGCCGCGACACCGGCCGCCGTCTCACCGGTTTCGATCCCTGCCCCGAGTCCGGCGCTGCCGACGGCCAAGGAAGCCGTGGCCGCGACGCCGCCGGGGGGGCTCGACCAGACGGGCGCTGGCGTCGACGAGCACCTCCTCGAACACTTTGTGGACAGGGGTCGCGGCGGGCGCGTCGGCCACAGGATTCTCGCCGCCTCGGCCAGCGCCGACCACCGTTTGGCGCTCAGCGTCCGCACCGATGGGCCCGTGGGAGAGGTTTCGGTGTTGCGGCTGCGGAACCCCAGCCGGATCGCCATCGATCTCGTCGGCTTCGAGGCCAAGGGGGCGAAGGGGCAACCCGCTGGGCTCACGTCTGCCATTCGCTTCGGGAAGTCGGGGACGGGCGCGCGCGTGGTCTTCGACCTCGGCATGGATACGCCGAAGGTCGCGTTGCAGCGCACCGCCTCTGGCTTGTCGATCGAGGCCAAGGTCGATCCAGTCGCTCCCTCCGCCGTTGCCCTGGCGACGCCCGCCAAGGCAGCCTCGTCCCCGAGCGCTCCGGTGGCCGAACCTCCGGTCCAGAAGGTGGCCACGCTGCCGGCGGGCCCTCTGGCTCCCCAGCGCGTCGCGACCGCTCCGACGGGCGCGGGCGCGGCGCCCGCGCGGCCCCCGGGGGGGGCGCCCCACGGGGGGGGGGCGCCGGGGGGGGGGGGGCGGGGGGGGGGGTTTGA
>VFSW01007472.1_pt1 | contig 15862 bp, 12 predicted proteins | sample 5358111 | NCBI WGS metagenome assembly VFSW01 (sample SAMN11554181, study PRJNA540505) | mine drainage metagenome | isolation source: sediment from site ElyBrook_90M | place: USA: Ely Copper Mine, Vershire, VT | collected 2017 | reverse complement strand
GTTTTCCTGCTTCTTATCGGGATGGGATTTAAAATGCTTCAGCCCTTGTCGCCGGGTTCCGACTATCCCTATCTGACCATCGCACCCGGCGCGCATGTGCCCAAATTGACAGTGGATCAAAGAATCGGGCTTGGGAAGCTCACGGCGGAGGTTAAGGCCATCGCGTTCAGTCCTGACAGCCGGTATGTCGCCATCGCCTATGGTGGTTTTGAGTTTGCCTATCCGGGGCACCAGGCAGCCCTGGGTATCAAAGTATGGGACTTGCAGAAAAATCGGCTTCAATCACGCTTCATCTGCCACAACACGAGTTGTGGGCTCTTTGCTCCCTATCCGCAGATAATATGGAGCAGGGACAGCACAGCACTTTTTGCAAGCGACATTTTTCATACAGGCCCGGTATTTGATGTCCGGACAGGGCAGGAACGGCAAGCGATACCTGTAAACGACAGCAGAGCGCGGTTAAATCAAGACGGCAGCCAATTGTTGGCCATCAGCGGTACGTTCTTTGGGCCTAATTCGATCAATATATACAATACATCAAATTGGGCGCTGCAGAATAATATTGGTGTTGACGGATTGACGATCAGCAGTGCCGTCTGGACGTCACAGGGAAAAATATTGGCGGCGGTTGAGGGTAATCGAGATACATTTCGCAAGATGGTTTTTAATCACAGAGTAGAATTGAATGACGTCGGTTTTCTGTTGCTTGATCCGGCTGGCAAGGAAGCAGCGACATATAAGTGGTATCCTGCAATACCAGACAATGCGCCAAATCATTGGCCGACGCAACCCGCAATGGGCACTCACCTAAGGGCTAACAATTTTACGGGTAAGCAAGTAGCATTTGGTGCTGGAAGCCTTGTTAATGATGAAACATTGGATATAAATAATTATTATTCCAAGAAAAATTTAATTAATGGCACGGTAATAACCGGAACTGGCGGTATTGCTTTCAGTCCTGACGGAAGATTTATGTTTTTAAAAGATACAGGTTATTATGATGATCGGCGGCCTGTGACTAATGTAATTATCGATGTGGCGAGTGGCAAACAACTTGCAACGTTTGGCGGCGAATCCGGTGCTCTTGCACACACAGGTATCGCGATTAACGCCAATGGCAACCTATTGGCACTTGGTGAATTTGATTCCGTGCTAATTCTGAAGATGAAAATCCTACCGAGGAAGGAAAATACGCCATGAGCTCATCAGTCACCATCAACGTTCTCGCACAAGCGAGTCAAGCGGCCTATGGTGGCCAAATGGGATCCCCATGGGTCAACCTGGATGTTGCCCCCCAAGGCAGTTCTTTGGCGTCCGATATGAGCCAGTACAATTACTCTGCGCAGGCATATCTTAACACAACAACTGGCGAGTTGATTATTGCAAATCGCGGCACAAAACCTTCCAGCCTGAATACTTTCCATCCCTCGGAATAACTATTTGCAAGATCTGCACCTTTTTGGAAAATATCAGGCCAAAGCACGTTTGCGTTATGAATAGGCCTGACAGGCACTACGGCTGGTCTGAACCCGCATGACATCCCGCCACCCCACCACATCCCCCATTGGCGAACGCGTCAAACCCGGTTATCAATTGCCCCGGCACAAGCGGGAACGATCCAATATCCTGCGATGCAACGGGAGTCGGGCATGGTGAAGGCTGGTTGGGCGGCGGGTAGGCGGGCATTGGCAGCTTTTGGGCTTGGCCTGATGCTGCTTGCGGGCAGCGCGGCGCGGGCCAACGATGCCGCGCCCAAAAACACCACTGACATTCCGGTCATGCACGAGGAGGCCGCGGCGGCTGGCCTCAACAGCGTTTATGACGGCTCGTTCAACTTTTATTCGGGCGGTGGCGGCGCGGCATTTGATTGCAATGGCTCGGGCTATCCCTCGGTGTTTCTGGCGGGCGGCAAAAACCGGGCGAAGTTTTATGTCAATGTCTCGAAGCGCGGCGGGCCGCTGAAATTCGTCGAAAAGCGCCTGCATATCCAGACCGACCGCAAGGAACTGCACAATGTCATCGGCGCTTACCCGCTTGATATTGATGGCGATGGCCAGATGGATCTGGTGGTGCTGCGGCTCGGGCGCACCTTGCTGCTGAAGGGCGGCAAGGATTGCACGTTCACCATCGCCAACAAGCTCTGGCATTTTGACGGCGATGCTGGCTGGGACACCGCCTTTTCCGCCATCTGGGAGCCGGGCCAGAAATTCCCGACCCTCGCCATCGGCCATTATATTGACCGCTTCGCACCAGGCTCGCCGTTTGGCACCTGCGAGGATAATTCGCTGTTTCGCCCCGGCCCCGGCACCACGCCGGATTATTCGCGGCGCACCGTGCTGCGTCCCGGCTGGTGCGCGCTCTCGATGCTGTTCACCGATTGGGACCGCTCCGGCCACCCGGCGCTGCGCATTTCCAATGACCGGCAATATTATCGCGGCGGCGAGGAGCAGATGTGGAAACTCCTGCCGGGCCAGCCGCCGAGGCTGTATGGCCGCAACGATGGCTGGCGGCATTTTTCGATTTTCGGCATGGGCATTGCGGAGGGCTATCTCGACAACACCGGATTCCCCGAATACGCGCTCACCTCCATGGGCGACACCATGCTGATGCAGTTGGAGCGCAGCGCGGCGCGCGATGACAAGCCGGTCTATCGCAACATTGCCGGTGATGTCGGGGCCACCGCGCACCAGCCCTATACCGGCGGCGACCATCGCCCCTCGACGGGCTGGCATTCGGAATTTGCCGATTTCAATAATGACAGCCTTCTTGATCTCTATATTTCCAAGGGAAATGTTGCGCAGATGCAGGATTTCGCCGCTTATGACCCGAGCAACCTGCTGCTTGGCCAATGGAATGGCAAATTCGTCGAGGCGGGGAAGGAAGCCGGCATTGCCGATAACCGCCAGGCGCGCGGCGCGCTGATCACCGATTTCAATCTGGATGGCAATCTCGATATTCTTGCCATCAACCGGCAACGCAATGTCAGCCTGTTTCGCAATCTTGGCGCGCTGCAAAAGCACGGCCCGCCAATCCCGATGGGCAATTATATTGAAATCCGGCTGCGCCAGCCCAATCCCAACCGCAACGCCGTCGGAGCCAAGATCGCCGTGAAAATCGGTCGGCGCACGCTGTATCGCTCGGTTGATGTTGGCGGCGGCGATGCCTCCGGCCATTGCTGCTGGGTTCACGTTGGCCTCGGCGTGGCCGAGCGCGCCGAAATCCGCGTGCATTGGCCGGGCGGCGGCTGGAGCTATCCCTACCGGGTGTTCGCCAACCAGTTTGTCGTCATCGACCGCCAGAGCCCCAGGGCGCAATACTGGTATCCGGCGCACTGAGCGCGCCTTTTGCCGTCATTGCGAGGAGCGCAGCTATGAGGCAACCCAGGGGATTACACAACCCACTGGGTTGCTTCGCTGCGCTCGCACTGACAGCCGGTCATGCTCGCGGAATTAAGCCCGCCGCTCCTTGAAGGGGGCCATGCCCTCGCGCGCCAATTCGTCGGCGCGCTCGTTGCGTTCGTTGCCGGCGTGGCCTTTGACCCAGCGCCAGGCGATGTCGTGGCGGGCCACCGCCGCATCAAGCTCCTGCCAGAGATCGAGATTTTTCACCGGCTTTTTGTCAGCGGTTCGCCAGCCGCGCGCCTTCCAGCCCTTCAGCCATTGGGTGATGCCGTTTTTGACATATTCCGAATCGGTGAAAAGATCGACGCTTGCCGCCCGGTTCAGCGCCTTCAGCGCCTCGATGGCGGCGGTGAGTTCCATGCGATTGTTGGTGGTGTCAGGCGCGCCGCCGCTCATTTCGCGGCACTTGTCGCCATAAATCAGAATCGCCCCCCAGCCACCAGGGCCAGGATTGCCCGAGCACGCGCCGTCCGTCCATATTTCAACACGCTGCGTCATCAACTAGCCCCGCAATCCATAATCGCCCGGCCCTTGCACGCTTTGGTGAAAGCGCAGCTTGCGGAGATATTCCTTCGGGTCTTTCGGGCGCACCAGAGCGCCGGTTGGCACGTTTAGCCAGTCAACCAGGCGCGTCAGCAAGAAGCGCAAGGCCGAACCGCGCGCCAGAATCGGCAGGGCGGCCATCTCGGCTTCATTCAGCGGGCGCTGGGCGCGATAGGCCTCGATCATCGCCATGCCTTTGGTAATATTGAAGGAAAAATCCGGCTCAAAGCACCAGGCGTTCAGGCAGATCGCCAAATCATAGGCCAGCGCATCGTTGCAGGCGAAATAGAAGTCGATCAGGCCGGACAGCCGCTCGCCCAGAAAAAACACGTTGTCGGTGAATAGATCCGCATGGATCACGCCTTGCGGCAGGTTCTGCGGCCAATGCGCCTGCAAAAACTTCAATTCATCGGCGATGATGCCGGCAAGACCCGGCGCAACTTCATCCGCCCGCGCACCCGCCTGGTCGGCCAAAGGCTGCCAGCCCGGCAAGGCCAGCGCATTGGCGCGGGCCATCGCGAAATCGGCACCCGCGCCATGCAGTTGCGCCAGCGCCGTCCCAAGGCCAGCACAATGCACCGCGCTGACACGGCGCACCGACAGCCCATCCAGAAATGTCACCAAAGCGGCAGGACGCCCCGCCACTTCAGCCAGCAGCGCGCCGCTGCGGTTGGCGACCGGCTGCGGGCAATTGATGCCTTTGCCTGCCAAATGGCGCATCAGCCCCAGGAAAAACGGCAGATCATTGGCATGGACACGCTTTTCATAGAGCGTGAGGATAAAAAATCCTGCTTCCAGATGCACAAGATAATTGGAATTCTCGACGCCCTCGGCGATGCCTTTGCAGGATTTGACCGCGCCAAGATCATAATCGGCAAAAAACCGGTCGAGGTCTTCGGAACTGACTTCAGTATAAACGGCCATGGGGTTCCAGCAGCAGGGCGGGGCAGCATTGTCGCCTTGTAACAGGCGCTGGCGCAGGGTCAAAGCGCTGATAGCGCAAAAGGGCTGGCGCTGCTGTGCGCCTCCCGCTCCCATCATCCGAAGGTATCCTCCGTCACCCGAACGGCTTCCACCTAGGGGCGATCATCCCGGCCCCACCGCCAGCGCGGAGGTTCGCCCGTGACCCAACAGACGCCAATCTGTATCATGATGAGCACGACGACATAGGCATAGTAGGAAGCAAGGCCTAGACGTGGTGGAAATATAAACGTGCCAGCGACCAGCAATCCAACAAATCCAGCAAGAACAACCCAGCCTTGCCAACAAGTCGGCAGACCCCAACCCCAACCATAGCGCTTGGCGGGAAACCAATAGCGTCGTTCAGGTTGCATGTCGCGCCTCCTGGATCAACAAACCTTACAGCTAAACTCCAAATCGGTCGACATCATGATCACGTGAGGCGCGCGCCCTTCGGCCCGTCTGCGCCAAAATCGCGCCTCATGACCCGTCGTCCGCTGTCCCCTTCGTGCCCGCCTTGCGTTGCTGCGCCTTGCGGGCAGCGTTGAGGCGTGCGGTTTCGGCTTTGACTTCGGCGGGTGTCAGCAAGCTTGAGGCCGGCTGCGGTCTGGGCGCCTGCAGCGGGATATAGGATTGCGAATTGGCGGGCGGCCGCGTCTTGACGACAAAGCCAGACATTTTCGGGGCATCCGTGGCAAACCCACCGAATTTCATCACGGATTTCAACGGGCTGTCTGTGCTGGCTGCGCTCGGTGGTGATTGATCGGCGCAGCCGGTCAGGCCGCAGAGAGCCGCGCCAAGAGCAATTATTGTTGCGCCCGCGCGCCAAGTGTCGAGTTTCTGTCGCATGTCTGTGCCCTTTGTCAGGTCTTGTAAGCATCGTTGAACCGATATGCAAAGTTGTGCAATTTTCTTTTAATGGTGGTATGCCTGAACGCAGAACAAGGATGGGTAACTGGACGCGCATCGGGCGCGCGGTGTCCAAAACCTGAGATATTGACGAGGAAACCCATGCGCAAGTCGAGAGTGGCACCGGAGGGCTCGCGCCGCGCCAGCAGAAGCGCCGGGCGAGCGTTAAAGAAGAGCAATGTGCGGCGTTCCGCCGTGGTCATACCAGAACCGGCGTTGGAACCATTGCCGGTTGTTAAATCTGTTCGCCCGCCCGCCAGACAGCGCAAGGTGCCTGCGCCGCAAGCTGCCACAGCTCCCGCGACCTTGGCCCCTTCGGTCGCCGCCACACCACCCAGACCCGATGGCGTAGATTTTGAAATCCTGTCCAGCAATCTCGCCGCCATTGTCGAGAAGGGCACAAATGTAGCAATGGCGTTGATGAAACCTGCCATGGACAAAGGCGAGGTGCAGGTATCGGTGCCAGAATCGGTCGCCGACGCCGTGAAAACCCTCGGCAAGGTTGCCGAGCATTGGCTCCGCGACCCCTCCCGCAGCATGGAGGCGCAGACGCGCTTTACGAGCCAGATTTTCGAGCTCTGGGGCCAGACCTTGCGACGCATGGCAGGAGAGGATGCGCCTGCAGTGGTCAATCCAGAGCCAGGCGACAAGCGTTTCAATGACCCCTCGTGGCGGCAGATGCCGTTTTTCGATTTCCTGTCGCAAGCCTATCAAATCGCCAACCGCTGGGCCAACGACATGGCGCGCGAGGCGGATATCGATCCCCTCACCCGCGAGAAGGCGCAATTTTATCTGCGGCAGATTTCGGCGGCGGTGTCGCCATCCAATTTCATTGCCACCAACCCCAGACTGTTGACTGAAACTATCCGCCAGAATGCGAGCAATCTGGTCCGCGGCATGGACATACTTGCCGAAGACATTGCCGCCGGCGAGGGCCAGCTCAAGTTGCGCCAGAGCGACAGCCGCGCCTTCGAGCTTGGCGTCAACATGGCGACAACACCCGGCAAGGTCGTGTTCCGCAATGACCTGATCGAGCTCATTCAATATGCGCCTTCAACGCCGAACGTGCTGAAGCGGCCTTTGTTGATTATCCCGCCGTGGATCAACAAGTATTACATTCTTGATCTCAACCCGGACAAGAGTTTCATAGCCTGGGTGCGCGATCAGGGGGTGAGCGTGTTTGTGGTGTCGTGGGTCAATCCCGATGAGCGCCATGCTGCCAAGAGCTTTGCTGAATACATGCACGAGGGCTTGTTCGCCGCCTGCGATACGGTCACCAAAATCACCGGCGAGCGCCAGATCAACACCATCGGCTATTGCGTTGGGGGCACCTTGCTGGCCGTGGCACTGGCCTATGAGGCGCAGCGCGGCCCCAGGCGCATCGCCAGCGCCACGCTGTTCACCACGCAGGTTGATTTCTCCGATCCGGGTGATTTGAAGGTTTTTTCCGACGAAGCCCAAATCGCCGCGACCGAGGCCGAAATGGCCAAGAAGGGCTATCTCGATGGCGCGAAAATGGCCAATGCCTTCAATATGTTGCGCCCGGAGGACCTGATCTGGTCCTATGTCGTTGGCAATTACATGAAGGGCGAGGCCCCCAAGCCATTTGATTTGCTGACGTGGAATTCCGACTCGACGCGCATGACCGCAGCCAACCATTCGTTTTATTTGCGTAATTGCTACCTCCACAACAATCTCACCAAGGGCGAGATGGTGGTGGATGGCGTCAAGCTCGATCTCGGCAAGGTGACGGTGCCGGTCTATAATCTCGCTGCGCGCGAGGATCACATCGCGCCTGCCGCATCGGTGTTTCGCGGCGCGCAGTTTTTTGGCGGCCCGATGCGCTATGTGCTGGCCGGATCAGGCCATATAGCTGGAGTGATCAACCCGCCCGCCAAGGTTAAATACCAATATTGGGTGGGCTCACGGCCCAAGGGCGAACTCAAGGCCTGGCTGACCAAGGCAACCGAGCATCCAGGAAGCTGGTGGCCTGATTGGATCAATTGGCTGAAACAGCAGGACAGCGCGGAAGTGCCCGCGCGCGAGGTCGGCGGCGGCGTCATCAAGCCGCTCGGCGACGCGCCAGGCACTTATGTGCGTGTGAAGGCTTGATGGTGCGGGGGCAGGACATCCTGCGGGATGAAATTTGGGGCATAATGTGAAAGAACTACCAGAACAACTTGGCCTGCGCGCCATGGGTCAGGCCCTTGCGCGCGGCGATCTCAGCGCCAGCGAACTGACCGAGCGAGCCTTTGCCGCCATTGCGGCCTGCCCGGATCGGGCGATCTTCATCAAGCTGACGACAGACCGGGCGCGGCGCGAGGCGGCGGCCAGCGATGCGCGCCGGGCAAAAGGCGCGACGCTGGGGCCGCTTGATGGCTTGCCGATTGCCCACAAGGCCCTGATCGACCTGGCTGGCGAAGTCACCAGCGCTGCCTCGGACCTGCTGGCGCGCACCGCCGCACCTGCCAGTGCGGATGCCGATGTTGCGGCGGCCCTCAGGGCGGCGGGCATGGTGACGCTCGGCCATCTCAACATGACAGAGCTGGCGTTTTCGGCGCTGGGGCTCAACCCTCATTTCGGCACGCCGCATAATCCGCACAGTTCCGACGGCCCGCGTGTACCTGGCGGCTCCTCGTCGGGCAGCGGTGTGGCGGTGGCGCGCAGGCTGCTGCCAGCGGCAACAGGTTCAGATACCGGCGGCTCGATCCGCACACCAGCGGCTTTCAATGGCGTTTGCGGCTTCAAGGGTTCCTCCACCCGTTACAGCATGGCCGGGGTATTCCCGCTGGCTCCAACTCTGGACACGCTGGGTCCACTCGCCCGCTCGATGGAAGATATTGCGCTCATTGATGCCGCGATGCGCGGGCCATCGGTGCCACCTGTCAAAGCCATGTCGGTGCGGGGGCAGAAAATCATCGCGCCCACCAATATCGTGCTGGATCAGCTTGAGCCCGCCGTGGCGCGGCTGTTTGATGAGGCTTTGGGGCAGCTGGAGCGGGCAGGGGTTCTGGTGGAGCGCCGTGCCATGCCGGAACTCGACGAGGTGATGGCAACCTATCATCAGACCGGGCAAATCAACAATGTCGAGGCGTTGGCCTTTCACCGCCCGCTGTTGGCCCGTGCCAGACCGGGCGAGATTGACCGACGCGTTGTGGCCCGGCTGCAAGGGGCCAGCCAAAGCCTCGCGATCGATTATCTCACAACACTGGCGGCGCGAAAGCGCATGGTGGCGGCCGCCAGGGCTGAATGGGGCGCGTGCCTGGTCGCCATGCCAACCTTGCCGCATGTCGCCCCGCTGATTGCGCCGCTGGAAGCAGATGATGCCCTCTTCACAAGCGTCAATATCTTGACGCTGCGCAATCCCATGCTCGGCAATTTCCTCGATGTCTGCGGCCTGTCGCTGCCGATGGGCTGCGATGAAAAAGGCCTGCCCGCCGGCTTCATGCTCTGCGCCGCCTCGGGCCAGGATGATCACCTCCTGGCAGCAGGCTTTGAGATAGCGGAGCTTGTAGCCGCTTAGCGTGGCGCTTCAAGCGCCGACAATTTCTTCCATCAGCACGCAGGAGCGGGCCGGCACCCGCAAATTCCCGGTGTCGAACGCTTCAGCCGAAGCGGTTGCGAGCGCCATCTGCCAGCGGGCGTTCTCGCGCGGCGGTGGCAGGGCATAGACCATAGCGCTTGCGCCACCATTGATGATAACTGCCACCCTGTCGCCATGCGGCCCGGCACACGCTGGCGGTACATAAAGGCAGAGCAGGAAGCTGTGTTGGCTTTGGTCCTGCCAATCCGCCGTCTCCAGCGGCAAGCCGTCAGGCCGCAGCCACAAGGCGTCAGGCATCGGGCCATCGCCATCGAGAAACCGGTCGTCATGCAGCGCAGGGTGGGCGGCGCGCAGCGCAACGAGCCTGGCGACGAATTCCGTCAGGCCGCCATCGCTTTGCGACCAGTCCAGCGGGAAAGCCTGCGCATAGCCATTATTGTTGCCACCTTGGCTGTGGCCGCGCTCCGAACCCATGGACAGCATCGGCGTGCCGCGCGCGATCATCAGGCAAAACAGCAAGTTGCGTTGATCCTGCCATCGCGCCGCGATGATCGCCGCATCATCGGTGGGCCCCTCGATGCCATGGTTCCACGAATGATTGTCACCCGTGCCATCGCGGTTGTTCTCGCCATTGGCAAGATTATGGCGCTGCCTGAAGCTCACCAGGTCAGCCAGCGTGAAACCATCATGCGCGGTCACAAAATTGATGCTGCCGGAGGGGCGAGAGAATTTATGCCCCGATGCGGTGAGCGCAAAGGCAAGCGAGCCCATGCTGCCGGTTCCCTGCCAGAAGCGCCGCAGTTCATCCCGGAACGTGTCATTCCATTCGGCAAAAGGCGCACCAAACTGGCCGAGCCTGTAGCCGTGTGGCCCGACATCCCACGGCTCGACAATGAGTTTCAACTCCCGCAATGCCGGGTCTTGCTTCAAGGCACCAAGCAGAGGCGCGTTCGGGTCAAATCCGGCATCCGTGCGCCCCATCACCGGCGCAAGATCGAAGCGAAAGCCATCAAAACCGATATGCGCCCAATGACGCAAGGCATCCATCACGAGGCGCACGACGGCATGGCGATCACAGGCCAAAGTATGCCCGCAGCCGGTATCATTGACGTAAAGCGCTGGATTATCAGGACGCAGCCGGTAATACAGCGCATTGTCCAGCCCACGCAGGCTCAGGGTCGGGCCAAGTTCATCGCTCTCGCCGGTGTGGTTGAACACGACGTCGAGCACGACCTCGATGCCAGCTTCGTGCAAAGTCTCCAGAGTGTCGCGAATTTCGGCAAGGCCACCGGGCGCGAGGCGCGGATCGGGCGCCATGAAACATACCGGATTATAGCCCCAGTGATTGCGCAACCCCAGCAGGCCTAAATGCCGCTCATCAATCCAGGCGGCGAGCGGCATGGCCTCCAGCGTGGTAATGCCAAGCCGGGTCAGATGGCTGATGATCGCCGGGTGGGCGAGCGCCCCAAAGGTGCCGCGCAGGTGTGGTGGTATATCGGGATGCAACGCGCTCAGCGCCGCAATGCCCGCCTCATAAATCACGGTTCGCGCCCGCGAAATACGAGGTCTGGGGTGGCGCATGGCCGGCAAAGGCGCCGTGACAAGGACTTTGGGCATAAAGGGTGCGCTGTCGGGCGCCTCCAGCGCCGTGACACCGCCCTGCATCGCCGGATGCAGCGTAAAGGGCCGATCCAGCATCGTGGCAAAAGGATCAATGAGCAGCTTGTTCACATTGAATTTGAGGCCCCTGGCCGGATCAAAAGCCCCCGCGGCGCGCAAGCCATAAACCGCCCCGGCCTTGATATTGCTGATATGGCCATGAAACACATCGCCGCTGCGCCACGGCAGTTTAAGCCGGGCGATTTCGTGGGTGCCCGCAGCATCGAAAAGGCAGAAAAACACAGCATCGGCTGCGTGCGACGCCACCGCGACATTGACGCCATCGTCCTTGAGCGCCACGCCCAGCGGTTCGGGCGCGCCCTCACCAACACACCAGTTCATGTAATGACCGACGGCGCATCTCGGCCTGTCAGCCGGGTAATCTGGGCGATGGCCTCCGCCGCAGCGGCAAGATCGGCCAGCGCAGCATGATTATCAAGATCAAGCAGCGCCGGGCCAGCCTCGACATGCTCAAGATAGACGCGCAAGGTTGCGCCCGCCGTGCCGGTGCCCGACAGGCGGAAGACGACGCGACCGCCGCCCTCAAACATCACCCGCACTCCCTGATGCGCCGAGACCGAGCCATCAATCGGATCACGATAGGCAAAATCATCCGCCCCGCTCACCACGAGCGGCCCATGCCTGTACCCCTTGAGCGAACCCAGGCGCTCGCGCAGGCCGAGCATCAGCCTGTCAGCCGCCGCACTTTCAACTTCCTCATAATCATGTCGCGCATAATAATTACGGCCAAATTCGCGCCAATGCGCCTTGACGATGTCAGCAACGCTCTCGCGGCGTACGGCCAGAATGTTCAGCCAAAGCAGAACCGCCCAGAGGCCGTCTTTTTCGCGGACATGGTCGGAGCCGGTGCCAGCGCTCTCCTCGCCGCAAATGGTGACTTTGCCCGCATCAAGCAGATTGCCGAAGAATTTCCACCCTGTCGGCGTCTCGAACATCGCCAGTCCGCGCTTTTCAGCCACCCGGTCAGCAGCAGCCGAGGTTGGCATCGAGCGGGCAATGCCGGCTAGGCCCCCCTTGTAGGCCGGCGCAAGCCGGGCGTTGGCGGCGAGCACAGCCAGGCTATCGGATGGCGTGACAAACAACCCGCGTCCGATGATCAGATTGCGGTCGCCATCGCCATCCGAAGCCGCGCAGAGATCAGGCGCGGCATCCGACATGGCCAGATCATAAAGATCATGGCAATTCACCGGATTGGGGTCGGGATGATGGCCGCCAAAATCGCTAAGCGGCACACCATTGACAACCGAGCCTGGCGCAGCGCCCAGCAGCCCCTCGAAAATCCGCAGCGCATAAGGCCCTGTGACCGCCGAGAGCGCATCAAAGCGCAGGGTAAAGCCCGAGGCAAACAGGGCGCGGATCGCATCAAAATCAAACAAGGTCTGCATCAGCGCCTGATAGGCCTCGACACTGTCCGTGACTTCAAGCGTGAAGCCCTCGAACGCAGTGATGCCAATCTTGTCGAGATCAATCGGGCCGAGATCGGCTATGGCATAGGTTGTCAGCTTCTGCGTCTCGGCAAAGATCGCGTCAGTGAGGCTTTCGGGCGCTGGGCCACCATTGGCGGCGTTGAATTTGATGCCGAAATCGCCCTGCGGCCCGCCGGGATTGTGGCTGGCTGAAAGAATGATGCCGCCCAGCGTCTTGCGTTGCCGGATCAGGTTGGAAGCAGCGGGGGTCGATAATATCCCGCTTTGCCCGACAATCACCCGCCCAAAACCATTGGCGGCGGCCATGCGGATGACGATGTCGCTGGCCTCGCGGTTGAAATAGCGGCCATCGCCACCCAGCACCAGCGTCGAACCAACGCGCTCTGGCAGCGCGTTAAAAATCGACTGGATGAAATTTTCAAGATAATGCGGTGCCTGGAACTGCGGCACTTTCTTGCGCAGGCCAGAGGTGCCTGGCTTTTGCCCAGCAATCGGCTGCGTTTCGATGAGATTGATTTTCACGACGCCAAGCTCCGTTTCAGGCGGAAATGAGTTGATGATACAGCGCCGCATAATGGCGGGCTGGCTGATCCCACGAAAAATCGGCGCTCATGCCATTGGCCTGCATTTTGCGCCAGGTTTTCGGCTCGCCAAACAGCGTCAGCGTCCGGCGCAGAGCTGCAGCGAGGGCCTCGCGCGTCACGGGGTAAAAGCAGATGCCCGTCGCCACCCCGGCTTGCAGAGCTGCGGCATTGGCGTCGATCACCGTATCAGCCAGACCACCGACATGCGCCACCACCGGAATGGCGCCATAGCGCAGCGCGGCCAGTTGCGTCAGCCCGCATGGTTCAAACCGTGACGGCACAAGGAACGCGTCTGACCCACCCTGGATCATATGGGCCAGTGGTTCGTCATAGGCGAACGAGCAGGCGAAGCGCTGCGGTGCGGCAGCGGCCAACCTGGCAAACCCTTGCTGAATCACCGGATCGCCGGAACCAAGCAATGCCAATTGCAAGGGGCTTCCAGCAAATTCTCCCAACACGTCGAGCAGCACGTCGAGGCCCTTTTGCTCGGAGAGTCGCGACACCACGCCGAGCAACAACGCCTGCGGATCGAGCTTCAACCCCAGACGCTGCTGAAGCGCCAGCTTGTTTTGAGCGCGCGCCCGCGCGGTGATGGCCCGCTTGTAGCGTGTAAACAGATGCACATCGGCTTCAGGGTTCCAGGCTTCGCGATCTAGGCCGTTGAGAATGCCGTGCAGCGATCCAGCGCGCTGGCGCAGCAAGCCATCAAGCCCCATGCCAGCCTCTGGCCCAAGGATTTCCAGCGCATAGGTTGGGGATACCGTGGCGATGGCATCACTCAGCGCCAGCGCGCCTTTGAGAAACCCGATGCCCCCAAAATATTCAACTCCTTGCAGCGTGAAGGCTTCAACCGGCAGACGCAATTTTGCCAGAAGCGAAGCCTCAAACCTCCCCTGAAACGCCAGATTATGAATGGTGATCAGCGTCTTCGGGCGTGGCTCCGGGCCGTAATGGAGATAAACCGGCGCGAGACCCGCTTGCCAATCATGGGCATGGACAATGTCCGGCTGAAATTTTGCATCAAGTCCGCGCCCGATCTCGGCTGCGACAAACCCCAGGGCCGCAAAACGCTGCGCATTATCCGGCCAATCGAGGCCATTTGGCCCCAGATAGGGGTTGCCCTTGCGCTGATAGAGATGCGCGGCCTCAATGACAAAAAGCTCAAGCGCACCCGCTCTGGCCCGCCACAATCGGGCCGGGCCGCCAAATAAATCATCAAAATCATGCACACGGCGGCGACCCTTGATCGCCTCCATCACCGCCGGATAACCCGGAATCAAGGTCACCACCTCATGCCCCAGGTCTGCCAGCGCCAACGGCAGTGCGCCGGCCACATCGGCCAGCCCGCCGGTCTTGATCAGCGGAAACAGCTCGGACGTCACCGAAAGAATTTTGAGACCTGCCATCAGCCCAGCCTGTCAATCATGGGCTGGGTAATGAGGCAAATGCCGTTCTCGGAGCGGCGAAACCGGCGTTCATCCTCCTCCGGATCCTCGCCCACCACCAACCCGTCGGGAATGGTCACACCGCGATCAATGACGCAATTCTTGAGCCGCGCATGGCGGTTGACCGTGACATAAGGCAAAATCACCGCATGATCGACCGATGCATAGGAATGCACATGCACGCCGGTGAACAGGAGCGAGCGGTGAACGTGCGAACCCGACACGATGCAGCCGCCCGAGACCAGCGAGGCGGTGGCCATCCCGCGCCGCTCGATGGAATCATGCACGAATTTGGCCGGCGGCGTGATTTCGCCAAAAGTCCAGATCGGCCAGTTGCGATCATAAAGATCAAGCTCCGGAACGACATCGGTAAGGTCGATGTTGGCAGCCCAATAGGCATCTACCGTGCCGACATCGCGCCAGTAAGCGCCGCTTTCCAGTTTCGAGCGCACGCAGCTTTGCGAGAAATGATGCGCCACAGCTTTGCCGTGCTTGACGATATGGGGAATAATATCCTTGCCAAAGTCCCGGCTTGAGTTGGGGTCAGCAAAATCACGGCGCAACTGGTCGATCAGGAATTTTGTCTCAAAAATGTAAATGCCCATGCTCGCCAGCGCGCTGTCGGGCTTGCCCGGCATGGCGGGCGGATCTTCGGGTTTTTCCAGAAACGACAAGATGTTGTCGTGAGCATCGATATGCATGACGCCAAAGCCCGAAGCCTCCAGACGCGGCACCTCAAGGCAGCCAATCGTGACATCCGCCCCTGATGCCACATGCTGCTGCAGCATCACCTCATAGTCCATCTTGTAAATATGATCGCCCGCCAGAATGATCATATACTTCGGATCATAATCATCGATAATATCAATGTTCTGGTACACCGCATCCGCCGTGCCCATATACCATGCGGTTTCCGAGACACGCTGGCTGGCAGGCAAAATATCGAAAGTTTCATTGCGCTCTGGCCGGAAGAAGTTCCAGCCGCGCTGCAAATGTCGAATGAGACTGTGGGCCTTGTATTGGGTCGCGACAGAGATACGGCGCACGCCGGAGTTCAGGGCATTCGACAAAGCAAAATCAATGATCCGCGATTTGCCGCCGAAATAGACCGCCGGTTTGGCCCGCCGGTCCGTGAGTTCCAGCAGGCGCGAACCGCGCCCCCCGGCCAGCACATAGGCCATGGCATGGCGGGCGAGCGGCCCGCCAGCGGCGACCTCGCTGCGCTGGGAGGCGGCGGGCTCAGCCGCCGATGGGCGTTGCGGGCTTTTCGTCATGGTCGCTGTCTCCCCTTTTTGGCCTCTTGATGCGCCCGGCTCTTTGGCCGATGTCGTTTTTTCAAGTTTCAGTTTTCAAGTTTCAGTTTTCAAGC
>VFSW01007471.1_pt1 | contig 15864 bp, 14 predicted proteins | sample 5358111 | NCBI WGS metagenome assembly VFSW01 (sample SAMN11554181, study PRJNA540505) | mine drainage metagenome | isolation source: sediment from site ElyBrook_90M | place: USA: Ely Copper Mine, Vershire, VT | collected 2017 | reverse complement strand
TTTTTTTTTTTTGTTGCTCCCCCCCCCCCCCCCCCCCCCAAAACAACAAAAAATACCCTTATCCCGAACTGAAGTTAAAAAGTTATCCGGAATTAAAAAAAGGAGTTCTCATGAACCAGCAGACGATCGTATGCAGCAACTGCAAAACCCCCAACCCGGCACGCAATTTATATTGCCAATCTTGCGGGAGACCGTTGATTGCAGCCAGCCCATACCCTTCCTATCCGGCGTCCAGCGACGCCACGCAGCCGGTACCCAGCCAGCCGCCAGTGCCGGTCCCCCCACCTGACACACCACCGTCACCGCCAGAATACACTCCTCCGCCGGGGCCAACACAGCAGCCGGAATATCCACCACCTGAGCAACAACAGTCTGTATATGTTCCGCCAGCCTACATACCCCCGGCGCCACAACCACAGGTGTCGATGCAACCCCTGTACCCTCCGCCTCCTACGGCAGGTGGTCCACCGGTTTATATACCGGGGATGGGAGTGCCGCCAACTTATCCGCCTGCGGGAGCCTACCAACAACCTGGGCCAGCGCAACCCGATTTCTTCCAGAAGACGCAGGCCAAAGCCGGCAGCTTTGTGAGTGCTTTGAAGAAAGAAACATTCAACGTGCACGTCGATGGCTGGAACGACCTGGTGGAATGCGAAGGCGAGAAGGCAGCAGAAATCGAGCGATTGTTTGTAGATGAGCTGAACGGACGCGGCCTGACCAACATTGACGTGGAACAGGTTGAAGTGGCCAGCGGGCTGCAGCAGCGAGTGTACCAGGTAGTGCGGCAGCAGGCCGGATCTGTGTCTGTATATGCCAGCGCGGCAGGGAAAGACCTGATGCTGGGTTGGGATGAGAATGTCGTCCAAAAACCGAGCTGGAAAAGGATGGGAATCCTGCTCCTGGCAGCGTTTATTTTGTCTTTTCTGGTGAACCTGTCAATCGGCTACAGCCCCATCTTCTTCTTGGGGCGCTGGATTTTCGATACTTTTGGCCAGTTAATTACGGTCGCAATCCTTGGGCTAATCGCAGGCCAGGTTATGAAGGGTGACCTGTGGTACATGTTCATTGAAAAGCCCGAAGCAGCGGCGCGGCAGGAGCTTATGGCGCTGGCAGTCGCGGTGCACCAATGCCTGGTTGCTGCGGCCCGGAAGGCCGGCATCGAAGCGACATCTCTGCGTGGGAAAGATATTTTTATAGTCAGCTGATCAAGGTGATCAAGTTTGAGACCGTGCGGTAAGAATCATCCAATTACGAACGTAGAAAATAATTAGCCTTGAAAAAAAGCGATAAATTGGGGACGGCCACCAAAGGTCGTCCCCAATTTATTATCCGTATTGACTGAATTTCTCGGGGACGTAGACCCGGATGGCGGCTTCGCCGTTGACCGGGCATTTGTATTCGCAGATACCGCAGCCAATACAGCGCTCACGAAAGACTTCGGGGAGTTTGACGGTTGCAGTCGTACCGTCCGCAAGGTTGATTTCCTGAATATCCAGCTTAATGGCCTTGTCGGCAACCGGGCACATTTCTTCGCATACAATGCAGTCTGAATGGTCGGCCCATGCGATGCAGCGGTTCTTGTCGATGTAGGCTCGACCGATGACTGTCTGCTGCTTCTCCTCCAGCGCCAGGGGAGGGATGGCTTCTACCGGGCAGACCTGGCCACAGGCGTTGCAGCCAAAACTGCATGGACCCAGTCGGGCCACGACGATGGGCGTCCAGAGCCCTTCCAGACCGGATTCGAGGCGGGCCGGTTGGAGCGCACCGGTAGGGCAGGCGCGGATACATTCGCCGCAGCGGATACATTTCGAGATCAGACCGTTTTCAGCAGAACCGGGCGGGCGGATGAGATCGGAGGGCTGGCGGGCTGCTGAGGCACCGCTCTGGAGTAAAGCTACGCCGGCAACAGCCATGCCAATGGAGGCCAATGCCTGACGGCGTGAAGGATCATATTTTGACCAGGAAGCGGGTTTGAAGCCCGGCGCCAGACGGATGGAACTGCGGGGGCACTGTTCAAGACATTCCAGGCATAGTGTACATTCAGAAGGATCGCTGGTATAGCCGCGATCCGGGTCAATTGTCCCGGTGGGGCAGCGAGACGAACAAATGCCACAGTCCTTGCAGTCTTCACCTACGACCCGGCGAAAAATGGCAACCTTGCTCAATAAACCCAGCAGAGCGCCCAGCGGGCACAGGTAGCGGCACCAGAAACGCGGGGCAATCCAGTTAAGAGCCACCACACCCAGGAAAACGCCAGCAAATAAAATGACATCCCGGTAATAGATTGGCAGGTTTGGTAAGATGGCCGGGCGCAGGAAAGAATCGAAATTACTGAGAGGATCCTGCAGAAATGGGACCTGTGCAAGAGCGCGTTCAAGTGAAGTTACGAGCTGGTCGAGGGGGGGCCAGACTGAAACGGTCAGAGTGCGGAACAAAATGGTCAGGGGATCGAAGACCAGGAGGGTAAGGTTACCAAAGAGGGCTGCGACCAGGGTGGTGAGCAGCAGCCCCTACTTAACCGAGCGCCAGGAGGGGGCGGGAGCTTTGGCTTCGTCAAATTTCTTGCGGCGCGGGGTGAGAATATCCAGGGTGGTGCCGAGTGGGCACAACCAGCCGCACCAGGCACGCCCGGCGACGAGGGTGAGAAGCAGGACCAGGATGGCAACACTGGAACCGGCCAGGAAGGTTTTGCTCGCCAGGGCATTGGCAAGCATGCCCAATGGATCGAGGCGCATCGGCAGGTTAAGGGTGGAGTTATCCAGACCGGACTGGCGAGATGTGATAAATAAACCCAGAAAGGCGGCCAGAGCAGCCAGCTGGACAGCTTTACGCAAGGTAATCCAGGTGAAGAATCTGCGAAGCCGGCGCCGCATGCGGGCAGAAAGATGGATATCAGGCGGCAAGGTTGATTTCCTGGATCTTGAGATTTTTAAGATCGCTGCGACCGAGCTTCATTGCGGCGGCGGCATTAATATATGGTAATTCCTCGGGCATTGTGTCGAAGAACGAGGCACCGTAGCTATCGACCGCGACGATATCCTGGCTGAGGACAATGGTATCGAGTTTCTTTACATCATCCAGACTGCCACCGGTGGGGCCATTGGCAGTGAGGATACGGACGGCATCCAGAACGGTGAGGGTGGGAGTGACAAGGGTAAGCAGGTCAGCCAGCCGCTGTCCAATGTTCATATGCATCCCCACGCGATCGTCGACAACACCCATGAGGTTTTTCATGCCCATGGTAAGGCGAGCAAGGCTGTGCGTCTTGGCAATGGGGACATTGATGATGGCATCTGCCTTGAGGAATTCGTCGTAAAGGACGACGTTCTTCATGTCTTTGGCTTGCTTGATCATAGCGGGCACGTAACGATAGCCGGACATGATCACCATCTCGCCGCCGTTAGCCTTGACCTGCTCCGCGATGCCAGATTTCGCATAGGCATCTTTGGCGGTGCCTCCAAAAGGCTGGTCCATGACCCGTACACTGGCAGCGCCGGCTTCGAAGCACATTTTGACCAGGGTTCCGACCACCAGCGGGTTGGTGGTGGCGGCGTATTCATAGGTATGATAAGCAACGCAAATGTTGGGCTTGATGATGACCTTCATGCCGGATTTGATGAATTTATTTAAGCCGCCGTAGGCTTCGAATGCCTTGCGCACTAGGGCGTCCGGTTCACCGTTGCGAACCACCACCACATCGTAATTGGTGGGGGTGGGGGTGACCTGAGGGGCAGCCGTGTTGGTAGGAGCAGTCCTAGGACCAGCAGTGGGGTTATCGGTAGAGGGGGCTGCAGTCGGAAGGGATGTGGCAGTTGAGGCAGGTTGAGGGATTTTCGTCGGCAGCGCAGTTGGTGGAAGCCGGGTGGGCTGAAGCGTTTTTTCAGGTGTACAGGCAGCCAAAAATTGCTGCAAGGTCAGGGCGCCGGCGCCAGCTGCGAGACGAATTAACAACTCTCTACGGGATAATTTTGTCATCTGATTTCCTCAGGTAAGGATATTATGATGGGTCGGGAGCCATTTAATAAGCAATGCGGAAAGAAATCCGCAATCTACTGCCCGGTCAAAGATGTTTATTGGATTTATTTCAGGCGTAAAGGGACCAAAACAAAACTTTAAATAACGCCTGACGGATCCCAATTGTTCAATTGGAATTGTATAGGTTTTATGCTAACGAAAGTTAATGACAGATACCACTTTAAAAGATCCTGATTTCAGCGGATAAATGTCAGGATTCCCCACACTAAAAAAACGGCCTGGCAGCGTTCGCTGCCAGGCCAGGTAATTAATATTCCTCTTCTTCCTCATCCGTCCAGAGATCTTCTTCTTCCTCCTCTTCGTCTTCGAGCTCCTCCCATTCCTCCAACTCTTCTTCCTCGTCCCATTCGTCCTCTGCGGCAGATTCAGCCGTCGGAGAATAAGTCATGCAGCCCGAATCGGGATCAAACTCCACGGCCGCTGCACCGCAGAAGCCATCATCCAGAAAGACACAGTCCAGGTAATGACATCGAATTCGTGGCATAATTTCCTCCTGATTATGGGTTAATTTCTGCCCGGGTTGTTTTGACCAGGCGATAAATGGACATGATGAATAAGGTCAGCATCGAGAGCGCTGAAAGCACACAAAACGGGCAAATGGCACGAATGATCTCCAATTCGAGGTAGGTCAGATACGCCGAATATGCGGTACCGACCAGGGTGATGCCAAAAATGAAATAAACCCCGTAATCACTCCAGAATGGCGTACTACCATCCAGCAACGTTAACACCAGCAAGGTGATAAAAGCCAAAGTGCCCAAAATGGCAATCGGGATGCCATAAATCTGGGAGTACATACTGGAGTTAACTGTCCAGCAGTCGCCAAGACCTTTGATGCACATGGAGGCGTTATTGGACAATTTTAAGATCGATAGATAAATACCATTGGCAATGCCAATTAAAACGATAATTATAAAAACTATTTTAAATGTTTTCGGACTCATTTAACAATTACCCAACAACCACGCATCTGCTCCTGCACCGATTGCGAGCGATTTTACCCCAGACGGTAAAATCAGTAAAGCATTTGCTAAAACCAATGAATTAAGGTTCCCAGAACCCTGGTGACTGGGAAGGTAAGCGACTAACTGCCCATTTTCCTGCTTCAGGGAGGCCCGGAGATAGGTCTCACGTCCATCGGATTCAACAGTTTCGCCCAGAACGACACGAGTAACCGGGTGATCGAGATTGGCAAGGCCTGCCAATCGTCCAAGCGCGGGGCGCACAAACACTTCGAAGCCTACATAAGCCGAAACCGGGTTGCCGGGCAGGCCAACGAAGTGAATACCTTTATAGAAACCAAAGGTAACCGGCTTGCCGGGGCGCATGTTGACCTTCCAAAATTCCAGGCGTCCATTTTGTTCAACGGCGCGGCGAACGAAATCAAACGTGCCCACGCTGACGCCGGCGGTGGTGATGATCAAATCGACAGCCTGGGCGGCTGCCTGGTCCAACAGGCTTCGAATGGATTCCAGATTGTCGTGGGCAACCCCCATCCGTTGAACCTCACCGCCAGATTGGACGACCAGGGAAGCGATCATGTAGGAATTGGAATCGCGGATTTTTCCGGGTGCGAGGGGAGCGTCGACAGGCACAATCTCATCGCCGCTGGAAAGGATGGCGACCCTGGGAAGTCGTGAGACCCTGACTGAACCAATGCCAAGAGTTGCCAGGAGGCCAATATCTTGCGGTTCCAGGTGGCGGCCGCGACTTAAAACGAGCTGGCCTTTGGGCAAATCCTGCCCTTGAGGGCGGATAAATTCACCAGGCAGGGCAGAGCGCATGATTCTTAACGAATTACCAAGAGCTGTGGAGGTTTGAGAGGCTCGATCTGTATTTTCTACCGGCACGATGCAGTCGGCGCCGGTTGGAATCAGGGCGCCGGTCATGATGCGGGCAGCCTGCCCGGCTGTTATGGATTGGACGGGGTTGGAGCCGGCGGGAATATCCATGACCACGGATAACTCGACCGGAGTTTCAGCGGAGGCCAGGGCTATATCGGCGGAGCGCACAGCAAAGCCGTCCATCGATGAATTTGAGAATGGGGGCAGGTCAACACCAGCAATAATATCCTCAGCCAGGATGCGGCCTGAGGCAATTTCGAGCGGCACTTCTTGAAAATCCACCGGGGTGAAGTGCTTAAGAATTCTTTCTCTGGCTTCGGAAACGGATAACAAATCCATACGTTCGCTCCTACATCTCAGGTCTGCGGCGGCGATATTATATCACTGCTCAACCGGCTTTCAAGCGGTGGGCTTCCATCACATTCGGCAGGTTTTCGATGCGGGTCAGGACACGGCTGAGCTGATTGATATCCTGGATTTCGATGACAAAGTTTATTTGGGCCAGGTTATGGGTAACTTTTAGATTGATGTTGATGAGGTTGATGCCCTCATTATTCAGCACAGTGTAAATATCTCCCATAAGCCCCTGCCGGTCGTAGGCTTTGATCTGGACGGCAATGGGGTATGTCTGCTGAGGCTCGCCCCAGGATACCTTGACAAGGCGCTCCGTCTCGGTCATGCGCAGGATATTAGGGCAGTCGCGGCGGTGGATGGTGGCGCCGCGACCACGGGTGATGTAGCCGATGATCTCGTCGCCAGGAGCCGGGTTGCAACATTTGGCAAACGAGGTCAGGATTCCTTTCAGGCCAAGCACCGTGACCGCATCCTTGCCGACTTTCGAAGGCTCAGAGGTAGGGGGAAGCGGTTCGATCAGGAATTCCTTGGTCGAGCCCATCTCCCCCAATTTATTGATGATCTTACTGAAGGAGACATCGCCGCAGCCCAGTGCAACATATAGATCCTCTACCGTCTTCAGTTCAAAGGAGCGGGCCAGGCGTTCGAGGTCGACGTCGGCCATACCCAGGCGGCGCAATTCCTTATCGAGCAGGGCTTTACCCTGAACCAGGTTCTGCTCGCGCTCCTGCAATTTAAACCACTGGCGAATTTTGGAGCGGGCACGCTGGGTATTGACCAATCCCAGGTTGGTGTTCAGCCAGTCGCGACTGGGACCGCCCTGTTTGGCAGTGAGAATTTCGACCATATCGCCGGTCTTGAGAAGGTAATCGAGTGTGACCAGTTTACCGTTAATCTTGGCGCCGCGGCAGCGATTTCCAATCTCAGTGTGGATGTGGTAAGCGAAGTCGATGGGGGTTGAGCCGGCAGGCAAGTCAAAAATGTCGCCGCGGGGTGTGAAGACGTAAACCCGATCCTGGAAGACATCGGTCTTCATGCCGTCGACAAACTCCTGGGCGTCCTGCACTTCCTGGCGCCATTCCATCACTTTACGCAGCCAGTTGATGCGCTGTTCGTAATCGTCGTCTTTCTTGCCGCGTTCTTTATAACGCCAGTGGGCAGCAATACCGTACTCGGCGTTCTGGTTCATTTCCGGGGTGCGGATTTGAACTTCGAGTGGTTTGCCGTCATCGTAGATTACTGCGGTGTGAAGGGATTGGTAAAAGTTGTCCTTGGGAGCAGCGATGTAATCGTCAAATTCCTGCGGAATTGGGCGCCAATGGGTGTGAATGATACCCAGGGCCGCATAGCAGGCCGGAATATCTACGACGATCAGGCGGACGCCGCGCAGGTCGCGTACCAGGTCGAAGGTTTTCCCTTTTTCAACCATTTTTCGATAAATGGAATAGATATGCTTTGGCCGGCCTGACACTTCGGCTTGAATCCCGACCTGGTCCAGCAAGGCGCGCATTTTTTCGATGATCTGCTCGATATCGGCCTCGCGGTCGACCAGGCGTTCTGCAAGGTTCTCCGCAATTTCTTTAAATTCATCCGGATTGACGTAGCGAAAGGCCAGGTCTTCCAGTTCCCATTTCAGCCGCCAGATCCCCAGGCGGTTGGCGAGCGGAGCGAAGATATCGAGGGTTTCCTGAGCGATGCGTTTGCGCCTGACCTCGGGCAAGTTGCCCAGGGTACGCATGTTATGAAGGCGATCGGCCAGCTTAACCAGAACAACCCGGATATCGTCGCCCATGGCCATAAAGGTCTTGCGCAGTGTCTCGTTGCGGAGGTCCTTGCGCCGGTCGCGGCTGTCCGTGACGGCGGCGATGGGTTCACCTTCAGGGGTAAGCGCATCTTCGTCGAAAAATGCATCTTCAATATGCTGGTCGCCGCGTGAGACGCGCGGCATTTGGGTGAGCTTGGTCACGCCATCGACCAGTTTCTCGACCTCCTCGCCAAAATCCTTGCGAATATCAGCCAGGGTAAGCGCAGTGTCTTCGACAGTATCGTGGAGGAGCCCGGCGATGACTACCACCGGCGGAACGCGCATTTCGGCCAAAATTGCTGCTACGGCCACGCAGTGGTGGATGTAAGGCTCACCAGAAATTCTCTTTTGTCCTTCATGGGCACTGGCTGCAATTTGATAGGCGCGCATGATAGCTTCACGGTCGGCGACTGTGTAGTTATCGGGCAGCAATTCCATCAAGCTTTCTATCTTCATTGTTTCCAGGCCAATTCGTTCAAACGAGATTTTAGCAGAATAGTATACCCCCCATTATGGTCGAATTACAAGATACAGATAAGATACTAATCATCGCGCCTGATGATAATTTTGATGGAATTTTCGATGTAATGATCAGAAACGAGGATCAGATAGCCGCCTCCACCGGCGCCGGAGACTTTCCAGCCAATGGATTGGGAACGATACTGGTCGATCATCTCCTGCATGGTCTCGTTCATCATATTAGGGAACATGGCGATCTGAGCCTCAAAACCGGCGCGCAAGGATTGGCCAAAGGCGCACAAATCGCGCCCCAGCATGGCTTTCCAGCAGGAATCGGCGGCCTCTGACAGGGTTTTACAGGCCGGCACGGTAATGCGGGTGTCGCTTAAAACGCTGTAGCTGTAAAGGCGCGGGCCGAGGGGCACCAGATAGAGTGTGTTTTCGATAAACCGGTAAATTTCTTCGCTGCGGACCTTTTCGATGCGTGAAGGCCAATATTCGCCTGAGTAATATGAGTTGTTAAGGCCCGGGATGACAATGCCAATGGCGTCCTGAGAACCTGATATTTCACGGGTGCCCGGGGGGTTATCGTAGCAAAACAGAATTTTAGCAAGTTTCTCAGGGTCACCGGCGGGGAGGCGCGGACCCCAAAGTTCGATGGCTTTGCGCCGGGTGGAAGAGGCCATTCCGCTGCGCTCGTTAAAATCGAGGGTTGGTTCAATCGAAATAGTGCTGACCGGGCCCGGATAAAGCCGTGAGCAGAATGGTTGGTCCAGCCAACCACCAGCAATATCGATGCGGAAAGGCATGGTGTTAATGGCTCTCAGGGCTGTGGATGAGCGCTCGGTGAGCCCGGTATGTGGATGGCGCTGTAAAACGACGTAGTGAATACCTAATTTCTCACAAAGCTGTGCCTTGGCAGGGATATTTCCATCTTCATTGACGATCAAGTAATCGGGTTTGGTCTCGATCAGCTCTTCCTGGAAGTCGAGGATGCCGGTGCCCCTGGATATGAAGGCCTTTTTTACGTATGTGTTCGCCGAGACCATGTAAAGGCGTTCCTGCTCGCTGTTGATGGGCAGGTGGCCCTTGAGGTCAAAGAATGTCTTATCGGATGCTACGGCCACGTACACGTCACCATAGGCGGAAGCCTGGCGGAAGAATTCCACATGGCCGCTGTGAAACAGATCGAAAATTCCGGAAATGAAGACGATAGGCATGGCTGTTTACAGGTCCGGCTCGACGTAGAATGTTTGAGGAGTAAAGCCGTGGGACGCAATGACTCGACGGTACCATTCCCCGCTTATTTTTACTGTGCGCTGAAGGTTATCGAAATCGACATAGACCAGGCCGAAGCGCATTTGATATCCGAAAGCCCATTCGAAATTATCCATCAGGCTCCAAACAAAGTAGCCAGAAACCGGTACGCCATCGTTCATGGCGTTTTTAACCTGGATGAGATGATCCTGCAGGTACTGTATGCGGCGGACGTCGCGCACTTTTCCATCCAGATCAAGGGCATCGGCCACGGGAATGCCATTTTCGGTGATCAGGATCTGAGCAGGGTGATAATCCTGGTGGATGCGGGTCAGGATGTCATACATGCCGCGGGGATAGATTTCCCACATTTGGGAATAGGCGTTACCAGGGGGCAAGACCGGCGCAAATTCAACGAACGGAACCCCAGGTTCACTCTTAATTACAGAGCGTGAATAATAGTTGATTCCAAGTAAATCAATGGGCGTAGAAATAATGGCCAGATCATTCGGCTCCATGGCGGGCAGAAGAAGCCCGATCAAACCGAGCAGATCTTCAGGATATTTGCCACGGAAAATGGGGTCCAATGTGGACCGATTTTGCATGCAATCGAATAACCGGGCAGCCTCAACATCTTCAGGAGACGAGGAAGCCGGGTCGACAGAAGATAGATTGAGGGCAATCCCTACTGATACAGGGCGGCGCGCGGCAGAACGTATGGCCTGGACCGCAAGACCATGGCCGAGGAGCTGGAAATGAACTACAGCAATGGCGGCCTGAATATCCTTGATTCCAGGGGCATGCTCACCACTCAGGTGGCCGTTGGCAGCGAAGACCATTGGCTCGTTGATTGTGAGCCAGCTGGAAATGCGGTCACCCAGCTTGCTGGCTACGATACCAGCGTAATCACTGAAATAACAGGCGGTATCCCGATTTGCAAATCCTCCCTGATCTTGCAGGACCTGGGGAAGGTCGTAATGAAAGAGGGTCGGCATTGGCTGGATGCCGTTGGCTAACAATTCATCGACCAAACGGTCATAGAAATCGAGGCCCGGCTGGTTGATCTTCGAAGGTTGTCCATCCGGGCAGATTCGCGGCCAGGCAATTGAAAAGCGGTATGTCTTCAAGCCCAGCGATTTCATCACCTGGATGTCTTCCTTCCAGCGGTGATAATGATCAATTGCTACATCACCGGTGTCGTCGTGATGGGTTTTCCCCGTAAGGTGGGAAAAAGTATCCCAGACGGAAGGGCCTTTACCATCTTCGTTCCAGGCGCCTTCAATCTGATAGGCTGAAGCAGCCACGCCCCAGTTAAAATCGGGTGGAAAAGATATAAAATCGGTCATAATTGCATCCTTCCTTGCCAGGCGGCGGTTGGAATAGTGGATTGAAGCTCCTCAATTGCGATGATCGGCCTTTTCAAGAAGAAAATCGAGGGTAACCCCCTCGAGTGATTCAAAAACTACGCTGGCATGGCTGGTATTCAACTGACGGGTGATTGGGTTTAAGACCGCCGCGCAAAAAATGCCAGCTTCGCGGGCCGCAGTAATGCCGTTGGGCGAATCTTCGAGGGCAATGGCTTCTTGTGGCTCAAGGCCTAAAGCACTGGCGGCATTCAAATACAGTTCAGGGTTTGGCTTGATATGGGTTACGTCATTTGATGTGCGGATGGCGTCAAATGCATCCAAAAGGCCGAGGCGGGACAAATGGGATAACACCCACTCGGCGGGAGAGCTGGATGCGACAGCAAGTTTCAGCCCACGTTTTTGCGCCTGGCGAATGAGAGGTACCACGCCAGGCAGCGGCGGTTGAGTATGGATCAGCGCGAGCGACTGCTCGTGCCATGACTGGAGCAGCCTGGCATGATCCACCGGATGGCCGACGCGTGCCTCAAGGTACTGCATGGGGTCAAAGGAGGCGAGCGAAGCACCCAAAGCCGCTGACCATTCGGTCAGCGGTAAGTCGGCGCCGTAGGAGTGAAACATTTCTTGTAAGACCTGATATTCAGGTGTTTCGGTATCCAGAATCAATCCATCAAAATCAAAGATGAGGCCTTTAATTGTCATAGACAGCAATTTTACCCTAGAAAGGGAAATCGTAATCCGTCAGGCCGAGTTCTTGTTGAATTATCTTGATTTCATTTTGCAGATTAGGATTGATCGGGACGCCGGCGCGGCGCACTTTGGCTTCGCTCTCGAATTCTTTTTCGCCGGCGGTGAAAATCCGAGGCTGGCCGGGGGCACGGGTGGAGGCGCGCAACTCGCGCAGGATTTTACCGGTGGTCGCCTTGAATTCTTCCAGGCTGACGAATGATTCGATGTTGATTGCCATGAAGAAATGTCCCAGGCTGAAAGGCGCCAGGCCACCGTTTGCATCAAACCCAAGCAGGCCATGCAGGAATGCGCCATTCTGGAGCGAGGCACTCAGGATCTCAACAATTGTCGCTAGGTCATAGCCTTTGTAACCGCCCGATTCCTCACCCGCGCCGCCAAGCGGCAGCAAGGCAGCGGTACCTTTCCCCAGGCCGTCCAATACCGCATTGGGATCGGTGATAGGTTGCCCATCCTGGCCAATGACCCAACCAGGTTTGGCGGGTTTTTCGGCGCGAGCCAGGACTTCAAATTTTCCGCGCTGGGTAATTGATGTAGCGCCATCAAAGACAAATGGGTTTTCTTCGTCCGTTGGGCAGGCAAAGGCAATAGGATTGGTGCCAAGCATAGGTTGAACGCCAAAAGTGGGTGCAATGGCGGGGCGGGCATTTGTGAAGCTCATGCCGATCATGCCTGCTTTGGCTGCCATCATGGCATAATAACCATCAATTCCAAAATGGGTGGAATTGCGAACGGCAACCGAACCCATGCCGTAGGAGCGAGCCTTGTTGATCGCAATTTGCATGGCGCGAGTGCCGATGATCATGCCCATGCCATTGTGGCCGTCGACCAGGGCGGTTGTGGGCCCTTCGCGCACGACCTCGAAATTGGTCAGAGCTTTGTGCTGGCCGTTCTTAATGCGGTCATAGTACATTTTCAGGCGGCCAATTCCGTGGCTTTCAATGCCGCTCAGGTCAGCGGTGATGAGAACTTCGGCACAAATTTTAGCTTCTTCGGGCGGTACCCCCACTTTTTCAAATGTGTCACTCATGAATAATTGGAGGGTTTCGACAGGGATGAAAACAATTTCACTTGCCATGATTTTCTCCTGACTGAATTACAGAAGGCAATTGCGATATGACGGATGCATCTTGCCATATCTTTAATTTATCCTGCTTATTTTAACGTCAGTCCGGGATAAGTAAGGGTGTTTTTTTTGTTGTTTTGAGCTGGTTCGCAGCCCAAAACAACAAAAAAACACCCTTTAAATCCCTTATCCCGCCTTCACGTTATTTTAATTTCTCAGTTCCGGCAAAAACGCGATAGGGAGAAAGCTTTTGGAGGATTTGAAGGTCCTGGGGCGTTTCCTGGCGGCAGACCATGCGGGCTAAAAGCTCACCCAGGCCAGGGCCAAGCATAAAACCCTGCCCGCAAAGACCGACTGAAAGAAGGAAACCGCCGGTCTCGTTGGCCCAACCAACCAACGGGTTGCCGTCGGGAGTCATGGGATACAAGCCGCGCCAGGTGCGACGGACGCGGATATTCTGGAGGCGGGGCATCACCTCAACCATGCGCCGGGTGATCATAGGGAGAAAATCGCTGGTCTCACGCTGGTCAAACCCGTAGATGGGAGGATCGGGTGTGAGGCAAAAAACGATCTGGCCGGTGAGGTGCTGATAGAAATAGAAATTGGAAGATCCGGGCACTGGCCGAATATCCACGATCATCGGATCGAAGAAACGTGCTACGGCTTCGGAGATGGCCGATTCGTGAGAATCGGGCTTCACGGGAATTTCCATGCCGACCATTTTGCCAATTTCATTGGCATAAGCGCCGGCGGCGTTTATGACCACATCGCAGGCGTAAATGCCAAGAGGCGTTTTCACCCCTGTGATCTGGGTACCCGAGGTCAGAATTTCGAGAACCGGCTCGTTGAAGTGGAATTCAGCGCCGCGTTTTACGGCCTGGGAATAAAAAGCATGGGTTGCCAGGAGGGGAGAGGCATTCCCATCATCAGGGGATAAAGTGCCGCCAATCAAACCGTCGGAATTAAGGTCGGGAACGATATTTAGCAAATCCTGGCGGTCGTACCAATCGATATTCAAGCCTAGTGATTTTTGAGTGGCCAGGAGGGTTTTGAGGGTTTTTTCTTCCTGCGAACGATAGGCGACGAAACAGTAGCCGCCCCTGTACCATTCGATTTCGTCGCCGTAGGTTTCCTTCCAGGTGGAAAAGATCTCAATGCTGCGCAGGCAGACCTGGATTTTAGCCGAATCTGAGTGAGTGGCGCGGATACCGCCAATGGCTTTCTTGTTGGATCCCTGACCAACACTGGGAACGCGATGATGATCACGTCGTAGTGAGGGGTGGCATTCATTCTTTTCCCTCCTCGGGGGTTTCAACACCGGCAAAGGCGCCAATGGGAACTTCTATAAAAATTGGCCGTTTGGTATGGTCGGCAACCTGGCCCATGGGAATGCCCTGCTCCTGGAAGAGACGGTGGATCATGGTATTGCAGGTCTTTGCACCGCAGGCGCCCATTCCAGCGCGGGTGACGATTTTCAGCTCGTTCATGTCGCGATAACCCTGACGGATCAGCTCACGGATTTCGCCGGCAGTGACCCGCTCGCAGCGGCAGATGATGGTGTCGTCAGTGATATGCTCAACGTAATGATCGAGCGGCCGGGTGATGGCTTTTTCCTGAACGCGGATGCCGGCGATCTTACTGGCATAAGCTTTTGGAGCCTGGACCAGAACGATGCGAGTACGATCGGTGAAGGCGCGGGCATGGACGTTGAGAACTTCGAGCGAACCCAATTCGTGGCCTTCGGTGTCTTCCACTGTCACGACATCGTGCTGCTGGATCGAATCGGTAGTGAACTCGTAGGGAATGGAGACGGTGGGCATCTCGGGGTTGGTCCGCGAATCGACCAGCGTGATAGCAAGACCCGGGCAGCCAGCGATGCAGCGCTCGCAAACGCCGCAAGAAGTGGCGCTGCCGACGAAGGTTGGAACGTGACGGATATCGGTTTTGTCGATGAAGATCAAACCTTTGGCGCACAGAGCGGTGCATGGATCACACGGAATTTCCTGGGTGCAGTGAATGACCGGCATCACGCCGCCGCCTTCAATTTCAGGCAGGGTTTCAGCGTGGTTCGCTCCTGGACGGGATTTGAGAATCTGCTCGGTTTCATACCAGGCATTGGGAATCTCGCCGATATCCATACCTAGGGCCTGGCATATTTCCAGACCCTTGATCTTGCCTGAGAACATGGCCGCGGAAGCTTCGGCGATTTCCTGGGCATCCCCAGCGGCAAAGACTTTCAAGCCAAATTCCTGCCCTTTAATAAAGAACTCGTTGACCGGGTTCAGGCCGACAGCTACCAGGACACTGTCGCATTCAAAGGACTGTTCCGTGCCAGGAATGGCCCGGAATTTATCGTCTACGCGGGCAATGGTCACCGATTCGACTTTATCGTTGCCGTTGGCGCTGAGGATGGTATGCGAGGTATAGATTGGCACACCCATGCGCACCAATTTGTCTTTGTGGACCTTGTAACCGCCACATTCAGGCAAGGCTTCGGCAAGTCCAACCACGCCGATGCCGGCCTGCAGGGCATGGTAGCCGGCGATCAGGCCGACGTTGCCGCCGCCAACAATGAACAGCTTTTCCGCAGGGCGGACCAGGTCGCGATTGACCAGGGTCTGGAAGGCGCCGGCTCCGTATACGCCGGGCAAAGTGTTGCCCTTGAAGGCCAGAAACCGTTAACGGGCGCCGGTGGCAACCAGCAGGACTTCGGGGATTACCAGGATGTATTCCTTACCGTTTTTAAGTATGCCAACCTTCTGGTCACTGAAGACGGCCAGGGCGGTGGATTGGAGCCAGATTTCAACTGGCTGCTGGGCTCGCAAATCTTTCTCGAGGCGGGTGGCAATATCGATACCGCGCTTGCCGGCATACACTGCCTTGGATGAGCCGAAGAAGCGGTGGGTTTGCAGCACGAGCTTACCGCCCAGGCGA
>VFSW01007470.1_pt1 | contig 15864 bp, 13 predicted proteins | sample 5358111 | NCBI WGS metagenome assembly VFSW01 (sample SAMN11554181, study PRJNA540505) | mine drainage metagenome | isolation source: sediment from site ElyBrook_90M | place: USA: Ely Copper Mine, Vershire, VT | collected 2017 | reverse complement strand
GGGCGCCCCCCCACGGCCGGGGCGCGGACCTCCCCCGCGACCTCCTCCCCCGGACTCCCCTACATGCACGCGGTGCTTCCCTGGGGGGCGGGCGCCCGCCTGCCGGTGGTCATGGTGGACGTCAACCGCGCTCTCGCCGCGCCGTGGAACCTGTGGACGGATCAGACCGACTCCCTCTCCCAGCGCGACACGGGCTGGATGCAGACCTACTGCTCGACCAACCAGGAAGTCCTCGACACCGTTCTGATGTCGTTCAAGATCGCCGAGCGCGTGATGCTGCCCTCGATGGTCGTGCTCGACGGCTTCACCCTTTCCCACAGCTACGAGCCCGTGGACGTGCCGAGCCAGGCGGAGGTCGACGCGTTCCTCCCGCCGTTCTCTCCCGAGCTTCGCCTCGATCCCGCCCACCCCATGAGCTTCGGCGCCCTGACGGGGCCCAAAGATTACCTGCGCCTGCGCCGCCGCATGGCCGCGGACATGGCCGAGGCCGAGAGCGCGATCGACGAGGTCGGCCGCGATTTCGGCAAGGCCTTCGGCCGCTCCTACGGCCAGCTGGACGCCTACCGCTGCGAGGACGCCGATACTCTGCTCGTGACGTCCGGCGCGGTCGGCTCGACCGCGCGCGCAGCCGTCGACGCGCTGCGCGAGGGAGGCCTGAAGGCCGGGAACCTCCGCGTGCGAGCCTTCCGCCCGTTTCCGGCCGCGGCGCTGCGCAAGTTCGTGCGTCCGGGCATGCGTCTGGCCGTCGTGGACCGCAACTATTCTCCGGGCGCGGGCGGCATCTTCGCCCAGGAGATCAAGGCCGCCCTGTACCCGCGCTCCGACGTCTCCGTGTACGGCTACGTGACGGGCTTGGGGGGAGGAGACATCACCGTCGAGCTCCTGCAGGAGATCTGGCAGTCGGTCGACACGGCCATGAAGTCGGCGGTCCCGTCCCCCGCCACCTGGGTGGAGGACGCGCGATGAAGACCTCGATCCCCGTTCCGGAACTCATGAGTTCGGGCCACCTGGCCTGCCAGGGCTGCGGCGCGACGATGGCGATGCGCTACGCGCTCAAGGGCCTGGGCAAGCAGACCGTCATGGTCGTTCCGGCCTGCTGCTGGACCGTGATCTCCGGGCCGGCCCCGACGAGCTCCATCGGCCTGCCGCTCCTGCACAGCCCTTTCGCGGCGGCCGCGGCCACGGCGACCGGCGTCAAGGCCGGCCTCGTCTCGCGCGGCGACCGCGAGACGACGGTCGTGGCCTGGGCCGGCGACGGCGGCACCTTCGACATCGGCCTGCAGGCGCTGTCCGGCGCGGCGGACCGCAACGAGGACATCCTCTACGTCTGCTACGACAACGAGGCGTACATGAACACCGGCGTCCAGCGCAGCGGCGGCACGCCGTCCGGCGCCTGGACCATGTCCACTCCCGGCTCGGCCGGCAGCGCGCGGCCGAAGAAGGACCTGGACGCGATCATGCTGGCGCATCACATCCCCTACTTCGCGACCGCCACGCCCGCCTACGCCGAGGACATGGTGCGCAAGTTCGCCAAGGCGAAAAACGTCAAGGGCTTCCGCTTCATCCACGTCCTGTCTCCATGCCCGCCCGGCTGGAAGACCGATCCGGCCGATAGCGCGAAGCTCTCGCGGCTGGCCGTTCAGACCGGGCTGTTCCGCCTGTACGAAGTCGAGAACGGGGCGTTCCGGCTCAGCGTTCCGGTGGCCAAGCGCAAGCCGGTGCAGGAATATCTGCAGACGCAGGGCCGCTTCAAGAGCTTGTCGGCCGGAGAGCGCGAGGCGCTTCAGCGTCTCGTCGACGAGGCCTGGACGACGGAGAAGAGGTGATCGCCGTGACCCGCAAGAACAAATGCGCTGAATGCCGTCATTGCGCGATGCGCATCAACCCGAAAAAGGGAACGAGGCATTACTGCGTGGCCAAGAAGCGCGTCCTTCCCGCCGACATCTCCTCCCGGCCGGCGTGCGACCGCTTCGAGTTCCCGGAACTGACCTCGCAATGGGGGCCGTAGCGGCTTCGACGGAGTGGCAGGAACGTTGCTGGACAACGGTTCATGCATCCACACGCTCGCACTTCCGGCGTCGGGGCTTCCTCCCGGCCGCGCGTTGCTGATTTCGATTCGGCCCCGTTCCTCGTCATCTGGGAGACGACCCGTTCCTGCGGACTCGCCTGCAAGCATTGCCGGGCGGAGGCGATTCTCGGACGCGACCCCGGCGAACTGACGACGGGCGAGGGCAAGGATCTCCTGAGCCAGATCGCCGCGATGGGAACGCCGATCGCGGTCCTGTCGGGCGGGGACCCCCTGAACCGTCCCGATCTCGACGAGCTCGTCCGGCACGGAAAATCCGTCGGCCTGCGCGTCGGGACGATCCCCGCGGCGACCCGGAATCTGACGCGCGAGCGGGTGCGGGCCCTGGCCGCGGCCGGCCTCGATCAGATCGCCTTCAGCCTGGACGGCCCCTCGGCGGCGGCGCACGATTCGTTCCGTCAGGTTTCGGGCTCGTTCGCCAAGACGCTGGAGGGCGCGGCCTTCGCTCGCGAGGCCGGGCTTCCGCTCCAGATCAACACGTGCTTCGCGTCGTGGAATCTTCCCGATCTCGAGGAGATGGTGAAGCTGATCTCCTCCCTGGGCGTGGCTTTCTGGGAGGTGTTCTTCCTTGTTCCGATGGGACGCGGCCGCGAGATGGAATGCCTCACGGCCGAGCAGTTCGAGGATGTTTTCGCCCGCCTGCACCGCCTCAACGACGAGGTTCCTTTTGTCATCAAGGTCACCGAGGCTCAGCACTACCGGCGCCACGTGATCCTCAAGGAAACCGAAGGGCAGCCCGGAGGCGCCGCCGAGCGCATCAAGCACATCTTGGCCCGGCCGCGCGGCATCGGGGGCGGCATCGGCCTGTCGCCGCAGGCCGTCAATTCCGGGAAAGGCTTCGCGTTCGTCGACCATCGAGGCGAGATCTGTCCGTCGGGCTTCCTTCCCATCCCGGCGGGCAACATTCGCCGCGACCGCCTCGCCGATGTCTATAGGAAATCTCCGCTGTTCCGCGACTTGCGCGATCCCAGCCGGCTCAAGGGGAAGTGCGGCGTCTGCGAATTCTCTTCGGTGTGCGGCGGCTCGCGCGCGCGGGCCTACGCGATGACCGGCGACTATTTGGAAACCGATCCGTTCTGCGCGTACGAGCCGCGTTAGCGCAGGATCCCGACGAGCTCGACGTCGTAGACGAGGGTCGCGTTCGCAGGGATGACGGGAGGATCGCCCTTCTTGCCGTACGCGAGGTCGGGGGGGCAGACGAACTTGGCGCGCCCGCCCACCTTCATGCGCGTCAGCCCCTGCGTCCAGCAGCGAACCGCGGACTCGAGGGGGACCATTGCCGGGCGCCCCTTGCGGTGGCGCTCGTCGAAGACGGTGCCGTCCTTGAGCGCGCCGACGAAGCGGACGCGCACCGTGTCGGTCGGCTTCGGGGTCGCGCCCGTTCCGGCGGCGACCTCCGTGAAAACGAACTCCGGGGACTGGGCCAGCGGGCCGTCGATTTCCACCGTCAAGCCGCCGGGGCCCCGCACGGAGGCCTCGCGGAAGCCCGACGGGCGGTCCCTCGGGGCTTCGATCGAGACGGCGCCCCGGTCCAGCATCCGCCGGTAATCGGCGTCGGCGTCCTCGCTGACGAGCGCGATCGTCGCCGAGGAATCGGAGTCCGCCGCGTCGAACTCGAACTTCGCGCCGGCGATCCCGATCAGCGCGCGGCGCTCGCCCCGATAGGAAGGCTTCCAGCCCAGGACTTTATCCAGCCACGAGAGCGCGGCGGGGAGATCGCGCACATCGAAGCGGACGCGTTCGACCGTCGTCTTGGGAGCGTCGAGCGCGCGCCCCGGAATCGGAAGCGCGAGCAGCAGGAAAAACAAGGAAGCTCTTTTCATTCGGCACATACAATCATAGGATATCAGGCGTTCGGTAAGAAAATGGAATTGGACCGTCGGCCGTTTTGTTGCGTTGGCGCCGTATGCGAAAAGATATGCTAAAAGATGACAAAGATCATAAGCTGACGGAAGCAGGCGCGGCGACGCGGCGCGGCTTCCTCTTCAGCCTCGTCGGCGGATTGGCGGGAGCGGCGGGGTGGTACGCGCTGATTTCCGGCTCCAAGAAGGCGTCCGCCGGCCGCTCGGGTCTGGACTCGGTTCCGAGCCAGGCCGCCGCGACGCCGATCGACAACATTTTCGTGCCGCTTCGTTCCTCGAAGCGGGACTTGCAAAAGGAGAGACCATGAATAAAACCCTCATCACGGCGCTCGTTTTCGCCGCCATCGGCGCCGCGGGCGCGGCCGCGGCGCGCGCGCAGGACGACGGATCGCCGGACAAAGTCTTCGCGGCGGACACCGGACCCGACTCGATCGACGTTTCGAAGTATCCGAAGGCCCAGCAGGAGAACTACAAGGTCTTCGCCGAGAAGTGCTCGAAGTGCCACACGCTGGCGCGTCCGATCAATTCCCAGTACGCGCTGCCCGAGGAGTGGGCGGCTTACGTCGACAAGATGCGCCACAAAAAGCGCTCCGGCATCGACGACGACTCGGAGAAGATCATCACCGACTTCCTGACCTACGATTCGTCGGTGCGCAAGAAGGACCTCATCGCGCAGAAGCTCAAGGACAAGGCCGCCGCCAAGACCGGCGACAAGAAGGACGCGGCCAAGTCCGACGACAAGGCGGCCGCCGCCGCGCCCGCGGCGAAGAACTGACCCGAGACGAGTCATGCCGAAGATGAATCAGACGCCGCGCGCCGCCCGGAGGGGGCATTTCCGGGCGGCCGCGGCGGCTTTCCCCGTGGGCGCGGCCGCGGCCTTCGGCGCGCCGCTGCGCGCGGCCGACGTGAAGGCGTCGAGCCCGTTCCAAAAGAGCGCGGCCTTGTTCCTTCTGAGCTGCTCGAAGTGCCACACGATCGGCGGCGGTCGGCGCGTCGGTCCGGACCTGCGCGGCGTGGCCGACCGCCACCCCAAGGATTGGATTCTCGCCTTCATTCAGAATCCCGACGCCTACTTGGATTCGGATCCCGTCGCCAAAAAACTTCTCGCGGAGAACAACGGCGTGCGCATGGAGAACGCGCACGTCACGCGCGAGCAGGCGGAAGGCCTGCTCGAGTTCATCAAGGCGGCCTCGAGCGGCGCCTCGACCCAGGCCTCGGCCGCGGCGCGCCTGCCCGAGGAGCCGCTGGCCAACAAGCTGCGCATGCCCGACGAGGGCACCGACGGCTATTCGATCCCGGCCGTGGTCCTTTTCGCCGTGCTGCTGCTGGCCGCGTTCGCCGTCTCCCGCTTCGGGCGCCGCCGCGAGGCGAGCGTGCTGTTCGTGCTGGCCGCCGCGTCGGCCTACTGGGGCTTCGGCGGCTGGCGCCACCACCTCTTGGCCGGAGACCAGCAGGGCTACGAGCCGGCCCAGCCGATCGCGTTCTCGCACGAGCTGCACGCCGGCAAGCTTACGATTTCCTGTCTCTACTGCCACGGCGGCGCGGAGCGCAGCGACGTCGCCGGCGTGCCGCCGGCCGGCGTGTGCATGAACTGCCACATCGCCGTCCGCGCCCGTTCCGGGTCGAAGGAGCCGTCGCCCGACATCGCGAAGATCGTCGCGGCCTGGGAGACGCGGACCAGCAGCGCGCCGGTGGTCCTGGCGTGGACTCGGGTGCATCACCTGCCCGATTACGTTCATTTCAGCCATCGCGCCCACATCGCGAACAACCTTCAGTGCCAAGAGTGCCATGGACCCGTCCAGACGATGACGCGGATGCGCCAGGCCGCGCCGCTCTCGATGCGCTGGTGCATCCAGTGCCACCGCACGCCGCCCTCCGAGGCTCCGAGCCACTGGAAGCGCGTCGGAGGGCCGCTCGATTGCTCGGCCTGCCATTGGTGAGGACATCATGACCGACGAAGAGCGCCGCCGATCCGAAGAGCAGGACAAGACCGACAGCCTGCACCGCCGCGATTTCTTGAAAATCCTCGGCGCGAGCTTCGCCGCGCTCGCCTCGGGCTGCGACCTTCGGGCCCCGACGGATAAGATTCTTCCCTACTCCGAGCAGCCCGAAGGCACGGTTCCCGGACTGACGCGCTGGTACGCGTCGACCTGCGGCGGGTGTTCGGCCGCCTGCGGCGCGCTGGTCAAGAGCCGCGACGGCCGCCCGATCAAGATGGAGGGCAATCCGGACCATCCTCTCTCGCGCGGGGGGCTCTGCGCGCGCGGCCAGGCGACGATCCTGGACCTCTACGATTCCGAACGCCTCAAGCAGCCTCTGTCGGGCGGAGCGCCGGCGGCCTGGAGCGCGCTCGACGGGGCCGTCGAGGCCGCGCTGGCCGGCGCGCGCCGGCCCGGCCGCAAGGTCCGCGTCCTCTCGCAGACGATTCCGAGCCCTTCGTTCGACGCCGCGGCCGCAGCTTTCTGCGCGCGCCACGGCGCCGAGCGCGTCGTCTACGATTCCGTTTCCGAGTCGGCGATCGTCGAGGCTCACCGCCTGACGCACGGCCGCGCCGTCCTGCCGCACTACCGCTTCGAGGCCGCGCGCGCGATCGTCAGCTTCGACGCCGATTTCCTGGGCACCTGGATCTCGCCGGTCGAGTTCACGAAGTCTTGGGCCGGCAAGCGCAGGCCCGACGACGGCTTCGAGGGCATGTCGTGGCACGCGCAGTTCGAGCCGCGCCTGTCGGTCACGGGGTCCAACGCCGATCTCCGCATCCCTGTCCGCCCCTCGCAGGAGCTCTCCACCGCCTTGACCCTCGGACGCATGCTCGCCGAGCGCCTGGGCTGGCGCGGGGAGATTCCGAAGGCCGGCTGGACCTCGGTGTCCCACGAGGTTCTGCGCCAGACCGCCGAGAATCTGGCGGGCGCGCACGGCGCCGCGCTCGCCGTCAGCGGCTCCTCCGACGTCGCCGTCCAGCTCGCGATCAACTGGATCAACGAGATGCTCGGCTCCTACGGCCGGACCGTCGACCTTGCGCGGCCTTCGTTCCAGCGCCGCGGCGAGCCCGGCGCCCTGGCGCGGCTGATCGACGAGATGGAGGCGGGCGAGGTCGGCGTCCTGCTCGTCGTCGAGGCCAATCCCGCCTACGACCACGCCGCCGCCGCGCGCTTCGCCGCCGCGATGAAGAAGGTCGGCCTCGTGGCCTGCCTGTCCCAGCGCCGCGACGAGACCGGCGCGCTCGCGGGCGTCGTCGCCGCGACGCCGCACGCGCTCGAGAGCTGGGGCGACGCCGAGCCGGTGGCCGGGGTGCACAGCCTGATCCAGCCGCTGATCGAGCCGTTGTTCGACGCCCGCCCGGCGCTCGAAAGCCTGCTCGTCTGGGCCGGGAAGCCGGCCAAGGCGCACGATTTCGTGCGCGAGCTGTGGCGCGAGAAGATCTACCCGCGCCACCAGGGAGGGCGCTCGTTCGACGAGTTCTGGGACGAGGCGCTTTCTCGCGGCGCCGTCACGCTCGAGCCGGCGCGCTCCTCGACGGGCGCGTTCCGCGCGGAGCCTCTCGAGCGTCTTAAGCCCGCGCGCGCCGCGGCGCCCAAGGACGGCTTTGAGCTGGCCGCGTTCGCGGGCTCGGCCCTGTACGACGGCCGCCAGGCGAACAATCCATGGCTTCAGGAGCTGCCGGACCCGGTCACGAAGGTGAGCTGGGGCAACGTGGCGCTGTTCTCTCCCGAGGATGCCGGCAAGCTCGGCGTCGAGGACGGGCGCATGGTGCGGCTCGCCTCGTCCGGGCGTTCGATCGATCTTCCGGTCTGCGTCCAGCCGGGCCAGGCGTCGGGCGTGGTCGCCGCGGCGCTCGGCTACGGCCGCACCGCGGCCGGGCCGATCGCGGCCAACGAGCCGATGCGCAAGATGCTGCCGATCGATCAGGACCCGCTCGGCGGCGCCGATGTCTATCCCTTCTTGAACGGGGCCGGGGTGACGGTGACGGTCCTTGCGGGGAGCGCGCCGCTGGCGAAGACGCAGATCTACGACTCCCAGACCGTGCCCTTCACCGGCCAGACGCGCCCCATCGTCCTCGAGACCAGCCTGCAGGACTACTACAAGCTGCCGCCGGTCGAGTCGGTCGAGCCGGCCGCGGGCGAGGGAGACGTCGGGATGTGGCCGCGGCACGACTATCCCGGCCACAAGTGGGGCATGTCCGTGAACCTGACGGCGTGCACGGGCTGCGCGGGCTGCGTCGTGGCCTGCCAGGCGGAGAACAACATCCCCGTCGTCGGCAAAGCCGAGGTCCGCAAGGGCCGCGAGATGCACTGGATCCGCATCGACCGCTACTACACCGGGGAGGACGAGAAGGGGAACCCCGACGTCTCGTTCCAGCCGATGCTGTGCCAGCACTGCGACGACGCGCCCTGCGAGACGGTGTGCCCGGTGCTCGCCACGGTCCACTCCACCGAGGGGCTGAACATGCAGGTCTACAACCGCTGCGTCGGCACGCGCTACTGCGCCAACAACTGCCCCTACAAGGTGCGGCGCTTCAACTGGTTCGACTACGCGCACGAGAATCTCCTGCAGAACCTGTCCCTGAACCCCGACGTCACCGTGCGCTCCCGCGGCGTCATGGAGAAGTGCTCGTTCTGCGTCCAGCGCATCTACACCGCCGACTTCGCGGCCAAGAGCGAGGGCCGACCGGTGAAGGACGGCGACGTCGTTCCGGCCTGCGCGCAGAGCTGCCCGGCCGACGCCATCGTGTTCGGCGACCTCAACGATCCGAACAGCAAGGTGGCGCGCGCCGCGAGAGAAAACCACGGCTACCGCGTTCTTGAAGAACTGGGCACCGGACCCTCGGTGTTCTACGGCATCAAAGTCCGCAACACGCGCGTGAGGAAAGCATGAGCGGCCACCACGTTTCCGAGCTGCGCACGCCCCTGATCGACGGGAACAAGACCCTGGCGCAGGTGACCCGGGACGTCTGCTCTCCGATCGAGCGCGGGCCCAACCGCTCCTGGTACTACGGGATGGCCGCCTCCCTGACCGCGCTCGGGATCGGCTTCGTCTGCGTCTTCAACGAGATCTGGACCGGGATCGGAACCTGGGGCCTCAACAAGACCGTGGGCTGGTCGTGGGACATCACGAACTTCGTGTTCTGGGTCGGCATCGGCCACGCGGGCACCTTGATCTCGGCGATTCTGTTCCTGTTCCGGCAGCGCTGGCGCACGTCGGTCAACCGCGCGGCCGAGGCGATGACGATCTTCGCGGTCATGTGCGCGGGAATCTTTCCTTTGATCCATATGGGCCGCCCGTGGCTGGCGTACTGGGTGTTTCCTTATCCCAACTCCATGGGCCCGCTGTGGGTGAACTTCCGCTCGCCCCTGCTCTGGGACGTGTTCGCGATCAGCACCTACTTCACCGTCTCGGCGACGTTCTGGTACATGGGGCTTCTCCCGGACCTGGCGGTCGTCGCCGAGCGCGCGCGGGGCTGGCGGCGCGAGCTGTTCAAGCGCCTGAGCCTGGGCTGGGACGGCTCGATGCGCTCCTGGCTCCACTACGAGACGCTGTACCTCCTGCTCGCGGGTCTGGCCACGCCGCTGGTGTTCTCGGTGCACACGATCGTCAGCTTCGACTTCGCGACCTCGCTGGTGCCGGGCTGGCACACCACGATCTTCCCGCCGTACTTCGTCTGCGGCGCGATCTTCTCGGGATTCGCGATGGTGATGACGCTGATGATCGTGGCCCGCAAGGTCATGAACTTCGAGGAGTACATCACGCTGCGCCACCTCGACGCGATGTGCAAGGTCACGCTGACGACGTCGCTGATCGTCGGCCTGGCCTACGGCACCGAGCTGTACATGGCGTGGTACGGCTTCAACCCCTACGAGCGCTTCGCGTTCCTGAACCGCATGATGGGGCCCTACGCGCCCTATTACTGGATGATGATCTTCTGCAACGTGCTGGTGCCGCAGCTGCTGTGGTCCAAGCGCGTGCGCCAGTCCCCGGCGATCATCCTGCCGATCTCGCTGCTGATCAACGTGGGCATGTGGCTGGAGCGCTTCACGATCATCACGATCTCGCTGCATCGGGACTATCTGCCGTCGAGCTGGAGGATGTACCACCCGACCTACATCGAGATCGGGACCTTCATCGGCAGCTTCGGCCTGTTCTTCACCCTGTTCCTGCTGTTCTGCCGAGTCCTGCCGATGATCGCGATCAGCGAGGTCAAGGGAGTGCTCAGCTACGCGCGCCGTCCCGAGGGGGATCATGCCCATGTCTCCTGAACTTGTGGCCGGAGTGTTCGAGACCGAGGAAGCCATCGTCGCCGCGGCGGACGCGGCGCGCCGCGGCGGCCTGTCGATCCACGACGCGTACGTTCCGTATCCGGTGCACGGGCTCGACCACGCCATGGGCCTGGCGCCGTCGGGCCTCCCGACGATCTGCTTCCGCTTCGCCGCGACGGGGCTGTCGATCGCGCTCGGCTTCGAGTATTGGTCGTCGATGTACGACTGGCCGATGAACGTCGGCGGCAAGTCGTTCAGCGCTTCCCCGGCCCTGCTTCCGATCGCCTTCGAGCTGACCGTCCTGTTCGCCTCGCTCGGCACGGTCGCGACCTTCCTGGCGATCCGCGGCCTGACGCCGAATAAGAAGCCCATGCTGGCGCGCCTGGGCGGTCTCGACGACCGCTTCGTGCTGGCGCTGCACACGGAGATCCGCGGCGAGAACGTCGATTCCCTGTCCCGCTTCCTGCGCGAGCACGGGGCCGCCGCGGTCGAGACGGAGACCATGAAATGAGCCGCAAGAGCCTTCGCCCCGCCCTGATTCTCGCGGCCCTGCTGTCCGTTCTGATCCTCGCGACCCGCCGCGACCTGACCCGCCCGAACTCGCGGCTGTTCTGGGACATGGTCCGCTCGCCCGCGGTCCACAGCCAGCAGGCGAGCTCCGTCTTCGCCGACGGCCGCGCGATGCGCCCCGCCCCCGCCGGCACCGTCGCCCGCGGCCAGAAGCCCCTGCTCTTCGGCCCCGGCGCCGAGGAGCGCGAGCGCGCGGGCCGCGAACTGAAGAACCCGTACACTTCGAGCTACGAAGTGATGACGCGCGGCAAAAAGGTCTTCGAAACCTACTGCCAGCACTGCCACGGCCGCGCGGGCCTCGGCGACGGCGCGGTCGCGAAGGACTTCCCGAGCTTCTCGTATCCGCTCGCGTCGAAATCCACCTACGATCTGCCCGACGGGACGATCTTCCACATCATCACCTTCGGCCGCAATCTCATGCCCGCTCACGGCTCGCAGGTCTCCGTCGACGACCGCTGGAAGGTCATCCACTACCTTCGCGACCTCCAGCGTCAGGAGATCGCGCGCCTCGGCCCCGGCGCGGTGATCCCCGAGGACCCGAGGCGCCGCAGCCTCGTCTCGGCGCCTTACGGTCAGGAGCTGTTCGCCCAGAACTGCGCGTCCTGCCACGGCGCGGAGGGCCGCGCGCCCAATCCCGGCGTCCCGACGCTCCATTCTCCGGCCGTGCTGGCGATCGCCGACGACGCCTATTACTCCGACATCATCACGCAGGGCCGGCCGGGCACGAGCATGCCCTCCTGGAAGGCCTTGCTGACCAAGACCCAGATCGAGAGCCTGGTCCTTTATATCCGTTCGTGGTCCGGAGCGGCGCCGGGCCGCGCGCCGGCCGGCGTGGCGGGCGGCGGCGTGGAGCGCGGGCGCGAGCTCTTCACGACGCACTGCATCGGCTGTCACGGCGCCGAGGGCCGCGGCGGCATCGGGAACTCTCTGAACTCGCCCTCGTTCCAGGCGCTGGCCTCCGACGATTTCCTGCGGCAGACGATCTCGCTGGGCCGCCACAAGACCGCGATGCCCGCCTCCTACGACCTCGAGGGCGGCGACGTGGACGCGCTGATCGCCTACATCCGCACCTGGGCGCCGCTCAAGCACGACTACGACTCGGTCGCGGCCCTGCTCCCGACGGCTTCCCCGAAGGACGGCGCCGCGCTCTTCGCCGTCAAGTGCGCGGGCTGCCACGGCGCGAAGGGCGAGGGGGCCATCGGCTCGAGCCTTTCGGCCGAGTCGTTCCTGACCATGGTCGACGACCGCTTCCTGTACAAGGTCATCACGGAAGGGCGCCCGGGCACCGAGATGCCGGCGTGGCGCCAGCTGACCCCGAAGCAGACCGCCGATGTGATCGCTCTGATCCGCTCCTGGCAGAAGTCCCCGGCGATCGCCGCGGCCCCCGCCGAGCATCGCGGCCGCGCCGAGTTCGGCGAGGTCCTGTACCGCCAGGAATGCGCCAAGTGCCACGGCCCGCAGGGCGAGGGCGACCTCGGCACGCAGATCGGCAACCCGATCCTGCTGACCCAGGATTCGGACGAATTCCTCTGGCGGACCATCGCCTACGGCAAGACCGGCACCGAGATGAAGGGCTTCCTCAACCGCGCGCGCAATCCGCTGGCGCCGGAGGACGTCGACCATCTCGTCGCCTTCCTGCGCCGCCTGCAGTCGCACCCTCCGGCGGCGGGGCTCAAGCGCACCTACTCGTGGGCGTCGGCCTCCGACGGCAAGAAGGTCTTCGAGGTCAAGGCGAACTGCGCGAAGTGCCACGGCTCCGAAGGCGAGGGAGCCAGCGGACCGTCCCTGGGCAACCCTGGGTTCCTTTCGGCCGCGAGCAACGGCTTCCTTGAAGGAACGATCATTCTCGGCCGCGAGAACACGGCGATGCACTCGTATTTCTCCGGCGCGGACGTGCCGCACCTGGAGCAGGAGGACTTCGAGAACGTCGTCGCCTACATCCGCGGCTTCGAGAAGAATCCTCCTGTCGCGCACCGCCGCGTCGAGAGCACGCCCGAAAGGATCGCCGAAGGGCGCGCGCTGTTCCGCGAGAATTGCGCGACTTGCCATGGCCCCGAGGGCCTGGGCAAGCACGGCCAGAAGGTCGGCGACTTCGCGCCGTCGCTCAACAACCCCGAATTCCTGAAGGCGGCCGACGACAACTTCCTGCTGGCGACGATCGCCCTCGGGCGGCCCGGCACGCCGATGCGCCCGTTCGGCGACGGGATGGCGGGCAAGTCCGGCCTGACGGCCGATCAGATCCGTACGATCGTGGCTTTCCTGAGAACCTGGGAGAAGCGCAAATGAGCCCTGAGAAGCGATGGCTGACCGCGCCGCAAATCTCCGCGCTGACGAAGACGGCCGCCGCGGCGGCCGTCCTGTTCGCGGTCGGCGCGCGGTTGTCCCCGGTAAGGGCGGGCGCGGGGCTCCTGCTCGCGAACTTCTATTTCGTTTCGCTGGCGCTGTCCGCGCTGGTCTTCATCGCGGTCCAAAATCTGGCGGCCGCGGGCTGGCCCGTCGTGTTCCGCCGCGTGCCGGAGGCGATGGCCTCCTACCTTCCCATGGGAGCGGCCGCGACGGCCGCGATCGTCTTGGGAGCGCGCTTCGTCTACCCGTGGGCCGCTCCCGGCGCGGCCGAGGCTCTCGGCGGCAAGGCGGCCTATCTGAACGTCGGCATGTTCGCGCTGCGCGCCTTCATCATCTGGGCGGTCTGGCTGTTCTTCGCCCGCCGCCTCGTCGCGCTGTCGCGCGGCCAGGACTCGAGCGGCGGGCTCGGCGCCACGCGCCTGGCCGCCGCCGTTTCGGCGGGCTTCGTCGTCGCGTTCGCCCTGACCTTCACGGTGGCGTCGGTGGACTGGCTGATGTCCCTCGAGCCGAAATGGACGAGCACGCTGTATCCGTGGTTCGTCTTCGCCGGGGCGTTCGAAGGGGGGCTGGCCGCGCTGGCCGTCCTGGTCGTCCTCCTGCGCCGACGCGGCTTCTTCGCCTCTCTCAACGAGCATCACCTCCACGATCTCGGAAAGTACGTGTTCGCTTTCAGCTGTTTCTGGGCCTACCTGTGGTTCTGCCAGTATCTGCTGATCTGGTACGCGAACATCCCGGACGAGACGACGCATTTCGTGCTGCGCACGTCTCCCGGCTGGCAGTTCCTGTTCTTCCTGAATCCCGTCGTGAATTTCGTCGTGCCGTTCGCGCTGCTGCTGCCCGCCAAGCGCAAGCGCCGCGAGCGGACCCTGCTGGCGGGCGCGTGCGTGGTGCTCGCCGGACGCGCTCTGGACCTCTATGTCTTGATCATGCCGCCGGTCCTGGGCGCGCGCGCGAGCCTGGGCCTGGCCGAGCCGGCGGCGTTCGTCGGGCTGGGCGCGATTTTCCTGCTCGCCTTCGACCGCGCCTTCGCCGCGGCCGCTCCCGAGCCGGTCCACGATCCGTATCTCGACGAGAGCCGCCACTTCTCAGGCGTGTGATGGGCTTGCGGCGATCTGACTTTTGTCAGGCGGAAGGGTGCCTTTAATCAATGACGCTCGTGACGATAAAAAAATAAAGTCGTCTTGCCTGAGCCGAATGCCGCATACTGATCGAAGATTAAGGAGAACGAAATAATGAAGAATAATCCGATCCGCCGCGTCGTTGCAGCGGCGCTGACTCTCGCTGGAGTGCTCGCCGTCTCGTGGCTGCTCCCGCCCGAGATCCATCGCCTGCGGCGTTTGTGCCCGGTTCGTCCGGACGGCTTGGATCAGGCCGAGGCGCTGCCCTCGTTCGCCCGCAAGTACAAGATCTCCTGCTCGCAGTGCCACTCCGGCTTCCCCGTGCTGAACGCCTACGGCCGCCAGTTCAAGATGAACGGCTTCGTCCGCGAGCCCGGCGGCAGCGAGGGCGTGCTCAAGAGCCAGGACGGCGAGATGGCGACGGAGAACATCGTGCCCTGGGCCGTCATCGTTCGCGCGCGGCCGGTCGACAACGGCAAAGGCGGCATCTCCAATCAGGGCTCGCAGATGGGCGGAACGAAGAGCCCGAATCCGAACGGATTCCAGTCCCAGCCCCTCAACGACGTCGACGCGTTCATCGCGGGCGGAGACGCGGCGCGGCACATCTCCTATCTCGGCGAGCTCGACGCCAACCAGAGCAACGGCTTCACGCCGGGAATGGGGGACATCCGCCTCGGCTACCACCCCCTGGCGTACCTGAACGTGGTCATGGCGCGCCGGAACTTCTTCGCCGACGACCCCTACCAGACCATCGTCTCCAACGAGTCCCCGACGATCGCCGATCGCGCCACGGACATGCTCATGAAGGGGCAGAGCTCGATCACCGGCAACACGATGCTGGTCATGCAGCAGATGGTGGCCGTCAACGGCCAGATCAACCTGTTGGGCGATTCGTTCCTCTATTACTCGGCGGGCGCCACGAAGGACAGCGACGCCGGCAATCAGTGGACTTCGCCGACCAACGGCGACGCGCGCCTGGCCTTCGACAACGGCAAGGGCTTGATGGTCGGAACCTTCGGCGCCTACGGCGAGGAGCGGCCCAACGCCGTCGGCGGCATCGGCGGCAACCTCGGCGTCGACAACGGAATCGGCGGCAAGCAGCGGTTCTCGCGCGGCGGCTTCGACGCGCTCTATGAGTTCGGCGGCTTCGCCGCCCGCGGGGCCTTCCTCTACGCCCGCGACACGGACAGCATCGCCTCCGTCTCCGACACGAACCGGGCGGCCTACGCCGAGCTCGCCTACTACTACAAGCGGGCCGCGATGTATCCGTTCCTCGTGCCTCTCGTCCGCGAGAACTGGTACACGGCGTACAACGGGAGCCAGCAGTACAACTACATCACGGCTCAGCTGGCGCATTACTTCGCGCCGAACCTGAAGGGCTTGGTCGAGTACTCGGTCGACACCAAGAGCGGCTATCAGGGCGGCAACATCGGCGACCCGACGCTCGCGGGGACTTTGGCCCCGATGCAGCGCGGCAACCGCACGACGCTGCAGTTCGAGGTCGGCTTCTAAGCGGCGACGCCGCCGCGGCGGAGGGCCGGGGGGGGGCCGCACCCCACCCCCGGGGTTTTTTTTTGCGCGGCGGGGGGGCCGTGGTCGGGGGGGGACGGGAGGCGCCGGGGGGGGGGGGG
>VFSW01007469.1_pt1 | contig 15865 bp, 12 predicted proteins | sample 5358111 | NCBI WGS metagenome assembly VFSW01 (sample SAMN11554181, study PRJNA540505) | mine drainage metagenome | isolation source: sediment from site ElyBrook_90M | place: USA: Ely Copper Mine, Vershire, VT | collected 2017 | reverse complement strand
CGGGCGGTAGGCGGGGAGCTCGCGGGTGGGGAGCGCACGACGCATGGTGTGTTCGGCGGCGATCTTGGGCCCGGCAATCTCGCGCACGTAGGTGGCCACCGGGCGGCTAGAGGCGATCGCAAAGGACGACGCGAGCGCGGAAGCTTCGAGCGCGTCGGCAAATGCACCCGCGGTGGCGTAGCGCTCGGAGACCGTGCGGGAAAGCGCTCGGGCGAGGACATTGTCGATCGCCTCGGGAAGTTCTGGATCGATGTCACGCAATCGGGGAATGGGATTGTGCAAAAGGTTCTTGAGCACTTCGCCGTCGGTCTTGCCAGGAAACAACCGGCGTCCCGTGAGACATTCCCAGATCACCGTGGCGGCGGAGAAGACATCGGCACGGCGATCGACGGGTTCGTCATTGGGCTGTTCAGGTGCCATGTACGACAGCTTGCCTTTGACAATCCCGTCGCGGGTGTTCGAGATGCGCTCCTCGGCTTTGGCAATGCCAAAGTCCGTGATCCGCGCGATGCCGTCGGTGCCTACGAGAATGTTTTGCGGAGAGACGTCCCGGTGAACAATCTTCAAGGGCACGCCCGTGTCGTCGACGAGTTCGTGCGCGGCGTGTAGGCCAGCCAGCACGTCCAGCCCGATGCGTAACGTCACGGGAAAGGGAATGCGCTTTTGCATCGCCCGGGCAGTCTTGTACAAGCCCAGGAGTTGATCGCCTTCGATGTACTCCGAGACAATGTAAATCCCTTGCGGCGTGTGTTCGAGGTCAAGCGTAGCCACCACGTTGGGGTGGTGGATCCGTGCGGCCAGCCGCCCTTCGTCCATGAACATCTGGACGAATTCGCCGTCTTTGAGGAGGTGCGGGTGAAGGTACTTGATCGCCACAAGACGTTGAAACCCACCGACGGCGAGCGCCCGCCCGAGGTACACCGTGGCCATGCCCCCCGTGCCGAGTTCTGCAATAATCTCGTAGCGACCGAGGCGCGTCCCAGCGGGCAGCGTTGCAGAAAGCGCCACGGCCGACGTCTGCGCGGGATACGGCGGTGGACCGGACGAGACGGTCCTGTTGGACACTGGCGGGGCTGCCACGACGGACTTACCCTACCATACGTCTCGTCGCGTCGTAAGGCCGTCGTCCTCGGGGGCGAGGCCCATGGCCTGGCCAAGGTCCCTCAGTGTCCGGCGACGCCGATGAGGGTCACGTCCCCCGTCGCGTGCACGTGGATTGTGCCGACCACCCGTTGTCTGTCCACCGCCACCGCCTCTTCGTGTTCGCCAGCGGGGACCGGAATGTCGACGTCGTAGGGCGCGATGGTGACCGTACAGGCTTCGATGCTGCGGGTGCGGATGTACAAACGCTGCAGCGCGCCCGTGGGATGCAGGGGCAACACGACCTCGCGCGGGCCGAGACGTACCGATCGCGAGGTTCCTGCCACGAGATGCCCGGGTTCGTCGACGCGACGGAGCAATGGAAAGACGTTGGGAAGCGGATCGGTGACGATGATCGCTTCTGCCATACGGCGACGTGCGTCGGGTGCTCCGAGCACGACAAGTGCTTCGGCTGCGGCGCGCACGGTAAGTGGATAGGTGGGTGTGGCAACGAGAGATTCCAGGGAGGGAATCGCGCGGGCGTCGCCTAGTTCGCCAAGGGATGTCGCAGCGAGGGGCGCGAGGTGCAAATCCCCGAGGAGGCTTTGCCATATGATGCGAGCGGCCGGGGCGCGCAAGCGTCGCAGTGCATTGGCGACGTCGTCTCGAACCGACTCGCGGGTGCCAGGATCGTGCAGCCATGCGCCGAGTACTGTGACTGAAGACACGTCACCGAGACGTGCGAGTCCCAGCGCCGCGCGGCGTGCCAGGGCCGGATGAGGAGAGGCAAGTGCGGCGTGGGCAACTGAGATTCCGCGGACGTCGCCGAGAAGCGCGAGCGAAAGGCCAGCCTCGCGAGAGATCTCTGGATCGGCGGTGCGCATCGCTGCTGCTAGGGCGTCGGTCACACGGGCGCTACGCACGCCGAGGTCGCCGAGAACAACAGCCGCGCGCACACGGGTGCTGGGCAGTGCGGCCTGCAGGAGGTCGGCGATCTGGTCAGCGACCGATCGGTCGCCTTGCACCGCACGATTGAGCACGTCGGGTAGATCCTCGTCCGTGACAAGACCCGCGTCGAGAGTCGAAACGCCGGTAGGCGACGCAGAAAGAGAACGTGCCTCGTAGCGGGCGTGGCTGGCCTCCCATGACTGGATTGCATCGCGGAGCCGGGCGACAACGGCGGGCTGCGCATCGGCAAGGTTGTTACGTTCCGTGGGATCGTCGGCGAGGTCGTAGAGTTCGGCACCTCCGTCGGCGAGATCGAGAATAAGCTTGGTGGCGCCTTCAACCACCATGCGAAGGGTGCCCGTGCTGGCATACGCGCGAGTCGAAAGCTCTTGACCCCAGGCGAGCGGGCCGATGTCGCCGCCGCGATGTCGCGGCATGGGGGCTGCGCCGAGGCCAGCGAGAAGGGTCGGCGTCACGTCGACAAGACTCACGGGATCATCGACCACATGGTGCGGGACGCCGACGACAGACATCACCAACGGTACACGGACCTGCTCGTCGTAAAGGGATGTCCCGTGGAAGCTACCGCCGTGTTCACCAAACTCCTCGCCGTGGTCCGCGGTGATGATCCACGCAGGGCTTCTATGGGCGTGCGCAAAAGTCCGTCGAAGAGACGCAAGAGCGTCGTCGGCTGCGGATACCTCGGCATCGTACCGTTGGATGGCCGAATCGCCATAGGGGTGTTCGGGATGCGACACATAAGGTTCGTGTGGCTCAAAGAGATGCACCCACACAAAGACCCTCTCGGTCGGGGGTTGGGTGACAAGCCAGTCCGAGACTTCACGCACGCGATCGGGCGCATCCGCGTAGCCTTCACGCCGAAATGAAAAGTCGAATCCTCGTGCGCGCAGGTCGCCAAAGCGCTCGGCATCAACCGAAAACACCGCTGGAGGATAAAACCCGGCCGTGGCATACCCCATGGCCCCGACGCGCTGCGCGAGCGTTTCCTGCGGTTGCACCACGGGTAGGGCAAGCACTGATTGCGAGAATTTGCCGAGCATCAACGACGCGATGGAGTACGACGTGTGGGGCGTGGTGCAGTATGCGTGGCGAAAAACGGTTCCATCCGCGGCGATGGCGTCGAGGGTGGGCATGCGGCCAACGCCACCGTTGATGCGCAGCCGATCGGCCCGTAGCGCGTCGACGGTGACCAGTACGATGTCCATGCCCGCAAGTGGCAGATGCGGCCCCGCCACCGATGGGGTGTCCAGCGCAATCGCGACGGCGCCACGTTTGCGCGTCAACCGACCGAGCAACGCCACGGGGTAACCCCCGAGCGGTGCGGTTTGCCGCACAAGTGCGCGTAGGGTCTGGGAGCGCTCCACCGTGCGCGTACCAAGCAGTCCAAGAATCGTCCACAAGAGCACGGTGTTCGCTCGACGACGCGACCACCCACCGACGGTCGGGCGATCCGCCGCGACAATGGCCGTGATGACCGTAGTAAGTGCAAGAAGCGCATGGATCCCGGGATAAAGCCGCACGAACACGTAGGCGTGGGCAGCGTAACTCCCGACGGCGATGCACAGCGCGACGAGATGCAACCGCACGGGATGATGTTGAAACACGGTTTGAATTGCCGTGGTTTGGCGCGAGACCCAGGCACCCAGGGCGAGACCCGAGATGACGGAGAATGCGACGAGCCACGGACGCAGACCCGAGCGAGCGATTCCGCTGCCAGAGAACATTGCAACACCTACGGCGCTGCCAAGGATTGCGCCGAGGGTGCGCAATGCAACGGCGTACCCGTATGCGGACAATCGCTGGATGGAGTCGATCGCGACGGAGAGCACTACGGCGGTCGTGACGACAGAGACGGTCACGATGACAAAGTCGCACGCCGCGAATTGAAGAATGGCAACGGTGGATGGGAAGCGAGGGCCGTGGCGGGAGAGGCCCACAGCCGCGTCCACGAGGCCCAGCGCACACCCCGCCCGAAGGCCAGAGGATAATATTCGCCACGCGGAAGTCACGGGTGGGTCGAGGCTAACTCTCCCCTACCCGTTCGACGACTACCGAAACGTGACTTCGAGAAGCTCATAAGTGCGTGTTCCTCCAGGGGAGCGCACGGTAACCTCGTCGCCCGCGACCCGTCCGATGAGATGCCGGGCCAGGGGAGACGCGATTGAAATAAAACGTCGTGCCGTATCACTCTCGTCCTGACCGACGATTCGGTACTGTACTTCTTCGCCAGTTTCTGTATTCGAGAGCCTGACCCAGGCACCAAATGCCACGCGTTCGCCCGTGAGCTTCGACGGGTCGATGACTTCCGCGACGGCCATCAGCCCTTCAAGATGGTCAATCCGCCCTTTGATAAACCCGGCTTTCTCTCGCGCAGCGTGGTACTCGGCGTTTTCGCGCAGGTCGCCGTGTTCTCGCGCAACGGCGATCTCTTGACTCACCTTCGGCTGCTCAACCGATTTGAGGTGTGCGAGTTCGGCCTTCAAGCGCGCGTGTCCCTCGGGCGTGATCGGAATCCTGTCCATGACCATCTCTATCTAGCAAACACCGGGGCTACCGCAAAGCCGCATCCGCGCGTCACGGACGTACGCCTCCCGCCGACCTGTCCTCGGGCAGCCACGGACACCGGTACCGTGCGATGCCAACGCCACCGCCCTTGTGCTCCGCCACCGTGACATCGTTGCCCGCCCGTTGGACTGGCAATTCTCCTCCCATGGAAGGTTCGTCTTCAGGCGCGCTTGCGACCTGGCCGTCCGGTGTGAGGGCGCGACGGGTGGCCATGATGCTGTCCTGTCGTCGGTCAAGCCACCAAACCTCCGCGCCGTGCGCGTCGGCAACAATCGCGGGCGAGCCTGTCGGGTTGGCGACGTCAGGGGTGACCACGACGGGTTCTTGTGCGTGCGTAATCCGTGCGTCGACGGCAACCACAACCACGTCGCCGCCGTCGCCGCGACCTTCATTGTCGCTCTCGGCCGCGACACGGTACGCAAGCCATAGGGTAGTGCCTGACACAACAGCCGACAGACCGAAGCGTCGTGCAGGGCGTGCTGTAAGCGCGAACGGTGCCCCGCGAGGTGCGCCCGCAGCATCGACGGCGACGCCCCAGAGGTTTGTGGCGCTGTCCTGGCCATCCGAGGACACAAACCGTTCGGACGCAAGCCAGAAAACGGCAGCGCCTCCGTCGGGGAGCGCCACCGCGAGGGGATCGCCCGCGTCCTGCCCCGACGGAGACAGCACGCGCGGAGTGTTACACCGTCCGTCGGCCCCACCTACGGGAACCACCTGCTCAAGAATCGTTCCGGCCACGACCCCGGGCGCGGCGGGTTCAACCGTGCGGTCTTCGTCCCAAGCGACCAGCACACCCCCGCCGGCGTGAACGCCTGCGATCGTCAGGGACATCCCATCATCAAGTTCTTCGGGCTGTTCGCAACGTCTCCGGAGGTCCGCGCCCGTCACGACGACGTGCGTACGAACCCCAGCGCGCTGGAAAATCCAAGCCACCGCGGGAACCGTGCCCGTGACAGTGACCAAGGGGCCGGCGAGTTCTCCGTCCCCCAACGGCAGCGTGGCCGTGGCGCCGCCGAAGCGTGCGAGGTTGACGTGCTCGGCAAGTGCACCTGTCCACGCGACCCACGCAGGGGAATTACTGTCTCCCAGCGCAATGGCGACAACACTCCCTTCGTCGCGACTCCCAGCGTCCGATGCATTCGGAGTGACAATCCAGTCGCGAGAGCTCTGCACGCAGACGGTCGCTGGCGGCCGTTGCGGAGGGGGCGGGACGAGATAGCCCCCGTCGTCGTCTGTCGTTGACGCGCCAGGAGGAGGATGCCGACCGTGGCAAGCGGAGATTCCTGCGACAAAGACAGCACGGATCCACGGACGCATGGGCGGCGAGGGTAACCCGTCGCCGTGTGTACGGGCCAATCGTTGCGCAATGGCACAAGCCTTTGCGGGGTTTCGTCTGATAGCCTCGGGCGCCATGCGTACCCTCCTCGTCGCTGTCGCGATTGTCACGCTGGGCTGTCTATCGCTTCCTGTTCCAGGCACCGACGCGGGGGGGGCGACCGTCGACGCCAACGACGCCGCGATGATCTCGGCACACGTCGCGATATGGCACCTTCCGCGAGTGCCCTCGGCCGATTTCTCGCTCCCTTGGCCCAACGACCTCGCCCGTGGCCCATCGGGAAACATCGACCTTTCGTACATTCCCAACGGCAACAACAACTCGCTGGTGTCTCAGTACGTACAACAGTTCACCAACACGCTTGACGGCTTTTCGCCCATAGGCGCCGTGTACTTTCGCTTCTCCACCGACCTCGATCCGAGTTCGCTCCCTCCCGACGCATCGTCCAGTCGCAGCGCGACGGCTTCGGTCCAGATCATCGACATCGATCCGGCTTCCCCCGATCACATGCTTCGCACGCCCGCCCAGTGGATCTTTCGCGCAGCGTCCACCGCGTACTGGCCGGCTGAAACACTGGCCGTGGCCCCCGTCGCGGGTTTTCCCCTGCGACCGCACACCCGCTACGCCGTGGTGCTTACCTCCGCGCTTCGTGCCACAGATGGCTCGCCCTATGCGCGAGACCATGACCTCGACGACGTTGTGTCCCCGACACCCCCAGCCTCCACCGATGCAACATTGCTTCACGCACGGACCGTGTACGCGACGGCCCTATCTGAAATCATCGCAGCTGGCGTCGACCGCACCCAGGTACTCTCAATCGCCGTGTTCACCACGCAAGACCCAACGGGTGAATATTTTCGCGGCGCCGACTGGCTGCTCGCTCAGGGGCCCATGCCGACCCTGGTAGATCTCTCGGCGCCGACCGTCAGCGCGCAGTACACGGTGCTCCGCGGACACTACGGCCCCAACCCGGTTTTTCAGCAAGGGACATCACCGTACACTACCCCGGGATCAGGCGACTTTGTCTTGGACGCTTCGGGTACACCCACGGTTCAGGGGAGCATCAACGTACACTTCTCGCTGTCTCTCCCGCCAGGACCGATGCCCTTGAGCGGTTGGCCCGTGGCGATCTACGCCCATGGCACCGGCGGCAACGCTGACAGCTTTCTCGACGACGGAACCGGCGCCGCTGCCGCTGCGCAGAACGTCGCGATGCTGGGCTTTGATCAAATTTTCAACGGCGAACGCTCGGACCCCGTGGTCAACGCTGACGCGGCCTTTTTCAACTTTGCCAACGCGCACGCGGGACGGACCAACAACCGCCAGGCCGCGTTGGACCTGGTGCAGTGCGGACGTTTCGTGCGGACGTTCACCTTTCCGCTCGTCAACGCGGACGGTACAACCACAATGGTACACTTTGATCCGTCGCGGGTGATGTTCTTTGGCCACTCGCAAGGCGGACTCAACGGACCGCTCTGGCTTGCCGCCGAGGACGGCGCTCGTACGGCCGTACTCTCCGGCGCCGCGGGTGAGCTTGTCTTGTCGTTGATGCTCAAGACACAGCCCGTGAACGTCCCCCAGCTTCTTGGCGTGGTCCTCGGCGCGCAGCCTGGCGAGCTTGGTCCCTTGCATCCTGTGCTCACCCTCGCACAGACCCTCGCGGACCCGGCCGACCCGGTCAACTACGGTCGCTTCATCGTCCACGAACCCCGCCCAGGCATGCACCCTAAGAATATTTTTCAGACCCAGGGCTTCATCGATCACTACGCCCCACCACCCGCCATTGCCGCACTGGCCCTCTCTATCGGCCTGCCTCTCACGGGCACGATCGTCCGCCCCGAACCCGCGTATCCACTCACCGGCCTCACCGTGCAGCCCCTGCCTTTGCACAACAACCTCGCCGGGACCACCGGCGCCTGGATGCAGTTCGTTTCCGCGCCTGGCTCCGACGGACACTTCGTCGTGTTCGATATTCCAGGTGCGAGACTTCGTGCCGCGGCGTTTCTAGGTACCGCAGCGCAGGACCCACAGGGCTTACCGACGGTCCTCGCGACGGTGCCGTAGGTTTTCTCCCACCACGCAATCCATACAGCGATAGACTTCGGCCATGAGGGCCGGTATTGCACGCCCTCCCTGCGCGAGGATTCTGCCATGGCCCTGAGTCTCCACGCTGAGTACCTCCTGGGTTACCTCTCTGGCGCAAAATCCCTGCCCGTGCGCGACGTTGTCCCGCTCGCTCTCGCGGGCGCGGCGGAGTCTCCCCAGACGCGCGCGTTGCTCAAGGCTCTGGCGCTTGGAATGTCCGACGGGCGCCGCGGCCGCACCCTACGTGAGCCGCATGAGGTACGAATTCACGTCCTTGCGTTGCTCACCCGCGAAAACGCCCCGACGATGTCCAGGCTGTCTGCGCCGTCCGAACCGCCGCCGTCCGAAGGGCCTGGCGACACCACCAGCGACGCTGGCATCCAGATCGAGGCGTTTATCCAGCAGGCCGCGGAGTTGATCTAACGTTCGGAACCACGCCCGGGGGACGCACTCCGAGATCACAGTCCCATAGATCGATGTCTGCGTGCTCTCTCCGTGCTGTCTGTACTTCTTCGCCGTAGGACACCGTGGGTACGAAGCGCCAGCCCGTGGCTGTGTACACCAGTCCCTCTAGCCAAGTCGCCCATAGCCCATCGCCCTCGCGGCCCACCACGAGCAGTCTGTCCACCGTGAGAACCCTTTCGCGAAAGCCTTCGGGTCCGTTGGCTTCAGCCACGCTCACGCCGCGCGCGCACCAACCGACAATCGGGTCGCCCGCGAAGGCCCGCAATGCGATCCAGCGGCGTTCGGAGCTTCGTGGCGTGAGCCCGGGGAACACCCGCAGGAGCCGTTCGCGGCCAGAGGCTGTGTAGTACTCCGTGAGTTCGTCGCCATGCAGGCGCAGGTCGATCAACGCGGACGGACCGCGCTCGGACAACGTGCGAAACAACTCTACCGCGGCACGTGCCACCATGGGCATCGCCCACGAAGCTTCCACCGCCCCCTCGGGCAACGTCGGAACCGTCACCAAGTGAATTCTTGACGCGCTCGCGCATCCCCACCCCAAAGCCCACGGCACCAGGATGAGCAGGGGTGGCCACCCTCTGGCACTCACGGCGTGGGGCGTTCCCAGCGCGTAAGCACCGCGTCACTCACCGGTGCCGACGGCGGATCCGTGCGTGCCGTCATCCGTACATGCTCGGCGTTGTCGCCGCAGCGGGTGACCATCGCGCTCCCGTGGCCGGTCGCTTCAACCAGGATCGCACCCACCGCGTCATGCAAGCTCACGGTCACCCAAGGCTCAGTCGCCCCTGCCGATACGCCAAAGCGCACGCAACGTCCAGCGGGACGATCGTATGCCCTTGTGCGCTCGGCGCCCGCGCCCAATACAATTTTCTCAGGCGCACCCACCACGGCCCACAATGGCCGGGCCGTCCATTCGTTGGAAAGCGCGCGAGAGACAGCCACGGGATCGACGTCCGCCGCCCACGCAGGCGGCGCCACGCCCTGCACAACCACCACGTCGGATGCTCCTGTTCCGACATCGGCCGTAATCTCGGCGCGCAAGCGCTGCGACTCGGCGGGGCACACCACGGCCACCGTTGCACCGTCTCGCGATGCCCCCACCCCAACGCGGTCTCCCGCGGGGTTGAACACATCGACCCCTAATCGTCCGAGCCCCCTGCCCGCAATCGCCGCAACCGCCGTGCATCGCCCAGCCGCTGGCGTAAAAGCCAGATCGTGCGCTTCGCTCGGTGCGAGTGTCACGCTCTCACGGGCGACCGTCTGCGCGTAGCCCATCGCGTGGAGACCTTGCAGCACGTCGGGTTCAACCTCTTGCAGCGGGCGCGCGCTCGCCGCCCACGCGAGGCGCTCGCCAAGCCACAAGGTGTTGGCCCCCCCCACCGTCGAGGCGTCCGCTGTAAAAGCCTGGAGGTACACCGCGCCTGCGCCCGTCAGCCCAAAGGCGCTGACCTCGACCGACAGGTTGGCAGGGGCTGGCGGACAAAATTGCACAAAGGCGTCGCCGATTCCCCGGACGTCACGAGCGATCACATCGCCATCGGGGTCGTACACCGCAAGGTTGGTGTCAGCCGTGTGTCCATCGACAAAAGCCGCCAGCGTGTAACACTTGTCTGGCGTCACGCTCAGCGGAAATCTCGTCGCACCCGCGCCGTCAAAGCCCGCGCGTGCGATCTCGCCGCTGGGCACAAAGCCCCTGCGCGCGATGCCCTCACGCAAGGCAGTCAATCGCTGCTCGGGGCCGGTGTGTCCCGCAGCGGTGTTCGCCGTCGTACCCGGGTGACCGCCGACCACACGCGCAACAGCGTCCAGCCCCGCGCGGTCGGTGACAAAGCTCGCGACGACGTACGCGCCTTCACCTTCGTACGCTTCGATCACATGGTACACCCGCCGCGCCTCGGTCGTGCAAAACTGCACCGTGGGATGCGCGTCGGTCTCCACGTCTTCAGCCATCAGTTCGCCATCGGGCGCGTACAGATGCGCGTCAAGGTCCCGCACGCCGCTCGAGGCCAGCGCCACGATGGAAACACAACGCCCTGCGGGCAGATCTAACGGCGTCGTGACCACCGCACCGTGGGTGATAAACCCGTTGGCCACGATCCCCGCAAGGGACACACGCTCGGGCGCCAGTCTCCCCGCAATCTCATGGATGCGCGCCGTCAACGGTGATTCTGACGTGAGATCCACCGGCGCAACCGTCACGGTCGCCGTCTGTGCCACCGACGCCGTCGGTCCACCCGCGGTATGTGAACCCGGATGGCACCCGACGAACACCATCGCCATCGTTGGCACCACGGCGCAGCACCTCACGGTCGCCTTGTCCATCTCAGTGCCCCCTTCCCATACTCTCAAACGCTTCGTACACGTATTCGCCTCGGCCGTTGGGCGCGCGCACGGTCACCGTCGCGCGTTGATCGCGGTCGGCACAATGGTAGATCACCGCCCGCTCGCGTTCGGCCGTGTCCGCTGCCGACACCGCGCCTGTTGCGTCCGAAAGCCATGCTTCGATGGGTGTCAGCACATCGCTCGCCGCCGCGCCCATGAGGTAACACCGCCCCGCCCGCAACTGGATCGGATAAATCATCGGGGCGTGACCCCATGGTGCGCCGCGCAATGGCGGTCCCATCGGCGTAAACCCTCTGCGCACTGCGTCACCAGCGATTTCCATCGCGCGGGCTCGTTCGACACCCACGATGTCACTCGGTAGCGCGGGCTCACTAGGGCGAATCTCGACCACGCTCATCGCCCACTGTCCCGATCCCGCGAACATGCGTACCTCCACAGGGTGCTGTCCGTTGGTCCATGGACAAACCCTTACGGACGGATGCGCGTCCATTCCCACGTCGTGTCCTAGTGCTTGCCGGTCGGGACCACCCACCACGAGGTCAAGATCGTCGACGTTTGGTCCGCCCGCGGCCATCACCACGTAACAATGTCCTGCCTGCAGCGCCACGGGCTCCACCGCCGAGTGCTGTCCCGGCAGGGTGCCACTGTGAATCTCCCCCACGGGAAGGTACGTGTCCTGAGGGAGTCTCGCGAGCGTGCGCCGGAGGCTCTCGATGGCGCTCGCCTGTGCGGGATCTGCGCCGATCGACGCGCGCGGCGTACGCGGCCCAGCCATCTGCGCGCTGGGGCGCACGCCCAACACGTCGTCCAGCGCAGGCGCCACCGCGGACGCGTCGATCAGGGTCATGACTCCGACTTCACCCGTGCCATGGACGGCACTCACGGTGACGTACACCCGCGACGGGGTCGTCGGGCAATACCTTACGTACGGGTGAGCGTCTTCGCGCCCGTCGCGTCCAATGGCAATCCCCGCGACGTTGGAGACCGTCAGGTTGATGTCGGCGAACGACGGCCTGCCCACGGCAACGAATCCCACGCACCGAGGTTCGTGGAGGTCGACCGTCAACGTGTGAGAAGTGCCTTCGCGGAGAAAGCTCGCCCACCGTTCGGCCACAGGGTGGGCGTTGAAGCGTCGAAAAGCGTCCGCGACGAGGTCCATCCGTGCCGACAGCACGTCAGAAGGTGAATCCCCCACGGGCATCGCCCCCGCCGACGCAGAGAGTGCATGGACAGCCCCCGGGCGATCCGCGGTCCCATGGCCAGTCGGTACATGCACGGTCGCGCACCCCGCCAAGGCGACAAGCCCGCACGCGACCACCGCCAACGCGCCTTCGTGACACCGCGCAAACACCGCTCTTGCCGTCTAGCAGGAATACCCCCCCTGTGGGAAGCCTGCGCGCGGCCCTCAGTCCTGCGTCGCGGGGCCTTGCGAGGGCGGGTGATCGATCCTCTGGCGTCCGGCAGACTGCTGCCGAAGGTGCGCGGCAAGTTCCGCCGCGAGGGACTCGATCGCGCGTGCAGCCGTCATCCTCGCCGCGCTCCGCGAGAGCACTCCGGCACGCAACACGGCCTCTTCGCGCTCGACCGCCGCGTCCAATGCCGAAAGCTTCTCGCGCGTCCGGGCAATCTGCACCGCCACCGCCGCCGAAGCTTGTCTCCGCATCGCCACCGCCGTCGTCAAGCGTTCTTCCTCTGCGCGGAGGTTCTGCCACGCGCGCGCGTGCTCGACCGCTCCGACGATCTGCCCTTCAACGTCGAGTCCCTGCAACAGATTGGACAGCGCGCGGTTTCCTTGCGCGCGCACGGCCGTCCGCTGCCGCGCAAAGTCATCGAGCTCTCGCAGTGCGGCGCTCTCCTCCCGCGCGAGAAGTTCCAACGACCCCGTCCAGCGCTCCCGCGTCGCCCGAGATTGTCGTTCACACAGGTCGAGCCGCGCTACCAGTTCGCGAATTTCGTACCGAAGGCGCTGGGTCTCGGCCAGACCGTCGTCCAATCGTTGGAGCGCGGCATGGACCCACGCCGGAGCGTCTTCGTTCGGGTACACCGCCGCCGTCGCCGTGCGCATCGTTGCCGCCCAGTCGTTCCACATCCTGGCCAACGGCGGTTCGCTCCGGCTGACGGAGGGCACCGTGGGATGGAGTTGGACGACAACATCCAGTCCGTCCATTCCATCCGACTGGAGCGTCGCAAGGGCATCCGCAAGATCATCCGCAAGATGGTGTGCGTCCCGGTACCGGTCCTGAAGATTCTTGGCGAGGAGCTTCTGCACGATGGGTTGCAACACAGTCGGGAGCGTTGCATCGATGTCTTGCAGGCTGGGGGCCTCGCGGTCCAGGTGCTGCTCAATCAACTCAGCTAGCGTGCCGTCAAAAGGCCGACGTCCCGTGAGCATCTCGAAAAACGTTACCCCGAGAGCGTACAAGTCACTCGCGGGGGCGCACTGCGCGCCGCGTGCCATCTCGGGTGACATGTACTCGGGCGTCCCAAAGACCGTCCCGGACACCGTGAGCCTCGCTTCGTCACGGACAAACGCAAGGCCAAAGTCCAACACTTTGACGTCCCGCGTCCCGTACCCACACAAGAAAATATTTTCAGGTTTGACGTCCCTGTGAACAATCGCGACATCGTGCGCGCGCGCCAGCGCCTGGGTCACCTGCATCACAACTTCGACGGCCTCCCGCGGTGCCATGGGTGTGCTCGCGATTCGACGAGCCAGCGTCGCTCCAAGCAACAGTTCCATCACCAGGTACACCGTCCCGCCGTCCTCGCCGTAGTCCAATACGTCGACAATGTTCGGGTGCTTCACCCGGTGCGTCGCGCGCGCCTCTCGCAAGAACCTTTCTCTCTGCAGCGGGTCGCACGCGAGCTCCTCGGCGAGGACCTTGACGGCGACCTCCACCGTGGAACCATCCACGGCCTCCATCATCGCTCGGTAGACCGTCGCCATCCCCCCAGCGCCAATGCGGTCCACCAGAAGGTAGCGGCCACCAAGCGTGATGCCAATCAGCGAGTCGGTACTTGCCATGAGCGCGTCGCCATCGATCGGACAAGCCGTGATTTCACCGTCAAAGACGGCCCCGCAGGTTGCACAGCGTTTCATCAACGGACTCCAGCGTGGGTGGGCGTACTGTAACCTCCAGCGACTGCGTGGCGACCACCGTCCCCAGGCTCTCAAGCGCTACACCCCCGACGAAAGTCCTGTCAACCTGCGGGATGTTCGCGACCCGCACATGTTGCCTGTCGTGCTTCGTCACGGCCTTCCGCATCGTAAGCGTATTCGCGGCGAGCTTTTTCGGCTGGTCGCGCCGACGCTCCAAACCCTTGAAGGGTACATCTGCCAGGACCATGGATGGCTCCTGCGGGATGCCTTTGCGGGCGATGCTGGTTTACGCGCCGTGCCCTTTGACGCCATCGCGCCGACCCTCCCCTCACGGTGGCACATCTGAAGGCCCGGCAGTTTGCGCACCCTTGTGGACGTATGCAATCGCTTCGGCGACGGTCGCGCCGACAAAGTGACCGCGCGGTGGCTTTCTGGTAGAGCAACGGGATGCGTAAGCGACCGATTGCGTTTGTCCTTGTTGCCACCCTCGCGTGCCACAAAGCCACGCCAGCGCCCCCTGGAGTGACGGCGCCCACGCCGATGATTCCAGGAATGCCCGGGATGCCGCCAGGCGCGCCGATGCCCACGAGACCCCCCGGGATGCCCATGATGCCTGGAATGCCCGGGATGCCCGGGATGATTCCAGGGATGCCCGGGATGCCCGCGATGCCGGGAATGCCAGGGATGCCGCAAGCGAACGCTGCGCCCGTGGTCAACTGGCGTGCGCTGATGCCCTTTGTCCCCGACACGCTGGGCGGAATGTCGGCGTCAGGCGTGGCCGAAGGGAGCACCGCGGGCGTGATGGGGATGCAGGTTTCAGAAGTGCACCGGACCTACGCCAACGGTCCGCGACACGGACGCGTTGCGATCAACGACACCACCATGAATCCGGGCCTTCGCATGGCGTTTACCATGGCGCAGAGCATCACGGTGGACAGCACGGATCACCAATCCCATGGGGTGACGGTCGCGGGCAACCCGGGCCTCTTCGAGTGGCGACAAGGCGGCGGCCCGAGCAGCAAGGTGACCGTGTTTGTGAGCAACAGGTTTCTGGTGGAGGTCGAAGTGTCACCCGCGGCGAGCAACGACGAGGCTGTAGGACTCGCGAGTTCGCTCAATCTGACGGGGCTTGCGGCGGTGCACTGAAGCAACCGCGTGACGTCTCTGCATCGTCCATCGGCACGCAAGATCTGGTGATCCTTGTCGGCCGACCGTAACGGCACGGCCGCAAGAACAGTGATCGTCACACGCCCGCGTCCGCCCAGACATCGGACAAGAGTTCGGCTTGCTGGAGCGCCGTGTTCGTCGCCGATTCCTGCTTGTCGGGCGGGTAGCCGTACTTTCGCAGGATGCGCTTGACGATCACACACAGCCTGGCGCGTACGCTTTCGCGGACGGTCCAATCGATGGTCACGTTCTTGCGCACGGTGTCTACCAACTCGCGGGCGATCGTGCGTAGCGCCTCGTCGCCGAGCACCTTCACGGCACTGTCGTTGACTTCAAGCGCATCGTAGAAAGCAAGTGGATTTCGACGGTCTGCCCGACGCGGGCAGAATGGAACGGGACTTGTCCTGCGCCGAACAGACTTGATACTGAACATTACGGCGGAACCCAGCAGGACCGGGTACACTCTCCGTCGTGAGCCCTCCCGTCACACCCCCTGGAAAGGGTCGCGTGGTCCACCCAACCGCCGCCGAGATCCGTCGCGCAACGAAGATCGCCACCCACCCCGATAGGTCGGTGGACTCGTTCGCATTCATCGCCGACCACAACGGTTTGGGTGCACCCCAACGGGCGATGACGTCGAGGCGCCAAGTTTCTGAGCCAAGCTACGGTTTTCTCAGCCAAGCTACGGCTTTCTCAGCCTAGCTACGAGTTTCTCAGCCTAGCTACGAGTTTCTCAGCCTAGCTACGAGTTTCTC
>VFSW01007468.1_pt1 | contig 15865 bp, 13 predicted proteins | sample 5358111 | NCBI WGS metagenome assembly VFSW01 (sample SAMN11554181, study PRJNA540505) | mine drainage metagenome | isolation source: sediment from site ElyBrook_90M | place: USA: Ely Copper Mine, Vershire, VT | collected 2017 | reverse complement strand
AGCGACCTCTTCCGTGTCAAGGAAGCGCTCTAACCAACTGAGCTACGCGCCTGCGCAAAATGCAGAGGGGAAATCCATTCAGCTGCAACTGGTCCTGAAACGACCGCCGCTAAGTGGGGGGAAATCCCAACCTGTGCGCGGTTTAGGTCCACCTGAGTGAAAAACCGATCCGATAGGTAGTCTAGCAGGATCGGGACCGGACGCAAAGACTGGCTCTCTCTTCCAAATATTAAGATGAGCCTGAAGGCGGATTCACGGACTGGTAGGCTCATATGCATGTTCCGAGACCGACAGCATCCTCCCAGGGGCCGGTCCGACAGAATCCGGCCATGGTGGGGTACTCGCCCCGAATGCTCGGACGGCTTCGGCGAATAATTTGCGACAATTAGGAAGTCGAGATCGTCAGATAAAGAGTTCTATTCAAAGGTTTATCCTCCGATCCGGGAGACCCTTCTGGTTCGGCTCACAGGCGAAGAGCAGGAACGAGCGGTAAGATCAATGCCGCAATCCTTCATCGTGATCAGCCAGGCTTGAGCCCGAAGCTCAAGTCCTGGGCGGCGAACGCAGAGAATAATCAAGTGAGGACCACCGCGTTGAAACGCATCATTGGAATAGGTTGTCTTGTTCTGTTGGTTCTGGCCGGGTGTCAGAAGAAGGCTGCACCTCCGCCAGCCGCTGGCATGCAAGCCATGCCCGTTCAGACTGTGGCCATAAGCCTGGCCCCGGTGCCCCAGAGCAGCGAATACGTGGCCACGATCAAGTCCCGCCGCTCGGCTACGCTGCAACCGCAGGTGGACGGGCGACTTACACAGATCAATGTTCGGTCGGGCGACCACGTGAAATCTGGACAGGTGATGATGGCGGTCGATCCGCTTCACCAGCAGGCATCGGTCGACACGCAGCGAGCCACGGAGCGCCAGAAAAAGGCAGTCTTCGATTACAATACGCTGCAGCTCAACCGCCAAAAAAAGCTCTTTGAGGCGGGTATCATCAGTCGCGACGCATTTGAGCAGGCGCAACAGGCATACGACAATTCCAAGGCGGACTATGAATCGGCCGTTGCCTCGCGCAAGACTCAGGAGGAACAGTTGGCCTACTACACCATTCGCGCCCCCTTCGATGGTGTCGTGGGCGATATTCCGGTGCATGTGGGCGATTATGTTTCTGCTTCTACTATGCTCACCACGGTCGATGAAAATAAGGATCTCGAAGCCTATATCTACATTCCGACGGAACGATCTGCAGAGGTCAGGGAAGGGCTCGAGGTTGATTTATCAGACACCAGCGGCAAGTTGCTCGAAAAGACGCGGATTGATTTCCTTTCACCGCAGGTCGACAGCTCTCTGCAGGGAATTCTTGTAAAGGCCCCGGTACATTTATCGCCCGAGGCCCTGCGAAATGCACAACTCGTGAGAGCGCGGGTCATCTGGAGCACGAAGCCCATGGCGGTTGTTCCGGTGCTTGCAGTCTCGCGGCAGGGCGGACAAAGCTTTGTCTTTGTCGCGCGGCAACAGGACGGCCATTTCATCGCCAGCCAGACGCCGGTTACGCTCGGTGACACTGTGGGCAATGCCTACTCGGTCATTTCGGGATTGAATGCCGGCGACAAGGTGATTGTCTCAAGCACGCAATTCCTCGTGAATAACATGCCGGTGATGCCACTGGGCGCCTGACGCGGACTGCTCTGCAGGAATCCCCTGGCATCGAGCAGTAGCCCATCACATTGCGCCCTCTGCGAACGGTAGGGAAGGAAGGCTTACATTGTTTGTCGATTTCTTTATTCACCGGCCGGTTTTCGCCACCGTGTGCGCGTTGATGATCATTCTCGGAGGTGCGGTGTGCATCCCCAACCTCCCCATTGCGATGTACCCCACCCTGGCCCCGCCGCAGGTCGTGGTCAGCAGCAACTACGTGGGAGCAAACGCCGATACCGTCGAAAAAGCGGTGACCATTCCTCTGGAAGAGTCCATCAATGGTGTTGAGGGCATGCGCTACATCAGCTCTGCCAGCACCAATAGCGGAACCAGCGAAATTACCACCACCTTCAGAACGGGCTACGACCTGTCGATTGCAGCGGTTGACGTACAAAACCGCGTGGCCAGCGTACAGGGCCGTTTACCCGCGGCCGTCAACTCAACCGGAATCAGCATCGTCAAGTCCAACAGCAACTTCGTCTTCGGCGCCGGCTTTTTTACGCGCGACGGGCGATATTCCTCGGAGTTCATTTCCAACTATCTCGATGTCTACGTCAAAGACGCACTCAAGCGCGTGCCTGGCGTTGGCGACGTCATGATCTTTGGCGAACGTAAGTATGCCATGCGCATATGGCTCGATCCGGTGCGGCTTGCGGCCCGCGGGCTCACAGCTTCCGACGTGGTGAGTGCGCTGATGGAACAGAACGTGGAGATTCCCGCCGGCCAGCTTGGACAACCTCCATCCAATAAGCTTCAGGCATTCCAGGTGCCAGTCCGCGTCGTGGGGCGGCTCACCGATCCGGCCGAGTTCGAGAAGATTATCGTCAAGAATTCAGCCAACGGATTGGTGCTGCTCAGGGACGTGGGGCACGCGGAAGTCGGTGCGGAAGATTACAGTAGCTCCCTCAAATTCAGCGGCCGCCAGGCCATGGGCGTTGGCGTACAGCAGCTTTCGAATGCCAATGCTCTCGATGTGGATCGCCAGGCCAAGGCAGTCTTGATGGAACTCTCAAAAAGCTTTCCGCCGGGACTGGAGTATGCCGTCGCATTTGACGCGACTACCGTGGTCGGCGACTCCATTCGCGAAGTGCTGGTGACGCTCGCTGAGGCCATCCTCATCGTCATCGTCGTCATCTTCCTCTTTCTCCTGGATTGGCGCGCCACTATTATTCCGGCTGTCACCATTCCCGTATCGCTCATTGGCACCTTTGCTTTCATCAAGTTGTTCGGCTTCTCCATCAACTCGCTCACCCTCTTTGGTATTACTTTGGCCACCGGCCTGGTTGTAGACGATGCGATCGTCGTCATCGAAAACGTTCAGCGTCACATCGCCATGGAGCACTCCGACCCGCACGAAGCCACATCGCGAGCCATGGGCGAGGTGACAAGCGCCGTCATTGCCACGTCGCTGGTTCTGATCGCGGTGTTTGTGCCGGTGTCGTTCTTCCCCGGTACCACCGGCATCCTTTACCGTCAGTTCTCGCTGACCATCGCCTTCTCCATCGCCATCTCGGCGTTCAATGCGCTTACTCTCTCGCCGGCGCTTTCGGCCTTGTTTCTGCGCGGGGAAGAAGACCGCCCCCATCAACTGGACTTCCTGCACATCCGCCCCGTCTCCCGTGCCTTCGCCGGCTTCATTCACGGGGCCGATGCTACCGTAACCTGGATGTCCGGCACATATGCCAAGTCCATTCATTTTGTACTGCGGATTCGCTACCTCCTACTGCTTCTCTTCGTTGGCGGCCTCGCAGCCACCGTCTGGATGTATCAGCGCGTCCCCACGGGGTTTATTCCCCAGGAAGATCAAAGCTTCCTGATGGTGATTGTGCAGGCCCCGCCGGGATCTTCGCTGGCTTACACTACGTCGCTGGCTGACCGTGCCGAAGCCATCATCGGGCAGGATTCCGACATTGCCGGCGCATTCTCCGTCATGGGCTTCGGCTTCACCGGTGGCGCTGCCAATGCCGGCATGATGTTCGTGTCTACAAAGCCCTCGGATCAGCGGCGCGGAAAGGGCCACTCCGCTGCTGAGATCGTCGCCAGGCTCTCGCCGAAGCTGCAGTCGCTTATGTTCGCACCAAACGGAGGGCTGGTTGCCATGATTCAGCCTCCGGCTGTCCAGGGCGTCGGCAGCTACGGCGGATTCCAGTTCATGCTTCAGGACCAGGGAAAAAACACGCTGGCCGATCTCGATCGCGTTGCCCACCAGATCGTGGGCGCAAGCCGCGCCCGCAAGGATATGACGGGGCTGATCACCACCTTCTCCGCCAATGACCCTCAGGTACTGGTCACGATCGATCGCGAAAAAGCCAAAGCCATGAACATCCCGCTTTCGCAGATCACCACGACGCTGGGCGTGTTTATGGGATCGCAATACGTCAATGACTTCGATTACAACAATCGCACCTACCGGGTCTACGTCCAGGCTGATCAGCCTTTTCGCATGACGGCAAAGGATCTGCACAATTACTACGTGCGTACCGATGCTGGACAGATGGTCCCGCTCGACAACCTGGTCACCGTTGCCGAAAGCTCCGGACCGCCAGTCATCACCCATTACAATTTGTTCCGCGCGGTGGAGATCGATGGCTCGCCCGCGCCGGGTTACAGCTCGGGCCAGGGAATCGCCAGCATGGAAGAACTTGCCAAGCAGGTGATGATGCCGGGCATGACGTATCAGTGGACCGGCTTGACGCTCGATGAAATCGAATCCAGCGGAAAGGCGATCATCATCTTCGGTCTCGGTATCCTGGTGGTCTATCTCACGCTCTCCGCGCAATATGAGAGCTTCGCTCTACCCTTCATCATTCTGTTGGCCGTTCCCATGGCGGTCCTGGGCGCTCTGGGCGCCGTGTTCCTGCGCGGCCTGTCAAATGACGTCTACTGCCAGATCGGCCTGGTCATGCTCATCGGCCTGTCCGCCAAGAATTCGATTCTTATCGTCGAGTTCGCCGAGCAACTGCGCCGCAAGGGCAGGTCAATCGTCGAGGCTGCAATCGAGGCTGCAGAGCTTCGGCTACGGCCAATTCTGATGACTTCGTTCGCTTTCATCCTCGGTATCCTTCCACTGGTCTTCGCCACAGGCGCAGGCGCCCTGGGCCGGCGCTCCGTAGGAACGACCATCGTGGGCGGCATGCTGCTCTCCACGTTGCTCAACCTGTTCTTCATTCCAACGCTCTACGTGATTCTCAGCACTGTGCTGGCGCGTTTCGGCCGCAAAAAGACAGAGAAGCTGGCACACGCGTAACGCTGCTGGCGCTAATGCTTTTCGCGGTGTGCAATCACGTAATCCTTGATGCGCTCGTACACTTCGCTGGTCACCACGCCCTGGTCCAGCAGATCCGACTTGGCGTGGTAAGGCCTGAAGCGCACAATGCGACCGGCCCAACTGCGCGTCATTCCGGGCAACTTCATCAGCTCGTCAAGTGTGGCGTGGTTGATGTCAACGCGTGCTTCCGACGGAGGAACCTTATGCGGCGTTGGCGCTGTTTGCGCGCATAACACCAGGGGGATCCATAAGATTGCCGCCGCCACTGCCGTAATTCCCGCTCCAGATCGCACGGTCCATTCTCCGCCCCCGCCAAACCGCACCGCAAGCCCTTCGCGACCGGCTGACCTTTTCTCGCCGTTAATCCGGGAGCTAATTCAGCAATTCTCAAATATCTACTCCGTTTTCATTTCGCTTCCCCCATTCGAACCTGTGACAATAAGTTCTATGGCAATGCCCCCCGTTGCTCCTGCTCCTGAACCTAAGCTCCGTATCCGGATTTTCCAGCGGACCAGGGTCACCGTTCTTATCGCCCTGCTGGCCCTTTTGATCCTTTGCGTAGTGTTTTCCTGGACCACGCGCGACGCCATGGATCATCTGCGCTTCAACCGGTCACAACGCAGCACGCCCGCGTTTGTAGGAGCCAGGAAGGCGGTCGTCGACCTGAGCCCTTGGCAAACAGCCGAGTCATTGGCGCCGCTGGCCGTCACCGCTGAAGAGAAGGCCTACGCGCAGGAGGCCGAACGTCTGGCCGATCACGAAGTGGACCAGGCATTCGCCGCTGCGTTGCGCCTCTCTATCCTTCAATCGCAGCGTCGCACACTCACTGGCGAGGCGCTCGCCCTCGCCCAAAAAGCCGATGGGCTGCAGCAGCTTGTCATCCAGGATCAGGCTCTCGTCCGCCAACTCAGTTCCGCACCCAGTACCTCGGCGCCACGAACGAAGAATGATACTCAGGTCGGAAACGGCAACGACGATCTTGAGATCGCCAAGGCTCAACTTGGGCTCGATACCGATGAGCTTGCCGATATCCAGGAAGACCTCGAGCGCGCGTCCGGCGATCAGCGCTCACAGATTCAAGGCGAACTCGCGGCCCATGAAGCGGCTATGAAAAAGTATGACAGCGAGTCGCACGACATCGGCGAAATCGCCGTTCTCTCCGTGGCGCATTACGGCACTCTGGCAGGACGAGTGAAGTCATGGAACAAGCAGAGAGACCGCTATCAGCTTATCGAGCAGGCGCTTCAACAGGCTCAGGCCGACATAAAGAGCCTTACCGCGGAACACAATACTCTCGAGGCCCAGGTCAACGCCAACCAAGGCACCACTGCGGCTGCCGCCGATGCGCAGGACCGGAATACCAGACTCGCCGGCATAAAGGACCGCAGCGCCGAACGCCAGCTCTTAAGCATCTACAACGATCGCATTCAAACCGCGCAGCAGCTAGCCACGATTTACGGGAAGTGGTCTGCCCAGGTGCTCCTTCAACATCGCATCCTGTTGCATCTGATCTTGCAATCGGTCGCAATGATCATCTTCATTCTTATTTGCATGCTGCTGGGCAATGGCCTGGTGCGGCAGTTAACATCGCATGCAAAGTTGGAACGGAGGCAGGTTCAAACCCTGCGCACCATTCTGGAATTGGGCGTGCAGTTTGTGGGCGCCCTGCTAATTTTGCTGGTCATCTTCGGTACCCCGCGACAAATGCCCACCATCCTGGGTCTTACGACTGCGGCACTCACCATCGCACTGCAGGATTTCATCCTGGCATTTTTCGGATGGTTTGTGCTCATGGGGAAAAAGGGTATCCGTGTCGGCGACTGGGTTCAAATCAACGGTGTTGAAGGCGAAGTCACAGAACTCGGCCTGACTTCCACGACGCTGCTCGAGACCGGCACCGATAAGGGATATCCGACCGGGCGTCGTATCTCCTTCATGAACAGCTTCGCGATTCGAGGGCAATACTTCAACTTCTCCACCGCGGGCCAGTGGATGTGGGATGAAATCACTGTCTCCATTCCACCGTCCGAGGATGCCCACGCGACCGTCGAGCGCATCCTCAAGGCCGTGGAGCAAGAGACCAAAGAAAATGCACGCATCGCGGAGCAGGAATGGAAACGCGGAACGCGCGGCGATGGACTGGGCAAGTTCCGGGCGGCTCCGTCGGTGAACCTTCGTCCAAGCGGATCCGGCATCGACCTTGTGGTGCGCTATGTAACCCGCGCTTCGGAGCGGTTCGACACCCGTAATCTCTTGTATCAGCACGCCATCGAATTGCTCCACGAGCCGAAAATGCCGGACCCTGGTCAACGACCATGAAGCCAACGCGATTGCCCACTTTCTTTGAACGAACAACAGCGTGGGAGTTGACACGGGCCGGGGTTTCGCCTTAAGGTTTCATTAGATGCAGAGCCACCGCCATCACGGTCACCACCATCATCATGGAACCTCCATGTCGGCGGACTGCTATGGCCTGACGTAACACGGTCAGAGAGATCAAGGAAGTACCCAAGCCCGCCGGCGAATCCGCCAGCGGGCTTTTTCCTTTTCGTTACAAATCCAAAATAAGAACGGATGAAAATGAGCAACGACGCAGCAACGATCGATTTCGACAAGATGGAGGGCCTCGCGCCCGGCATCGTACAGGATGCGCGTACGGGCGAGGTGTTGATGTTGGGTTTCCTCAACCCTCTCAGCTACGCCAAAACGCTGGAAACTGGCTTTGTGACCTTCTGGAGCCGTACTCGCCAGAAGCTGTGGATGAAAGGCGAGACCAGCGGCAACCGCCTGCGTGTCGTCTCGGCTTCAACCGACTGCGACAATGACACACTTTTGTTTCGCGTAGAAGTGGAAGGCGATGGATTGGTGTGCCACGAGGGCACCGTCAGTTGCTTCACGCGCCCCATCGCTATCTCACCCGAAAACCGGAATGCGGAGGTCACCCGTGGCGAACAAGCTTAGACTGGGCATCCCCAAGGGCAGCCTGCAGGACGCGACTATCGCTCTCTTCCGACGCGCCGGCTGGAACATCTATGCCGATGGCAGATCCTACTTTCCATCCATCGACGACAGCGAAATCGAATGTATGTTGATTCGCGCGCAGGAGATGGCCCGCTATGTCGATCACGGCGTACTCGACGCCGGCCTCACCGGCATCGACTGGGTCGTCGAGAGTGGACTCGACGTAGCTAGCGTAACCTCGCTCACTTATGCCAAGCAGAGCCGCCGCAAGGTGCGTTGGGTGCTGGCGGTGCCCGAGGGCAGCGGCTTCGAGAAAGCTGAAGACCTCGAAGGCAAGATCATTGCTACCGAACTCGTCGAGGTCAGCAAGCGCTACTTCGCCGAAAGAGGCGTCAATGTGAAAGTGGAGTTCAGTTGGGGCGCCACGGAAGTCAAGCCTCCCATGCTGGCCGACGCCATCGTTGAAGTCACCGAGACAGGCAGCTCGCTCAAGGCCAATCACCTCAAGATCATCGACACCGTGATGGAGAGCGAAACGCGACTCATTGCGAGCAAGGCGGCACTCGCCGACGAGTGGAAGCGCGAGAAGATCGAGTCGCTCGCACTGATGCTGCGCGGAGCCATCGATGCGCAGTCGCAGGTGGGACTCATGCTCAACGTCAGACATGTCGATCTTGACGCGGTGCTTGCCGTGCTGCCCGCCCTCAATTCGCCCACCATTTCGCACTTGAGCAATCCAGAATGGGTTGCGGTCAACACAATCCTCGATGAACGCATTGCCCGCGAAGTCATTCCGCGGCTCAAAGCGGCCAAGGCCACCGGCATCGTAGAGTATCCCCTCAACAAGGTCGTGCTGTAGCCCGAGGCGAATGATGAAGCTGATCCGGACCAAAGGTAGAGGAGCTGCGCAAGCTGCTGAGATGATTGCCGCGCTTGATCGGCGAGGCGGCGCAGCGCTCGACGCTGTGCTGCCCCTCGTCAGGCGCATCGTGGCCGCTGTCCGTCGCAAGGGCGATCGCGCGTTGCTCCAATATGCCGCGCGTTTTGACGGACTCTCCGGCGCAACCTCCCTCCGCGTCACGCGAGAGGAGATGGCAGCCGCATGGGATGCCATCGATCCAACTCTGCGCGAGGCCTTATCCACCGCGGCAGACCAGATCCGCAGCTTTGCCCGGCGACAGATGCCCCAGTCATGGAATGAATCTCCGGTCCCTGGCTTGGTGACCGGCCAACTTGTCCGCCCGCTCGGCTCGGTAGGCTGCTATGTGCCAAGCGGCCGCCATCCGCTGCCCTCGACGTTACTCATGACAGCCATCCCCGCGCAGGTTGCGGGCGTTCAGCGTATTGCGGTCGTCTCACCCAGGCCCGCGCCGGAGACGCTCGCTGCCGCGCATCTGCTGGGCGTCACGGAGTTCTATCGCTTGGGTGGCGCACATGCGGTGGCCGCTCTCGCCTATGGAACCGCAAGCGTGCCGCGCGTCGACAAGATCGTCGGCCCCGGCAACCTCTTTGTCACCGCAGCCAAGCGCCTCGTGGCCTTCGACTGCGCCATCGACATGCTGGCAGGCCCCACCGAAATCGTTGTTACCAGCGATCGCGGCATTGCGGCCGGCATCGCTTCCGATCTCGTAGCGCAAGCCGAGCACGATCCCGAAGCAGTGGCGATCTTCATCACTACGCGCGTCGATCTGGCCAGAGAGGTAATCGCCGAAACCAAGCAACGCAGTCGCAGCAACGCAGTCGCCCGCGAAGCCCTCGATCGCAACGGTCTCGTAATCGTAGCCGCCGACGCGAATGAGGCGCGCGACATCACCAATCGCATCGCTCCTGAGCACCTCACCGTGGACGCGGCCAGCGACCTCAAATGGGTGCGGAACGCCGGTTCGGTTTTCGTCGGCCGCTGGTCCGCTCAACCCATGGGCGACTACATCTCCGGTCCCAATCACACGTTGCCCACCGGCGGCATGGCGGCGGTACGTGGCGGATTAAGCGTCAACGACTTCGTCAAACTCATCACCGTGCAGGAGTACTCAGCACTGGCGTTGCGCATGCTGGGTCCACAAGCAATGTTGCTGGCCGAGTCTGAAGGACTCACCGGCCATGCTGAAGCCATCGGGACGCGCTTGCGAAAAAGCTCCGGCGCCGCTGTCAGCCCAAGGAGATCCAATGCCTGAAATGGAAACGGCTTTGCATCCAATGCCACGCGCGCGCGTGCAAGCCATGAAGGAATATCATCCGCCGCTTGGGAGCCGCGACGCGCTGCGGCTCGACTTCAACGAGAACACTGTTGCCTGCTCGCCCGCCGTGCGCGAGGTGCTGGGACGCATCTCCATGGGCGATCTCACGCGCTATCCCGAGCGCGAACCTGTCGAAGCGATCGTCGCCGCGCATCTCGCTCTCGCTCCGCCGCAAGTCGCACTCACCAACGGAGTGGATGAAGCCATCCATGTGCTCTTCGAGGCCTTTCTCGATGCCGGAGATGAGCTGCTGCTGCCGGTGCCGACCTATACCATGTATGAGGTCTACGCCTCGGCAACCGACGCGCGCGTCATCGCCGTGCAAGCAGCCGGCGACCTCCGATTTCCATTTGAGCGATTGCTCTCCGCCATCTCTCCGCGCACCAAGATCGTCGCGATTGCCAACCCCAACAGCCCGTCGGGGAGCGTAGCGACGCGCCAGCAGATCCTCGAGATTGCCCGCCGCGCGCCGCACGCACTCGTCCTCGTTGACGAAGCCTACTTTCACTTCCATGGCGAGACGGTGATCGACCTGGTCGGAACCCTGCCAAATCTCATCGTGGCGCGCACCTTCTCCAAGGCCTATGGACTCGCGGGCTTGCGCCTTGGAGTACTCGCCGCCTCGATTGAACACATGCGATGGGTGCGGCGTGTGCTCTCGCCCTACAGCGTAAACTCCCTCGCACTCGCCTGCCTGCCTGCCGCGCTGCATGACACGGCATACCTCGATTGGTACGTCGGCGAAGTCCTGGCTGCGCGCACAGATTTCGAACAGGCGCTCGACGCGGCTGGCGTGCGTCGTTGGCCCAGCAGCGCAAACTTCATCCTCGTTGAGATTGGCGCGCAGCACTCTGAATTCGTGCGCCGCATGCAGGCCGCCGGTGTGCTGGTGCGCGATCGTTCCAATGATCCAGGCTGCGACGGCCTCGTGCGCATCACCATCGGCACGCGCGAACAGATGCGTGACGCAGTCGTCGCGCTGAATAAAGCGCTGGCTGAGCTGCGCGATGCATCCTCACGTCAAGCAGGAGAAACGCGATGACAACCAGGAAGAAAGCTTCGCCCGCGGTAAGCACGGATGCGCCCGCTGTCATCCGCTTTGCCGCCTTCGATCGCAACACCACTGAAACACGCATCGCCATTCGCCTCACCATCGAAGGCCAGGGCCAGTACAACATCTCCACCGGCATTCGCTTCTTCGATCACATGCTTGAACTATTCACGCGCCATGGCGCCTTCAACCTCGATCTCAAATGCGATGGCGACCTCGACGTGGACCAGCATCACACCGTTGAAGATGTAGGCATCGCTCTCGGCGAAGCATTCGACCGCGCTCTCGGCGACAAACGTGGCATTCTACGCGCCGGATATTTCCTGATGCCAATGGATGAAACGCTCGCCATCGCCGCCGTCGACCTCAGCGGCCGCGCCGCCTTCGCAGTCGATGCAAAGGTACGCACGCGCCTCGTTGGCGATCTTCAAACCGAGTTAGTCACCGACTTTTTTGAAGGCTTTGCTCGCGGCGCACGCGCCAATGTCCACGTCAAAACCATGTACGGGCGCTCAAACCATCACAAGATTGAAGCCATCTTCAAAGCCTTCGCCCGTGCACTGCGCGTCGCCTGTTCACGCGATAAGCAACTCGGTGAAATGCTGCCTTCCACCAAAGGACTGCTCTGATGCGCGTAACTGTCATCGATTACAAGGCAGGCAACCTCACGTCGGTGCTCAAGGCGCTGCGCCATCTCGGCGCGGAACCTGAAGTCACAGACGGCGATTTGTCGCCACTGGAGAGCGCGGAGCGCATCGTGCTCCCTGGCGTGGGCCACTTTCAAGCCACCGAGCGTCTCGATAAAACTGGCCTCACACCCGCCATCCGCGCAGCCATCGCTCGCGGCGTTCCATTTCTAGGCATCTGCGTCGGCATGCAGTGGCTCTACTCCGGCTCAACTGAAGCACCCGGCCAGCCAGGTCTTGGTCACTTTGTGCAGAGTTGCACGCGCTTCGCCGAGAGCAACGAGAAGATTCCACACGTCGGCTGGAATTCGCTGGAAGTGCGTCCTGGATCACGCTTGCTGGCGGGGGTGGAAGCCGGTGAATTCGTATACTTCACGCACTCCTACAAAGCCCCGGTTACGGAAGACACGGCTGCCATCACCCACTATATCGAGCCGTTCGCCGCGGCCGTGGAGCGCGGCAATGTGATGGGTGTGCAATTTCATCCTGAAAAGTCCGGCGCAACCGGCCTCAACATCCTTCGCAATTTTCTCGAGTGGAAAGCAGAGGCCTCCGCATGCTGACCAAACGAATCATCGCCTGCCTCGATGTGCACGCTGGACGCGTCGTCAAGGGCGTCCAGTTTGTTGACATCATTGATGCCGGCGATCCCGCTGCACTTGCAGCACGCCATGCTCGCGAGGGCGCCGACGAAATCGTTCTCCTCGACATTACCGCCACCCACGAAGGCCGTCAGACCCTGCTCGACACCGTGCGCCGCACCGCCCGCGAACTCTTTGTTCCCTTCGCAGTCGGCGGAGGCATCCGCACTGCCCGCGACGCCGAACAGGTCTTTGAAGCCGGTGCAGACAAGGTAAGCGTGAACTCCGCTGCCCTCGCCGACCCCATGCTGATCGACGCTATCGGCCGCAGTTTCGGAGCGCAGGCTGTCCTCGTGGCCATCGATGCCCGGCGCGATCCCCTCGCCGCAAATCCCGTTCGTGACGCGCAGGTCTATGTGCAGGGCGGTCGCAAGCTCGCCGGCCGCCGCGTTGTAGAGTGGGCGCGCGAAGCAGAGGCCCGTGGCGCGGGCGAAATCCTCCTCACCTCAATGGACTCCGATGGCACGCGCGCAGGGTTCGACTGCGAACTGACAGCGGCGGTGAGTGAGGCCGTGAGCATTCCTGTCATCGCCTCGGGAGGCGCAGGAACCGTCGCTCATTTTGTCGATGTCTTCGCTCGCGGAAAAGCCGATGCCGCCCTCGCCGCAAGCATCTTTCACTTCGGCGTCTCCAGCGCCCGCTCACTCAAGCAGGAACTCGCCGCAGCCGGCGTTTCCGTGAGGCTCCCATGCTGATTCCTTCCATCGACCTTCTCGGCGGTCGCATCGTTCAACTCGTACAAGGCGAAAAGTTACGCCTGGCATTCGACGACTTCTCATACTGGATCGAAAAGTTCTCGCGGTTCCCCCTCGTGCAACTGATCGATCTCGATGCGGCAATGCGTCAGGGCGACAACTCCGCCCTCGTCGCGCAGATCGCCAAGCGGCTCCCGTGCCAGGCCGGCGGGGGAATCCACTCCATCGAGCGCGCAAGGCAAGTGCTCGACGCCGGCGCCAGACGCGTGATCATAGGGTCCGCCCTTTTTTCCGGCGACGAAGAAACCGGCGCAGTGAATACCGCGTTTGCCGATGAACTTGCCCAGGCTGTAGGCAGGAAACAGGTCGTCGCCGGCATCGATACCAAAAACGGACGCATCGCCGTAAAGGGCTGGAAATCCCATGTGGAGCTTACCCCCGATGATGCGATTCCGCAGTTGGAGCCGTACGTCAACGCATTCCTCTACACCCACGTCGATGGCGAAGGATTGATGCAGGGCTTCCCCGTTGCCACAGCCGAGCGACTCCGCAAACTCACTCAGCGACAGCTCATCGTTGCCGGCGGCATCCGCAGCCAGCAGGAAGTGGATGCCCTGGACGCGATGGGCGCCGACGCCGTGGTGGGAATGGCCGTCTACACCGAACTGCTGGCGGTCTAGGCTTAGACCCATCGGCAGCTTTCACCCGAACCTTGGAGACACTCAATCCAGCTTCGGCTATGCTGGAGAAAAGCTTCCTGTGCGAAAGGAAACAGCATGACAGCGACCAGACAGAGCGGGATCCGGCTAGCCAAGCGGCTGGATGAGGTGGGCTTCTCCGACATCGTGCAGATCCGAAACAGGGTCATGGCAATGAGGGCGGAAGGTCTTCAGGTACATGCGCTGCACGGCGGTGAGCCGTACTTCGAAACACCCGACGAGATCAAATTCGCCGCCATCCGGGCGCTGGTCGAAAACCAAACCCACTACGCTCCTTCATCCGGCGTGCTGCCGCTGCGCAAGGCCCTGGTTGAAAAGCTGGCAGCGAAGAACGGCATTCGCGCCACCACTGACGAAGTGATCGTCACTGTGGGTGGCATGCAGGGCCTGTATGCGGGCTTCCTCAGCGTGCTCGATCCCGGCGACGACGCACTCGTCTTTTCGCCCTACTGGACGCCCATCGGTGATCTCATTACCGGAACGCAGGCGCGCCCGTTGCTGGTGCCCACCATTACCGCGCGCCGCAATGGCATTCGCAAAACGCTGGAACAGTTTTCGACCCCCAAGACCCGCGCCATCTACTACAACACGCCGCAAAACCCCAGCGGCATCGTATTTACGCGCGCCGAGGCTGAAGAAGTTGCAGCCTTCGCCATCGCACGCGACCTGATTGTCATCGCCGACGAAGCCTATGAAGACCTGGTATACAACGGCGAGCACGTTTCGATCGCGTCTCTTCCCGGCATGGCAGAGCGTACCATTACCTCGTTTACTTTTTCCAAAACTTACGCCATGACTGGTTGGCGCGCCGGTTACGCCGTGGCCCAGGAACCTTTCATGACCGCGTTGCGCAAGATCGTTCTTTACTCAACCAACGGCGTCACAACGCCGGTGCAGTACGCCATGATCCAGGCGCTTGCGACACCCGAGTCGCAGATTGCCGCGCATCGCGAGGAGTACCGCAATCGCAGAGACCTGCTCGTTGGTGCTTTGAATGAAGTGGGCCTGGAGTGCGAGCCCCCCGCCGGCGCGTTTTATGCCTTCCCCAACGTGGAGAAGATTCACAAGAACAGCCGCACGGCTGCGCAGATCCTGCTTGAGAAGGCGCATATCGCCACCATCCCTGGCTCTGTTTTCGGTGCGCAAGGTGAAGGGCATCTGCGCTTCGGCTACGCCATCACTATGAGAGAAATTGAAGAGTGCGTTGAGGCTCTCCGCAAGTTTCGCACATAGCCGAACACCGGCTGCTCAATCTAAGTTTTTTGAGCCTCTCCGATAGCGCGACTGGTCTCAACACGCGACGCCCGCAACAGACGCGCTATCTGCTTCAGGTGCAACTGCACGGCATACGCTCGCAAAATCTCGGCTTGCGAAAACGTGATTCCCTTTGGCCGCACCGCAGCCATGCGCTCTTCCAATCGAACGATGTCGTCTTCAAGGTGCAGCCCCGGCGGCGGCACATGAAAGCGCCAATTGTGGATGCATTCTCCCACATATTGAAAGCCCGAGCGAATGTCCAGAACGAGCTTTCCGAGCGCGGGCTCCAACTGCTGCGCATAACCGTCGTTGCGGCTCTCTTTCACGGCTAACTCAAGCGCCACCAGCAAATCAAAGAGCGAACGGCCAAACTGTGCCAGCATACCCAGTCCTTCGCGCCAGCCCGGCCCTCCGGAGGGTTCGCTGCGCGATGCCTCCAGCAGCTGGTTGTTGCTGCGCAGCATAGTCAGCGCATCTTCGCGCAGCGTCGCCAGGTTCTCAGCGGGCGCCCCGCGAAACCCTTCGAGAACCGCTTCGAAGAATGCCCCCAGCACAAGAAACTCCTGTGCCAGCCCGTCGCGCAGGCGCAGGCGGGCACGGTCTGGAAACACCAGCGTGGTAACCGCCACTGCCACCACAATTCCCAGAACGACCTG
>VFSW01007467.1_pt1 | contig 15866 bp, 14 predicted proteins | sample 5358111 | NCBI WGS metagenome assembly VFSW01 (sample SAMN11554181, study PRJNA540505) | mine drainage metagenome | isolation source: sediment from site ElyBrook_90M | place: USA: Ely Copper Mine, Vershire, VT | collected 2017 | reverse complement strand
ATATTCAACCTCTCCCCTAAAATTTATCTCTCCGACTTTGACGCAGCCTTGGGGGGCGTGGGCGATGAAAAAAATCTCGAAAAATCTCTTGACCATCTCAATATATGGTAGTATTAATATAACCAACCCCAATATGTAGCGTTAATAAGCTCGCAATAGTTCATAAATAATATCAAGAAAGAGGAGCACTTCATGCATGCAAAGATCAAGAAGAGGGACGGCCGTCTGGTTAAATTCAACGCGGAAAAGATTACCAGCGCCATTGCCAAGGCGGGGGCGGCAACGGGTGAGTTCGATCTCTCGGCTGCAAAGATGCTTACCATCCGGGTTCTGAATCTCGCGGAGAAGGTCTTTGACAATCGGATCATAAACGTCGAAGAGATCCAGGATATCGTGGAAGAAGTTCTCCTTTCTTCTCCTTACCGTAAGACGGCAAAGGCCTACATCATCTATCGCGATCAGCATGCCCGTCTGAGGGAAATCACCAACAAGATGGAGGTGGATCTCGTCGATCAATATTTGAAAAAGGTCGATTGGAAGATTCACGAAAACAGCAACATGGACTATTCTTTGCAAGGATTGAACAACTATATTTCCTCCGAGGTAAGCAAGGTCTATTGGCTGAACGAGATCTATTCTCCGGAAATCCGGAAGGCGCATACGGAGGGAGATTTTCATATTCATGATCTGAGCCTTCTCTCGGTCTATTGTGTGGGATGGGACCTCTTTGACCTCCTGATGGAAGGATTCCGGGGTGTATCCGGTAAGGTGGAGAGCAAGCCGGCCAAACATCTTCGCAGCGCCCTCGGCCAGGTAGTGAATTTCTTCTATACACTGCAGGGTGAAGCCGCCGGAGCGCAGGCTTTTTCAAATTTTGACACCCTGCTTGCCCCTTTCATCCGGTATGACCAGCTCAGCTATCAGGAGATCCGGCAGGCGCTGCAGGAATTCATCTTCAATATCAATGTTCCCACAAGGGTCGGTTTCCAGACGCCCTTTACCAATGTCACGCTCGATATTAATGTCCCCCGCTATTACGCCGATCGGAGTGTCATCATCGGGGGTATACCTCAGAAGGAGACCTACGGTGAATTCCAGGAGGAGATGAACCTCTTTAACCGGGCCTTTCTCCAGGTCATGGCTGAGGGTGACGCTCGAGGACGCGTATTTACCTTCCCCATTCCCACCTACAGCATTACCAAGAATTTCGCCTGGGATGATCCGAAACTCGAAGGATTATGGGAAATGACGGCAAAATACGGGGTTCCCTATTTTTCTAATTTTATCAACTCCGATATGAATCCCGAAGACGCGAGAAGCATGTGCTGCCGTCTGCGGATCGACAACCGGGAACTTCAAAAGCGGGGCGGGGGACTCTTCGGCTCGAATCCTCTGACGGGATCGATCGGTGTCATAACGATCAACATGCCCAGAATCGGATATCTGGCCGATACGGAAAAGGCATTTATGGAACATCTCGACAAATTGATGATAACCGCCAAGGAGAGCCTTGAAATCAAACGAAAAGTGCTGGAGAAATTCACCGATGGGAACCTCTATCCCTACACGAGATACTATCTGCGCAGCGTCAAGGAGCGATTCCACGAATACTGGAAGAACCATTTTTCCACGATCGGTTTGGTTGGGATGAACGAGGCCTGTCTCAACCTCCTGGGAAGGGACATCGCCACCCCGGAAGGACAAAAATTTACTCAGAAAGTCCTGGATTTCATGCGCAAACGCCTGATCCTCTTTCAGAAGGAGACGGGAAACAATTACAATCTCGAATCTACCCCGGCGGAAGGAACCTCCTACCGTCTTGCCAAGAGCGACAAGGAGAAATATCCCGATATTATTTGCGCAAATGAGGAAAATTATCAAAATATCCAGGCCGAACCGTTTTATACGAACTCGACGCAACTCCAAGTAAATTTTACCAATGATGTTTTTGAAGCCCTCGACCTGCAGGATGACATCCAGACGAAATACACGGGCGGGACGGTTTTCCACACCTATGCCGGAGAACGCATTGCCGATCCGCAAGCAGTAAAGGCCCTGATCAGAAAGATCTGCGAAAATTATCACCTTCCCTACATCACGTTTACACCAACCTTCAGTGTTTGCCCGTCGCACGGTTATCTGAACGGGGAAATTGAGACCTGTCCGACCTGTCAGGAATCATGCGAGGTGTACTCGCGGGTCGTCGGTTACCTCCGGCCGGTCAAGCAGTGGAACATGGGAAAGAAGGAGGAATTCAAGTTGCGGAAGGTATATAATTTCTGATGAAGATCGGAGGCCTGCAAAAAGTTACGCTCATCGATTATCCGGGGAAGATCGGCGCCACCGTTTTTACGGAGGGGTGCAATTTTCGCTGCCCCTACTGCCACAATCCGGAACTGGTCGATCCCGGTCGATATGGTGAACTCATCCCAGAGGGAGACGTGCTCTCTTTCCTGAATAAAAGGCGAGGGAAACTGGATGCAGTTACCGTGACGGGCGGAGAACCGACGATCCAGAAGGACCTGGACCGGTTTTTGGAAGCGCTCAAAGCGATGGGGTATCTCGTCAAGGTTGATACCAATGGATCGAACCCCGATGTTTTGGAGGCATTGATCAACAGGAGCCTGGTCAACTATCTGGCAATGGATATCAAGGGGCCTCTTAAAAAATATGGAGCGATTGCTTCTGTAAACGTCGATACGTCCAGGATCAGGAGAAGCATTGAATTGATTATGTCCTCCGGAATCGACCATGAATTCAGAACAACGGTCGTCCGGTCGCAACTCAACCCTCAGGACTTGAGATCTGTAGCTAAATTGATCACAAAAGCCCGTCTGTATGTCCTGCAGCCTTTCGTACCAACGAAAACGCTTGACGACTCGTTTCTTTCAGCAGCACCCTATTCACCGCAGGAACTTTCAACCATTCGAAAAAATCTGGAAAAAGACCTTACCCGTATTGTCATTCGTTGACGGGATCATGTGTTCGTTTCATAATGATTTGCCCAAAGGAAACCGATACATTCATACCGGTTAAAAACGGAAGGCAGGTGAATCATGAGCGGACAGGATGCAGGCTTTCGATGCCTGACGGAAAACAATCAGATCAACCGCCTGCTCAATCGCGTAGTCGCTGAGATTCAGAGAGTTGCTGAAGATCAGAGGAAACAGATCAAGCGACTGACCCGTATCGGAACGGCTTTGTCGGCGGAGCGGAATATCGAACGGCTCTTTGAGATGATTGTCGAAGAGGCACGGAAATTCACCAATGCAGACGGAGGGACTCTCTACATCATGTCCGATGACAACAGGGAGCTCCGGTTTGCCATCGTTCAAACGGATACCCTCCAAGTCCGCATGGGAGGAACAGGGGGGAAAATCACCTGGAAGCCGGTCAGACTGTACAATTCCGATGCCACGCCCAATCATGGCAACGTCTCCGCCTATGTCGCGCTGACCGGAAACATTGTCAATATCCCGGATGTCTATGGCTCTGAGGGGTTTGACTTCAAGGGGACGCGGGATTTCGATGCCCAGACGGGATATCGGTCGAAATCGATGCTTGTCGTACCTATGAAGGACCACCGGAACGATATCATCGGGGTACTTCAACTGCTCAACGCCCGTGATGACCGAGGTCGGGAGGTGGTACCCTTCTCATATGAATCCCGGGAAATGACGGAATCTCTTGCGTCGCTGGCTGCAGTGGCCCTTTCCAACAATCGCCTGATTCGCGAACTCGAAAACCTGATGGAATCATTTATCCGTGCCATTGCGACAGCGATTGATGAAAAGTCACCCTATACGGGAGGCCATGTCCGGCGCGTGGCTGAGTTGACAATGGACATTGCCCGCAAGATCAATGAGACAGCGGAGGGCTCCTACGCAGAGGTCCATTTTTCGGATGATGAATTAAAGGAACTCCAGATCGCGGCATGGCTGCATGATGTCGGAAAGATAGCAACCCCTGAATACGTGATCGACAAAGCGACGAAGCTCGAAACGATTTATGACGGGCTGGAGATCCTACGGCTCCGCTTTGCCTTGGTTGATATACAGGAAAAGATGCACAGATTGCAGCGTAAAATGACCCCGGTATCGGACTCCGGTGAAGATGATGACGTTACGACACCGCTGGCGGGGGAGTTCCGGTTTTTATCCATAGCAAACCTGGGAAGCGAAAGAATGTCCGACGTAATGATGGACCATGTGAGGGCTATTGCCGCCAGGACATGGGAGATGAATGGAAAACAGGAAGCCCTGCTTACAAAAAGGGAGGTCGAGAATCTGAATATCCCGCAGGGGACTCTCAACACTGCGGAACGGGAGATCGTCAAAAATCATGCGGCACTCACGCACAAAATACTCTCCCAGTTGCCGTTTCCCAAAAAGCTGAAGCATGTTCCCGAATATGCCGCCACCCATCACGAAGCACTCAATGGCAAAGGGTATCCGAGAGGTCTCGATGCCGGCCAGCTCTCTCTGCAATCCCGCATCTTGGCGCTGGCCGATGTCTTCGAGGCCCTGACGGCCAAGGACAGACCGTATAAGAAAGCAAAAACCCTTTCGGAAGCGATGCACATCATGAGCATGATGGTAGACGACCGGCATATCGATCCGGATCTTTTCGCTCTTTTCAAACGGGAAGGGATCTTTCTCGACTATGCCCACCGCGAACTTGACCCTCAGCAGATCGATCTATCGGGTGCTTAGAACGGCGGAATCGTTTATCGCTTCAGCGATTCGATCTGTTTCGCGATTTCCCGCGCTCGGGCCGTGTCGGGCGAAAAATATTTTGTCGCGGCCTTAAGATGAAAAAGGGCGCTTTCCGGTTTTCCCTTTTTCTTGAAATAAATGCCGAAGTAATAATGGGAGTCACCCATCTGATTCACCTTGCCGTAGGCCATGGCCAGGGTGTAAAGGACCTCCTGATCGTCCAGATGCTTTTCCTCGAGTCTCTTGTAGAATTCCAGCGCTTTTTCCATATCGCCGCGCGCCTCGAAAGTCCTTCCCAAGTAAAGGATGGTATCGGGATCATTCGCATTGAGACCCAACGCACGCTCAAGATAGAGGGCGGCATCATGAGACTGCCCCTGTCTGAATAGGGCTATTCCCAGATCGCGCAAGATGTCCGCATCATCCGGAGCGAGACCCAGGGCCTTCCGGTATGTGTCGAGAGAATCACGAACCAGCCCCAGTTTGTCTTGAGTGACGGCCATGCCGTAGAGGGCATCCACATTCCCGGGATCGTCGTTCAGGATCTTTTGAAAATGCTGGAGATTGGCTGCTTCGGACGTTTTTCCGTCGAGCAGGAGCAGCGTCTGTATCCGTCCAAGGTTTCCGATGATGCGCTCAGCACCGTTTCTTGTGTAGGTGGTATGAAGCAGTGCGTCGATATAGCGGGTTCTTTCATCAGTTCCGGGGTGGGTAAGAAAATACGATGGAATGGCATTGGAGTAGAATTCATACCGTCTCATGATCTTCAGAAAATCGAGCATGGCACTGCCGCTGTAACCGGCCTCAACGAGATACGACATGCCCATCCTGTCGGCGGCCTCCTCCTGCTCCCTGCTGTATTTCAGGGAAAGTGTCGTTGCCGTGGCCATCGTGAATCCGGTAACTGCCGCCGTGAGGTCTCCGCCGCCCCCGAGGAAGGCGCCGGCCAGAATGGCCGCAAGCGTAGAGATGCCTATCTTCTGGGATCTATCGGCAAGCTGGGCGATGTGCCTGCCATTGACATGGGCAATTTCATGGGCGAGAACGCCCGCCAGCTCACCTTCATTCTCAGCGAGGGTGATCAACCCCTGATTGACATAGACATAACCGCCGGGAGTGGCGAAGGCATTGATCGCCGAACTCCGGATGATCGAAAATTTAAAATCAAAAGGTGCCTTATCGCTGTGGGCAAGTATGAGTTCACCGAGCCGACTGAGGAAGGTATTGGCGCGTTCATTTTGAGAAAGAACGTTTGCCTTTTCGAGTTTTTCGTAGAATTCCCTGCCCAGTTTTTTTTCGTCGTCGAGCGATAAAGATGCCTCGGCTGTCCCCATGACCGAGTCCGCCAGCCCGATGATAAAAAAAACCAGGAGAAAAATTGCTAATTTCCTCAATATCGACCGCACGCTCATCCTCAAACCATAAAGTAGGACACTCTCCCGAAAGGCCTTCCCTTCCGTGCTTGCCCAATATTAATCTTATCCTTTTTCCGGGACGCGATCAAGACCTCATTCAACAGACCTCATTCAAACCGCTGACTTTCCAAAAGAGCGGGATAAGACGAGACACACAAATATTAGGCAATCCCTGTATTGTATGGTATAGAGCCGCAAAAAAAAAGGGGAAGGCATTGAAAAAGGAATTGATTCACACTCGAACGATTTCGGTAAACTGCTACGAAACGGATGAAGAGCGGCTCGTCATCGAAGGGGATTTAACCGACGAGAGGCTCTTTCCCTATGTCATCCATGCTCGCAATGAGAAACGTGATGCCGGTCTGATGCACCACATCATGCTTACGATGGAGCTCACTATCCCCCAGATGGATATCCTTTCCATCAAGGCCGAGATGACCGTGATTCCTGATGCGGGATGCAATGATGTCAAGGAGGCTGTACAGAAGCTCACCGGCCGGCGCATACAGCGTGGATTTACCAATGAAGTAAAAACAATCTTCGGGAAAGCTTCGGGATGCGTTCATCTGACTAACCTGATATTGGCAATGAGTTCGGCCGCTGTTCAGGGATTGTGGAGCTACTTCAGTCGTTCGAGGGAAGGGGGAACTACCCTGTCCCTTCCCGCAACGGATGGGTCAATGCTTCTCGACAGCTGCCATATGTGGCGTAAAGACGGTCCCTTTGTGAAAAATCTCCGGCAACGCAGGATAGAAGCGGAACGGAAATAGGGGCGGTGAGGAATTCATCACTCAATAATCTTGATAAATTTCTTGAAAGGAAATTCATCCATGAAGCATAACCCCGTCGTAACCATCGACGGTCCGGCTGGTGCAGGGAAGAGTACGATCAGCAGGCAGCTTGCGGAACGCCTCTGTTTTATCTACCTGGACACCGGTGCTCTCTACCGGGCGGTGGCTTACAATCTGATCCGCAATAGGGACTCGGATAATGAAAAGGGGCTTGTCGGCATGTGCAGGGATATGCATGTCGAGTTGAAAAGCATGGCCGGTCAGCTCCATGTATTCGTCGATGCCGAGGATGTAACGGGAAAGATACGGACGGAAGAGATCGGCATTTTGGCATCAAAAATTTCCGCGGTACCGGCGGTTCGTGAAGCGCTCCTGTCAATACAACGTGACATTGCCGTCGACGGAGGGGTTGTAGCTGAAGGTCGGGATATGGGAACGGTGGTCTTTCCCGAAGCCGAGATCAAATTTTTTCTCGATGCATCGGTAAAAGAACGTGCCACCCGGCGATATCTTGAATTGATTGGGAGGGGAGAATTGACCGACATGCAGGATGTGGAATGCGATCTCATCCTCCGGGATCGACAGGACCGTGAGCGAGCTGTTGCACCACTCCGCGTCCCCCGTGATGCCGTAATCGTCGATTCTACAGATAAAACAATACCACAAGTGATCGATATTATGATGGGCATCATAGAAAAGATCTGGCCTCATCCACAACGGCGGGAAAAATGATCATAAATTCTGTATATTTTTTTACCTGAATTCGCTTGATATTTGAAAATCAGTGTGTTAGGTAACGCATCTACACAATAAAACACAAAAATTACAGGGGGTATGGGTTTAATGGTTAACGATGACAACATAATCTCAGATCAGTTTGCAGATAAGACGGTCAGCGACGCGAAGGATGCGGAAAACTCTTCCGATGATTCGGTACAGGGGAAGGAAGAGAGTGTCGGATTCAGGGAGCTGTACGAACAGAGCCTGCAGTCCGTTCAAATGGGCGGTGTATTAACCGGCAGAGTAGTCCAGATAAACGCGGATACCGTCATGGTCGATGTCGGGTGGAAGACGGAAGGATATATACCGGCACGGGAATTACGGGATGAGCAGGGGAATATTACCGTCAGTGTCGGGGATGAGATCGAGATCCTCGTGGATCGCAGGGATCAGGATGGAAATCTCGTCTTATCGAGGGACAAAGCCGCCAAGATAAAGATCTGGGATGATGTCAAATCGGCATGTGAACAAAATACCCCCGTGAAGGGGACCGTGATCGAAAGGGTAAAGGGAGGGCTGTCTGTTGATATCGGCATTCCCGCCTTTCTTCCCGGGTCTCAGGTGGATATCCGCCCGGTGCGAGATCTTGATCGCTATGTCGGTCAATCATTTCTGTTCAATGTCCTCAAGTACGACCGGAAGAGAAATAACGTTGTTTTGTCTCGCCGAACCATTCTGGAGAAGGAGCGCGAGGCGGAAAAACTCGATACGCTTAAGAATATCGAAGAGGGAAAGATCGTAGAAGGGATCATTAAGAATATTACTGACTATGGTCTTTTTATCGATCTGGGCGGCATCGATGGCCTGCTTCATGTTACAGATATCTCTTGGGGGAGGATCACCCGTCCCTCCGATCATTTTTCCAAAGGGGAGAAGATCAGGGTGAAGGTGCTCTCGTTCGACCGTGTAAAGGAGCGGGTAGCCCTCGGCCTTAAGCAATTGACAGCAAACCCCTGGGAGACGATCAAGGATAAATACCCTATTAATTCAATTATAGAAGGAAAAGTGGTCAATCTGACCGATTACGGCGTTTTTGTGGAACTTGAACCCGGTGTGGAAGGCCTGATCCATGTTTCCGAGATGTTCTGGACAAGAGAAATCCGACATCCTTCCAAGGTACTATCGATCGACCAGAGTATCAACGTCATGATCCTCGATATCAATACTGAGACGAAACGGATATCCCTCGGGTTGAAACAGACCACGGCGAATCCCTGGGAGACACTGAAACAGAAGTATCCCGAAGGAAGCGTAATCAAGGGAACGATACGAAACATCACTAATTTCGGTATATTTGTGGGAGTGGAAGAAGGGATAGACGGTCTCATTCATATGTCGGATATTTCTTGGAAACAGCGGGTCAAGCATCCTTCCGAGATGTTCAAGAAGGGTCAGGAAATCGAAGTAATGGTGCTCAACATCGATGTTGAACATGAGAAGTTTTCTCTCGGACTCAAACAGATCGAAAAAAATCCCTGGGAGGAACTGAGCGTTAAATATCCATCCGGATCGATTGTAACGGGTAAGGTAACGAATATAACGGACTTCGGAATCTTCGTGGAAATTGAGGAGGGCATCGAGGGCCTCGTGCATATCTCTGAATTAAGTTCCAGACGGGTAAAATCATCCGCAGAATTATTTTCCGTGGGCGACAACGTATCCGCCATAGTGAAAAACGTCGATTCGAAAAGCCGGAAGATTCGCTTGAGCATCAAAGATTACGAAGCGGGTACGGAGGGAAATCCGGTCCACCAGTATCTCAATAATAAAGAAAATATTGGGTCCAACTTGAGCAAGGCCCTTGCAGATATCAAGATCCTGGATGCGGATGAATAGATTGTTTGAGATCAACCCATGCGAAGACACCCTATCATTTTAGGGATCGGCATCTTACTGTTTATCGGGATCGTTTTTTTTGTACTGATATATACCCTGAGTATGTTCAGAGGGGAGAGACGCTCCTTCAGCCTCGACAAGAGAGTCGGTGTCGTCCTGGTAGAAGGGATCATCAGTGACAGCAGCGTGATTGTCGATCAGATTGATGAGTTTTCCAATGATGACGGCATACGGGCGGTTGTCCTGAGAATTGATTCACCCGGCGGTGGAGTTGCAGCCTCACAGGAGATCTGCCAGGAAGTCATTAAACTTCGGAAGAAGAAGAAGGTTGTCGCTTCCATGGGATCCGTTGCGGCGTCGGGCGGATACCTCATTGCCACGGCGACCGACAGAATAGTAGCAAACCCCGGGACGATCACCGGCAGCATCTCCGCTGTGATGCACTTTGCGGATATTCAAGGGCTTATGCGGAAGGTCGGTGTCCGCTCTTCCGTCATCAAAAGCGGAAAATTCAAGGATATCGGATCTCCTGTGCGCGATATGACTGCCGAAGAACGACAACTGATCCAGGGAATAGTTGATGACATCTATGATCAGTTCGTCCGGACAGTATCCGAAAATCGGAAGATCCCACTCGACAACATCAGGAAAATCGCCGATGGAAGAATATTTTCCGGACGGCAGGCCCACCACTTGAAATTAGTTGATGAACTGGGGGGATCTCAGGATGCCGTTCTGATCGCCGGCAGGCTATCGGGTATTAAAGGGAAGCCGGAGATAATCTATGCGACGAAGAAAAAGTCCAGCATATTAAAATATTTCATAGAAAATATGACATCTATCGTTACGGGTGAATTACGGCAGAGCGCCGGAGAATCCAGGGGTGCGCAGTATCTCTTTCAATAGTTTGTTTTCGACTGCCGATCATGGGAAAAAGAGGGCCTATCTGATCTTTCAAGAAAGCTTTTAATTTATTATGACCTATCGAACGATCCTCCTCGAGCAGAAGGATGGATATTCCATCGTCACGTTGCACCGTCCCCGGGAAATGAATGCCCTCTCCCGTGAAATGCGTGCCGAACTGGAGGATTGCTTTATCCGATTGGAAGATGACACGGATGCTCGCGTTATTATACTGACCGGAGGGGACTATGTTTTTTCCGCAGGCTTGGATCTCAAGGAGCTGTCGACCCTCCCCGATGCGGATATCAACGATTTTTTCCGTTCCGTCACGAAATACCTCAAAAGGATCTATACGTGCAAAAATCCCGTCATAGCGGCGGTGGGCGGTATTGCACTCGGGGGGGGGTTCAATCTTGCGACCGTCTGCGATCTGATCATCGCCTCGGAAAGCGCAATATTCGGTCACCCCGAATTGATGTTCGGTCTCAATCCCCTGTTCAATCCGCTCCGACAGATTGTCGGTGTTGCAAAGGCAAAGGAAATAATAATGTTAGGTCAACCTATCGGTGCCAAAGAAGCACTTCGGATAGGTCTTGTCAATAAGGTCGCCGCGCCGGAAAACTTGATGATGGAGGCTGAGTCGATGGCCCGGGAACTTGCAAAAAGGTCACCCCAAGCCATGGAGGCCATCAAAAGGATCTCCGATATAGCGCCCCGCCTTGACAAGGGTTCCGCTCTTGATCTCGAACAGGACGTAGAAGCGCTTCTTTTTTCCAGTGCGGAAAGAAAAGAGTATATGAAAGATTTTATGAATGCCCTGAAAGACCGAAAAAAATAAGCTGAAATACAACGATACAGCTCTCCACAGAAAGCCCGGTCAAATAATATCCCATTCATTGTCCGGCGAGGCAAAATCGCGCAACTGATCCCTTCTCTTTTTGTGCTGTAACTTCTTGAGTGCTTTTGCCTCGATCTGTCTGATTCTTTCGCGAGTCACTCCCATCATCTCACCAACTTCTTCGAGGGTAAAGGGGCCAAAGTTGCATGCAACCCATGTGCAATTGAAGAAGGATTCGTTTTTCAGACGCCACTCGCAGGTCATATCCTGACAGATTTCGGTGATGAAATGGCCTCTTTTCTTGCATTTGTAAAGACTATTCAATGACACATCTCCTCGTTCATTTTCTTGTTGTAAAGTAAGAATTCTTCCCATGTTTGTCAATGACAAAAAGGCTATTCTGAAAAGTCTTTTTGCGATCTCTTTGTCTACAGTCTCAACAGTCATCGAATTCTCTGGTCGTTTTGGATGATCATATGCACGACCCGACACGATAGGTGGAGGGGAGACGGGAAATACTGTCGGTCTGTTTCGCGCGATCCTAAAATCCGACGGCTTGGCCGTCTTTTCGCGGATCCGATGCGGCGCAGTAACCGCCTCCCGGCAAGCAATGGATGAGCTGAGCTCCGCCGAAGAGAGAAGTCGGCGCCTCGGCAGTCAACCGATGTCCCCGTTGCTGCAGCCCCTCCCGGATGGCAGGGCCGAAACCGGGCTCCACCGACAGGCGCGAATCCTCGGTAAGATACCAGCGGGGGGCGTCCGCCGCCGCCTGAGGGTTCTGGCCGCCGGCGATGATGCGGATCATCATCTGCAGGTGACCCTGGGCTTGCATGTGGGCTCCCATGACGCCGAAACTCATCAAAGGGCGTCTGTCCCGCATAACAAAACCCGGGATTATGGTGTGATAGGGGCGTTTCCCACCGGCTACACAGTTTGGATGCTCTTCTTCAAGGGTGAAACCGGCGCCCCTGTTCTGAAGGCTGATAGCGGCGCCGGGGATGACGATCCCCGATCCGAAGCCTTGATAGTTTGACTGGATGTAGGAAACCATCATGCCATTTTCATCGGCCGTCGTAAGATAGACGGTTCCGCCATCGGAGGGGATGGAGCGGGCGGGAAACGAGGCATGGTCCATCCGGATAGTGCTAGCCAGTTCTTGCAGAAATGTGCCGTCAAGCAGCGATGATGGCTGAATCGTCATCCAGGCCGGGTCGGCGATGTGCGGCTTCGCTGCGGCGAAGGCCATCTTCATCGCTTCAATCTGGAGATGAAGGCACTCGACAGAATCGAGGGGATAGTTGTCGATCGGGAGGTGATTAAGGATACCCAAGGCAACGAGCACGTTGAGCCCCTGGCCGTTCGGGGGGAGCTCAGACAGGGTGACACCGTGCCAGTCTTGGGAGAGGGGTTTCACCCACTCCGACCGATGCCCCGCCAGATCCTCCGCTGTCATCGCCCCGCCCGTTTCACGAGCGTGGGAGACGATCCTTGCCGCAAGTTCTCCGCGGTAGAGCGATTCACCCCCGGTTTCGGCGAGGATCTTCAGCGTGCCGGCCATTCCCTGCGGTCGGAAGAGTTTCCCTGGTAGGGGAGAACGGCCGCCGGGGAGAAAGGTTGCGGCAAGATCGGGAAAGTCTCTGAATTGCTTGGGAGCCAACGACCATTTCTCGGCGGTTATCGGAGAAACGATGAAGCCGTCGGATGCGTAACGGATGGCGAATTCGAAAAGATCGACAAAGGGGAGCTTTCCGAATTTGCGCGAGAGCGATGCCCAGGCATCGACCGCGCCGGGAACGGTAACCGCATCCCATCCCTGTTGCGGCATGGCGCTCCGGCCGGCGAAGTGGGCGGGTCTCCAGGCAAGCGGCGAGCGCCCGGATCCGTTCAAACCGTGCAGTTCCTTTCTATCCCATACCAGAGCGAAGGCGTCGCTGCCGATGCCGTTGCTGGTCGGCTCAACTACGGCAAGCGTAATCGCCGCGGCAAGGGCTGCATCGACCGCATTCCCGCCGCGTGCGAGCATCTGCAGACCCGCTTGAGCGGCCAGCGGCTGTGAAGTGGCAACCACGTTACGGGCAAAAACAGGCATGCGCCGGGACGGATAGGGAAAAGTCCAACTCAGTGACATCTTAGTCATCCTCATAAAAGGGCCCGGTCAGTAGGGGAACTTATCGGGTGGTCTCCGTTCCGGCACATAGACGGAAGGGATCTTCCCTTCGTTCCAGGCGGCGGATACGTAGAGATTACAGTAACAGCTGCCATACTCCCGCACGTCTGCTTCCCGGTAGACGCAGGGACAGATGATGTCCCGGTCTGCGTCGCGGTCACCGGAAGCAAGGCGGCAGGGACAGCACGTGTACCCGTACCGTTCACGGTTCACGAGAAGGCCGGCCAGCAAATCGTCGACCCGCTCCCGGTCGCGGTTGAAGTAGTAACCCTTCGGTTCCTGGACCCGCTTGAGCATCTGGACCCGCTTGAGCATAGCGTAAAGCTGCTCGACTCCGGTCATAACCCAAGCGCCTCCCGGATGGCTTGTTCGTTAAAGCCGACGATGACTCTCTCCCCGATGAGGATGGTAGGGAAGCTGCAGGCCGGGTTGTACTTCTTGACTTCCTCGATCATCGCTTTCCGCTCGTCGCCGGTGAGAAGATCTACATCGGTGCACACACTGGCCACACCGTGATCCTTCAGGAATTTTTTTGCGGCCTTGCAGTGGCCGCACGTGCTCAGTGTATACATCCTGACCTGCTCGCTCATTTCACGCCTCCTGTTGCGTTGTCATTGCTCTATGAAAACCCGACAATTGCAGTGGTTCAAACCATGACGATTCGATTGCTCACACCAGGATAATGATCCTTCAACGGTCACTTACCGAAATGTCAGGATATCACTAAAAAGAAAATTGCTTTTTGTCAAGAAGGATATCAGTCGGATTTTCGCAGAACGCGTGCAATGTTAGGAGTGGACGTATTTTATCCTTGACATTTTCTTCCCGCGCATTGTATGCGAAGCCCGCCGTTTCGAGAAAATCTTCATTGGTGTCCAGCCGTTTGTCTTTGCTGGTTAATAGTTGATTTTCCTTATCGCATCGAATAATTTAAGGTAAATTATGGCACACGCAATTAACGATCTGAATGTACCGCATCGTCTCCTTCTCGGTCCGGGCCCAAGCGCCGTCCATCCCCGTGTGCTTCGCACCATGAGTACAGCGCTTGTCGGATATCTGGATCCTGAGTGGCTTTCCCTGATGGACGAGGAACAGGTTTTGCTGCGGACCGTTTTTCAGACCAAGAATGGACTGACGTTTCCCCTGTCGGGAACGGGTAGCGCCGGCATGGAGGCCGCCTTCTGCAATTTCGTCGAACCGGGTGATACGGTCGTCATCGGCTGCAACGGCTATTTCAGCGAGCGGATGTGTGAAATGGCGCGCCTGTACGGCGCGAATGTGCAGAGGATCGAAAAACCCTGGGGAGAGGTGTTCACTACGGATGAAGTAGAGGATGCGCTCGTTGTGAACAAGCCGGTTAAAATCTTGGCCCTGATCCATGCGGAAACCTCTACCGGTGCCCTTCAGCCCCTCAGGGAGATGGGCGATGTTGTACACCGGCACGGTGCCCTTTTTTTGATCGACTGCGTCACATCGCTCAGTGGCGTACCCCTCAACGTCGACGAATGGGGGATCGATGTGGCGTTCAGTGCATCCCAGAAGTGCCTTGGCTGTCCTCCCGGACTATCCCCCTTTACCGTCAGCGACCGGGCGGGAATGATCCTCCATTCCCGGAAAAACCGGGTACCCAACTGGTATCTTGATCTGACGATGATCGAGAAATACTGGAACAGGGAACGAGTCTACCATCACACCCCCTCGACGACCCTGCATTACGGACTTCGGGAGGGGCTCCGGCTCGTCCTGGAAGAGGGGCTGGAAGACCGCTGGTTCCGCCATCAAGCCATTGCCGAGTATCTCTGGGAGAAGATGGAAAAACTCGGCCTGAAACTCTTCGTCCCGCAGGAACAGCGACTGCCCTCACTGACCACCGTGTGCGTCCCCGAAGGGGTTGATGACGTTGCCGTCCGTACGCGCCTGCGTGAGGCTTACAATATCGACATCGCCGGCGGATTCGGGCCGCTTAAGGGGAAGATCTGGCGAGTGGGGCTGATGGGCTTCTCAAGTCGGCGGGAAAATGTAACGCTGCTTTCCGAGGCCCTGCGGGAGATCCTCCTCGGAAGGAACTGAACAGCCCCGATTTCAACAGGAAAGGTGACAGCCCTTTCAGCCGCTATTCTGTACCGGAAACACCGGCTTTGCGGTACGTCGACGAAACATCATAGAATAATAATCATAGAATAATCTTGACAATCAACGTCTAAATAGGTATTGTACGTTATCCTGAAGTTATTATCGTCATCAACAGTGGATCCCCCATCTGGTGTGACTTCTCCAAATGAGGGGTTTTTTTTATTTATCTAAGATGAATGACCGTAGGATCGTTCGCTGCAAAAGGAAGAGGTATGAATAACACGGTAGAAAATGTCAGGAACAACGGAATTACCGCCCATATTGATTCGGGGAAGACCACTCTCACCG
>VFSW01007466.1_pt1 | contig 15866 bp, 36 predicted proteins | sample 5358111 | NCBI WGS metagenome assembly VFSW01 (sample SAMN11554181, study PRJNA540505) | mine drainage metagenome | isolation source: sediment from site ElyBrook_90M | place: USA: Ely Copper Mine, Vershire, VT | collected 2017 | reverse complement strand
TCGAGGGTTGCCGGAACCCTGGACCCGTGGTGGATCGTTGGGCGGAAGTCTCGACGCAAGGTGGAGGCTCCCTCTCGCCGGCGCGATCCCGACTGAGATGGAGCCTCCGGTGGCCGGGTTGCTGAGGGGAGCCGGCCTGCCCCGGCGCCGTGCTCGATCCCGCTGAGAATCGTGGGCGCCTATCGGAGCCGAGTCTAGTTCATGCTCACCCGGTGTGCACTACCGATTCCCGGCACGCTCACCCACGTGGCTCGAGCCGGCGCCGGGTCCGCGGTCCCGCGATCTCCGCGGTAGCACCAGGGACACTCCCACGAGGCCACGGTCTCGAGGCCCTCGGCCCATCCCCCACCAGGTGGGAGGTGCCACTCGACCACGTGGCCGCATGCATGCCGGCGGAACGCGGTGGTGCCGTCCGGGCCGGTGAGGTCCTCGACCTTCACGCCGGCCGCGCCTTGACGGTGACCAGGTAGCGGATTCCGCCCTGCATGGTCACGTCGATAGTCGGTGGGTCTCCCGGCATGGCATAGGCGGCGCCGATGTCATCGCGCGCCTCGAGCATCTCCGCGATGATGCTGGCGATACCGTTAGCGTTCACTCTTGCCTCCCGTCTTCACGGCCGCCAGGTAGCGCGGCCAGGTCCAGCGGTACAGGTGATCCGTGTGGCCGTTCGGGTTCCACGTGTCCAGCGTACCGTCGCGGTGATCGTGGAACCCCGGCACGAGCGCCGGGCCGGCGATCTTGTGGAGCGGGACCACGAACCCGAACCGCTTGGCCACGCGGTCCACGATGGCCGCGGAGAGCTGCGCCGAGCGGACGAGCTGCGCGTCTGTCAGCTCACACGATCCGGGGAGCGCCGTGTGCTCGATCCCCAGGTAGTAGTGGCTGGCGCCGTAGGCGTGCCAGGTGGCCGCGTCCACCGGCGCGTACTCGTACACCGTGCCGTCCCGGTCGATGGAGAACTGAGCGCCGCCGAACCCGTTGGCGCGGTAGGTGCCGGAGAGGTCGCCGTTACAGCCGGCGGTGTAGTGGAACAGGATGCCCACGGGGTGCTGGTGGTTCGTCCAGTAGGTAGTGGGGATGCCGATATCGCGCCGGCGGACCTCGGCGCCGTGGAGCCGCACCAGCCAGCCGGCCCGGAATATCGTGCCTTTATGCGTCCGCATGTGTCGGCGCTCCCTTCCCGGCCTCTCGGCAATCTCGGCACATTAGGCGCCCGACGTGCGTGGCTCTCACGAGTCGGCGCTTGCCGCAGCTCCCGCATTGTCCACGGATGCCGCGCTGCGACCGCGCCGGCCCGCAATCATGCGCGAGCGCCGCGCGCCGGCGGCCGACGAACCCACACTCCGAACATTGCAGCTCGAGCGTGCGACTTGCGCGCCACGCGCGCCACACCATGCGCTGCGTCTTTCGGTTGGTGAGGAGGCGCCAGTAGGCACGGCGCCGAAATCGCCGGCTAGGCTTTCGCATGGAGCAGCTCCTCGATCCGGCGCAGTATCGGGAGCACGGCGTCGCCGTTCTCGACCGGTGGCGGGAACGCCTGGTCCGTGAGGTCCTGGACCTGTTGCACCATCGTGGTGGCACCGGGAGGCTTGCCGTTCACGGCGCGATCCACCTGGCCCATGAGCGCGTGCGTGGTCTTCACCGTGCGGTAGGTGCCGAGAGACGTGATGAGCGCGGACACGGCCAGGATGATGGCCGCCACGCCGGTCAGGACGGCGCCCCACATCACGCGGTCCCCGCGGCGAGGTCCAGCTCCTCATACACAATGGCGCCGGAGACGTTGAACGTGGTCCCGGCCGCCGAGAGCGCGAGGCCGGCGAACCCGCCGGGTGGCACGATGATCCCTCCACCCACGTCCTCCGACAGCAGCGTCAGCGTCGTGGCACTCGGCGCCGCGGCGATCCCGGACCCGTACGGCGCCAGGAACCGGAGGAACGTCATAAGCGCCGAGCCGGTCAGCGCCACGTTCGAGTATCCCTTGATGGCCGAGGGGCCGGACTGGCCGGCGTTCTGAGGAACCGGAGTAACTACCGTGGCCTGCGTGATCCCTGGCGCTCCGAGCGCGGCCATCACGTTCCACACCGGGACACCGACGCCGGTGGCGGCGACCGGTTCGGCCACGAATATGGCCTCGAGGATAGAGGCCAGCCGGCCGGAACCGACCGGGTTATAGATACCGATTACCGGCGTCCCGGTGCCGGCGGCGAGAGGGGAGACGTGGGTGGCCGCAGCGGCGAATCCGGCCGCGGCGCCGGCGACCGCGAACACACGCCCGACGCGCGCGGCCTCGAACAGCTTGCCGTGAAGCTCCGACACGATGAGGTCCAGGTACGGCCCGAGCCGTACCTGTTCCTCAGCACCCTTGCCGGCAAGCAGCTCGCCGACTCGTCCGATCTCAAGCTCCATCGGTGTGCACCTCCATCCACAATAGTAGCTCCTCGAGGAGCCGCCTCACGGCATCGTCCTGGACCTTGAGACCGTTCCACCCATCCTTGAGTAGAGCCGAGAGCGCGGACCCGTCAGCGGCCGACAGGATGCCCGCATTGCCCAACAGGCGCGCGGCGCGGTCCGTCACGTCGGCGCTCACGGTGCCGTCCACGGTCACGTGGCCGAGGAGGCGCGCGGCGCGGTCGATCACGTCCACGCTCACGGTGGAGTCAATGGCGGCCACGTGGCCGAGGAGCCGGCCGGCGCGATCCGTCACGTCGGCGTTCACCACGCCGGCCACGGTGGCGCTCACGTTGAGCTTAGACCACATCTCCCTCGATCCTTCCGTACAGCGTCACGGTCACCACGTTCCCGGCGCCGGCGTTCGAGAACACCGCGAGCACCTGGCAGGATTGCGGGACCTTGAACGGCCGTATCTCGTGTGCCACGTTCGAGTCCACCGGCCCGCCTACCTCGATCATGTGCGCCGGCGTCTCCGTCCAGCGGTAGAGCTTCACCTCGCCGGCGGCGAGACCTCCGAACACCGCGATACGGTCCACCCACCACGCGCGGCCGACGTTCGGCGCGTCGAACGTGAGCACCGCGCGCCCGGTGCCGTCCGTGGTGCTGACGGCCACCGCCTCGAGGTCCGTGCCGACGATCACCTACACCACCTCCTCATACCCCGGATACCCCTCCACCGCGTACTCGTGCGAGAGGCCACCACGGCGCGCGAAAGAGGTGCCGGGGAGCGAGACGGCGACCAGGCGGAGCGCAACCGGCGCGAGAATAGTGCCGGGGTTGCCGGAATCGTCAAACGTGAAGCTCCGCGCCGGCTCCGTGGCGCCCACCACCACCTCGTCCGAGATGACGAGCCCGGCTCGAGGTGGCGGCGCGTCCGGTGGTGACCATAGACCGTTTATCCGCTGCGTGCTCTCCGGCGGCGCCGTCATTGTCAGCGCGCTGGCGCTCCCGAAGTTGCCAGGCCCGACAAACATTCCATAGGCCACCTCGGCGTTCACGGCCTGCGCGTGCGCGTTGATCGTGACGCCCTGGCCGGGTGCTCCGCCACGGTCGCCGTGCGTCACCGGCGTCTCTCCGATCTTGTACGCGCACATCCCCCCGCAAATGGCCTGTTGAGGGGCCGCCCACGAGAACGTGTAGCTGGCCGAGCCATCGTGGAGGCGCACATATCCCACGATCACCGGGCCGGTGAGACTGCCGGGGTTGCCCTCGAGGCGCGTCCAGCCGGGGAACGTATCCGGCTCGACCTGAGAGGCATTACAAAGGAACGCGAGCAGCGTGTCTCCGATCACCGCACCGGCCGGTGCCGGAATCACGCACGTGGACGTGCCGAGGAAGTTTCCGTCCAGCTTTGAGCTTGCCGAGCGGAAGCTACTCAACGGGTCACCCGGTCAGCGCCGGCGTCACCTGTTCCACCTGGAGCGGGTGCTCCGGTCCGCCGTTGGTGCTCTCCACGCACACCTGGTCCGCGATGTATTGCCGTGCGCGTAGCTGGCCGTTGAACGCTGCCGCCGCGGCGCCACCGGTGACGCGGAGGATCATGCTCTCGCCGGCGTCGAGCTTGATGGGCGGCCATTCCACGAACGCCCACTTGAGCGCGGTCTGAGGCGCCACGTCCTCCACGTTGCCGTCCACCACGCTGTTCGAGTAGAGCACGAACGTGCCGGCGGTCGCGCCGGAGATGGCGCCGGTGACGCGCTCCACGAGCCACACCTTGCCAGGTGGGACCGGCCCAAAGGTAAGGTTCCCGGCGCCGGCGCCGTCGAGCGCGGCCAGGTTCGCTCCGATCCTCACGAACAGCTCGAGGTGTAGGACGGTCTCGATGATCTGCGCCACGTGTGCCTCCTCTAGGGTCTCAGTCTAGCGGCCGCCGCGGCCACGGTTGGGAGCGCCGGTCCGCCCAGCTCGCGGAGCACGGTGCGGAGGCCCATGTAGACCAGCACACCGCCACCGATCACCTCGCCGGCCCTTACCCACGTGGATGGCTTCACGAGCAGCTCGAGCACCTGCGCGATGGCCACCAGCGGGTTCGAGGGGAACGATGCCAGCTCTTTCTTCGCCTGGCCCTGGAGCTGCGTGGTGAGCACGAACACACGCGCGGCTTGCGTCGGCGAGAGGCACGCATCGTAGAACCCCGGCGTGTTTATAAACGTGTCGATGAGCGTGGCGCGCTTGTCCGAGTCCGGCTCCGCGTGGAACGCGACCTCGAGCCGGCCAACGGCCGCGTTTATGACCGCGACGGACGCGCACGAGGCCGGCCGAGTGGCGACTGAGACCACGGGACGAACAGCGCGCGGCGCCACGACGGTCGCCACAAGCTACGGCACCCGCCTCGCCATGCCAGGAATCTCCGGCATGGAGCCGGAGAGCGCGGCGCCCATGAGCGGGTGCGCGCGGAGCTTCTCGACAAACTCGGCCATGGGGAGGAGGCGCTCGAGCTGTTCGGCGATCCCCTCGAGGAGCGTGATGATGCGCGCCGCGGTCTCGTCGTCGATCACGGTGCCTCGATCCCCTGTTGGAGGTAGTCCAGCGCGTCGGCCGGCTCGTCGTCGTCGCCGGACCGATATACCTCCGCGTCACCAGCCGCCGCGTGCTCGAGCTGCGCGAGCGCGAGCGCGTCCAGCTCGACCGAGCTGTCAGTCTCCGTCTCAGCCACCGCTAGCCTCCTCCATGTAGTAGACCTCTCCACCGTCGTCGCCGTCCTCGTCCACCGGCATCGGTTCCGGCCTGGCGCCTGGCGGCGGTCCGCCCTCGAGCCTCCGGTTGAGCCACACCACGACGGCCACGACGGCCGCGGCGGCGAGCACCACGGTGATCCCTGGACCGAGCGCCGGCGGCGCTGGTGCCACTTTCGGCGTTGCCATCACATCACCCCGCTAGGTTGCGCTCGCAGCGTCCGAGCCATGGCCGCCAAGTGTACCCCGGTGGACAGTAGCGGCCAGGAACGCACCGTCCGCCCTCCGAGTGGAACCCCGGCGGACAGCCACCGGGGAGGATATGCCAGACACCGGCGGGACGTGGACCGGCGATCACGGACGTGGGAACCGGCTGCGGCCCCGGCCCTCCGTCGGTCGGCGCGAGAGCCACGCCCACACCGGTGTCCACGGCGCCGAACCCCGAGAGCGAGGCGCCGTCGCCGGCGGTGGTGTAGTCGATAGGTGAGCCTCCGAGCGAGCCGGCGCCGCCGGCCACCGTGTCCGGCGCGCTCCCGGTGCTATCGGTCGCGGTGGAGCTCGCGCCAGGATGGAGGCGGCGCACGATGAGGAACGCGGCACCGCCGGCCACGAGCCAACCCCACACCGGGAGCGGGCCGGCTTTCTTGGTCAGCGTGGCCTTGAGGTCCACCTAGCACCCCTCTCCGGTTTGGTCGCCGTAGCTGTCGGGTCGAGGCCGGTTCCGGTTGCGTCGAGGGTCCTCGCCGAACGTCTGCGCCTGGCCGAACGTCGGTTGAGCGCGCACCTGCGCGAGCGACTTGGCGCCGTCGAACCCAAGCTCATATCCGCCGGGGTTGAAGTCGCGCACGGTGTAGGCGTGTTGCACCATGGTCCGGTGCGGGTCGAAGTCGGAGTCCCGCAGCGCGTCCGCGTACGGGTGATAGTCCGGCGGCGGCGCCAGGCGCTCGTTCACGCGGAGCGTGTGCTCGAGTGGATCGTCGTAGGCCGGCAGGTGGTCCGTCCGATAGCGCGGGTTCGGTCCAGGGTAGTCGGCCAGGAATCCGCGCGGGTCCGTGGCCGGCACGGGCGCGAGCTCGTCCGTGGGGTGCTGCGTGTTCGCGGCCTCCGGCTGCGGCGACGGGTCGAACGCCGGCATGTGTCCGTTGGCCGTCAGCGCCCCGTAGTACGGCGCTCCGCGCTCGTTCTCGAGGGACGGGTTCTCACGGCCGGCATGCGTCGGGAACGCGCTCTCCTCGATCCGAGAGCGCGAGAGCGCCGGAGGAATGACGCGGCCGCCGGCCACGCTAGACCCGCTGCGCGGCGTTGATGGAGCCGGAGAAAGCGTCACCGGTCGCACGGATCACCTTAGCGGTGTACGGCGACTGAACGACCACCGCGACCGTGGCGAGCACCACGATAGCGGCGGCGATATTGAACACCCGGTCCAGGTTCACTCTTGCCTCCTCAGCTTGCCTCTATCACGGCCTCCACGATCCGCGGAGCGTTCGGACGGAACAGCAGCACGAGCACCACCACCACGGCCACCACGATCACGTCCGCCGCGATGTTCGCGTACATGTTCTCCACAAAGTCCACGCGGTCCCACCGGCCCGAACCGGTCACGAGCTTGTCCAGCATCCCCGTCACCCCGTCAACGTCTTAGAGGCTTTCGCCACGAGACCGAACACCCGCGCGCCGCGGGTGAGGAGCACGGCCAGGAACACCAGCACCGCGAACGCCACCGCGATGTCCTCGAGACCGGCCGACGCGGCGAACAGCAGGAACAGGTACGCGATCACCACGCCTACGAACATCCGCGGCGAGAGCTTGCCCTGTTGGAGGCCGTCGAGGCCCACGAGAAGCGCCGTACCCACCATAAACGTGGCGATCTTTCGGTCAGCGTCCACTCGCACCTCCGTGCGCTGGCGGCGCCGGCGCTCCCTTGGCGGTCGTGCTCTTTCCACCGATCACGCCGGCCACGAGGTCCCACGGGCGATCTTTCGGTCAGCGTCCACTCGCACCTCCGTGCGCTGGCGGCGCCGGCGCTCCCTTGGCGGTCGTGCTCTTTCCACCGATCACGCCGGCCACGAGGTCCCACGGGTGAGAGTAGAACTCCGTGAAGCCGGCATACATGAGCACGCCTCCGACGGTGAGCAGCACGACGCCGCCGAGCACGCTAGGCCACCGATCCCTGCGACGGTTTCCCGCCGCCGAACGCATCCGCGAACCCCTGCGCCACGAGGTACACCGCGGCGATGAGCGCCTGTAGGTGCACCTGCGTGGATGAGGAGAGGTTCGGCGCCACGCTCACGGTGACGAACGACACGACCGCCACGAGGAACTTCCGAGACAGGAACTTTGACAGCATCTCGATCACGCGGCTTTCGAGGCGCCCAGGCCACCGAGCACCTTGGGCAGGACCAGCCAGCCCACGATGATCCCGATGATGAGCGACCATAGGTCGAAGTTCACGCTTGCCTCCTTCCTACCTGGACAGCACGCCGCGGAGTCCGCGCCGCGTCAAGATGAGGAACCCGAGCGCCCCGAGCACGATGAGGCCCACGTACAGCTCCGTGCCGGTTGGCTCGTCCCCTCCGGGGAACAGCCGCACGAGACGAACCGCGCCCGTCGATCCCGCGGCGCCCTCGTACGTGTCCGTCTGAGGCTCGCCCACGTACTCCATGGTCTATCGGCCTCCCACTGGCGCCACATCGTTCGTCAGGATGCGGAGCGTGCCGGCGGCACCGAAAGTCCCCTTCAGCTCGAGGCGCGTGGCCTGGACCGTCGGGAGCCATAGGTGCCGGTTCTCGTTGCCGGCATGGCCGTCCTGGTCGTCGGTGTAGGTGTAGGGGAACACACCGGTGTCGGGGTTGAACCCGTACACCTTGCGGATCCACCAGCGCCGATAGCTCCGTGGCTCCTGGAACACCTGCCGCGCGTCCCAGTTCATCGTGAGCGGGTCCGGGTAGTTCGTGGTGGTCCGCAGCGGCGGCGTGGCCGTCGTGCGAAGCACCGCGATGATGCCCCGGATGAGGTTGCCGACGCGCGGCAGTCTGACGGTTTGGTCACCGCTGTTGATCGTCGCGGTGGCCGCGCTCCAGAACTGCATGGTGCCGTTGCCGGGTGGAGTCTGTTGGTTCGCGTTTCCCTGGAGGTCCTGCGCCGCCGGCTGTTGCCAGGCGTCGAGGTAGAGCCGGATGCGGAACGTAGCCGGCGTGGTGACCGCCGTGGGGTACGCCGTGCCGGACGCGGCCACCGTCAGCCGCACCTTGTAGTTCGCGGCGCTGTTCATGTTGCCGAGAGCGCCGTATCCATCGAACCGCGTGATCTCGAGCGGAATCAACAGCGCGAACACGCCGTTGATGGTCGCCACGAAATCGGGGTCCGTGGCCGGGTCCGACGCCCACATGTATCCGCCGTAGCGGTTCACGAGGTACGTGTCGTATCCGGTCATGGGCCCATAGATAGGCGCGCCGTTCACGTCGAGGAACGTGACCTCATCGAACACCACGAACGGATAGTCCTCCGAGAGCGCGCCGGCGCCGAGCACACCGGCCGATCCCTCCGCGAGGAGCCACACGTATCGCGCGTATCCGAACGCCGGCACATCGGCCGGCGGAATCTGGACGGCCGAGGCTCCGATGAGCTGCGACACGTCCAGGAACGCGCCCTCGAAGTGCTCGTAGCTCGCACGCACGAAAGGCACGAGCATGCGCGGCGCGGCACCGGGTCCGGCTTTCTTGGCCGGCGGCCGTTGCGTCAATGCGTTCGCCACTGTCTCCCCTCCTCCTTACAGGATGTAGGCCATGGCCTGGCCCACCGGTCGATCCGCCAGGTGCGCGGATACGGTGCGCCACATGGCCGCGAAGATGACGACGTACGCCGCCACGATCACCGCGTCCACGGCGCTCACGTGATTGTGCACACCGCCACCTCCTCAGCTCGACAGCTCGAGCCACGTGGTGGGAGGAGGCCGGGGAGAGGAGACGGGTGGAGACCTGTTCCGCTACCCCGGTCTCCACCCGTTGTCGAGGGAAGGATAGCACCGGAGGCTGTCAAGCAACAGAACCCTCCACCTCACCTCGAGGGAGCCGGCGCCCTGGTGATCTCGAGGCCGCCGGTGCGCGTGTTCACGTAGAGCACCTCGTGAGGCGCGAGCGCCTGGACGGTCTCGCGGACGAGCACCTTGTCCACGTCGCCGGAAAGCTCCGAGAGCCGGTCCAGGTTCCGCCGGTCCGAGTCCCGGAACAGGTAGAGGTGCGTGGCCTGGTCGTAGGCGGCCAGCGGGACCTTGGCCGGCCGCTGCGTGCCGGCCACCACACTGATCTTGATGGAGCGCCCTTGTTGCCAGAGCAGCTCGAGGTGCTTGGCGAGTCTCAACGTCTCCGTGAGGTAGCGCAGCTCGTCCACGTAGAGGCACCAGGCGCCGCGGCGATACGTGGCCATCATGGCCTCGGCGAAGATGGCTTGTTGGTCGCCGAGCTGTTCCATGGAGGAGATATCCGGCCAGAGGATCACGCGCTCGACGCCGGCCGGCGGTGGCCACTTCCGCGCCACGGTGTAGTGCTGTTGAGTCTTGAGCCGGTCGAGCGTCGAGTCCTTTGGCTTGGTCCCGAACACCATTACCCACTTGCGAACGGGAAGCAGCTCGAGCGCCAGCGTGGTCTTGCCGGCGCCCGTCGGGCCGAGGAGCGTTACGTGTTCTCCCTGTTGCCACCGGAGAGCCGCGCGGTGCTCCTCCCACGTCCGGCGTTCGATCCGCCGGCGAGCGGGAGCGCGCACGCTACACCGTCACGGTCTCGGCCAGGACCACGTTCTCATCGTCGGACGGCGCCGCCGGCGGATAGTCCATCGGCTCCGCGATCCTCACGCCGACGGGAGGTCCCCACTCCTCACCGTCCACGACCACCGGCACCACCGGCTCCACGACCGGGGGAGGAGCTGCGCCGGTCAGCACGGCGCCGAGACTGGCGAGCTGTTGCGGGAGGAGGCCGTGGTGCGCGGCCACGGGGAAGATGATCGCGGCCGACGCGGTGAGCACGTTCCCGACGGTGGACGTGGTGGCGAACAGCTCGAGCGTGCGGCGCACGGACGGGTTCTCCTTACCCCACTCCACGAGGGAGTCCACGAGGTTCTCCGCGCCGGCGATCACGGCACCTCCGCACGGTTGGTCCCGCGTGTAGAGCGCGAGACCGATGGCCGCGAGCATGCCGGTGCACTTCTCGCGCAGCGCCGCATCGGAGAGCTTCGCGCCCTTTGGCTTTCGCGTGGCGCCACCGGGCGCCGGCGCGAACTTGCCGCCGGGTCCGCGGTTCGGGTTGCCCTTCTTCGCCGGCGTCTCCGGCTCGAGGTCCTTCACGTCGAGCGGGTCCGACTTGGGGTCCGTGTCAGCCACTCCGATCACCTCCGGTGGAGCAGCTCGCGGTAGAGCCAGTGCTGTTCCGACGGGTCCGCGTCGGCCACGACCTCCTCGACCACGGATGCCTCCGCGTCGGTTTGCGCCTCGATCACCGTGGCCTCCGCGGCGACCTCGGCGGCCTCGTGCTCCGCGGCGTCGGCCACTATCTCGGCCATCTCCGCGTCGAGCTGTTCGGCACTCCCGGTCTCGGCGTCACCGGCGGTCTCGTGCGCCGCCTCGGCGGCGTCGGCTGCGGCATCGGCCACGGTCTCGGCCAGCTCCGCGACCTCGCCGGCGAGGTCCGCCTCTGTCTCGAGTACCTCCTCCACGAGCGCCACGGCCTCGGCCTGGTGGCCGGCATCGTCCAGCGCCACGGCCACGTCCGCCGCGGCCTCCTCGACCTCGGAGAGCGCGTCCGCGACCTCGGCCACCGGCTCGCCCTCGTGCGCGTGCTCCGCGGCGACGTGAGCGAGCACCTCCTCCGGCGATCCACCGATGTGGCCGCAATCACCGAACGGACAGCTATGGAACCCCGGCTCCACGTCCATGGTCTCAACCTCCACTAGAGCGTCCGATGTGAGGTACCATAGCACCGGCCGGTCCCCCGGTCATGGATAGGCCCTCCCTCGGGTGCCTGCCCCCGTCGAGAATCCCCCGGTTGACGCGCCGGGGGATTTTCGCGTGTTAGGGTGCTCTCCGCTCGAGGGGATGGGGGACGATGGCCAGGCGCCTGTTCGTTGAACTAGGAACCGCGGACGTTGCACGCGCCCTCGGCGTCACCCAACGGACGGTCCAGCGCCGTGTTCGATCCGGCGCGCTGGCCGGCGTCAAACGTGGCCGGCGTTACGTTATCCCGACTCCCACAAAGGTGGCCGCACGCGCTCTCGGCGTGACGCCGGCGACCGTCCGCCGGCGCGCGGAGGCCGGCGAGCTGCGCCGGTTCACCGGGACCGAGCCGGAGGCCGAGCGCGCGTACGCGCGGCGACCGCCGGAGGAGCTTGCGGACGAGGCACGCGCGGAGGAGCCGGGGTTCGACGTACAGCGCGCGCGAGAATGGCTCGCGGACGAGGGACCCGGTTGGCTCTCGAAGCTCGTGGAAGGTGGACCCGCGCTCCCCGTTGAGGCCGGCATCATATGGGCCGAGGCCGGCCTTCCGCCGCCGGACGAGTGGGGAGCCTCGCCGGCCGCCTCGATCACCCCGTACAGCGACGGAACCGCGCGCGTGGTGATCTCGACCGGCGAGGATACGTTCGACCTCGGCCGCATGCCGGCCATGGTCGCGTGGGACATGCGGCGCGCGTTCGCGGCCATCGACGTAGAGGTAGAGGTCGAAGATACGCCGTGAGAATCTCGCCCCTCGTCCGCCGCCGGCGGGCGCCCGTCGGCCTCGTGCTCTCCGGTGGGAGCGAGGTTATCGGCGAGTGGTGCGGGCGGACGTGGGACAAAGTGCCGACGAACGCGCGCCTGTATTGCCTCCGCAAGGGTGACCTCTGGCCGGCGATCCGACGCGGCGAGGGACGCATGCGCGTATGGCGCGGCGTCAAGGTGACCGGGTTCGACCTCGGCGGCATCCGCGTGACCTCCCTCCGCGGCGTGCTCACCTCCGAGCCGGAGGAGGCGCTCGAGGAGCTGCGCGCATGGGCCGAGTGGCTCCGTGAGAACGGCGCCAACGTCGGGAGCCTCTCCGGCTCCGCGTGGAGCTTGTGGCGCTCGAGCTTGCGGTCCGTGTTCGTGCACTATGGCGAGGAGCCGGACCCGGAACGCTACACCACCGGCGGCCGTCAAGGTGACATCGGCGCCGGCACGTACACCGACGTGGAGATGTGGGACCTAACGGCCGCGTACGCGCACACCCTCGGCGCGCTCGCGGTGCCGACACAATGGCGCCGCTGGCCGGGGTTCACGGACTCGATACCGGACGAGCCAGGCTACGCGCGCGCGGCCGTGGCGATCCCTCCGGGAGAGTGGGGTCCGTTGCCGGACCGCATCGGGCCGGCGGTGGTGAGCTGGCCGACACGCACCGAGCTAGAGGGAGTCTGGACGTTTGACGAGCTGCGCGTGGCGCGGGACCACGGTTGCGAGGTGCTGTTGTGCGACCTCTACACCTCGACCTCTCACCGCGTGATCTTCGCCAACTGGTGGCGCATGGTCGAGGCCGGCCGTCGAGACCTCACCGGAGGCGCTGGCAGGCTCGTCAAGGCCTCGAGTAACACGTTGTGGGGGAAGTTCCTCGCCGGCGGCTCCGCGGCCTGGTGGAGCTTCCCGGATGGCGCGGACGGGGAGCTGTTGGTCGAGGAGGAGACGTTCCGCGAATCTCCGAAAGCGCCGGCGCTCGCCGGCCTGGTCGCGGGCCGCATCCGATCACGTGTCTACGCCGAGGCGCTCGCCAAGGTGCCGGTGATATCGGTGCACACCGACGGGGTGATAACGCCGGCCGGTCAGCACCTCTCGCCGAACACCGGCGCGCCCGGATGCTGGCGCCTCAAAGACACGGCCGAACGCCTCGAGCTGGTCACCGCGCAATCGTTCCGCTACCGCCGTGCCGACGGCACCATGGAGTACCGCGTGGCCGGCGTCCCACCATCGCGCGCCCCGGACGTGTTCTCCCGTCTCCTCCGGCCATTCCAACGTGAAACACACGAGCCGCCCGACGATGTGGCCATGTGGCGCACCATGGTCAGCCAGTGGGACCGCGTGGAGATGCCGCCACGTGTGGAGCCGCCGGCGCCGGACGTGGAGGAGCCGGCCGAGGAGGGTCCCGCGCAATCCGCTTTCGCTCTCACGTGATGCTCTTGCCCTCGTGAGAACCCTACGCGGGTTGTACCTCCTGGCCGGCTCCCTACCGTCCTGCCGGACGTTTCGCGTTCGCCTCGACGGACGAGCCCGTCCACGCTTCCCCGCTACTCCATCCGGCAGGCCGCACCGCGCCGCTCTAGCTGTCGGCGCCCACCTTCTCCGCGGTCGCGCCGGCGGCGCGCTCCCTGGCCGCACACGTAGCACACCGCACCTCGAACATGCGGAGCTGCGTGCCGTCGCCCTGGTCCACGAGGCCCTTGTCCTCGATCTTCACGCGGTGCTCGAGGTGCTCCGGCAGGACCCGCGACAGCATGCCGGAACCCCAAAGCTCGAACGCCTCACCGTCGTCCGTCACGAGCCGGAACAGCGGCACGTCGCGCGTGCCCTGTAGGCCCTCAACGTCCGGCACGATCCGCATGCCGGCGACGATGCCCACGAACGTCTTGCCCTTCGGCCATTGCGGCAGGAACGCCGCGCGATCCGGCCCAAAGTCCTCGTCTGTCATTCCGATGTGCTCCCTTCGATAGCGGGTGACAGGAACACGCGCGCGCGGTCCTCACACCCTCCACGGTGGACGATACGCCGCAGCGGCTTACCGTTCTCACCCTTCACGGCGCGATCCTCGAGCACGACCACCTCAGTGGCGAACACGCGCTCGCGGCACGCCCAACACCTGCCCACTACGATCCCCCTTCCCTTACGTTGAGGCACTCGGCCTCCCGTCTCCGAAACCGGCGTCCTCGTCGCCGGCATAGTGGCGCTCCACGCGGTCGAGGAGTCCCGCCGGCACGAGGTCGCTGGCCTGTTCGTGAAGCCACATGTGTCGCGCCACCTCCTCGACGCCGTGGAGCACCGGACACGTGGAGCCACCGCCGTCGATCATGGCGAGGTGGCACCCGCAGCACTCGATCCCCGTGGGGTCCGAGACCGGCTGGTACACGTACACGTCGGACGTGGCCGAGAATCGCGCGAAGCTCACGAGTCCCTCCACTCGAGCACCGACACATACAGCTCGTGGGACCACCAGCCCACCAGGAACGCCCAAGCGTAGCGCCTCAGCGTATCCACTGCGGACCTCCCACGAACGTCTTAGAACAGCCGCACGAGAGCGTACAGCGCACCTCCGCGGCCTCCCGGCCGGTGAGCACCATGCGCTGGCCGAGCTGGCCACCGAGGTCCTCGAGGTCCGCGACCGCGAACCCCGCGAACCCCAGCACATGGTGGACCAGCTCAAGGCGCCCGTGTTTGAGGCACCACGACGTAGGCACCTCGTGGCGATCCGGTGCGGACTCCATCACCGCGCGGATCGTTCCCAAGAGCGTACGGCGCACCTCCGCGGCCTGCCGGCCGGTGAGCACCATGCGCTGGCCGAGCTGGCCACCGAGGTCCTCGAGGTCCGCGACCGCGAACCCCGCGAACCCCAGCACATGGTGGACCAGCTCAAGGCGCCCGTGTTTGAGGCACCACGACGTAGGCACCTCGTGGCGATCCGGTGCGGACTCCATCACCGCGCGGATCGTTCCCACCTCCTCCATCACCTCACCCCTCTCGGCCCACGCGCGGCGAAGCCGGGGAGGCCAACGTCCGCGGTGGACTTGTTATCGGTGCCTGGTAAGTCCAGGCGTGTCTTCACGGTCACGGCCTCCGTCGGCACCTGGTAGGCCCGCAGCGCGTCCTCGAGCGCGCGCTGTAGCACGCGACGGACGCCGGCGAGAGGAACGCCGAACGGAAGCCGGACGTGCACCTCGCAGCTCACGATGGTGGCCTCTCCGGCAGGCATCACGCCACCTCCCCGCTCGCCGTGAAGCTGTACGCCACGTCCTGGCGAATCGCCACCGCTTTCGCGTGCGCCCACGCTCTCGACAGCGGCGAGCGTTCCACCGCGGCCGAGTCCAGGAGCGCCATGTTGAGCGCGTACCGGGACCACCACGCCGCATCGTCGTACAGGGACGGCAACGCGGCCATCTCAGCGCCGCGCTCCGCCAGCTCCGCCGTGCTCCATGCTCCGAGCTTCACCGTGCACCACCTCCAACGGCGGGAGCTTCCCGCCTAGTGGTGTTATCGACAGCGGAGAGGTGAGACTTGAGCGGGACCAGGACCATGGCCACGGCCTCCTCGAACACGTGCGCCAGGTAGAGGTGGGAGAGGCACGTAACGGACCCCACGCATAGACACGCGGTGATCCGTTGGACGTGGCGTTCCCCTCGCCGGTCGATCCACACCGCGAGCACCGCCGGCGTGGTCACCAGCGCCTCCCGTTGTGGTGGTTCTGCATGTGCTGGCGCCGTTGGTAGAGCGCGCCGGCGGCCACGATGGTGGCCGTGATGCTCAAGATGAGCGCAGCTATGGCCATGCTTCCCCTTCCCTCGGGTCTCGCGCGATCCTAGGCCGGCCCGTCGGCACCATGCAAGTGGCAATATCTCCACCCACGGTCGAGGGTTCGTAGCGGGTCGAGTCTCATGTGATGGTGGAGGGTTTCGGCCTCACCGTCATGCAATGGTCGAGACTTCCGCCCAACGATCCACCACGGGTCCAGGGTTCCGGCAACCCTCGACCCTTCGTTGAGG
>VFSW01007465.1_pt1 | contig 15867 bp, 18 predicted proteins | sample 5358111 | NCBI WGS metagenome assembly VFSW01 (sample SAMN11554181, study PRJNA540505) | mine drainage metagenome | isolation source: sediment from site ElyBrook_90M | place: USA: Ely Copper Mine, Vershire, VT | collected 2017 | reverse complement strand
ACAATATTCAATATTCAATCTACAACCACAACTACCGGTGACCCGGAATTCGATGCGTCACCCGAAGCTCCAAAAACAGTGGTGGTGAATGATTTAATTTTCCCACCTGGAATCACCCCAGAGCAATGCACCGCCATCCAGACGCTACTCGCCAGCAGCGGGGTAGCACCTAGCCACTGGCAGTCCATCCTCGATGAAATGCATGGCGCACAACTTGTCGTCCCCATCGGAAACCCAGTGGGGTACGTTCGAGGCATCGCCAAGCGAGCTTCTGAAGGCTCGTTCGCCCCCGAACGGGGATTGGCGGTAGCGAACCAGCGGGAAATGCGCAGAAACCTGGAGCGGCAAGATGCTTTGCGGTTTAGCGCACAGCACAAAACTCAACCCGCTGAAATTCAACTTGAGCAGCTACCAGAGCATCTTCGTAAATCGTTAAGCAGGATTTTAGCCAGCAAAGTCAGAGAGGTCACAGGTGCATAACTCGCTCCAAAAAGACATCGTTACACTCAACCGACGATACCTCCTGCTCGTCAAGCAAATGGCATCCGCAAAGCACCCGTTGCTTTGCGTCAGCATTCCAAAGTTTCTCACCAAAATAGTGAGCAACATGACGCTTGAGGAGATAGATCAACTGGCGGAAGACATGATTGCACCGTGCTTTTACATGAATCTGGATGAGACTACTTTCAATCAAATGGAAGCGAAACCCCCCGGCGCGCACCGCAAAGCCTACATGACAAACGTTTTAGTTACCCGACTACAAACCGATGAGCAACGATAACCAATTCATCAAAACCCGAATCCTCGCGGCATCCCTAATCAAAGACGGGATGCGCATTGCCCTTGCGCATTCAATCACTGGCCTGTCTTGGAGAACGCTACGTGAGCTATGGGAGGAAATCCACGGATCAGACGTGCCACCGCCAGGCCGAATGCCTTGTGACACCCTTGCTTATATCAAAAATGGTCAGTCGCCTCTTTCGCTTTCCACGGTGGTCTCCGTCTATTTGTCCGCAGAAAAAGAACATCGAACACCCACGGATGCTTTTTCTCAAGCATGGGAAATTGCCAAGCTGTTCTCGGTTGACGGTAAAAAAATCGACATCAATGCCGCGTGGTACGCAATCCGGGACGTTAAAGCAGGACTGCTGTCTTGGAGTAAGTGCAGGCATTGCAAAGCAGAGCATATTTTTGATACCGGAACCAAAAAACCCGGCAAATGCCCTTATTGTGGAACGACCGGCAGCAAGATGGTGGAGGTGGCTCAATGACGTTTCGCACTCGCACCCTTGTCTTCACCAGCGCAATGCTGCTCACACAACTTGCCATTGCTGCCGACCCTGGATGTTTTGCGCAAGCATCATCGCGCTATCGCATTCCAGAGGCGCTTCTGCGAGCAATTTCCAGCGTTGAATCTGGCGGCAACCCTGTGGCCATAAACAAAAACAAAAATGGCACTTTCGATATTGGGCACATGCAAATTAACTCCGCATGGCTGCCAACCCTCGCTAAATACGGGATCACCAAAGACCGCTTAACAGACTCGTGCGTCAACACTCATGTTGGGGCCTGGATATTGGCGGGCAATTTTCACCGCATGGGGTACGGGTGGAAAGCGGTTGGCGCGTACAACGCAAAATCGCAGGTCAAAGCCGCCGCCTACGCCAGACAAGTGGCGGAGATTCTTCGTTATGAAACAAAACAAGGAAATCAAATTGACTAAGCACTGTGCCGCCATCGCGATCTTATTGACATCGTGCGCGATGTTATCGGGCTGCGGGAATCTATTTAAGAGCCGCCTGGATAGCATTGCGGCGATCAGCCAGCCGAGCATCGGCTACCTTGACGGAAAATACAGAATTTGCCGTGAAAACTGCCCCAAACGCACACCCAAGGAATTGGATTCAGATTCCTTGCCAAGCTCAACCTTATTGGCTGCCAACAACCAAGCGACCACAAATCCGCTTCAAGCTCCGCAGCAATTGATCGAAAAACATGCCAAGAAAACCGAACAGACTACCGAAACCTTTGAGGTGTATTTCGATTTTGGTATGAGCAAACCAAACCGCGACGGGCAAAAAGAACTAGATCGCGTTGTGCGGCTTGTGTCCAAACAAAGCATCGGCCTCATTGAATTGACCGGGCAAACCGATGACATCGGCACTCAAGATTACAACAACAGGCTGGCATTCAAGCGTGTTCAGTTTGTTACTCGGTGGCTCAAGTCGCACGGCATAAATACGACGATTTCCGCTTCATCCAAGGGTGATTGCTGTCACCCCGCGCCATACAACAAAGAGGAATTGGTACTCAAAAAAAAGCGGCGAGTGTCAATTAAGGCGCAGCAAAATTAACAATAAAGAACGGGGGGTGGAATAAGAGCATGACGATAAATTAAAAAATGAATACGGCTCTGGCAATTTATAGCCAGATGAAAGTCAAGGTGCAACCAGGGAGAAACTATATTGATTAAATCAAAAAAATTCATCTTTGATCTCGTCGCAGCAGGCGGCTTCATCGCGCTGGGCATGTTTGTGCCGGGATCGACTTTGACTGACGCAAACGGATTCGCCTCCAATATCGCCGGTATTTCGACGGGCTTAGGTATTGGTTGGCTTATCAAAACATTTATTGATTACACAAAGGAAGTAAAAAATGAAAGCAAAAGCAATTGATTTGCGCATCCTCGCCTTACTGGGTGCGATGTTTCTACCCACTTTCGCTGTAGCCGGTACGACAGGGACGGAATTTTTGACCTTGTACACATGGATCAATGGTGTGGCGACTGGCTATGCTGGCCGCGCAATCGCCATTGCCGCCGTGGTGATTGGTGCTTTGCTGTCGGTCGCAAAAGGCAATCCAATTCCTATTCTCGTGGGTGTCGGCTTTGCGATTTTCTTGCAATACACGCCGACGATTGTTAACGGAATTATGACCGCTACGATCTAGTGATGTTTGATTTCTGTTGCCCGTGATGTGTTTTATTGCGGGCAACAGCCCACGAAAGGACGTAATCAATGAAGGCAGGATACATACCTCGCACACTCGATCAGCAGGAGAAATTCCTGCTGTGGGACATTGACCAATTCATTATTGCCATCCTGATTATGGGCACAGGGGTCTCGCTTGGCATGATGATTGGCGGCATTGTGGTGGGCAGCGTAGCGGCATGGCAGTACGGAAAATTTAAAGCCGGTAAGCACCAAAAATTTGCGGTTCACGCGATGTACTGGTGGTTACCCAGCAGCCTGTTTGTCAAAACGCGCACAACCCCACCATCAGACCAGCGATATTTTTTAGGCTAAACAGTGATACCAGAAAAATTTATTACAACAAGCAGCAACAAAGCCAGAGAGATTACTTTTCTTCGCTTAGTAGTCGGCGCGCTTATTGTCATTATTGTGATTGAAGGCGCGACACTATTCAGAACATTGGGCCTGGAAAGAACCGTGCTCGTGCCGCCGACGATTGAGAAGAGCTTTTGGGTATCGGGCGCAGGCGTATCAAAAAGCTATCTTGAGCAGATGGCGTACTGGTATGCCGGACTCGCATTGAACGTTACTCAGACCACAGGCAATTACCAAAAAGAGCTTTTTTTGCGTTATTCAACGCCGGCAGGCGCGGGGCAACTGGCGGCAGAAATGACAGCCAGACTGGATTTTCTTGCCAAAAATAACGCGGCCACCCTGTTTACTGCGCAGACATTAAACACGGACGAAAAACTAATGAAGGTTGCGATCACCGGCGACTTGGACACCTTCGTAGGAGACAAGCGCATCTCGACCAGGCGCACTATTTATGTGATTGGTTTCAGGTACATAAACGGGAGACTTTTTGTTAATGAGTTCAAGGAAACAAATGAAAAAGATATTTTTGGTGTCAGCACTCCTGGCAAGTAGTTGTCAATGCCTGGCCGCTCAGATTTTGTATCAAGGCTCACCCACAGAGTCAACAACGGCCACCGTGTCGCGCAACGAACCTAATCTAATCACAGTGGACGGTCGCAAAATCAAGCGTATCTATGGCGCGGAAGGCTTGTTTACGGTCACACCCGAACCAGAAACGGGCGCGGCTTGGCTTAAACCAACTGCCGACAAGCCAATGATGAGCGTCTTCATTACCGACGAAGAAGGCCAGCATTACAAGTTGCTGCTAAAGGTGGAAGATATTCCTGCGGAAACAATTATCGTGAAAGGCGGAAACAAGCAACCCGGCCTCGCAATAAGCAAAAGAAACGAGCCGCGCAATGATGACATTTTGAACACGGTCATCGCGCTTTTCAATGGTGACGGCGAGGCAAAAAACGAAACCATCCCGCTATGGAAAGGCACCAGGTTCGCGTTAATCAGAACGCTCGATTTAAGGGGTATTCGTGGTGAGTCCTACCTGCTCACCAACACATCCAATAAGCCCATTATTATGGACGAACGGGAGTTCTACCGCGCCGGTGTACAGGCCGTGTCAATAGAAAATCCGACACTCGAAGCCGGGCAGACCACACAAGTCTTTATTGTTAGCGAGGCTGAATAATGGCCTCCCTATCAGAAAAATTTGCCAACATGACGCCCAAAACTCGCCAATACATCATGCTGGGCGGCGGTGGCGCGGGGTTAATGGCGTTGGTTCTCGGCAGCGTATCGCTTATGGATAACCAGCCTTCAGTTCTGCCAGCGCCGACCACCTCAGCCGAACAGCAAGCCACCAACATCTCAACGCCAGGGGCAGCCGCAGACCCAAAGGAGGTGTGGATGACGCAATCTGCCGCACAAATGAAACAGATGGATGATGTCGTCAAAGCGCTGAAGCAGCAAATGGCAGCGATGGAAGCAAAATCAGGGGTAGCGCAGACCGGACAACCCGAATCAATGTTGCCGCCACTGCCGCCTATCCTGCCGCCAGCCGCACCAATAACACCGATACCATTAGCTACTGGGGAGCCACCCAGTGTTTTGTCAGAACCCGCTCAGCCTAAAGAGCCGGGTATCGCGTCGTTTGAGGTGAGCCAGACCGCCAAACCCATAACACCCGCACAGCAAGATACCAATGCCGGTTATGTACCAACCGGATCGTTTGTGCGTGTTGCCCTCTTGGGGGGCCTTGACGCACCAACGGGCGGACAGGCGCAAACCAACCCGCACCCAATTTTGATGCGCACTCAGGACAATGCATTTTTGCCAAACCGCTACCGCTTTGAAATCAAGGAATGCTTCATTTTGGCATCGAGTTATGGAGACATCAGTTCAGAAAGAGCGTTTGGCCGACTCGAAAATTTGTCGTGCGTTCGCCGCGATGGTAGAGCGGTGGATATTCCGGTTAAGGGATATGTCGTGGGCGAAGATGGAAAAGCCGGGATGCGGGGGCGGCTGATCAGCAAACAAGGCCAGGTACTCGCCAACGCATTGCTGGCGGGCATAGGCTCAGGGATTGGCCAGGCCTTCCAGAACAGCTCATCAATGCAATCAATCAGTCCGCTTGGAACAACCTCAACGGTCAACCAAGGGCAGCAATTACAAAATGGCATCAGTTCTGGCGTGGGCAAAGCCCTGGACATACTGAGCAAGTATTACATCGACCTCGCAGAAAAACTGTTTCCTGTGATTGAAATTGATGCAGGGCGAACGGTTGAGGTGGTCTTTACCAAAGGCTTCTCAATGGATGATTTAAGCCAGGACCCGTCAATCGGGACGTATAGCGACATTTGGCAACGCGGACGAAAAGTGATGGGTAAGGCACTTGATCCTTCCGAACCTCAATAAAAAGGAGATTTATCAATGAAATACAAGGCCAAACTACTCACCCTGTTGTTATTGATTTGTGCGACCGCAGCTCAAGCTGGCAACGGGGGGGATAGCAGCACAGCAAAGGAGGTTGCTAAAACGTTGCGAGAGCTCTACCCGTCAACGCAGATCAGCGAGGTGCGCAAATCCGGCATCGACGGGATTTACGAAGTGGCTATGGGCAAAAATATTGGCTACACAAACAGCGAAGGGCGTTACTTCCTGTTTGGCCATATTTTTGACATGAAGACCCAACAAGACTTAACAGCCCAACGTCTTGACGAGTTAAACGTAGTGAATTTTTCGGAGTTGCCTCTTAAGGATGCCATTAAGACTGTGCGCGGCAAGGGCGAGCGGGTACTGGCGATTTTCTCCGACCCGGACTGCCCTTATTGCAAGAAGCTGGAGCAAGAACTACCCAAGTTAAGCAATGTGACGATCTACACTTTCCTGATGCCCTTGGATGGGCTGCATCCAGAGGCATCCAAAAAAGCAAAGGGGATATGGTGTTCAACCGACAAGTCAGCCGCGTGGCGTGACTACATGCTGCACGACAAAGCACCCGTGACAGACAAGCACTGCGACAGCCCGATTGATCGCAATGTCCAGCTCGGTCAAAAGTTCAACATCAATGGCACGCCCACACTGATCGCCGCTGACGGCCGCGTATTGCCAGGCATGGCGGCGGCAGAGAAAATCGAGAAATGGCTAAACAAGGAGCAAAAATAATGCGTGTTGGGATTTCAGCAATGGTGGCTTGCTTGAGCATCACCGGATGCAGCATGGTGGGACTTGATGCCCAAAAGTCGTTCACCTGCAAAGCGCCACCGGGCATCAACTGTTCATCACTATCGGGGGTCTATGCCAATGCGGTTGCCGACAATCTGCCCGGCTCGGCAGCAAAATCAACCTCCACGTACAGCAAGGTAAATCAAGCCAGGGTAGCCGAGAGGGTCGTTGGTGAAGCTTCTCAAACAGGCACGCCCGTATTGAGTGTGCCAAGCGTATTGCGCGTGTGGGTTGCGCCGTGGGAAGACAACAGAAAGGTTTTGCACGATCAGGCATTCCTGTATGCCGTTGCCGATCCGGGGTATTGGCAAGTGGCGCATAGTACCCAAAAAATTGCCAACCAATATCGTGTCATGGCACCGACTGCCAAGCCACAACCCGCATCATCGCAACCGGCGGTACCGCAAAGCCAGTTTGGGCAAGCGCAATTACAATCACAAGGGTCAAATTAGCATGTCTTTCACCAGCGCACTCAAAAATATCTTTCTGCATGAGAGATATGGCCGTGCCGATGCGATTCCGCGTCATTTGATCGAACAATTTACCAGCCTCCCCAGACTGGCCGGTTTGTTGCCCTACGTTGGCTGGATTCCAACCGAACAGTTGTTTATCCTGGATCAAGGCGGTTTCGGCAAAAAAGAGCAGTTTTCAATTGGCTTTGCCATCGAAATTGACCCACAGACCGGTGCAACTGATGAAATGGAAAAAATACTGTCCAGCCTGTTCGATTCATGCATGGCTAAAACAGGCATCCAGATTTCACTGTACGCATCACCAGATATCGCACCTATGTTGAAAAAACAAAAAGACACCGTGCGAGTAAGCGAGCTGGCAGGGATAACGACGCGACGCAATGAATACTACATGGGGGGCACGTCCAAATCACTACTAGCCAACAGGGTGTATTGGTTGCGCAATTTCAGGTGCGTCATTTCGATTACGTTACCACTTTCCCCTTTTGAAGTAGGGGATGTAGAGGAGGCGATCAGGACGCGTGAGAGTGTCCGTGCAACACTCAGGTCGGCGAACTTGGACGGATTTGACTGGACACCGGATCACCTGCTGGATTTTGTGGGCGATTTCTTCGATCACGAGCGGGTGTTTTGTCCTGAGAAGCGCAGCGAGTTGTCCGTAAGTTACAACCCCGACCAAATAATCCGCGAACAACTGTCCAACCGAGAAATCGCATCCTGCGTTAGCGATGAAGGCATCCGGTCTTGCAAGAGCGGTGGAAAAGAAACGGTTATGCAGTTTTTCTCGGTCAGGAACTACCCGAAATATAGCCGCTTGAATCACATGAGCAGCGTCATTGGCGATCCGTACCAAGCTGCCCTGGCCATGCCATGCCCATTCTTGATCACCATGGGCGCGGTTGTGCAAGATTACGAATCCGCACGCACTTACGCGCAACTAAAAAGTGCTCGCGCCACACAGAACGCGGCCTCGTACATGGCAAGATTTCAGCCAGACCTACAAGATCGCAAGCGCGACTGGGATGCTGTGCTGGGTGCTTTTGATGAAGGCAAGGGGACGCTGCGCATGTACCACCAAATCTGCCTGCTATCGACAAAAGCTGATGCATCCCGTGCTGAGCACGCGGTTAGATCGGTGTGGCGTGCGAGGGGGTTTGATCTGTCGCGCGACTACTATTTGCAGCATCAGGCATTTGTTGCATCGCTACCAATGACGCTAGGGCAAGCATTGCAAGAAGACTTGGTTGCATTCGGGCGGTCTTACACCAAGACGCTCGACAACGCAGTGATGACATCGCCGTTGATTGCTGAGTGGAAGGGAACCAAGACTCCGCTGATTACCCTGTTCGGGCGGCGCGGACAACCGATGGGGTTCGATTTGTTTGACAACACGGGTGGTAACTACAATTTTGCGGTGGCCGCGTTATCCGGGTCTGGCAAATCGGTATTTGTGAATGAAATGGCCTACCGCTATCGTGCAGCCGATGCCAAAGTCTGGATTATTGACGTAGGCCGCAGTTACAAAAACTTGTGCGAGTTGATGGGCGGAGAATTCATTGAGTTTACTGACGAGCGTGACAATACGCTATGCCTCAATCCATTCTCGATGGTCAGGGACATCAACAACGACATGGAAATGTTGCTTCCTCTCCTGGCCGAAATGGCGAGTCCGCGTGAGCCGCTGAACAACTTTTGCTATACCGCGCTGGCTTCCGCTATCAAACAGGTATGGGGAGTAAAGGGGAGTGACACCACCATCACGGACATTTACGAGCTGCTACGCATTGGCAAAATAAATGAGAGTTCTGATAGCGAAACGGAGTTGATGCACATGGCCGTCGCACTCGAACCCTACACAAAATACGGCGTGTACGCGAGCTACTTTGAAGGTCCTGCAACGATTGAATTTAACAATGACTTTATCGTGCTTGAGCTTGAGGAACTCAAAAGTAAAAGAGACCTTCAGGCAGTGGTCATGCAGATCATCATGTATCGCATCACCCAGGAAATGTATCTGGATCGCTCCCGGCGCAAGATCGTGATTATTGATGAGGCGTGGGACTTGATGGGGAGCGGCAGCAGCGGACACTTCATTGAAGCCGGTTATCGCAGGGCAAGAAAGTACGGCGGTGCATTCGGCACGATCACCCAAAGCGTGGACGACTACTACAAGACGGAAGCAACCAAAGCCACCATCAACAATGCGGACTGGCTGTTCTTGCTGCGGCAGAAGCCGGAAAACATTGACCGTCTGGGCAAAGAAGGCAAGCTCACCATAGATGAGTGGATGAAACGCCAGCTTTCCTCTATCACTACCGACCACGGTAATTACTCGGAAATCTTTGTGCACAGCCCGATGGGATCCGGGATTGGTCGCTTACTGCTTGATCCGTTCTCAATGATGCTGTTCTCCACCCGCGCCGAAGATTTCGAGCGGATAAAGACCATGCGAGAGCAAAACAACATGACAACCGAACAGGCTATCGAGGTACTGCTTAACGAAAGAATCAAAAATGAGAGGCGCAAAGGAACGCGCGAGGACAGACGAAAAATGGGATTTTTTTAACACGAAGATCGAGTCGGAAATTTTAATCACAGAAGGAAACTGAAAATGGCAAACAACATGAAACGCAAAGTCGTCCGTCGCATCATTGAACGCTGCAAGAGCGAAGAAAAGCGGGCAAGGGACATCGCGGGTGAGCTAAAAAATGCGGGCTACAAGGTATTTACTGCGTCTTTCTGCCTGTGTGAGGATGTGGTGTTTTTTGATACTCATGCAGGCTTGCAGATTCGCATCATCGCTTAATCGGGAAACAAAATGTCCACTCTCGCTCACCTCACCACTGGCGTTGTCTCGGCAACGGTCACTATCGCAGTCTTGGCCGGATGGCAACATTTTCACCCTGCGCCCGCAATGGCGAAGGTGGACATTATCGGCATTGTCACTTCGCAACAAAAGAGATTGGCCGCGAAAATGAAGCCCGGCATGGATCAGACAGCGCAAACGGAAATCATTGAGTCAGCTTCGCGCTTTGGCAAACAGCTTGATGCTGCGCTTACCCAGGTAGCAGGCGAGTGCAGATGTACTCTCATCAACTCGGCTGCGATTATCAAAGATTCACCCGGCACCACCTACGATTACACACAGCGTGTCACTGAGCTGGCCTTGGGCAAGAAGTAACTCATGCGCCTGGCTATCCCAACTTTGCTTATTTTGATGGCCGCGTTAGTGCCGACATCATCGTTCGCGCTGGAAGGACGAGATTATCCATCAGGCATGGAATATTCATCTGCATGGGCGTGTCACGGTCAGGAAAAGTTTAACTGGTACTGCGAAGAAGCAGCACGGCCAGTCAAGAAGCCCAAAGAAAGCAGCACACCTGAAAAATCGGAAAAGACCAAAGAAGAGCTCGCTGTCGAAGAGCTGGAGAAGATACGCAAAGACCTTGATGCCAAGCGCGCGCTGGCCGTGGTGCATCCCACCGCAGAAAACATCAAATCGTACATGGCCGCGCAGAAGGTTGAAATCGACCGTGCCAGCTATTTTGCGGATATATGGCGGCGTGTCCTGTGGCAAAACGCCGAGCTGAACTTTGAACTCAAAAATCCAATGAACAACTCCGCCATCAAGGTGGCAACGCGAGAACGGGATGCCAGGCAAAACAACACGATGGCCGACCTTGCTAAAGCGTGGGGGATATTCTTCTTCTTTCGGGGTGATTGCCCCTATTGCAAGCACATGGTGCCGACCTTGCAATGGATTACCCGCCAATACGATATGACAATTTTACCGATCAGTTTGGATGGATCAACGATTGACGGCTTGCCTCCCTCGGTTAAAGACAACGGTTTATCCGCAAAGTTGGGGGTGGATGCCGTGCCGCTGTTTGTGCTTGGTAATGCCAAAACACACAAAATGGTCATTCTTGGTTCAGGCGTGTTGTCATTGCAGGACTTCGTTGAGCGGATTTATGTGCTGACTCAAACCAAACCCGGCGATCTCTAAAAGGATTTCATCATGCGCTACAACAAGTTGCTTATTTCCGTGCTTGCTGCCACCTGTCTCATTTCCGCGCCCGCCAACGCTAATGTGGGAACAGGAATGCAGAGTTGGTTCGATAGTATGGGTGGGTACACAAATGCCACACCGCCGTCGTCTTACAAGGGGCAGACGATGAACGGATACTCGGCGGGCGGCTTTTACGCCAGATCACCCGTCAAGAACTACCAGCTCGTGCAAATGACACCGCCATCGCTGAATATCGGCTGCGGTGGGATTGATCTGACAGCGGGTTCGTTTTCGTTTATCAACAAAGCCGCGATTACCGCGCTGTTCCAGAATATCGGCACTTCAATCAGCTACGCATTCCTGCTGGCCATCAAGTCGTCCATGCCTGAAATGGCAAGTCTGTTCGAGTATTTGCAGGATGTCGCCAACAAGGTCAACGGGATGAATGTCAACTCCTGCAAGATGGCGGAAGGTATCCCCGCGCTATTTGGTTCTGATCTATCCAAAAGTTCATCGGATATGTTTGGTCATGTGGCGGGAGCTGTTTCGAATATGCTGCCGGATTCATACGATGCATGGCAGACCTCACGAGATAGCGCAGCAGCAAAGCGACTCGCGGAGGATGCGGCCATTGCACTAGACCACTCCAAAAAAGATCAATACAGACCCGGTAATGTGGTTTGGATGGCCTTGAGCAAAAGCACCGGATTAGATAATGAAGACAAACTTTTCATTATGAGCATGACGGGAACCATCATTATTGACCCGCCCAATCCAGCAGTAAATGCAGCGAATGGGGGTACAAGCGCAAGCTGGCATTACGTTGATCCAACGGGCGTGGAGATAAATGATTTTATCGGTTACAACGATGGCGCAACCTCGCCAATCAACCTGTTTACTTGTGACACAGCGGTGGATTGCCTTAATCCGACCGTTGGCAGTATCGCGGTCACGCCGTTCATCAATCGAATTGCGACCAAGCTGGACAATTTGAGAAACAACGTGATTAGTCGCGGTTCGCAAACCATCAGCTATTTTAAGCTGGTCGATGCCTCCGCGATCCCGGTCTGGAAAATGATCTCCACCAGCGCGTCCGTCAATCCCGGATTTATTGATGCGTACAAAAGACTCATTGCTGTGGACGTTGCCTATGCCTACATCAATAACATCCTCAAAACAGCAGCGCAAATCATGGCTAATTCACAGAACGGCTCTGCGCCCAAAGACGCGCAAGATGCACTGCAAAAACTGAATGATAGGCTCACGCTGCTGAACGGCAATCTTCAAGCCTCACGTCTTGCGGAATACGCAAAGGTGCAACAGGAAGCGCAACTGGAAAGACAAATACAGCTCATGCACCAGGCAATGGTTGCGGGTATTCCTGCGCAAGCCTTTACTTCGATGACCGTGTTTGGGAATGAACGTTAATGCCTACGTTTGAGATATTTGCCTACTGGAATGTCAGGGAGCTACAGCTGGTGTTCAACGCAGTGGCTGCCATTGTGGGTAGCAGCGATTATCTTGGCCTCATGCGAACCATTGCTTTGGTGGGGCTGCTTTCAATGGCAATGGCCGTGCTTGCCGGATTCAGTCAGCTACCCGACTTCGGGCGGTGGGTCATTATGCTGGCCGTATTCAATGGAATGCTGCTCGTCCCTAAAGTCAGCGTGGTGATAACCGATCGAACCGGGACTCAACCGTCCGTCACTGTTGCTAACGTGCCTATTGGCCTTGCCTCTTTTGCGCACTCGGTTAGTCATGTCGGGGACTGGCTAACTCGAACGTTTGAGACAACTTTTTCACTACCAGCCGACATCCAGTTCCGCAGCAACGGCACACTGTGGGGGCATCGCGTTCAGCAAGAAATACTGCACACCAAGTTCGATAATTCGATTTTGACCAGCAACCTCATGGAGTTTTATCGGGAATGCGTGGTGCCGGAATATGCTACTGGCTACATCGTCGCCTCAGATATGGCAAAAACAAACGACATCTGGACTTACCTCAACGGCAGAACCAATCCGGGTAGGCTTGTCACAATTCGCGCTGTTCCAGGTTCAACACCGGTTGCAGGAACGTATGGCTGCGATGGGGCATACGGATTTTTGACATCACAAATCCTCTATGTCAACACGCAGCAAATGAATACGCTGGGCAATCGTCTTTATCCGGGATTGCCCACCGCAGCCGCCAATGCTGCCGTGCAAAGCGCGATTCAAACCAGCACCAACTACATGCTTGGCATCTCTAACACCGCAATGGATACGGTGAAACAAACCGCCATGAGCAATTTTATGATTGATGCCCAGTACCTGCTGCCAGCACAGATCGGCGATGCGGCAGGTGCGGCGGCAAACTTGGCTCAGGCGCAAGCCATACGCTCAACCTCGGACAGCTACAAAATGATGTCCAAGCTATCGGAAAGCACCATGCCCAAGGTCAAGAACATCGTGGAGATTGTGCAGTATTCGGTTTTTCCGATCATCATGTTGCTGGTATTGCTGGCGGGGCATAAAGGTGGGTTGGTGTTGAAGGGCTATGTAATGAGCCTCGTGTGGGTGCAATTGTGGCCACCGCTTTATGCTGTCATGCACCTTGTGATGACAATGCACGCGCAAGACCTGGCGGCAATGACCAGCGGACTTGGTTTGTCCATGTCGCAATACAGCTTGGTGAACAACGCTTACATTAGCGACGAGGCCATCGCCGGCATGATCGCCGCCACGGCGATACCCGCCATCGCAGCAGCAATCGTAAAGGGCGGGGACGTGGGCGCACAGGCAATTGCTGGGATGACTACGCCAGCGCGTGAAGCCGAGAGAATTGCCTCTGGCATGTCGGCGGGAAATACGCAGATGGGCAATGCCTCTCTGGGTAATCAGTCCGCCGATAATTTAAGCATGATGCAATACAGTGCGAATCCAACGATCCGTCAAGGTGGGTTTAGCGCTACTGGCGCGGACAATGTAGGTAACTTCTACGGTATGGAAAATGGCAAAGCAACCCATCTGGTTAACAATACCGCCGCATTTCAAAATATCGGGGCTAAGGTTAGTCTGAGCGGAAGAACATCTGGTTCGCTTCAAACGGCTTCAGAAAATTCGGAAAGAGCCGCACTTGCCGACACGACAACCGCCTCCAACAGCATGACCGCAGCCCGCAGTGCCACTTCTTCTTTTGAAAGAGGTCACGGGAAAAGTATCAATGCCTCAACCGGTGACACATTAACAGGTGCGGCGCAGTTTATGACCTCGTTTGGACAGGAACAGGTATTGACAGATAAGTTTGCCAAGGAACATGGCTTAAACCAAACGCAGATGGCACAAGTATCTGCCTTCGCCAGAGCCGAGGCATCGGGTGGCTTGAATACTCCGTTTGGCGGCGCAACCGTATCGGGCGGTGTCGAAACCAAAGGAACAAGTAGTTCGGCAACATCACAAACACAAAAATTAGCCCACGAGTTGGCAAATAAGAAGGACTACAAAGAGGCTGTCAGCAAGACCAACACCGCAGCGCATAGTTCCAGTTTTACGCAGGGGGACGAGTCAACCGTGAGGGCAGCGACAGGGGTTAAAGCCAGTCTTGATAACAGTTTGTCGAATGTGCAATCTGCCCAAGCCAGCCATGAAAAAGCAGTTGCTTTCAAAGAGGCCGCGACCCGCACCAAAGAAATGGGGGCGAGCTACGATACCAATCACATGAACGAGTTCATGGATTGGATGAGAGGACAAAACAATCCGCCATCCGGGAAAACTTTTACAGCCAACGATGTTGAAGCGATGTCTCGTTATGCTTCAGAAAGTTTGAGCCAGTACGCTCAAAAATTCTCGGATGAAAAGCTAGTCCCAGAGATCGAAAAAACCATGCCAGCACCAACCAACGGGGTAGCAGCCCAACACGAACAAAACCAAGCCACTGTGCCTGGCATGCAAGCAGTTACAGCTTTTGACACGAAAAATAACAAGGAAGTAGGGGGGCAGCAATCTGCTGCTGGCGTTAACCCTGGCACTGCGCCAGCCAACAATGTGACAGGTCAAGTGCAAAGAATGACAGGACAGGCGAATGACGGAATCAAAGCGGGGCAGGGTGCCGTTACCGAAGAAGGCAAACCCTTGGAGCAAGATGCAACCAAATTCACCGACCCCGTCCGGCAAAACAACATGAGTCTGGCGGCGCAGAATGCCACAGCCGCAATAATGCCGGCAGGCACGATGTCACTGCTAAATAAGGCTGGTTTAGTCAGCGATGAGGCCGGGGTGGCGAAACATGTTGCTGAAGGTTACAAGGGCTCAACCACGGATGCCATTGTGGATACTGCGCTTGACGTTGGGTTGATGGTTGGGGGAGGTGCAGCGGGCAGATTTGTTGGAAGTGCCGCAGGAAAAATTCTGGGGAAGGCCGCAGGCGATGTTGCAGAAGGGAAAATACTTGCCAATGCGGCAAAGGTAGAGGAGCGCGGCTTGGCAGCGGGTAAAGTCGAGACTCAAGCAGCAGCGGATACAAGAAGAGAGGCTGAGCGTGAATCGTCCAGAAAGGCAGGGGTCAACCGCGAGGCCGAGGTAAATGCAACTCATGCTGTGGCGGGAACAGTAGTTGGCGCGGCAGCAGCCAATCAAACATTTAATAACTTGGGTCACGAAGACCCGGTCATTCCTGCACAGCCTGTAATAGAGGCAGTTAAAGAAGAGGTAAGCAAAGTAAACGACCTTGGCAATCAGATTGGAGATAAAACGAAGCAGGTATTTAAGGATTAAAGCAATTGGCCTCAGTGATGAAAACCGCCCACTCCGCTCCGTCTAATCGCACTCGCCATTTCCTG
>VFSW01007464.1_pt1 | contig 15868 bp, 24 predicted proteins | sample 5358111 | NCBI WGS metagenome assembly VFSW01 (sample SAMN11554181, study PRJNA540505) | mine drainage metagenome | isolation source: sediment from site ElyBrook_90M | place: USA: Ely Copper Mine, Vershire, VT | collected 2017 | reverse complement strand
CCATTTGACCATCCCCCTTGGATCCCCTCCCTGTCCTACGTCTCACTGACCCGCAACTTCCGTTGTTTGGCAGGGAGCAGTTTCAGGCCAAGGTAGAGCGCTTCAAGCTTGCGGCTACATGATTCGAGGCCGCCGATACCTAATTCTCCTCTCGTTGATTGATTGTCCACATGCTAATTGTGTGTCAATGATTGTTGCTCTTGGGTGCAGCTGAAGTATTCTCCTCGTCACCAGATGTTCTGTGCGATAGTCGCTCCGTACTCTGCCGCGTACTCGCTGCTCAGCGCCGCTACCATGCCGCTGTGTCCGCCCATGCGTGCCGCTGCGACGGGAGGCGGCGATCAAGGAGTTGGGGGCTTTCATATAGGGGGGGAGGCCACTCTTCCTGATGTGCTCAAGAGGGGCCCTAAGACGCCCGTACCTGCCGCGGCCCTCTCCACAACGACGGGTTCGAACGAGGCCCCCGAGCCTTTGACGGCCCTAAGGAGCACCAGAAGAACGTCCAAGTGACCCCTGAGAAGGAGGAGGGGGCGATATCAAGTGCCTGCCCCCCCTTCACGAAATGGTGCGTCGCGACAGGCCCCTTTCCTGCGGCAGGCTGAAACGAGTGCATCGCCGCCGCAGCAGTCGGCCCGAGGTGCGTGCTGCAAACGCGCAGGTCGGGACAGGTGGTCACAGGCACACTCTTCCAGCGTCATCAAGGCGCGCCCCTCCTTGTCTCTCCCACCTCAGGCCAGCTGGTCAGCAGCTCTACGATGGCCACGTGGCCTCGAGCGGAGGCTTGAACCAAGGCCATGCCGTCGCGGCTGTCGGCCCGGGGGGCGTGCTCCGGCCAGGAGAGAAGTAGGCGCACCGTCGACAGATGGCCCGCCTGGGGTTGACCGAAAAGGGGGGGTAACAGAGTCTGCCCACGTCCATCGGCCCCTGTCCTTCTTCCGTGCAAGCTATTCAACCGGCCCGATGTTCACCCGAGTACCAATAATCCCTTCTCCCAATCCCCTGTCTGCGCCTCAAGGCAAACACGAGAGGCGGCGCAGTCACCTGCGCTGCCTCGATCACAGCCAGCCCCTGGAGGCAATCCGCCCTCAGAGCGTTGGCACCCTCCCACCTGCAACGTGAGACGAGAGGTAGAAAGTAAGGCTATGCGTCACCTTCTTCCTTCCGACACACCTCCTTTTATCGGAGCGAGGTGGGAAGCAAAGCAGGTTGACATCCCCTCCGTAAAGGGTGCCTCTATCACTTGTACCCTGCCCTCCCACCGCAGCAGCCTCTGTACGATTGCGTCGTGGCCGTAGCGGGCGGCGACGACCAGCGCTAGGCCCTCCTGGCTGTCGGCTCGTGGAGCATGCACGGCCCACCCGAGCAGCTGCACGACAACGGCCTCGTGGCCGGCCTTCGCGGCCTGGGAAACAGAGGCGTGGCGTTGCGGGGGCAGCGTGCACACACACACACACACGAGAGAGGGGGACCCCTTCAGAAGGAATCACGACAATCCTCTCGCCTGCCCTCGTCTGCGCACCTCGATCAATGCACTCCCGTCCCGGCAATCGGCTCTGGGCGAATGTTCGGGCCACTCGAGCAGCAACTTGACCAGGTGAGAATGGCCGCTTCTCGCTGCCCAGATGAGGGCATCTCCGCGGCGGCAGTCGGCCCGGGGCGCGGATCTGGGCGAGGTGAGCAACATGTGCACGACGCTCTCTGCGCCGCCAAAGACAGCGTCCAGGAGGAACTGGCCCTCGTCGGAGTCGGCGGGGGGTGCGCTGCCTGAGCGGCGGGAGGCAACAAGCGAAGGGGTAGTAGGGTCACCGCTGCGATGGCAGCCGCCAAGCATGATGAGGAAAGAGCATATGAACGAGACAGAGAGGCTGAGGGAGAGCCCTGTACACTCTTCACAGGCCTCTCCTGGCTACTGTAGGTGAAAACCTGGCTCACACCTGGCCAGGAGAGCAGCATCTCGACGACCTCAGCGTGGCCGCCTATTGCGGCAATAGACACCGCATGTCCGTTGTTGCAGTCGGCGCGAGGCGGGTGCTCTGCTGGAACACCGTCAACATGAGAGGTAGAGAGAACTCAGAGAAATCTAGGTAGCAGAACACTATCACACTGTGAGCTGGCCGCCAAGCGCAATTGACCTAGCCACGCCATATCAACCAGCCAAACTCCGCCCCACCTGGCCACGCCAGCAACGTGCGGACTACGTCAGCATGTCCGTTTCTCGCGGCCTCAAACAGAGCCAGGTGGCACTCGTCGGCCCTCGGCGCGTGGCGCCTGCGGGAGGAGCTGGCTTTTAGTCACAGACAGAGAAGGGTGCGCCTCCCCCCTCAGCTCGATCCCTGGCTCGATCCTCCGCCGACCTGCAGCCGAGGATGCGCTTGAGTACCGAGCATTTGGCCCTCGCCGCCGCGTGCGCCACTGCACGGACCAGCTCGCCGCGCAAAGAGCCGGCCTCGTCCTCCTCCTCCTCGCAGCCGTCGAGGATGCACGCTGCCAGCGCGTCGTCATCGATCGCCGGGCTGCGGCAGCGCGCCGCCCGCTGCAGCGCCTCGCCTCGGCGGCCGCCATGCGCGCGGATCAGCAGGCGCGCCATGTGCCCGCCATGCTCACGCAGGCAGTCGCGCCACACACGACACACGCTCCATGCGGCGACGGTGCGCGTGTTGCCATCTTCATCCGCCACATGCCAGCATCCGGCCTCCGACAGGACGATCCCGAGGCTATAGGGATCGAGGTCGAGGATCGTGGTGCTGCTAGGTTCAGTCGTCATCGTGATGTCACACAACGCGCCCCAATGAGAGAGCAGTTGCGGGAAGCTGACATCCGCCCGCCAGGGCGGGGTTCGCTCTGCTCGGCATTGTCTAAATTAATTCGATGGCCTTCTCCAGCGTTCTCCCCATGTCCACGACCGCGACCGCGCCCAAGGCGAAGAAGAGCGGGGGCACGCGCTACAGGTGAATGCCGCTAATCCATATATAAATGGACCTAATGCGGGGTCGCAACAATCCATCTAATCTCTGGCATATACCTCTCTCCACAGGCGCTGCAGGACTCTCGGTGCCAAGGTGCCCAGGAAGCGCACATTTATTGCCAGCATGGAGAAGCTGGTCATCGACGTCGCAACCCCTCCAGGGCTGGACGGATGGACAAACATGACGGGCGGGTGTCCTCTCTTCATCACGGTCACAGATCCCACTGCCATCGTGGATCCAGCGGCGGCGGGGGTGCAGCTGCAGGGCGGCGGCAACAGCGGAGGAGGAATCCGCCGAGCTCTGCTGTCGCACGGCGATGACGACGGCGGCAGGAGCTCCGCTCGCAACGGCGACGCGGGCATCCTGCTGCTGCTCGCCGCTGCGATGGCCGTCGGCACGCGCCTCTTCCCCGTCACAGCCGCGGACTTCTTCGCCGCCTTTCCGACGGCGACCGAGCAGCAGGTCCGGCGCCAGGAGCTGGCCGCGTCTGGCGCGCTGGCCGCGGGCCTCGAGGCTATCAAAGTTGGCGCTCTCGCAGCGCGTGGGCAGCGCGTCGATCGGGACGCAATCTGCGCTTGATGGTGCGGGGACACATGATGAGACAGTGTATTTACTGATGATTGTGATTCTATAGTAGAACAGTGTAGAACAGAATGTGAATCCCTGTTGAATTTGAATGCATTGAGATCTGATGCTCTGATGTCTTAGAACCGGGTGGGCGAGAACAAGCTATCAGAATGCAGAATAGCCTGCGAACGCGACACCACGTCTTTCGCCGTGACCTATCTTCGAGATGCCCATTCGCGTCGCGTGAACTGAAAAAGAATGCGAGAGACATCGCTCTCCATGCTGGCGTGGTGGGCATCGTCACACATTCGCCTGGGGTCGCATCAGAGCTCTACGAGGCCATGCTGATGCTGCAGCACAGAGGGCAGGACTCTGCAGGTAGGGTTTTGCATGGTGTCCCTCGACACATGACCATGACCACGCACAGGCATTGTGACGGTCGATGTGAACCCCAAAACGCAAAGCTGGCGTTTCCACCAGCGCAAAGGCGAAGGCTTAGTGGCGACGGTCCTGGACGACAGCCACATGAAGAATCTGGTCGGGAAATTCGGTAAGAGAGAGCCAGTTCCCTTCGAAAGTTCGCCAGCAGCAAATGCTGGACTCTCTACTCGCCTCTCATTCAGGCCTCGGTACCGTGCGCTTCCCCGACGCGGAAGACAACGGCGAGTTCTTTGCTCCGGTGAGGAGGTAGTGGTTTGGTAGTGGCGGTCTCAGTTGTCTGGTCTTCTTTGTGCACTGCTTTGGCTGCTGTTGACTGTTTTTGCTGCGGATTTGCAAATCCAGTATTTTGTAAACTCCCCCCTGGGGATCTACATTGTGCACGATGGCCGTCTGACCAACGCAAGCCAGCTGCGGGCGACGTTAGAGGTAATGCCTTGCAGAAGCTCCGATCGTTTACATCTCCTGAACTCTGATTCCGCCAATGCAGGTCCCACATCACCTCGCAAACTCAGAGATGGTGGACGTTGGCTCCTTTGGAACTTACGTTCGGCACCTGCAGACACAGGCGGGGGATCGATTGTGACTCGCTTTAAATGTGCTCTTCTCACCGCGCGATGTTCAGCCTCTCCCCTCTCCCCTCTCTCCTACCTGCAGTCGGACTCGGAGGTGCTTCTCAACGTTGTGGCAGACAACCTGCACCTCGCCTTCCTGGATGACTCCGGCGCCGCCAAAGGTGAGGCTGTACGTCGGACTGCGGTCGGAGTCCTCTCCGACAAGTGACGTATCGATCAAGTTCTTTGCTGATGGCTGACATGAAACCTAAAGACCGATCATTGGCCACCATTCCGTCGCAGGCGGATTCGAAGGCGCGGTGTTCCTGGCGCTCAAGGAGACCATGTCGCAGGCGTGATGGGAAGGGAAAGATCTGCAGCAGAAAATTCAACATCACCCCCCGCGCACCTTGCCCCTGCACCGTCAACCACCCTACCCATACCTATCTTCACCCCAAAACAAAGGTCTCGGGGGCATACTCTGGCATCGCGGTCATCAACACGCTGGGGCTGCTTGCGTTCCGCGACCCTCACGGCATCCGCCCTCTGGTGCTCGGCCACCGCAAGTCGGCAGAGGGCCAGGACGAGTGGTGAGCGAAGAGGCCTGCTCACTCACTGGCCTTGCCTGATCCACCTGGCTGTCCCAATGTCCCAATGCTCCTCCTTTGGCCCCACACCCGACCCCCGCCACATTGAAACAGGTGCGTGGCCTCCGAGTCCGTCGCGTTTGAACCCCTCGGCTTCAACCTCCTCCGCGACGTGGCTCCGGGCGAGGCCATCCTCATGCGCCCCGACGGGGTACTGGTTTCGGAGCAGCTGATCGAGGGGACGCTCAACCCATGCCTCTTCGAATACATATATCTCGCGAGGTGAAGAAATATGACGGTAGCGCTGGATGGCTGAGAGACGATGGTGCTTTAGGAATTGGGGACGGTTGTGATTTTGCCCACCTCCATCCACAGACAGGACTCGATAATCAATGGGATATCCGTGTACGATTTCCAAATGAACGCTGGGAAGAGTCTCGGAGACCTCATCCGGTAATGATTCATTCTGTCAGATGACACGCTGCAAGGGATGGAGAAGCTACAAGGAGAGATGACGCCGAGTGATTTCTGAGACGACGCGATGTTGGAGAGGCTGATATTCACCTCTACCTTGTTCGCAGGAAGAGCGGGTGGCAGATCGACGTGATCGTACCGGTACCCGACGGGTCGCGACCCGTGGCGCAGGAGACGGCGGCGGAGCTGGGCCTGCCGTACCGCGAGGGGCTGGTCAAGAACAGGTGTGGATCTGTATCACTGCTTTTCTCCCATCCCGCATCTCCCGACGTCATCCTCCTCCTATGCTCGTTGCATCTCCACCTCAAGGTACGTCGGGCGCACGTCCTTCATTCCAGAGCACCTGAGGGAGAGGTCGGTGCGACGAAAGCTCAACGCGATGAAGAACGTCTTTCAAGTAGGCTGCTTGTCACCCTGCCCCTATTTCCCTCAATCTCCACATCAAGCCTGGTCAACTGTGCGACTCATTCCCCTTCCCCACGCCTTCACTCATCAGGGAAAGAGCGTGCTACTCATCGACGACTCCATCGTACGAGGCAGCACCATGAAGCAGATCGTGGACATGGCGCGCAACGTCGGCGCGAGGAAGGTCTATCTTGCCTCGGCCGCGCCACCGGTCCGATTCCAGAACCTCTACGGCGTCGCCCTTCCCAACACCAGCGGCTTTGTCGCCAAGGACAACAGGTGGAATGATTGTGTCACACGTGTCCTCTTGCTGTCCCTCTCCTCGTTCAAATACTGCTCGTTCCTGCCACGTTGACAGGACCGACGAAGACATCAACCGATTGCTGGGGTCTGACGGGATCATCTTCCAATCGCTGGAGGCCCTCCAGGCACGACCACATCATCCCCGACGTGCAATGCAATGCAATGCAATCATCCCGCTCTCTCTGATGCATGCAGAGCATCGCCAAGACGATGAACCCCAAGGTTGATCGCATGGATGCGGCGTGCTTCGACGGTCACTACGTTACAGGCGACGTGACGGAGGATATGATCAAGGTGCAGTGTGCAACAAGCAAGGGTGGTGTGCGTTGAAGTGGCCAAGAGTGTTCTCCATCTACAGGAGTATGAGGGCGGCGATGCCATCGAGTACGAAGGAGCTCAATCCAGGTTGAGGAGTTTCTTGATGACCCGGTAACGCATTTGCCGCTCTGCTGATGGACACGGATCTCTCATCGCATCGCACGATGCGCCTCTTCTCGTGCTGCTTCGATACAAAGGGTGCGACGCGAGACGAACGGTCGCCGTCGCAACCGGGAAACGCTCAGCGAGCGCCAGCGACGGAGGCTTTACCGAGGTGGAATGGATCGGCCACGGAGTACGATTTCGCCGTCGCGATGGTGTGCTGCCAGGCGAATGAGGCGATGCTCGAGGTCGACGACTCGGGCTCTGTGAGGCTTCATCATCAGTCGCCCGATGATGATCGCAAGCCGTCGGCCTCCTACATGAAGGCCCTTGGCATGTCCACCGGCTCGCAGCATCTCACCAACGGCGCGCCGACTGAAGCCGCATACCTAGAGGGGCTCTGCATGGCGGCCGCATCCGACCCTGCGCTCGGCACGCTGTTGGCGTGCGCGACAGCCTTTTTGCAGCTCGGCAAGCCTTTCTCGCGAGAACACGAGCTGGCGGCGAGCCTTCCGAGCGCAGCCACGCTGCTTTTTGGCCAGGGCATCAAGCTGACAATCAGAACAGCGTCATGGGATGGACCGCTGCTAAGAGATGGCGTCGTCACCGATGCCGTCAGAGACCCTGTTCCTTCGGTCGTTTTGGTGCACGTCAGCACACATCCGCTACAGACTGGGGATCCGCCTTCCGACGCTGCCGCAGCCCTGCAGCAATCCTCAACACCTCAGCCGTCGCTCACGTTGCAAATTCCCCCCGGCCCTGGTGATGTCCTGCCGGAGGATTTATCTAGTGGCCATCGTCCTCTTACAAACCCTCCGGATGCCCTTCACACCTTCCCGGCATCCGCTGGCGTCGACAGTGCTCTACGATCGCCTTCCGCACAAGCGCACCCTGAGGCATCAACAGCGCGAACATTGTCGGGGGCATCCTTTCTCGTGGATCATGTCCCCGCAATGGTCTCCCTGTGCTACCTCGATGGCAGGGTCGCCTATCAGGTGAGGGGGCTACTACCGCTTGTGACAGCGGAGGACGGAGGACGGAGGACGGGAACAACTCACCTCTAAACCTTTTCTTAACCCATGCCTTCAGAACAAGAGCAGCAGGGAATACTTTGGCGACTCTTTCAATCCAAAAAGGGGTGAGGTGAACATGAGAAACGAGGCCTCTTCGACTCCCGGTGAGCACCGATCCTTCAGAGTCGACTGAGGAGGGACTCTCTTCCTCAGATTACAGCTACATCAAAAGGCAACTCCTCTTTTCCTCTCAGGCCCTTCTAACTTAGCCAGTGACCTGGGCATCATCGGCCGGCTCTTGTCTCTCGAGGCTGACGAGGTGAGGCACGATATATGTGAGGTCAAATAATTAGCAAGGGAGGCCTGTGCACACAACTGAGCTCCTTACAACAGGTTGCGGCCGACCTAATGCGCGCCGTGGCGAGCGGATCTCTGCGTGGCGGGGGCGAATGGAGGCGGATCGTGCGCGTGCCTCCTGCAGCGTTCAACCCCACTGCTGCACCAGGATGGAGCGAGATGGATTACTCAGAGCTCCAAACGCCGCTTAGCCGTCAGGTGAATCAGGCGTCAGAGTGTTATCCTCTGGTCGGTCCTCCTCACTCGCCGATTTGAGCGAATGGTAGGGTACACTACTGCAACCTTGACCTTGCAACCGATTGTTTGTCAACAGAACAGCAGCCACTTGGGGAAGGGGCTTGAGAGAGTCATCTCGAAGGCTTCGAGCGAAGCTTCAGACGAACCGAACTGCCGCTCCCCTGGATCCACCCCCAACGCTAAAAACAGCCCCGCATCCTTCAGCACAGAGTGCACCGTCAGGTCAGATTCAAACCTTGTAGTCAACCTAGTAGTAAACCTAACGGCTACCTAGTAGTAAAACTATTCGTAGCCAGCTACTCGGTCTCTCATGCCCACCCCTCCCCTTTTTGTCCACATCAGTGAACGTCTCGGCAAGTTTCAAAGGACGGTTGAATTCATGACGAAAGTTTCTTCGCAGAGGAGGACACAACAGCAGTCTCAGTCCACGGGCTGGAATGTCCAACGCAGTCACAATTCAGTTTCGTACCCATTGTCAAAAAATCTGCAGAGTCAGGGAAAGTCTGAGATCAACGATTTGGAAGACTCTGGCGAACATGGAGCGACTGATAGTCAAAGTCTTCTTCTCGGGGTATCCGGCAGAGCTGAGGGTGCCCCAGTCTTGTCATCCACTGCCTTCCGGAGAGCTTCCGAGGGTCACCAGTTGGCGAATGCGCTAGCTGCTGCCCGGCCCGATGCGATGATCAGTCAGGGCTTCAGTGGTCCTGACGGAGAGCGCGAGGAGGGCAGCGTCACAGTGGAAAACAAGGGGGCCATTCGAGTGCGAGAGGGCATCATCATCAGCAGAGCCTCGTCCGGGGCCTTGAAGCTCCTTCGCCGCTCATCTTCCAAGCTGAACGTTGTTCGCCAGGTGAGATTGGGTGGGGATCTTTTCTGCTTTCCCTTGTTTTGAGCAACAGACACACTACACAGCCATCAGCTGAGAAGCGGTGATTTTGGGGGGCATCCTGGAAGCCCTTACCGTTTCCCGCCTGCCCTCTTTCATCAGCCCTCGCGATTCAACCTCGAAGCCAGCAGCCCGTTCTCGGAGGTCCATGAGCCGCCGGAGTGTGAAGAAGTGTGGCATCAGGTGGTCGTGAGGATGGTGCCGGATCCGTTTGGGTGCGACGAAAGGTGCGCGGTCATTTGCATGCATGATCTGCTTTTGGTTGACTCACTGCTTTATCTCTCTCTCTCTGACTGTTTTGCACATGCTTTGACGCTGATTTTCAGTGGGTACGGCCTCCTGATCATCCACACGGACTTCTCTGAGCAAGTGCAGACACAGAACGTGTTGGCCACCATGTCCGAGGGCCAGCTCTCCCTCCTGTCGACAATCTTCCCAAGGTCAGCAAGAGGGTAGTAGTCTTGCAGTTTCGCTTTGGATTGAAATCAATCATGCATGCTTCTTTCTGAAATGACTGTTCATCCTCTCACTCATCGCTCCATTGTGAATTTGGCCACAGGCACATTGTCGAGTTCCTCTCCATGGCAGACCTCTCTCAACTGGCCGATCAGTTCGGCCTCCTGGCGAGGACTCACGATTCCGTCACGGTCATGTTCCTGGACATCGTGGGATTCACGGTTATGAGCGGCAGGTGATGACAATCCTCTCCCCCTTTCGACGAGCCTCTTAACTCTCGCTCCTCTCTTGTCTCCCCCATCCTGCATCCGCCCTCAGCACCGCGCCGTCAGATGTCCTCACCTTTCTCAACAAGCTATTCACGATGTACGACGTGCTGGCCGACAAGCACAATGTGCAAAAGGTGATTCGTCATGTCTCGCTGAACTGTGTGGACCTCTTACCCTCCCTTTGGACTCTGCCCCCGTCTACTTGTCCCGTTCCTTTCGATCGGATTGCCACCCCATCGGGCTACTGCACATTCATGAGCTTTGATCACCATTTTTCATTCTCCCTTGTCTGACTTCAGGTGGACACTTCCGGCGACTGCTACATTGCTGCGGCCGGCATCACAGGCACCGCTGACAACGAAGGCGGTTTCTACCAGGTCAGTCAGTGGTGGGGCGGGTAGGAGTGAGATGTTGTGTGATGAGCTGAGGTGTGGGGACCCCTGGCAGGGGTCAGGGGCAGAGTCCCACTGGGTAATCGTGTGTTCCTGCTGCGGACTGTCTCGACTGGTGCTCAGGCTGAGATCGACAGCAACAATGACGAGCCAGGAAAGATCACGCAGTCGACACACAAAATGTTATCATTCGCCAAAGATATCCTGGCCGTTAGCAAAAGGGTGGGTTATTTGTTACCCCTCTCGGTATCGATGTGCTTCTCACGTTTGTGACTTTGCTCAGGCATTGATGCCCCACAACGGCCAGCCCGTGTCTGTTCGCATCGGCCTTCACACCGGCCCGTGCGTCTCAGGACTGGTTGGGACCAAAGTGCGAATCCTTCCCATCGACTCCACTTCTGCTTCACGATATGCTTTTTGTCATATCCACGTCATCGAGCCTTCTCCTCTCCACATGAACGTTCACACCTGCCTCACTCCAGGTGCCCAAGTTTTCCATCTTTGGTGACACCGTGAACACGGCTTCTCGCATGGAGACGACGTGCACTCCGGGTGCGTGAGAGCTGGGTTCATGTGAGGGAAGAATGATGGGCCTCAACGATTTCCTCCCAGGGACAATTCACATCACAGCAACGACGTACGATTTGTTGATGGCAAGCGGCGCCAATGCCGATGAGTGGCAGGCGACGGGAGGGATGGAAATCAAGGGCAAGGGCAACATGCAGACTTTCAAGTGGCTCCACGATGAACAGAGCCTCGTGTCTGCACCGTCCTCTGAAGCAACTGAGGCTGCTCTCAAGATCCTCGAGAGGTCAGTGCAAGTTGTATTCCTCTCCCCTTGAAACTGCTCTGCTACAGTCACTGATGCTGCTGTTACTTTTGCTTGATCCACCTCTTGTCCGTAAATCGCTTTGCCCGCAGCCCCTCTGGAGGCCACAGACCGCCCGTCACGCACTCATTGTCTTCGCTTCGACGCCGAAACATGACGAGCACAAACCTCTTGCTTGGCAGTGCTGCACCACAAAGACCCTCGACATCAGGGAAAAAAGCCATCTTGCGGTCTCCCACCTTTTACCAAGATATTGTCGAGTATGAAGACGGAAGAGGAATCAGTCTTATGAATTCCGGTTTAAGGTGAGAGCAGCAGCCTCGTCTTTCGTCTCGAACTTCATTCATCTCACATTTATCCTCCTTCGCTACCGAACACCAGGCTGATGATCGAGTCGCTCCAGATCATCAAGAAGATAAACCGATCCAAAACATCGCTGCTGCAGTCATCAGAGGAGGAGGCTGAAGCTCATCCTGAGCGGACCTCGTCTTCCTCCAGGGATCTGAGCAGGAGAATGCTGTCCAATGTTGCCGGGACAGGCGTCCTGCATCCAAGGGTCAGAAGGGTCAAGTCGCAGCTGATGCAGCAGTCGTCAGCCGGGGAACGTCCAAGCTCGAAGTTGAGCAAAGTTGCAAAGAATTCCAACCTGCCGACCGTGCAGGACAACGAGGCTAGCTTGATCGCCAGCGACGTCAGAGGTTCGCTGTTCCCGTCGGACGTGCAGCCATGAATGAGAAGGCTGTTTCCCGAAATGCATGAACGCATGAACGCATGGGATTGCATGGGAGTGAAAGAGAATGAAGGTGTTGTGTCGTAACTGATGATGACTCTCTGACTGATGACGCCTCTCTGATGAAATTTTATTTGCCCACCCTCAAAATCGAAAAATCGATGCGCCTCTTCTCTTGCTTCAAGGGCGCAGTTGTCGCGACATCATCTTCGCCAAATCGAGCGACGGAGGCTTTCCCGAGGTGGAATGCGTCGGCGACGGAGCATTTCGCCTTCGCGCTGGAATTCGTCGGGGACGGATTTGGCGGGGAAACGATGCACCAGATGCCGGGGACGACAAAGGCGATGCTCGAGGTCGACGACTCGGGCTCTGTGAGGCTCCTCCAACCCGATCAGTCGCCCGATGATGATCGCAAGCCGTCGGCCTCCTACATGAAGCCCCTGGCGATGTCCACCGGCTCGCAGCATCTCACCAACGGCGCGCCGACTGAAGCTGCGTACCTAGAGGGGCTCTGCATGGCGGCCGCGGCCGACCCTGCGCTCGGCATGATGTTGGCGTGCGCGGCAGCCCTTTTGCAGCTCGGCAAGCCTTTCTCGCGTGAACACGAGCTGACAGTGGGCCTACCGAGCTCCTCTGCAGCCGCCTCAGCCACGACGGCTGTGCTTTTCGGCCCGGGCACCAATGTGACGGTCAAAACCGTCTCGTGGGACGGCCGCGCCACAGGCGCAGTCCTCGCAGTTGTGCTTGTACACGATATGGACAGCAAACATCAGCTACAGCACGGGGGTCTGCCTTCCTTCGCCACCCTTGGCGCTGCCCGAGCCTCAGTGGAACCAGAGGCTACGCTCTCGCTGACGAATCTCCGCCTTGGCTCATCTGTTGCCGCGCAAGAAGCACTCAACTCTCGTCATCTTCCCACTCTCTCGGAGACCTTTTACGCCTTCCCGGCATCCGCTGGCGTCGACCGTTTGAGAAGATCGCCTTCCGCATCATCTCACCCACGAGCATCAACAGCGCGGACATTGCCGGGGGCATCCTTTCTCGTGGATCACGTCCCTGCAATGGTCGCCTTGTGCTGCCTCGACGGCAGGGTCACCTATCAGGTGAGGGGGTGTGCTTCTGTTGTGAGCGGAGGATGGGGACAAAGACTCACCTCTTAGCAACCCATGCCTTCAGAACAAGAGCAGTAGGGAATACTTCGGCGACGCTTTTAGGCCGAAGAGGGGCGAGGTGAACATGAGCGGCGATGCCTCTTCGACTCGTGGTGAGCACCTTCTCAATCCATGAGGAGTAGACTTTCCCCTGGAGCCGTTAAACGGATAATTACGAAATCCAACATTTCACTATCTCAGCTGGCAGCTCAAGAACTCCTTCTCAGCCTCTGATTAGCAACACTGGTATCCTTGGGTGGCTATTGTCACTGGAGGCTGCTGAGGTGAGATGGTGGCCTTGAAAATTGATGGTGCGAACCACTTCCTGACTACTTATAACTTTGCGATAACTTTGAGAGGAGGGGGATATTGCGATTGTGACGAAGCTTGTCATTATCCATTAGGTGGTGGCCGATCTCATGCGGAAAGTGGCTAACGGGACGTTGCGCTCCGGAGGCGAGTGGAGGCGGGTCCTGCGCGTCCCTCCGCCCGCCGCAGCGTCCAAGCCCGCAGCATCATTGCCGGGGGAGACGGACGCACAATCGTCCCGTCTCGCGCCGCCTAGCTGCCAGGTGAAGCGAGGGCGTCGATTTCCATCACATGCTCCTTCGGTCCCAAGCACTCAGCGCTCTCCTGTCCCCTCTGAGACCCGCCCCCTTCCTTCCTCTACACCTCGCTAACTTAGGTCAGCGACCAGGCCGGCGCGAGGGACGCCTCGACGGCTTGGAGCGAGGCCTCGGAGGGGGTGCATCGCCTGTCCAATAGGTCGTCGGCAAACAGCGCAAACCGCCTCTCCCTTCGATCGTCGGCAACTAGCATCAAGAGCTGCGTCACAGCCTTCGAGTACACCGCAGGGTGGGTGGGCGATGACTCCGATTTTTATCCGTGATTCTAAATGAGCTGCCAGCTGGCTCCTTCTTCAACTGACCCCCTCGTGCTCAATCGTCCAACTGAACCTTTCCGGCCCAACCTAACCCCGGCCTTCCCTCAGAGGTCATCTCAACAAGTTTCAAAGGACGCTCAACTTCATGGCGAAAGCAACATCGCTGAAGAGGGTTCTGAAAAAGTCAGCTTCTGAAAAAAAAACTTCGGGCATGCTTGTGGAACGCAGCCACAGATCTGCGAATTGCCGTTCTTCTGTGGATGACCCTTTTGGGGATCCATTTGACCGGTCGCGTCGTCCGCGGACAGATAATGGAGACATGTTTCCGTACCTTGACAACGAATCTGCCTCCAAGAATAAAGCATCTGATCACCAAGCCCTTCTTGTGGTCGCTGGTCCAGAGGAGGATGGACCAGGGCCGTCGTCGTCAGCAGGCTTCCAGGCCTACCTCAAGGTCGGTGATTCCCAGGCGTCCGCTGCTGCTACCCGGATCAGCGGAGAATACAGCGGGATCAGAAGAGGCGTCGCGGCCGATGGCCTGGAAGGCGCTTCTGAGCCCAACGGAGCCCCAATCGGCGCCATCAGGGGGGGCCCTGTTTTTCGCATTCCAGGCTCTCGTCAGCGGTCGCGCAACACCAGCAAAGCCAACTCGCTCGATGAGGTTATCATCGATGAGCAGCAAGATTTCTATCACGAGGTGGTCGTGCGGATGGTTCCGGATCCGTTTGGGTGCGACGAAAGGTGCGCGGTCATTTGCATGCATGATCTGCTTTTGGTTGACTCACTGCTTTATCTCTCTCTCTCTGACTGTTTTGCACATGCTTTGACGCTGATTTTCAGTGGGTACGGCCTCCTGATCATCCACACGGACTTCTCTGAGCAAGTGCAGACACAGAACGTGTTGGCCACCATGTCCGAGGGCCAGCTCTCCCTCCTGTCGACAATCTTCCCAAGGTCAGCAAGAGGGTAGTAGTCTTGCAGTTTTGTCATGTCCAATGGTCTCCTTGAGATCACCGCCAGCACGCTCACCCCCCTCTCATCACCTTGCATCTGCATCTCTGGTCACCTGACAGGCACATTGTCGAGTTCCTGGCCATGGCAGACCTCTCTCAACTGGCTGATCAGTTCGGCCTCCTGGCGAGGACTCACGACTCCGTCACGGTCATGTTCCTGGACATCGTGGGATTTACGGTCATGAGCGGCAGGTGATCGCAACCCCTACCTCAACTCAAGCTAATAAGAGCCTGTCGACTCTCCTCTCTATATTGCCTCTCCCACTGCCCTCAGCACCGCACCGTCAGATGTCCTCACCTTTCTCAACAAGCTGTTCACGATGTACGACGTGCTGGCCGATAAACACAACGTGCAAAAGGTGATTCATTATGCGTCGTTCAACTGATGAGTGTGTGGGCCTGGCTCTCATGTTCCCTTATCTCTGCTTGTCTCGTTCCCACTTTCCTCCCTTTCAGATTCACCCCATCGGGCTACTTCATATCCATTCCATTCTTGAGCTTTTACGTAACTTTCTCACTTGTCTGACTGAAGGTGGACACTTCCGGCGACTGCTACATTGCTGCGGCCGGCATCACAGGCACCGCTGACAACGAAGGCGGTTTCTACCAGGTCAGTCAGTGGTGGGGCGGGTAGGAGTGAGATGTTGTGTGATGAGCTGAGGTGTGGGGACCCCTGGCAGGGGTCAGGGGCAGAGTCCCACTGGGTAATCGTGTGTTCCTGCTGCGGACTGTCTCGACTGGTGCTCAGGCTGAGATCGACAGCAACAATGACGAGCCAGGAAAGATCACGCAGTCGACACACAAAATGTTATCATTCGCCAAAGATATCCTGGCCGTTAGCAAAAGGGTGGGTTATTTGTTACCCCTCTCGGTATCGATGTGCTTCTCACGTTTGTGACTTTGCTCAGGCATTGATGCCCCACAACGGCCAGCCCGTG
>VFSW01007463.1_pt1 | contig 15872 bp, 13 predicted proteins | sample 5358111 | NCBI WGS metagenome assembly VFSW01 (sample SAMN11554181, study PRJNA540505) | mine drainage metagenome | isolation source: sediment from site ElyBrook_90M | place: USA: Ely Copper Mine, Vershire, VT | collected 2017 | reverse complement strand
CATCAGCGTTCCGCCGAGGCCAGACCCCAAAACAACGATCTCAGACATAGATTATAACCCCCGTTCAATTTTTTCCTGTTGCACATATATTCGTTTATTCGTATATACGCAACTATGAAAATAAACCCCGAACTCATGCACAGCGCGGCCGGCCAGGCGAGCGAGGTTTTGAAGTCGCTGGCGAACCCGCACCGCTTGGTAATCCTTTGTCAGTTGATCAATGGTGAGCGCTCAGTCGGGGAGTTGGCGGCGTTTCTGGAACTGCGCAGCTCGACCGTGTCGCAGCATTTGTCTTTGTTGCGGCGTGATGGGCTGGTCTCAGCCCGGCGCGACGGACAAACGATCTGGTATGGTATCGCCAGTGCAGCCGCTCAAAAAATTCTGGAGACCCTGTTCACTATATACTGCTCACCCGCAGGCGCGGGTTCAGAACCAATTGCCTCGATCTGTGCGAGCGACATACCGCCACAGCCACGTTCTTCTACAAAATTGAAAGGTTAAGCTATGTTTTTCGGATCGAAAAAATCAGAGATTAAAAATTACACGCCAGCCGAGTTGCACGACGCGCTTGCAAAGCATTCCGTGACACTCGTCGATGTTCGAGAGCCAGCTGAATTTGCCGGCGCCCGCATTCACGGCGCGGTGCTGTTTCCGCTCTCCAGCTTCGACCCCGCAGCTTTGCCGCGGGACCCGGCAAGGCCAATTGTTCTGCAATGTGGCTCCGGCAAGCGGTCTCTCACCGCGGCTGAAATGTGCCGTAAGGCGGGTGTTGAGGTCGCTGGCCATCTGGCCGGGGGCATTGGTGCGTGGGCGCGTGCCGGGCTGCCGGTTACGAGCGTCGATCCCGCAACTGGAAAAGTTATCGATCGCGCCTGACTGGCGTTTTCTGGAGTAGCCCTCATGCGTATGTTTCGAGTAGCCATGGGGCTGAGCTTTTGCGTCTGGGCGATGAGCGCCCAGGCCGAGCCGGTTTCAGGGAGTTTCACCGTTAATACGATCGAAATCGCTGATCAAAAGGCGGTTTTTGCGACGGTCGAGAGTGCCCATGTGGTGGCTGCTCGCAGCCGAATTGGAGGCACCGTAGAGACGCTGACAGTTCAGGATGGCGATACCGTGACCGCTGGACAAACGATCGCCGTGGTTGCGGACCCTACTCTGGTGCAGCAATTGCGGGCGCTAGATGCTGAAATTGCCGGACTGAAGGCGCAGTTGGCGCAGTCAAAAATAGACTTTGCTCGGGCCCAAGGGTTGATTCATAGCGGAGCGATCTCCCGGTCAACGCTTGATCAGACACAAACCGGCGTGAGCGTCGCCACCAGCGGCCTGATGGCAAAAATTGCCGCCCGCGATGCCTTAAACCAGCAGATTGGCGAGGGTGCGGTGTTGGCGCCGGTCTCCGGGCGCGTGCTTCTGACCCCCGTTACTCAAGGTGCTGTTGTATTGAATGGTGATACCGTGGCAACGATTGCTGAACAAGATTACGTGCTACGGTTAGACGTGCCAGAATATCACACCGGATTTCTGCAATTGGGCGATTTGGTGCGGATCGATACGCGTGATGCTAAAACAACATCGCCTGAATTTGGCAAGATCACCCTGATATATCCGCAGATTCAAAATGGCCGGGTCGAGGCTGATGCTACGGCGCCAAACCTTGGTTCATACTTCGTTGGTCAGCGTATCGAAGTTTGGGTTTATGCCGGTTCACGCCCCGGTATCGTGATTCCGGCAAGATACATTGAGACACGGTTTGGCCTTGATTATGTCGATATACGTGCGGCGAATGGCAACCAGATTACGGTGCCGGTGCAACGAGGTGACGCGCAGCCGACACCTGACATGCCTGACGGCATCGAAATTCTATCGGGGCTGCACGAAGGCGATGAATTATTATTGCCACGCGTAAACGCGCCATGAACCTTGGCATTTCGGGAGCGATCTCAAAGCGCTTCATCCGCTCACCACTAACGCCACTATTCCTTATTGCTGCCTTGATGGCGGGGATGATTGCCCTCATGACGATTCCGCGTGAGGAAGACCCACAGATACATGTTCCCATGGTCGATGTGGTCGTCAACGCTGACGGGTTGAAGGCCGGTGATGCAGTTGAACTTATCACCAAGCCGCTTGAAATCATCTTGCGGGGGCTTCCCGGTGTTGAGCATATCTACAGCACAACTGTCGATAATCAGGTAGTTGTTACCGCCCGGTTTGTTGTGGGTACCAATGAAGACAATGCCGTATTACTGGTAAACGATAAGATTAACGATAACCTCAACCGCATTCCAATCGGTATCCCACAGCCGCTAATTGTAGGCCACGGCATTGATGATGTGGCAATCGTTACCTTAACGCTAACCCCCAAGCCGGACGCTGCGCAGCGTTGGGATCCTGCGGGGCTAACCCAGCTTGCAACAAAATTGCAAGGTGAATTAATCAAGGTTCCGAATGTAGGGTTGACCTATATCGCTGGCGAGGACCCAGAGCAGATTCGTGTCGAGCCCGACCCTGAAAAGCTGATGCTGTACGGTGTGACACTTCAGCAATTGGTTGCACGGCTACAGGAGGCCAACAAAGCCTTCAGTGCAAACATGGTACGTAGCGGCGGAACCATGAATGGCGTGGATGTCGGTGGTAGCTTACAGGGCATTCCCGATATTGGCTTGTTGCTGGTAACAACCCGCGATAATCGCCCAGTATATGTTCGCGACGTTGCTCAGATTGTTTTGATGCCAACGCCCGTGGAAAATCAGGTCTGGGCGTACACGCGCAACGGAACGCAATGGGCTCGTACGCCGGCTGTCACGCTTGCCATCGCAAAGCGGGCCGGCGCCAATGCTGTCACAGTGTCGCATGATGTTTTGACACAGCTTAATACGCTGCAAGGTCAATTGATCCCTAACGACATTCAGGTGCAGGTGACTCGCAATTATGGTCAGACCGCGACGCAGAAGGCCAACGAATTACTGTTCCATTTGGCGCTGGCGACTGTTTCCATTGTGGTTCTGATTGGGTTTACGATTGGCTGGCGTGAGGCGGCGGTAACAGCCGTGGTGATTCCGACCACAATTTTGCTGACTTTGTTTGCCGCCGAACTGATGGGATATACCATCAATCGAGTAAGTCTATTCGCCCTTATATTTTCGATTGGTATTTTGGTAGATGATGCGATTGTTGTCGTTGAAAACATCGACCGGCACTGGTCCATGCGTGATGGCAGAAGCCGATTAACAAGCGCGATTGAGGCGGTGGCTGAAGTGGGTAACCCAACCATCATCGCCACATTGACCGTGGTAACAGCGTTACTGCCAATGCTATTTGTAAGTGGCTTGATGGGGCCTTATATGGGTCCAATCCCAGCGGTGGCTTCTGCTGCTATGGTATTCTCGTTCTTCGTCGCCATGACCATTGTACCCTGGCTGATGCTGAAATTTTCAAAAAATATAACGTCTGATACCGTGCATGAAAGTCATGATAGCCTATTGAGCCGGCTGTATGTCACGATAGCTCAACCAATTCTCAGAACCCGCAAACGCGCTTTGAGTTTTTTATTGCTGGTTGGTATCGCAACACTAGTCGCTTGTTCGATGTTTTATTTCGACCTGGTGAAGGTTAAGCTTCTACCATTCGATAATAAATCGGAACTTGATGTCGTATTGAATCTGCCACCGGGTAACACCCTGGAAGATAGTGCACGAACCATTTTCGCCATGTCGCGAATTGCCGGTAAAATGCCTGAGGTAGTTTCGATGCAAGCATATGTTGGTACAGCAGCACCTTTCGATTTTAATGGGCTGGTGCGCCATTATTATGCGAGGCAGTCACCTGAGTTGGCAGAGTTACATATTGTGCTGAATGACAAGGATCAGCGCAGCCGTGAAAGCCATGCCATCGCCGTCGCTTTACGTCATCAATTAGATGACGATATCACCTTGCCGCCGGGCGGTGTTGTGAAGGTGGTTGAAGTGCCCCCGGGGCCGCCGGTCATCGCGACTTTGCTGGCAGAGGTATATGGTCCCGACCAAGCCACCCGCCTTGCTGAAGCCCAGAAGGTAAAAGCATTGTTTAAGTCTATTCCGTTTATCGTTGACGTGGATGATAGTTACGGGCGTCCGCCGCCACGATTGCAGATCACCGTGGATCAGGATGAGCTTGAGTATTTCGGTGTTCAACAAAGCGACGTGAATGATACGATCCGTGATCTGTTCGACGGTGTGGGAATTGGTTATTCTTACCGTGGGGCTGATCGTCCTCCTTTGGAGATCGCCTTTGGATTACCAAAAACTGGCTTGACGTGGAATCAATCGGTTGCTTCCACGCCGATCCCAGCAAATAATTTACCAGGTGCCCGCGGGGTTGTTGAACTTGGGCAGGTTGCCAATATTAGTCAAACTGTTGGCTCACGTTCTATCTTCCGCCGGGACGGGCATTTTGCCGATATGGTAACGGGCGAACTCGCCGGACAGTTTGAAGCGCCAATTTACGGAATGTTTGCTGTTGATAAGGCAATTGAGACGGCTAATTGGGGGGCCTTACCCAAGCCAGATATTCGCTTCTTCAGTCAGCCGGATGATGAAGCCAAGCCCTCAATTTTGTGGGATGGGGAGTGGCAGATCACCTATGTGACGTTTCGTGATATGGGCATTGCATTTGGTGTGGCGATACTCGGTATTTATGTTCTGGTTGTTGGCTTGTTTGGCAGTTTCAAATTACCATTGGTTGTCCTAACCCCGATCCCACTGACACTCATTGGGATTATGTTGGGGCACTGGCTCCTAGGCGCAGATTTCACGGCAACCTCAATGATTGGGTTTATCGCACTCGCCGGCATTATTGTACGGAATTCGATATTATTGGTGGATTTTATCCGCAACCGGCAAACCGCTGGCAAACCGCTACGAGATGTGCTGCTAGACGCTGGCGCCATTCGCGCCAAGCCAATCCTCCTTACGGCCGTGGCGGCAATGATCAGCGCGGCGACGATTTTGTCTGACCCAATTTTTCAGGGCTTGGCCGTTTCATTACTGTTCGGTCTGGTGTCTTCGACGTTGCTTACCTTGTTAGTTATTCCAGCAATTTACGTGGTACTGCGCGACGATGGAAAACCAGCAACTGAGACGTGAGGCACCGTTTGGTAGGCCATATTTTTACCGGGTAAACAGAAATTATTTTTGCAAATCCGCGCTCTGATCAAGGCTAAAGCTGCCGCGTATCCAGAGAGTTTCGACCGTTATCGGCCTGACCGTTTTAAGGCTGCCAGAGGGCTCTGTACGGCTTGGAAAATGCTCCGAGACAAGTGTATTTAAAATAAATATTTATTCTTAACAAGAAAACAAATCATATTTTCGCTGACTTGCCGCGTAAATTTATTTCAACGGTCGTTTCGTATTGATTATTTGACGCATAATAGAATTCTGTTACGAATATGTCAGCTAGGCACCGTAATCGCCAACTGGATGGAATTTATGCCACGGGTCTGTGGTGCGATATCAGAAAGGTAAGTGACAAACGACGTGAAATTCTTTTGATACCATATTTCAAACAATGACGTTACGCCGCCGGAAACTATGCTGAGTACAATAATTCGTGGAAACGCCGAGGAAATTTGCTCATGAATCAAAAACTACTAAATACCTTACTGCGCGATTTTTTTGAAATTGAAGATCCTGCGTTTCTTGAAACAGTCAGTGGGCAGCTTGCATTTGTTGAATTGCCCGTTGGTGAGGCTTTATATCGTCAGGGCGATACAGCTTCGGATGTTTACTTTTTAATTCATGGTCGATTACGGGTTTTGGTTGCTGGTCCGGACGGTCAAGTGACTTCCGCAGGCGATATGACCCCCGGCGATACCATAGGAGAGTCGGCTCTTCTGAGCGACGCACCGCGCGAGTCCACCATTATCGCGATCCGAAATAGTACCTTAATTCGTATGACTTGCGGGCAATTTGAACAGACTTTGAAAGAACGTCCAGAAGTTGCAATTTCAGTAATGCGCACGATGATCGCTAGGTCCCGTGAAGCAAAAACAGGGCGCCGGTTTTCAGCTCCGCCAGGAACGATTTGTATTATTCCAATTTCCGATACAATTGACGCTTTGCAATTCGCCCGAAATTTTTACCAGACGCGAATTAAATTAGGTGATAACGTGACGTTATTACATGAGCAAGATCCTTTAGGAACGCGCTCGGCGGTCATCGATATGGAGGAGCAGCCTCGGCAGTCCCACAGTAGTTTCATTATGGTTGCTGATCGTACAGTTACTGATTGGTCTCAGACTTGTATTGACCTTGCCGATGAAATTGTTTTGATCGCCGATGCAACAGAAAAATCGGATATAACGGAAATTGAATCGGCGCTGCCAGTAGGTTCCGAGTTTTCATCTGTCGATCGTACTTTGGTCTTGCTTCACCAATCGGGAGTTCGCAGTCCCTCCGGCACGGCGCTTTGGCTAAAAGAGCGCACTTTAAAGCGACATATTCACGTTCGGCAGGATAATCCCGGTGATATGCGCCGTTTCACCAGGCTGATTACGGGTCGAGGCGTCGGCATTGTGCTGTCTGGAGGTGGCGCAAGAGGTCTCGCTCACATCGGTGTATTAGATGGCTTGGCAGAAGCAGGAATAGAAATCGATATCGTCGGTGGCACTAGTATCGGATCGATCATTGGAACGCTGCATGCCATGGAAATACGAGGCACTGCCATGCGTGACGCTGCCAAGCGGGCCTTTATTGATGGCGGCAACCCAGTTGGAGATTATAACATCCTACCCTTCGTTTCGATCTCTCGCGGTGGGCGAGCACGTCGGGTTAATGAGTCGGTTGTCAACGAAGTTATGGGCCGCCATGCCGGAATTGAAGATTGCTGGATAAATTTATTCATGATCGCGGCCGATTATTCCGCTTCAACAGAGGCAGTTTTATCTCAAGGCCCGCTAGTAAAATCGTTGCTTGCAAGTTACGCCATACCCGGCATCTTACCACCGATTGTTATTGACTCGCACTTATTTATTGATGGCGGCACCGTGAATAATTTGCCCATTGATGTTATGGAGCGCCAAGGCGTTGGCCAGATTATTGCGGTGGATGTATTGTCGGAGACAGTACATACATATGATTTCGAGAGGGTTCCGTCACAGACAACGATGCTTTGGTATAAGTTAGGCCGTATGCTGGGCCGGCGGCCGAAACATCGGGTTCCAGGCATTACCGAAATCATGTTGAAATCCAGCTTCATCAACGCAATTGTCAGGCAACGTTACCTGCGTGACCGGGCCGACTTGAACATAGCCCCTGTACTGTCCCGGATTAGATTTTTAGACTGGAAAAAGCTGGATTTGTCCATTGAAGGTGGTTTAGCAACAACCCGAAGCCAGATTGCGAAGCTTAGTGCTGAAGCCCTGGCACGGTTACAGGGGAAAATATAGTATCTTCGATTTGTCAGCCTACAGGAATAAAATTATTTTATGCGTTGAACTGGAAATTTAAGTTATGCGGCTACCGTGACCGATCACATCTGAAGTCGTTTTAGCGCGGTAAAGTTGAGTCCTTTGGTTCAGAAATAGAAGCGGGGCTCGCCCTAAAATATAGCCCCATGCCGATGTCCGCGACGACGCAACTTGATAAGTTCCGCGACGATTGAAAACGCGATTTCATCAGGTGTAATGGCACCCAGGTCTAACCCTGCCGGAGCATGCAGGCTGGCGAGACGGTTGCTTGAAATACCTGAATCCTTAAGTTTAGCCGTTAGTAAGGCCGCTTTTTTTTGTGAAGCAACAAAAGCAATATAGTTACACTCGATATTCATAGCGGCTGAAAGAGCGGCGTAGTCACCAGAACCTTGGGTGGCGATCACAATATAATTCACGGGATGTGGCAAATTATCTATGTTCAAATCTTCCACGAAATAGTCTGCGCCCAAGAATCGCTCATATTCATCCACGGGCGCGACCACGGAAACACAAAATCCCATTCGCGAGGCAAGTTCGGCGAGAGCCACGGCCACTGGTGATGCGCCATAAATTGCTAAATGCGGTTTTGGCAAATATGGCTCGATGAAGATATCCATAGTCCCCTTGCTCGGGCAGGCATTTTTGGCAAACTGTATGCCGTCTTTTGCATCACCCGACCTAACACCCTGAGCGGCGAGAACATCGCTAGGTTGAACACTGAGCAAACGTGGTTGGCCGTCCGCCAGACACGCGGCCGCGGCTTTGAGTACAGCTGAACGTGCGCATCCCCCCCCAATCCAACCACCTGAGATCGCGCCATTGGAGGCAATCAAGGCCTTGGCGCCTGCTTTGGCGGCAGTAGCGGCTACCGTGCGGACCACGGTGGCCATCGCAAAAGATTCACCCTTAGCCTTCATGCCGTTTGCGAGTTCCAGAATATTTTCAGATCGCATCGGGGGAGCTCTCTCGCGTGTGACATGTGGCAAAGTGGGCGATGATAGCAGCATAGTCGGCTGGCGTATCACAATCGGTTATGAACGACTCAGAGGGAACCTCTACTTGAGCAACATCGGCACCATTCGTTTCTATAAGCCGGCGGCAGCCCATATTTACACCACCCGAGACGACCTGAGGGATAAAATGAGCCGCGAAGATAACGGGATTGCCGCGTTGAGCGTTATGGAATGGGATCAGTATGGAGCGGCCGCATGTGGTATAGGCTGTGACGAGGCTTTTTAAATTTGCTGTTGTCAAAAGCGGCTGGTCACCCGGTACAATCATCACGGCATGGCAGTAATTACGCAGAGATTTCACGCCTGCAGCTACAGAGCCGGGCTGGCCGTTGGCATAATCTGCGTTATGGATAAACCTTACATCCAGCCCGGCCAAAGCCTTTTGCACCGCCTCGGCGGCAAAGCCTGTGACGATGATGGTTTCCACCGGCGCAATGCCCACCACCGCGTGCACGGTACGCCGCACCATCGGCTCGCCTGCTACATCAAGCGTGAGTTTATGCGCCCCATCCATACGGGTCGACATTCCCGCTGCCAGCACCACCACCGAGACCAGCGGAGCACTCACAGCACATCCATAATGGCTGAAAATGCCGTATCCAGGCTGGCCAGATCGTGCCCGGCGGTGAACAGGCCCAGATGCGGCAAGGCTTCCGCCATGCCCCGTGCGGTGGGGGCGTAGCCAGGCTGAGCCTTTAGCGGATTCAGCCATATGATCCGTTTCGCTCGTCTCGCCAACGAAGCCATTTCGCGCCCCAGCATCCCGGCCTCGCCCGTATCATAACCATCACTGGCGATGATAACGGCGGTGCGCCCATGGACTAACCGGCCAGCGTGCTGGCGGTTGAAGGCCGCGATACAATCGCCAATGCGCGTACCACCGGCCCAGCCAGCCGAGAGGATGGCAAGGCGCTCCTGTGCCCGCCATGGGTCGGGGTCTGCAAGCGCTTCAGACACATGCGTCAGGTGGGTGTGGTACAAAAATACATGAATATCAGAAAGCTCAGCAGCCAACGCACGGGCTACGCGTAAGTAAAAAAAGCTATAGAGCGACATGGAGCGGCTGACATCGAGCAGTAAAACCAGCCTTGGCCGCACCCGGCGCGGAGCCGTGTAACTCAAGCGGGCAGGGGCACCGCCAGCTCCCACGCTGCGTCGCAAGGTGCGGCGCAAATCGAGCCGTCTGCCGGTTTTATCCGCCATCTCACGGCGGGTTTTTAAACGCTGTAACCGGCGGGCAAAGCGGCGGATGACAGCCTCGATGGCGCGGGTTTGTTCGGGCTGGGTCAGGCTGCCGAAATCGGCGGTCTCAAGTGACGCCACTGCACTGGCGCCTTCCTTTGAGGCGCTTTCATCGCCAAAAGCGCCTTCATCGTCCAAACCCGTTTGCAGCACGGGCCCGGCTTTGCCACCAGCGGCCTCGTTGGCAGTATCACGCTCTATTTGTCCGGCACCACCTGTACGGGTTTCCACCAATTTCTGCCGGTTCGGCTTTTGCCAGTAAGAGTCGAATAAATCATTAAACCGACGCCACTCGTCGGCGCGGGCGCACAGCAAGCCTCGCCAGCCATCACGTAGTAATTTTGGCTTTAACACGCCAAGCATTTCTGCCACGCGCATTGTATCGCCGGCCTCATCAATACCCACCGCAAACCCGTTTTCGCGCAAAGTGGCTACGAACCCGGTGATTTTGGCGGTGAGGGTGGTTTCCATGCGGTTACCCCGCCGCCGCAACCAGGCGGCTGATGGTGGTGTGGTCCATGGCCAGCACGTCCTCGCGGGTTTTCAGCAAGGTGGCGAGCGAGTCTGCAATTTGCTCAGCCCCGGCTTCATCAAGTGTGCTGATCCCCATGCCGAGCAGGGCGGCCGCCCAGTCCAATGTTTCTGCAATGCCCGGTTTTTTCTTTAGATCAAATCTTCGTAGGCTTTGAGCGAATTCAACAATTTGTCCCGCCAACTTGCGGCTTAACAAAGGCAGCCGGGTTTGCACGATGGCAAGCTCTTTCTCAAAGCTTGGATAATCGAGAAAATGATATAAGCAACGCCGCCTTAGCGCATCAGATAAATCGCGCGTCCCATTGGAGGTTAACACCACAAAAGGAATTGTCTGCGCAGTGATGGTGCCCATTTCCGGGATACTGACTTGATAATCCGAGAGCAGTTCCAGCAAAAAAGCCTCAAAGGCGGCATCTGCCCGGTCGATCTCATCAATTAACAACACTGGGGATGTGGGTTGCGTGAGTGCATCCAGCAAAGGGCGTTTAAGCAGGTATTTCGCGCTAAAAAGTTCATCATCATCAAGTGGTGCGGCACCAGCGGACTCCGCGCGTTTAATGGCCAGCAACTGCCGCTGATAGTTCCATTCATACAACGCGTTGTAGGTATCCAGCCCCTCATAGCATTGCAGGCGGATCAGCTTGGTGTTGCGCACCTTCGCCAGCGCCTTGGCGACTTCAGTCTTGCCGGTGCCCGGGTCGCCTTCAATCAGCAGCGGACGGCTGATGCTTTCCATCAGCAGCATGGTGACCGCCAGATTCCGTTCGGCTACATAACCGGCCTGCGCGAGTTGGGTTTGCAGGCCGGCAATGGTATTTTGTTGCTCCATCGCGCGGTTCAGCCGGCTTTGGGGCGGCCAAACAGCCCGGCGATAAAATCTTTCACGATCGCCCAGGCAAAGGCCAGCGCGTTGAACTTGGCTTCCACCACCGGCGCGGCAGCCACTGTCCCGCTGGCTGCATTGGTTTTCAAAGCCTCAGCCTTGGCAAGCACATTGTCAAAAAATATTTTCAATAGCTGGTCCGTTACCGTGCCCATCATGCGAGAGCCAAACGCGGCGACTTTGCCGGTGACATTTACCACTGAAACACCGGAGAGTTCGCAACGATCCGCTCCGGTCTCTTTCACCACAGCATTTAAATCCAACGATGCTCCGGAGCCACCGCCAGTATCCGCTCCCTTGCCGATCACATGAATGGTGCGGGCCACCGGGTCGATCGCCACCACCTCAAGCTCACCCTTGAACGACACGGTAGCCGGGCCAAGCTTCACTGTGATGTTGCCCTTGTAATGCGTTGCATCCACCCGCTCGGTGATTTTGGCACCCGGCATACAGGCTGCCATGTCCTCAATGTTTTCAACCAGGCTCCAACCGGCCGCGGCAGCGACCGGCAGGGCGAGGCTTTTTTCCAACTCAACTTTCATACACTCAAATTCCTAATGATTGCGCGTGCTGCCATACCCGGTAGCTGTTGTACGGCATGTTGAAATGGGTGGTGCCTAGATGCGCGAAGGCATCCACCATCGCACTGGAAAAACAGGGGATAGAGCCCACATGCGGGGATTCTGCTACACCCTTAGCACCGATGGGATGGTGCGGTGACGGAGTGACGGTAAAATCAGTTTCCCAATGCGGGGTCTCCATTGAGGTGGGAAGGAAGTAATCCATTAAGGTGCCACCTAGCACATTGCCTTGCTCATCATAGGGCAGTTCCTGTCCCATGGCGACGGCAAAGCCTTCGGTCAGGCCACCATGGATCTGGCCCTCAATAATCATCGGGTTGATCCGTGTGCCGCAATCGTCGAGTGCATAGAAGCGCCGCACTTTGGTCTCGCCGGTCTTTTTCGTCACATCCAATACACATAAATACGCGCCGAAAGGGAAAGTGAAGTTCGGTGGATCGTAATAATCCACTGCTTCCAACCCCATCTCCATACCCTCCGGTACATTGTTATACGCCGCCCAGGCGATTTCCTTCATGCTTTTGGCTTTGGAGGGATTACCTTTTACCTTGAACTGATCAAGATCAAACTCAAGGTCATCAGGTGAGACTTCCAGCAAATGCGCGGCAATTTTGCGAGCCTTCTCACGAATTTTGCGGCTGGCGCGTGCCACCGCGGCACCGGCCACCGGGGTTGACCGTGAACCGTAGGTGCCAAGCCCATATGGGGCGGTTGACGTATCCCCCTCCTCGACCGCGATTTGTGATGCAGCAATACCAGATTCCGATGCGATGATCTGCGCGTAGGTGGTCTGGTGGCCCTGGCCCTGGCTGATCGTCCCCATGCGTGCAATCGCCGAGCCATCCGGATGCACCCGGATTTCGCAGCTATCAAACATGCCGATACCAAGAATATCACATGATTTCGATGGCCCAGCCCCAACGATTTCGGTGAAAGTGGTGATGCCAATGCCCATCAGAGTCGGGCAGTTCGGGTCGGCGCGTTTTTGCGCTTGCTCGGCCCGTAACGCCTTATAGTCAACGGCTTCCAGCACCTTCTCCAACGCTGGTAAATAGTTGCCAGAGTCAAATTCCAGCCCGAGAGGGGTGAGGTAAGGGAATTGCTCATGCTTGATGAAATTACGCTTGCGTATTTCAGCCTTGTCGATGCCCAGTTTCTGCGCCAGCACATCAATCATCCGCTCGACCAGATACACCGCCTCAGTCACCCGGAACGAACAGCGATACGCCACACCGCCGGGGAACTTATTCGTATAAACTCCATCAACCGACACATGGGCATTGGGGATGTCATATGACCCCGTGCACACATGGAACATCCCCGCTGGCCATTTCGTTGGGTCGGCACAGGCGTCGAACGCGCCATGGTCGGCGGTTACATTCACCCGCAGGGCTTTAATCCGGCCATTTTTATCAGCAGCCAACTCGCCGCTCATCCAGTAATCCCGCGCGAAAGCAGTCGTGGTGAGATTTTCTGAACGTGATTCTATCCATTTCACCGGCCGTCCCAGCACAATGGAAGCCACAATGGCGCACACATAACCCGGATACACGCCGACCTTGTTGCCAAATCCGCCACCAATATCGGGCGAGATGATACGAATTTTCGATTCCGGAATGCTCGAGAGCATCCCAACAACCGTACGTACCACATGCGGCGCCTGGCTGGTAATCCACACGGTTAGATCGCCCCGGATGGCATCGTAACTGGCGACCGAGCCGCAGGTTTCAAGCGGGCAGGGATGCACGCGCGGATAGTGCATATCCTGTGCTACTGTTACCTCGGCATCGGAAAACGCGCGGTCGGTTTTATCCTTGTCGCCAATCTGCCAATTGAAAATATGGTTGTGGTGTTTGCGAGCGCCATGCGCTCCCACATCCTTACCATCCAAGTCCGGGCGGATCACTGGCGCATCCGGTGCCAGAGCCTTGAACGGGTCCACGATGACGGGAAGTTCTTCGTAATCCACTTCCACAAGTTCAGCAGCATCGGCAGCAATGTAGCGATCATCCGCCACCACGAATGCTACTTCCTGGTTTTGGAAGCTGACATGACCATCGGCCAGCACCGCTTGCACATCGCCGGCCAAAGTCGGCATCCAATGCAGTTTTAGTGGCTTCAAATCCTCAGCGGTAAGCACAGCATGAACGCCCGGATAGGCTTTAGCCTTGGAGGTATCGATGGAATTGATTTTGGCGTGGGCATAGGGGCTGCGCACCATGACGGCGAACAACATGCCCGGCAGCTTAATATCATCGACATAATTGCCCTTGCCCTGAATAAAGCGCGGGTCCTCGCGGCGTTTGCGCGAGCAGCCAATACCCTCAAGTTTCTCTAAACGCCCTTGATTCTCAACATTCTGATCCATGTTCGTAAATCCTATTTAAGCGCTGAGTTCAGCCATGAGAGGGTGTGAGGTCGTGACAGTTTCGCCGCGCATTTTGGCAGCCGCATACTGAATTGCCTTCACGATATTCTGGTAACCGGTGCAGCGGCATAAATTACCCGCCATCCAGAAACGAATGTCCTCCTCGGTCGGGCTAGGGTTTTCCTGCAACAGCCGGTAAGCGCGGGTGATCATGCCCGGCGTACAGAAGCCGCATTGTAGACCGTGCTCCTGCGTGAAGCCTTCTTGTAGCGGGTGCAGCACGCCGCCTTTGGCGAAGCCCTCGATGGTGAGAAGCTCCGAGCCTTCACATTGCACGGTTAACACGGTGCAGGATTTGACTGAAGCGCCGTCGATATCTACCGTACAAGCACCGCAATGCGAGGTCTCACAGCCAATATGCGGACCGGTGATGGAGAGTTTTTCCCGCAATGTGTGGATCAGTAATTCGCGAGGCTCAACCATCACGTCAGTGGATGCGCCGTTCAGCTTAAAATTAACGATAGTTTTTTTGGACATTTTTGTCTCCCTTATTTGGCGCAGCGGGCGGCAGCGGTGCGCAAGGCGCGTTCCACCATCTGCCCGGCCATAGCGGTTTTATAGGCTTCGTCGCCGCGCAAATCCGGCGTTGGGTCACAGATTTTCATCGCCAAGGCGGCCGCTTGGGTGATTACGGCATCATCGATGGCTTTGCCCACGAGCGAGGCCGCAGCGTCGCTCGCCAGCAAGGCGGTTGGCCCGACGTTGGTCAAAGCAATACGGGCTTGCGTGCACACGCCATTTTGCACCTGCACCACCACAGCGGCGGCGGCTGTGGCATAGTCACCGGTCTTGCGCTTGAGCTTGGCGTAGCTCGATCCTGTGCCGGCGGGCGGTAGCGGCAACCGGATTTGTGTCATCACCTCGCCGGGGGTGAGAGCTGTGTCATACAGACCATGGAAAAATTCAGTAGCCTTCACCAACCGCTGGCCATGGGCTCCAGCCAGCACAAAAGTGGCATCCATGGCCATCATCACCGCTGGATGATCATTACCGGGGTCACCATGTGAAATATCGCCGCCAAGCGTGCCTTTATAGCGCACTTGCGGGTCTGCAATCTGGCGCGCTACCTCGGCTAGTAAGGGAAGATGCTCAGCCAGCAGCTTCGAGAATATCAGCTCATTCTCGGTGGTCATGGCCCCGATGTGAACTTCCCCTCCAACCAGGGCGATACCTCTAAGTTCCGACACTTTGCGCAAGTCGATCAAATGCCCGGGGCCGGCAAAACGCAATTTCATCATTGGCAGCAAACTATGGCCACCGGCAAGCAATTTCGCCTCGTCCCCATACTGGCCCAGCAGCGCAATCACCTCCGGCAGGGCGGTAGGCGCGTGATATTCAAACGGACGTGGAATCATTTTTCTTCCCCCTCATATATTATCTCGCCTTGCGGGCTGCGCCTTGGAACACAGCCGAGCAAAGGGCACCTGATTGAAGCCAGGCACCATTCATGAGTCACGCTAAGCGTCTCGTTGGATGGGCTGCAATAAGCATTGCATGAAACCCCTACAGGGGCGCACGAACCGCCCATAATGATACCTAAACCTACATATCGCTGGCTCTCGCGAACCAAGGCTGGCGAAATAGCGGGTTTAAGAATAGATAATCTATCATAAATATACGGCTAATCACTTGGTGGGAAAAACGTTGAATGTCCAAGCCGTTAACCCGAACGCCTGACTATAACCCGCTGCCGGTGGAAGCAGACCGCGAGTCCTGGCGGGATTCGGCGTTTCAGCACAAGCTG
>VFSW01007462.1_pt1 | contig 15873 bp, 18 predicted proteins | sample 5358111 | NCBI WGS metagenome assembly VFSW01 (sample SAMN11554181, study PRJNA540505) | mine drainage metagenome | isolation source: sediment from site ElyBrook_90M | place: USA: Ely Copper Mine, Vershire, VT | collected 2017 | reverse complement strand
CGACCCAGGAAGCACATCAGTGCAGCACCGAACACACTTCCGTTGCCCATTCCCGTGAGCATTGCCCCCACGATCTTGAGCCAGAAACCACGTGACGCTATGGATTTTTTCTGCATTCCCCCCCCCTTTATATTTTAGATGCGCTTTATTGCAAACGAAAAAAATACAGCACTCACCCTGATTTTGTGAGACTGATTAACTGAAACGAATCATTGAAACCACCAGAGGCCCCCCTCTGAGGGTGGGGCATGGTCACCCCACCTCTTTGCTTTTTTGCATTTATACCAGTATCAAACCGGCTTTTCAACTTTCTTTGATCGGGATCAACGTATGATTTGCGAATTTCTGAGCTTGGAGCGCACAATCATGATTGCCAGTCCAAATACAACCACCGTTACCCCAATATCGAACAGGCCTGTCATTGGCATATGGGATGAGGGGTAAGTGCCTGAAATCCAAGTGTATCTCTCAATCCAGGTACCCAGCAGAATAGAGCTGGCCACGGCAATGATCACCTTGGGTGAGTACCGGCTGAAAGGGAAAACCAGTGTTACAAATGGAACCACAAATTTCAGGACGAAGAAGCCCCAGAACAGGGTGCCATACTCCCCGTTTTGCATACGCCAGAGACGCTCGGTCTCTTCCGGCATATTTCCGTACCAGATAATGAGGTATTGGGCAAAGAACGTGTACACCCAAAGGATCGTAAAGGCCAGCATCATCTGTGCAATATAGTTGTAGAGGTATTCGCCTGGTTTGTTGAGAAACGCGCCGGACTTGTCCAGAGCGTAAATGCTAAGCACCAACACAGCCAAAAACATGCCGAAGACACTCACAAAGTGATACATGGCAAAGATGGAGCTTTCCCAGTCAGGAAGCAGTGTCATTTCGAAGTCCCAGGCAACCATCGTGCAAAAAAGCACGTGAGCAAAGGGAATGAGCATGGCCACTATACGAAAATTATGCATTTCTGCCGGGGATTGTTCTGACTTGGTCTGGTACCGGATAAACAGTCCATACAGCGTTCCCACGGCTAAAAACCCCAGGATTTCCCGTACCGCCAGAAATTCCAGATTATTCCAGCGCGGCAGTTTTTCGAAGGAGCCTACCCAGGGAAAGGTCATACTTCCGCCAAATAGCAGAATCAGCAATAAAATAAAAGCCAGGGGGAACAGGGAAAAAAACGAGACCGAGATCACCCGGATATCAAAACGCCACCGTGCGTTGACCAGATGCAACAGGGCCGCCAGGGTCACACCAGCCAGTGATAGATGCAATATCACCAGAAAGTCCACGGTCAATACAGACCAGCTTGCAAACGAGATCATGATTGTTTCCTCTTCACTTGGAGCCCATGGCCGTGGATTGTTCCGACTTCAGGCCATGTCGTACATAGTTCACCAGATCCCAGCGCTCGGACGGGTACATATCATTCCCATAGGAAGGCATCAATGCCCCCCCATAGGTGACATGGGCGAAGATATAGCCCTCCGGCATCTCCTTTTGCACCCGATCGGCCGTGAGGTCAAATGGCCGTACAATCAGCTTGGCGCCCACCAGTCCATCCCCGGTGCCCGAGGTGCCATGACAGGGCACGCAATAGATTTCAAACATCGCCTTGCCCCGGGCAATGGATTCGGGGGTAGCCGGGTTTGGATTGGGAAGTTTCATGGCCGCATCGTGATCATGAATATACGGGGTGGTTTTGGTCCCCTCCATGGGCACCGAGCGTTGTGGAAACGCCCGGACGGAGTCCGGCCCCTCTTCCGGCTTGATACTGATCTGGTTGGCCATATCCTTGCTCCAGGGCCATGCCATGGCCAGAGAAGGAAGCAAGGCCAGCACTGCTATCCAGCGGTATGATTTCATCGTCCCTGCTCCCCAATGATTTCCAGTGGCTGATGGCGAGTAAAAATTTCGTTGATTTGCGGAATGGTTTGAGCGTCCGCCTTCACCAGAATACCCACCTTGTCCTCCGAAATACTGGTGTTATAGATCGGACTACGGTTTCCCGGCAGTTTCCAGCCAATGAAGCAGCCCAGTACCGTCATGAACACGCCAATCAGAATGAATAGTTCATAGGTAATCACAAGATCCGGGGGTAGGGGCACGATGGGTCGCCCACCGCGAATTTGTACCAGAAAGTTGGCCTGGGCCGAGGCAATCAGGGTAAATCCGATCGTACTTCCCAGCACCGCTCCTGCCAGCGTGTAGAACTGCACGTAGACCGGACGGCTTCCCAGCATTTCTGACAGCTCGGGGTGCTCGATGGGCGACTTAAGGATCACGTCATCCATCTTGAACCCTTGCAGATTGGCCGTCTTGAGCTCCTGAATGGCGCGTCCGGCCTCTTCAAAATCACTGTACAACGCTAAAGTATGTGCTTTACTCATCATGCCCTCGCCTTACGTGCCATGAACCGGTGGTACACCATTTCCTTCACTTCATACATGGAAACGGCCGGGAAGATCTTGCAGAACAACATGAACAGCATGGTAAACCAGCCAAAGCTGCCTGCCACGATTCCCCATTGAACCCAGCTGGGCCACCAATTGCCGGTCCAGGTCCAGGGGTAGTAGCCGTGGGCAAAGGTGGGTGTGACAATCATGAAGCGCTCCAGCCACATCCCCAGATTCAGCAACAGGGATACGACCATCATGGTGGGAATGTGATTGCGCAGCGCCTTGAAGGCCAAGGCAAAAGGAACAACCGAGCCCAGAAAGTTCATCGCCCACCAATACGGTGCATAGGTGCCCGTTGCCCGAAAGATCAGGGTTTCCTTGGCGTAGGGATCTGTACCGTACCACACCGAGGCGTACTCGATCAGGTTGAGATACGTCCACACCATGGCAATGGCAAAGGTCAGGCGACAGGTTTTGTCCAGAATCGGCATGGTCATGTATTCTTCAAAGCGGAACACGTAACGCAGAATGATGAACAGGGTAATAATGGCCGCACAGCCTGAATACAGGGCTCCCGCCACAAAGTAGGGGGGGAATGAGGTAATGTGCCAACCCGGTTGTTGCGACACGGCAAAGTCTGTGGCCACGATGGAGTGCACCGACACGGCCAGTGGAATCAGGAAACAGGCCACGGTGAGATAAGTCACACGGAAATTGGCCCATTGCCGATCTGTGCCCTGCCAACCCAGGGACAGCAGCCAATAGAATTTACGCCGAAAACCCTTGGCATTATCGCGGCAAATGGCCAAATCCGGAATCATCCCGAAATACAGAAAGATAATGGATGACGTGAGGTAGGTTCCAATGGCCGTGGCATCCCAAACCAGGGGAGAGTTAAAGTTGGGCCAAGTCCAGCGTTCATTGGGATACGCCACCACATAGTAGAACTGCCAGACCCGTCCCAGGTGCACCAGCACAAACAAGCCTGCGGTCATAAGGGAGAAGGTGGTCATCGCCTCTGCAAAACGGTAAATGGGTTTGCGCCAATCCGCATGCATGATGTGCAAAATGGCGGACAGCAGCGTTCCGGAGTGACTCATCCCGATCCAGAAGATGAAAGTGGCGATATATAGCCCCCACACCTGCGGGTTTTCCAGATCCGCCATCCCCAATCCGCTCTTGTACTGCACGACTTCGCAGTAAACCCCAAAGGAGAACAGGGCCAGGGAAGCCAGAAAAATCACCCAATACATCATGCGCGGACGTTCCATACTACGCAGAACATCCTGATTGATCTGGGCCCAGGCAATTTCATCGTTGATGTCCTTGGCCTTGGGAACAAATCTTCGCTCGACTTCAATGTCTCTTTCGTCAGTTGTATGAATCATGCTAGAGGTTCCAATTTTAGAATCCAGAAGGTCATGTTTATGCTATTACTATTCGGAGGGTCAAGCCTCGAGATCGCGTACCTGCTCCAGATAGACAATGGAGGGATAGGTTCTCAAGTCCTCAAAAATCCGGTAGCCGCGCACGCTGTCGTCCTTCTCCTGCACGTCGCTTGCAAGTTTGATCTGATGCAACTGCCACATTTTAGCCACCGTGGATTTTTCGTCGGCCAGATTGCCAAAGGTAATGGCGGATGTAGGGCAGGCCTGCGCGCAGGCCGTCGTGACTTCACCGTCCGCCACCCCGCGGTTTTAGGGTCGGGCCCGACGCTTGGCTTCGGTCAGACGCTGTACACAGAAGGTACATTTTTCCATGACCCCCTTGCTGCGCACCGTCACATCCGGGTTTAACTGCTGCTCCAGGGGATTGGGCCAGGCCCGTTCAGGGTATTGCCACCAGTTGAAATACCGTACTTTGTAGGGACAGTTGGCAGAGCAGTAACGCGAACCGATGCAACGGTTATACACCTGCGAATTGAGTCCGTCCGGCGTATGGTGCGTCGCACCCACCGGGCAGACCACTTCACAGGGCGCCGCCTCGCACTGCTGGCACAGCATGGGCAGGAACTGGGCTCCCCGATCCGGAAACTCCTCGGTCATGTGATCGCCCGGACCCCAATAGCGTTCAATCCGAATCCAGTGCATGGCCTGTCCCTTGGCATAGGATTCCTTGCCCACCACTGGCAGGTTGTTTTCTGCATAACAGGCCGTGGTGCAGGCATTGCAGCCCGTACACGCATCCAGATCGATGACCATGGCCCACTTGTAGTCCTTGTCCTTGTACTGCCCTTCATAGGGGCGTTTGACCCGCAGGGACGACCAGTTTTTGATCAGATTACTCAGTGACATGTGCATTCTCCTTGGCAAGTTGCGCCTGATCCGCCCCGATGGTGGCCACCAGTTTGCGGTTCTGCTGCAAGCTGGTGGGCCCCTCATCCTTGACCACGAGGGCGTTTTCGCCAGTCTTCTTGATGATCACCCGGGTGGCATACAGGGCCAGTTCGCCGGTTTTCTCATCGAACATGGGATCAAACAGCTTGAACGGATTGACGCCAATCCCGTCAGCATAGCGGCCATAGGCGGTATGCCCCTGCCCCACCGGCATGGACACGGTGTCCGGCTGGATGCCTGGGAAAAGATAGGCCTTGGCCCGCACTGACCCAGTGGCCGACTGGACTTCCAGAATATCCCCTTCCCGAATTTGCATTTCGTTGGCCGTTTTGGGATGGATTTCCACCCAGGAATCCCATACGACGGTGGTGAGTGGATCGGGAGACTCCTGCAACCAGGGCAGGTTGGCATGACGCCCATCACGCAGGTCAGCCCGCACCGAGGGCACGAAAAAGAACGGGTAATGCACATCGGTATCGAGCGCATGGGGAGTGTCCACCTGTACCACAGACACTCCGTCCTTGGATTCCAGGGCGGCCGCAGGAAGATCCAGGCGCAACACGCCCGCACGCAGGGCATCTTCCCAGAATTCGTCGTCTCCCGAACTCACCTTGAAGACCGGTTTGGCCTTGGTCACCGCCGTTTTCAGGTAGCTGTAGTAATCGGGAAACGCTTTGTATGCTTCGGGGCGACGCATTTTTGCCAATTCCAGCAAGGTGTCACCAAACCCCCGTGTTTCGGGATAAAGTTTTTCCATCAGCGGCTGCTGAATCTGTATTTCCACACCGGCCGGTTGATAAGCAGCCACATGGGTGCCAAAGTCTTCCATGGGGGAGAGCATGGGCAAGACCAGATCACACTGGTGCGCGGTTTCATCCAATTGCGTCACAAAGGCCACCTTGAAAGGGACCTTGCTCAGGTTATTGGAAAAGGGCAGGAAGGTGGGTGCCGTGAACACGGGATTGGTGCCCATCATCAGCAAGGTCTGCACTTTTCCTGCAGACATGTCCTGATTGAGTTTGACCAAAGCGGTATACGTACCGACGGCAGGTATCAGTTGAGGAAAGGGGTGAACCGCAGCACCCAGCAGGGACCTGCCGCGATTGTCAAGGATGAGATTGAGCAACTGGATTGCTGCCGCATTATTGAATCCGCGCACATGTCCTTCAGCTGAAGGACCCGAAAGAACCAGACTGGGGGATTTTTCCCAGAGCATGCCTGCCAGGTGAGGAAGGGCGTCAGCATGCACGCCGGTGACTTCGCTGACCGTGTCCTTATCGTAGGCCTTGAGTGCAGCCACCAGTTCCGCCGGCATGCCATGGGCATAGTTATCGTGCGCCAGCAAGGCGTGGGCCAGGCCCAGGGCGAATACCCCTTCGGTGCCTGGTTTGATGGCATACCAGCGATCTGCGTTCGCCCCGGTGAGCGTCATGCGCGGCTCGATCTGCACCAGGGTTCCACGCGGCGCCTTGCGGAAACGAGCGTATTGCGCGGCCATGTGCACCGGTGAAGGACCGGTCCCCAAAAAGTCGTTACCAAAGGAAAGGATCAGGCGCGCCTGATCGATTTTCAGTACCGGCAGGGACTCCCCCAACACCGCCTTGCTGGCAGCCCGGCCGGTAGCGGTGGAGAGCGCATCGTAAACCACATGATTGTCGGAGCCGAAGGATTCCAGAAACCCGTCCACCATCACCTTCTGGTGTCCACTGATTTCTCCGGTGAGAAAGGCGATCTGATTGCCGCTTAAGCTGCTGCCGGAACCCAGGCGACTATTCAAGGTCGCCATGGCTTTATCCCAGGACACCGCCTTCAGGGCATCGCCCTCCCGCATCATGGGGGTTCGGAGACGGTCCGGGTTATAGTGAACCTGTACCCCGGCCTGCCCCAAGCCGCAGATTTTTCCTGCGCTGATCAAGGATTGGGGATTACCCTCCAGCTTGAGAATGCGTCCCTCACGGACGCGCCCCATGATGCCGCATCCCGAGCCACATTGCGTACAGGTGGAGGCGTAGTACACCCCCACACCAGGAACTACGAAGTCTTCCGGCTGGACATAGGACATGACCAATTCCTTGCCGGATTCAATTGAGGTATTGCCACATCCTGCAAGCGTGGCGGCAGCACCACCGATCCCCAACACGCGCAGAAAATCGCGGCGATCTAAAATACGACTACTCATACCATCCCCCTTAATTCCAGTACTGGATTACTTGTGGCATTGCCAGCAGTCATTTGGACCATTGCTGGTTTTTGTCGTGCTGACATTTTCCAGGTGTTCTTTTTGGTGGCAACTGATACACCCCCCCATTGAGAGCGCCTTAACCCGAAAGTTTTTCCCGGAAATAGAAGCGTTGAATAGGGCGCTCATGGTTAAACCGAACGAAATCAGGCAGGTCATGTACTTTCTTCCAGGGAATAGGTTCCTTCTTGTCCCAATACTCGAAGAGTTTCTTTATGCGCGGCTTATCCTTGACTGATTCGATCAGCTTGTGGCACCCCATACATTTGTCCAGCCTGGGGATACCAGACACTGCGCTACGGCGCGCGTAGGTGTGACAGTACATGCAGTTGATACCCATCTGGCCCGCATGGATGTTATGGGGAAATTCGAAGGGCTGCTCCACCACCGGCCCCAATGCGTTATAACCATCGTCCGTCTGCGATCCAATGGCTCCACCCGGAACAAAAGGTTCTGCCATGGCCGAACCCAGCAGGGCCCACAGGGACAACCAAACCAACAGTTTCTTTATGCACACGATCATTCCATGCACCCGCCCAGAAGTAAAAGTAAACCCCGACCATCCCGATGCGGGACGACCACGACAGCGCCATGCAGCCTTTGGCCGCATGGCGAAAAGTCCTTCCTGAAACCAGATCGAGCCCGTGGCACGTTACCCCGCCATCCGCCAGTCAAGGCTTGGGCAGGAGATTGAACGTCATGCTATTCGGGCCAAGCTACAACAAGTGTTGCTCTAGCAAACCGCTTCGCCCCACTCCACCTCAAGCCACAAGATCAAGTCGTGAGTAGACGCGAATAGACACCACAACAGGTCGCAAACCCACAAGGGCGCAACCTGCGCACGCTCCATCAGTACCAAAGGCGCGAAAAGGTGCCCGGAGGCACCTTATCGCATTCGATTAACTTATTGAATTATTTGGGTTTAGCAACAAAGCCATTGCAGTAACCGTTCGGAACGATTTCATCGTCTCCGGGATACAGCTTGCACCCATGAATCGCACCGGGGTCGTTTGGCTTGTCTTTATTAGGAATGAAATTCATACATTTGTTGCACTGCTTTTCACCATTCGGGTGTGTCTGAAATTTCAGCGCTGCACGAACACCAGCGTTTTGTTTGGCAAAAGCGGTTGTGGTGAAACCCACCATCGGTGCTGCCACCAGGGCAATCGTGCCCATCTTGAGCAGTTGACGACGAGATTGTTTGATATTGTCTTCCATGTTGTAACCCCCTCCAGATCGATTGTTTTCGTGAACGGATGTCCCGCGCACACTTTGGATTTTGTTGACCATACAACAGTGAACCATGGCCAACGAGTTGTCGCGTAAGTGACGCTCGACAGACCACGAGGTAAAGCGTATCACCCATAATTCGGGCTTGTCAAACATTAAACACATTTTTTTACTCATCTCACGGGCCTTCGGGGCCGGCATACAGACCTTCAGAAGACACTGGGAAAACCGGGGTCACGCTATTTAAAGCCGATACCGCATAATTGATATTCATCAAATAGTGCCGTTTGCGTGCAAACCCCTCTTTTCAAGGGGGGGATGGAGCGGGGTATTCAACCCGAAAACAAACGGCTTTGAAGCGTGGAAGCCCCGTCCTCCCCACTCTCAAGAGTGGCAGCCAATGACTGAGGTCTGTGAGGATTCCACTTATTATGCACAGACTCTCTAAAGCCCCCCGAATGCAATGCGGGGATGCCCTAGGGTGGCCCACCCCTCTCTACACTGACTCGGGAAGGAAATCAACGCGGAAAATTTGCGAATTAAAAAAAGCATGATAGACTTCGACACACGCACGGTTTGTCGGCGCGCGGGAGTATTGATTTTTTCGTCCGAACAAGGCCTAATTGCGCAGCACGGGGGGCGTAACCGTTTATCGACATCAGATCGCAAAGACGGCATCGCACACATTTGATTGGCAACGGGTATATCACTACAAAGCCATTCCGGAGGGGGGTACATGAAAAAGACAATGATCAGAATTTCGTTGGGGCTGGCACTTGCAGCCACGTTTGCGAACAACGCAGTAATGGCAAGCGAGGAAAGTCAAATGGGTGGCGATATCGCCAATGGCAAGAAAATTTTCACGGAAGGCAAGGGGGCGGCTCCTGCCTGTATGACATGCCACGGCGCCACGGGTTGGGGTACTGAAGCCATGGGCGCGCCGCGCCTGAACAATCTGGGCTATCCCTATATCGTCAAGCAACTCACCGACCTGTCAGAGGGTCGCCGCACGCCTTCGGGCGCCGGGGCCGTCATGCCCATGTTCGCACAGCAGTTAAGCGAGCAGGACAAGCGTGACGTGGCAGCATATGTCAATTCCCTGCCTTTGGCTCCTACAGAAATCTCCGATCTGAAAGCAATCAAGGAGGGCGGCCAGCCCGTGGGAGAAAAATACCTGGGACAGGTCATCGTCAAGTATGGAATCTATGGTAAGGTTTCCGCATGCCAGTCTTGTCATGGCTATAATGGTCGCGGTGCCGCCCCCATGTTCCCGGTCATTGGCGAGCAGAAGTACACCTATCTGGTCAATCAGTTGCACAACTGGCGCGATGCCAGCCGTGCCAATGATCCTTATGGCATGATGCGGGCCATTGCCAAGAATCTGACGGACGATGACATCAACAACGTTGCCGCTTTCCTGGCCACAGCGCCGCGTACTACTGAAGGGAACACGCACGTTCCGAACACCACGCACTAATCAGCGTCTGTTCTTCGCCAGGATCTACCCTGAACCCGCGTGCCCCTCAGGCGCGCGGGTTTTGTTTTTAACACGTTTTCCAGTTGCCCGCAGTTTTCCCGGCGTTATTTGCAGAGGAGTTGCTTCATGAAAATTAGCCAACTCAAGCTTGGCGAGAAGATTTTATTTGGAATCGTGGCATTACTTTTGGTGTTTGCTGTTTTGAGCTTTGTCATGCTGGAAATTTATCGCTCTCGCCTCAATCACCCCATGTATCCCACTACCACCACCTTCAATTTCACTCCGGCGGGTAAGCACGGCTCTGAGTTGTTTCGCGATCGGGGTTGCACCGATTGTCACCGTGCCGTTCGCAACGGCACCAATCATGGTGTCACACTGGACGGAATCGGCTCCAAGCGATCCCTGGAGTATTTGTATAATTTTCTCAAAAAACCTGAAGCCACTTACGAAACCAAAACATTGGATCATGGTCTGAACAAGGAAGCGGCGTATGTGGCCGGTATCCCTGACGCCGAGTTGCATGATATCGCCATCTTTCTGTCGGAATTGAAGGCTACCCAAGGGTCTCCTGATGCCCAGCTGCCCATGCCAGAACGTTCTGGATTCGTGGATGAGATGGTCAAAATCTGGGCCCCCGACACATGGAAGAACGAACGCCATGATCTGCGGCAAGATGCAATGAAACCCACCAACGAGAGACCCTGAACGATGGCCACTGATCAACCCCTGCACCCTGATATTCTGGATCACGAATACACTAAATTTACTTTGTTGTTTGTTTATGCGTGCATCACCTATGCCATCATTGGATTTTCCTGGGGCGCCATCATGGGTGGGGTGCCTCTGTTTAGAATGTTTGTGGATACCGCGCCCCATGGCAAACTGATCTTGCTGGCCCATGGTCACATCAACCTGCTGGGCTGGGTTGAAATGGCCATTTTTGGTGCAATTTATTATTTCATCCCCCGTCTGGTCAACCGCCCCATCTACAGTCTGAAGCTGGTCAAGATCCATTTCTGGATGCACAACATTGGACTGATGGGGATGGTCATTCTCTTTTCTACTGCGGGAGTCATTGGAGGGTACGACCCTGGGCCCGAAGTTGAGGCCACCGTTTCCCACCTCATGGCAGGCGTCGGATTTTTTGGCATGCTGGTGCTTCTGGCCAACATCATTTGGGGCTACAATATTTTCAAAACCGGTAAAAGAGGCGTCTGAGTCCATGGGGAACACGCATTTGATACGCGTTTTTGTACTGCTTTTGCTCAGCACCGCTTTATTGGGTTGCAACCGGCCCTCTGGCGGATCCCAATTGGGTCTGGGTTCCGTCGCCCCACGCCTGCCCACAAAAACCCTGGCCGATGTGGGCGGGGACATGACGCGTATCACCACCTACCGCCAACCTGACGAGCGCATGTACCAGTACTCTCTAGACAAGGCCTTGGCCACGGGAAAACCCATCCTGCTGGAATTTGCCACGCCGGGCCATTGCTCCATATGCGACCGGCAATTACAGATGACCAAATCCCTGCTGGACAAGTATCAGGGTCAGGTCCTGTTTTTACATATGGATCAATATGAAAACCTCGAGGCCTTGAAGGCCTATCAGGTGATGGGAGACCCTTGGACCTTTGTCATCGACGCCAAGGGTATTGTACGCTATCAGCAACCCGGGCCCATGCTCTACGGAGAAATGGATGGCGCGATCAAGTCTGTCTTGCCCCATCGCACCGCAGCGGTCAATTAGCCCGCCGGTTGTAGGCACCTGCCTATTCGGGACTCCTTGGGGCTCTCCTCTCTTCAATGATTCGGCACGCATCCGGAATGACTAAAACCTGCTCACTCAAACAAGACCGTCAAGGCATGCTCTGGGATTTATTATTATATGTCCCCACCGTCACGGCCTTGCTCGCCTTTGCGGCGAACGCCTGGTATGGAGAAAACAGCAATCTCTCCTATCTGCTGTTGTTTTTGGCCAGCTTCTTTTTTATTGCGGGTGCCAACAGAATTCTCAAAACCCGACTGATGCTGCTGCCGTCCTCACCCATTGGCATTGAAGCCAATCGCCAACAGGCCACATTGCTGCTGCGCAATGGCAATCGCGTCAGTCTGATGAAGGACATCAAGCTGTACCGGGACTTTTCCGGGCGCTCCTTTGGACTGACCGGATTGGATAATACGGGACGTCGGTTACAATTCGTTTTTCATCGAGGTCAATTTGCTCTGGAACAGGAGTATCAGACCTTGCAAAACCTGTACAAGCCACTGACTCCCTGAGGTGCCTCGACGCTCTGATGCAGACAAACAAAGCAATCTCTGTGGGGAGCCAGGTTAGCGGCGCCGCCTGATCACATCCCAGGCCATGTAGCCAATGGCGCTAGCCACCAGCAGACAGGCCCCACCCATCAGGCGATATTCTGTTTCGGGTGGCACCAACCCCCCCACCAGCATATGCACAGTATAGGCAGTGAGAAACATGGAACTGCAGGACACGACCAGATAAACCAGCACTTCGCGTAGCGGGATTTTCATGGTTTAGCCCCCGACTGCGGAACGGATCGTACCCCCGCAGCCTGAGCGCCGGAAAGTTGGTCTGCTCCAGAGGCACCGCTAGTAGAGACTTGGGGTACCCCCGCCTGAGCAGCCGGGGCCATGGCAGGGAGAGGGGGCGGTTGGTCCAGCGCAGGTTGCGCCAATGCGGGAGCCAGATCCGGCTTGCTCACCACCAGAATGACCCCCCCCGGCTGAAGGGTGACGGTTTCCAGGTCGGCCCCCAATAAGGACAGGTTTTGGGTCAGACCCAGATTTTGGGTCGCACTCGGTAATAGAAGCAAATGGGTCAATCCGCGCAGCAAGGATTTTTGAGCCACCGGATCCTTTGCCACGGGAGGTAAGGGCAGCGCATCGCAGCGGCAGGCAATCATGGTTCGGGCCGGCCACTGACTGGCCACCCGCAGTCGCGGCATGGGCTTTCCCGCATCTTCTGCCACGCGCCGTAAATGGTCCACATCCTCGGCAAAGGTTTTGATCAGTACGTCACGCTGCGAGACTATCTGGTCGCGGTTCTGATCAAACCATTGGCGATCCGTGCGCATGCTCACCGTGCCCAGCACCAGCAACAGCAATAACAGCCAACCGCGCTGCACCATAAATCCGCGACCTTCCCATGCCGCACGCGGTTGCAGCAGCCAGGCAAAGCCCTCATACAAACACAGCACCAGGCTCAGATAGAGCCAGGTACCGTCGCTCACAAGCACGCCGAACAGCACGCCCAGCCACAGCGTGCGCCCCCCCAAGTCACTCCACAGGGCATAGCGCCGCCCCAACAGCAAGGCCAGCAGTGCCGCAGCCAGAACCACGCCCTGCAGCCAGGTCTGGACGGTGACCTCGTTGTTGAGCAGATCCTCACCCCAGAACAAAGCCGGCAGTTGGGTCAGGGGATTACGCCACCCCCCCAGATCGTTCCATCCCATGGAAAGCAGAAGAGCCAGCACCGTCACCAGCACGATTCCCACGTAAAAATGTCGCTGGCGCGTGGCATCCAGAGGATGAGTACGCCATGACCACAACAGGGCCAGCGGATAGGCCAAGCCCGCAGGGTGCAAACTGACACTGAAGGCGCAGGCCAACAGTTGGGCAAAGAACAGCCCTCCGAAGATACGGGGGGTTTGGCGGTAGGCGCGATCCAGCCAGAATCCGGTCACGAAAATGGCCAGCAAAACAATTCCCGGTGCCAGCGCGTCCAGTTGCTGCAGCGTCAGTGGTGCAATGAGAAGCAGGCCAGTGGCCAGCAAGGAGACCTCTTCCGATGCCTGCAAATTGCGCCAGCAGTATAAGCCATAGGCGGTGGCGGCCAGCATCAGTACCAGGAAGACTTTGGCCGCAAACACTTGGCCGGGCCAGAGATAACCCAAGGGCAGCCAAAGCAGTGCGCGCACATCGGGGGCCCCCAACGTAACCACTGAATTGGCCACCTGGTCACCGATGGACCAGTCAAGTACCAGCGCCTTGGCGCCCCCTTCGTCCAAACCGAAGGGTGAGCGGTTGAGCACCAGCAGCGCCAGCACCGCCCACAGACCCAATGCTGCATACCCGCCATAACGACGGGGGAGAGAGCTCACCATGGGCCGCAGAGGTTAGCGCAAACCTGCCGTAAAATCAGCCAGCGCCTTGATTTCCTCATTGCTCAGGCAATGGGCAATGGTGCGCATGATGGAGTTTGGATCATTGCTGCGCGTCCCGTTTTTGAAATGCTGCAGTTGGGTTTCGGTGTATTCCTGATACTGGCCCGACAGACGGGGATACAGCGCAGGAATTCCGCTACCCGTGGGGCCATGACACCCGGCACAGGCAGGAACGCCACGGTCGGCTTCGCCCCCGCGCCAAAGCTTTTGGCCCACGGCCACCAATTTGGGGTCATTGGCCTGCGAACGCTTGGCGGGTTGTGCGGCATACCAGGCAGCCACGTTGCGCATGTCGGCTTCGGTCATGGAAGCCACAACGCCGGACATGATGGGGTTATTACGCGCGGGCGGAGCTCCATTGACAGACTTCATGTTGCTCAACTGTTTGACGATATAGTCAGGCAATTGCGCCGCCAAATGGGGTTGGGTTGGAATCGGGCTGACCCCATCCAATCCATGGCATGCAAAACACACCGAACTGGCAATCTGCTTGCCCTTTTCAGCATCCCCTTGAAACGCCCACGCAGTCGAACCCATCACCAGCAACAGTAGCAACATCAACGTCTTTTTCATTTAGGGACCTCTTTCCTTTTAGACGAATCGCAAACCTTTGGGGTCTGAACCGGGACATTCTACCAGAACTTATCTCGCAATGCGGCAAACACGAACATCATTGATGCATCATGCCCCAAGGATCTCCTGAGACCCCTCAGGCACGACCCTGTTTGACCCGTGAGTGACCTCAAAGCCCTTTGGCGGCTGTCATAGGGATACGAGGCGTGCATAGCCCAAGGCCAGCCATTTTGTGCCCGCATCGCGAAAATTGACCTGAACCCGTGCATCGTTACCGCCACCTTCGCATTGCAACACCACCCCGGACCCGAACTTTTCGTGTTGTACCGCCTGACCAATACGAAAGGGGAAGGCCGGGACACCACGACTCCTTGACTCGGGACCACTGGACTGCGCCGACCCAAAAGTGGCCGCCTCGCCTGCCGCCCCGGCCCAGGAAGTGGAGGCGGCCTGGAAGGTTGCGCCGACCGCTGCGGCGGAAGAGGGGATTGAGCGCTGGTGTGGCGGGGTCCAATCGGCCCGACCCAACGTATTGGAGGACAGCCAACGACACAGATTGGGGGGGATTTCCTCGATAAAGCGTGAGCGCAAGCCATAACGGACCTGCCCATGCAACATACGGCTCTGTGCCCGCGTCAAATACAACCGTTCCCGCGCCCGGGTGATGGCCACATACATGAGACGCCGCTCTTCCTCTAATCCGTCGGCCTGGGTCAGCGCATTCTCATGAGGAATAACCCCTCCTCCAGACCGCACACAAATACCACCTGAAACTCCAGTCCTTTGGCGGCGTGCACCGTCATCATTTGCAGCGCGTCCAGACCCGGCGCCGCCTCATGCTCTCCCGCCTCCAAACTGGCGTGGGATAAAAACGCCACCAAATCGCTCAAATCTGTTTCGTGTTCAAATCCGGCAGCCGCCGCCACCAACTCCTCCAGGTTCTCTACCCGATCCGCCCCCTCGCGATCCGCGCCATAATGGGCGATCAGGCCACTCTCCTGCAGCATGGCAGAGATCAACTCGGCCAGAGGAAGCCCCTCTGAGGCCGCCTTGAGGCGATCGATACAGTTCAGAAAGGCGCTCAGGCCAGAACCGGCTTTCCCCGTCAGGCCCCCTTGGCGCGCCGCCTGATAAAGACTGATTCCCTGCGCCTGCGCCTTGTTTTGCAGCAGTTCCAGGGAACGTGCACCCAAGCCCCGGGGAGGGAAATTGACCACCCGCAAAAACGAGCCCTCTTCCTCGGGGTTGGCGGCCAAGCGCAAATAGGCCAGCGCATGTTTGATTTCCAGGCGCTCAAAAAAGCGCAGCCCACCATACCCCCGGTACCCGATTCCCGCCCCGAACAGGGCATGTTCCAGCACCCGACTGGGCATTTGATCGATACAGGAGGGCAATCCGGGAAAGGGGCACCCCTTCTGCCATGAGGGCCCGT
>VFSW01007461.1_pt1 | contig 15873 bp, 16 predicted proteins | sample 5358111 | NCBI WGS metagenome assembly VFSW01 (sample SAMN11554181, study PRJNA540505) | mine drainage metagenome | isolation source: sediment from site ElyBrook_90M | place: USA: Ely Copper Mine, Vershire, VT | collected 2017 | reverse complement strand
CCCAGAAAAGTGGATTTAGTGTCACGGTCGCCACCGCCAACTCTGCTTGCGCGGTTTTCTCCGCGTCCGCCGCTATCGCAGCCTGTTTTTCCGAAGCCGCCAACAGCGTTTGCGCCTCCGCCGTTCCACGCGCTCGGATTGCCGCCACCTCCATTTCCGTCGCCAGTTTTCTGGCGGCGTTTGCGGCAATGAGCGCTTCGGCGGCTGTTGATTTAACCGCTTTGCCAAGCAGCCCAAAGTATTGTGCTAGCAGCGTCACGGAGCCGCCGACCCGCCCCAAGCCACGGCCCATCGAGATTTCCCGGATGATTACCAGTGATTCACGAATGATGCCAGTGAGCCCGCTGCCATGGCCTCCAAAGGTATGTTTGCCGTTCGCTGCGTTCGCAATATCCTTCTCAATCGCCGCATACCGCGCTGCGAGTGCCTCTGCCTCGGCTGCCTCTGCGGCCCGTGTGGCCATGATTCCTTTGAGCAAGCCGTTCTTGCGAACAAGCTCCTCATCCTCTGCCCGCATGAAAGTATTCGCTGATGCCTGCGCCACCGCCATTTCTTTCAATGTGGCTTGGTACCGCTCGCTTTCCGCCCTGGCAGCAATCTTCTCCTGAGTCAGTGCTTTGTACGCCGCTGCATCCCTCAAAAGCTGTTCATCCTCTGCCTTCCGTGCTTCGCCCGGAGTGGCAAAGTTGCTTGCAGCCACTGCTTTTAACGTGGCTTGGTAGCGTTCTAATTCAGCCGTCGCCGCCATGCGCTCGGCGTTGAGTGCCTTGAGTGCCGCCGAGTTGGCAATCATGCGGGCATTATCCTCCGCATTGACGTCGGCCAGTGTTTTCCCGAACCGCTTCGCCATCACCTCCTGCTCGGCGAAAGCCGCTTCCATTGGCCGGTTATCGGCCCCAAATGTTGCTACTAGCGCGGCGGTTGGCATAATTCAGTTCCTGGTGTTTTTCTTGGTTAATTCCGCACAAAGCGTTTCCGCTTCCGACCCCATCAGGACTTGGCCCGTGTTTGATTTGCTGGCTTCTTCACGCTTTTTCGCTGTCTCAATGTCCTTGTAGTTTTGAATCCAGACTGCGCCTTCTGACTCCAGGTGTGTGCTGTGGAGAATGCAGGCCAGACTCACTGGAAAATTCAGTGGTGACCCTCCAAAATGGGCTTGAATTAACGCCAGGTGGTGCGTTGAAACGTAATTTATCAACCTCGCCATTTCTGGCGCGCCAAAATAATGGAAAGGTGTGCCTTGCTGCCGTGGCATTTTTTCGGCTGGCAAATCTCGGGTGCCATCCTCGCGGTATTTTGTGAATTTCCGAAGCTCCTCGTTCAGGTTCAAGTCTTTGACCATCCTTGCCCATCTGGCTTGGTTGCCGGCAAGTTTGCTGGCCGCTTTGTCGCCATCACGGTAGCAGACCAGAACCGCCTCGGCCAGACATCGCGCCTTCTCTTCCACTTGCAGTTTGCAGAGATCGTCCAGCTTGTAAAACAGCAGCCGGCTTCGCTTTCTGATAAGCATCAGTTCATGCCCAATGGCGTAGGGAAGCAACGGCAGCCCAAGCACCGTCACCGGCTCTGGCGCAAACGCATCGCTTAAAATGGTATCGTGCATGTCATCAAAGCCGAAAAGTCAAAAGCGGCGGCAGGTTTGATCCTGCCGCCGCTAGGAGGGTCCGGTAAAATCAGCCCACAATCGGGATGCCCGTCATCTGCGCGTTCTGGTTCGCGTTGACAAATTTTTCAAGGCTCAAATCAATGGTGGCGTTGTCATCCATTTTCAAATTCACCTTGGCTCCAGACTTGACGCGCCAAGTGCCATTGAACTCCGGAACTTTGTAGTTGGAGATCAGCACGGTGTACAGGGAAATAACGGAGGAAACACCTGCCGTTAGCACTTCATGCGCCACGTTCGCCGCCTCCGCACGGGTTGCTCCCGACGGAAAGATTTTCAACGAACGCTCCCACCGGAAATTGGTCTGGGTATAGTTTTGGATGTTCCCGGTGGTGTCCTTGTTGGCTTTCTCGTCCCAAACGACCGTCACGTCATCTGAATCAAATTCAAACGAATCAATTCCCGAAATGGCAATTTGCGTGTTGTTGTTGGTGATGCCGAACAAGTAGGCAACTGCCCCTACTTGCTGTTCTTGAATTGCTAAAGGTGATGGTCCAGGTCCAGGCATATATTTTGATGGTTATGGAACGTAAAGTGTGTTCGTGTACGTCCCGGTGTTGAATCCGATATAAAGCGGCCACGAGGTCGACAGTCCAGCCGTGCTGAAATTAGTCGTGAAGGTTCCCCCGTTGGTGCCCCCGGCAAAGGAATTGGTGATGAACCCCGAGATCACCCAGAAATTAGTCGTGCCGGGTGCCAGCACCGGAGCCGTTGGCAACTGAACCGAATACCAGTAAACAAACGTCTCGTTGGTGTTGCTGATGCCGCTCAGCACGATGGATTTATATGCTCCGGTGAAATACACCGAATTAGTTTGGTAAATCCCTGGGCTCGTCTGCACTGCATACTGGTTTATGCCGGAAACCGTGGTCGCGCTCCCCACCGTCTGCGACTGCGCTGCCATCGCCATGAGCAGGGTGGCCAGCCCAAGCATTACGATCTGGAATTGTTTCTTCATGTCATGAATCATTCCGTGTCAACTCAACCCAAATGGATTTGCTTGATGTGGGCATGGATAGACGTGTCGCCGTTGCCGTGGTCAATCACATGCAGGTCAACCCTCGCCGCCGCGCTCATTTTCTTGTCCAGTTCCGAAGCAATGAGTGCCTTGTACTCGCTCGGCACCTCCGGCATCGCCTCAATGTTTGCTTGCAATTCACCCATCAGGTGTTGCTTGCCAAGAATAGCAAAACGGGTCACGTTTGGCCCCGGCTCGGGTTTCGGCACGTTCGCCGAAATTTTGGATGCCAAGGCTTGTAAATCAGGCGGTGTAATCGGTTGGTTCATAAATCAATTGGACACAGTTGCGTTACTGACAAATGCCTGAATATGAATAATCTCACACCAGTTCAATCCCTCGCCGCTCAAGCCGCGGGTGAGCATCGGGCTCATGAATTTCACCCAGTCGCAACGGAAGTTCAGCATATCTTGGTTGTCGGCGGCGATCTGGTCGGCTTGGGTGTTCCCGTTCGCGTTGCTGGTGGCCAGCCACCGTCCAGCATTGGTGATGGCATCCGCCAACGGGTTCATGCTGGTATCGTTAAGCACACCGCCCAGGTTCAACGTGTCGAATGTGTCACCCACATAGTTGTCCAATGCCACCCGCTGCGCGGCCCCTGCCGCTCCTTGATCGTTGATCCCTGAAAAGTGATGCTCAATCTCGCATGAACAGGCTCCTTCCATCCGGTAGGGTCGCGTCGGAGTGACCTGACTGACATGGATCGTGCGGTTGGGCAATGGCCGGGTGCGTGATTCGTTGGCAACAAAGCAGTCGTCCCAGGTCGCTTTGCCTTGGATGATTAAGAGTGCCCGCAGTGCTCGCTCAAGCTTCGATGCTGGACTGACGAAATAGGCCATAATGTCGCTAATGGCCGCTTGTCAAATCACGATAAAATGAAGCCGTGCATCGCCAAGGCCGCGCTCCGGTCAATCCATCCTTGCTTGGCGGCCAGTTCCAGTTTCTGTACGGCTTCGAGGTTTATGGCTTCTTGCAGTGCCGCGCCGGCTTTCCGGTGCAGGGCTTCGTTGTACTTGTTGCCCAGGACTTCGTTCGCCGGGTTCATGCCCAGTGTGTCCGAGATTTTGCAGAAAAAGATCGGGCCACCAGCTTTGGCGGGCACCGCCTCGCCTGTCAGCAACGTCTTTGGAAATATGCCCGCATCAAATCCGCCCCGGTAATTGGTTGGAACATACGGCAAAAGCTGCCGGATTATCGCCGTCCATGATGCTTGCAGGAAATGCGTGGACGAGTGCCGTGCGCGGACCATCCGTTCAGCCATTGGTTTCAGCACGTTGTCAATAAACATCCGCATGGCGTTCTCGTGGCCGTAAGCCCGGCCAAAGTCGCTTGGCCGCATGGCTGGCAATGGCCAACGGTTCCCGGTCATAAGGCTGTACGGCGAGTTCGGATTCATCCGGGCCATGACAATCAACATCGCTTTGTTCATGTCCGGCATTTCCAAGTCCGTGGAGCCGTCCTTGAGCGGTTTGCCCTTGTTCTTGCCGCGCACAGCTAACTTGGATGTCACCTTCACCAGTAAATCCGAATCAATCGTGCTCTGGCTGACCGCTGGCGTGAGTTTCTGGGCGCGTCGCACCACGAACAGCACCGTTTTATTCAGCGCCTCGGCTGGCACTTTTTCACCGTAATTCTTGAAGATGCGCTGCGCCATCATCAGCCCAGTCGTGTCTATTTTACAGTAATAGGATGGTATCATAAACAAAACCGCCGCAGCCTTTTGAACTGCGGCGGATAACCCTTACCCGAACAACAAATTACTTTTTGCCCAAGCTGGCCATCACCTCGGACACCGACTTGGCAACCGCCGCCGCAATGATTTCTTCCTGCGTGAGCGGCTTCACCATGGCTTTCTTCCGCGCCTCGTTTTCCACCCTGGCTTGGGCGTCAATTTTCTGGATGATGCCGTCTTTCTTCAGGTTCTCATCGTTTTCCACCACGGCCAATCCGTAGGCGATCAAGGTGCCGACTTGGTACAGTTGGGGTTGCGTCAGGTCTTTGTAATTTTCACTGGTCCCGATGCTGAACCGAGCACCTTTATAGATGTGCTTGGCATCAACAAACAACGGGTCTTTGGGGTCAAGAGTCAGTCCCAGGTCCTTAGTGTTGTAAATGTCTCTGGCGGCTACAAGTTTCATATTTTTAGTTTTCGATTGTGGATTGTGGATTGGTCGTTTGCGAGATTAGTACTGGCCACCGTTATACACCGAGCCTTGCAACGTGGCCCCTACAACTTCGTTCGTGCCGCTGGTGGCCGATGAAACCACTTGAAGCGCGATGTATCGGCTCGCATCCGAGACATTGAATACCAGTTGGTAATCGCCGCTGGCGGTGGCGGTGACCGCCGCCGTATTGGTGAATTGGAGCGACCCAAAGTACGGAATGCCGGCGAACAGTGCCGTGTAAGGCGTCGGCGTGATTTGCGCCGAAGACAATACTGACTGCGTATTGACATGGTTGTATCCGGTCGAGCCGTATTGCTCGTTGGTGATGCTGTAGGACTGCGCCGTCACATAGGCGAAGTTCGGAATGGCGACGTAGTTGGTGCCGTCCACGCTGGACATTGGCAACAGGGTCACGTTCGCGCTCGCGTTGGTGTTCCACAACGATACGTTAATGACCGAGCGGCCAACAATGTTGATGTGGTCAATCGGTCCATTGGTCGTGGTGGAGTTCACCGCCAATTGCGTGGGCGACATCAGCACATAGGTGCGGTTCGGAAAGTAAACGTCATTTCCAAGCTGCGCCTTGGCGCTGAGGGCCAAGCCGACCGCTGCCAAACCGATCAGGATGATATTTTTGATTTTCATGCTATTTGTTTTCAGATTTCGTTGGTTAAAGGTCAAATTAGGTCAGGCTGGCGATTGAATCCGTGCTGCGGCTGACCGCAATCGGATGCCGTAGCGCAGAGTCAATGTAGGTGTTCACGCTCAGGACAATCTTGTCTGAAGCCGCTTTGGTGAGCGTGTCCAAAACCACCTGGAATCCGCCCCATTGGGCCATGAGCACATGGCGACCCACCAAGGCTACGATGATGTCGCCCGCCACCTGTTGGCTGTCCACTGCCGGGCGTCCAATCACTTCCTCACCCACCCACAAGGCGGAAGATTGACCGGCAACCACCGTTGAACCAGTCAGCTTGGCCGGGGTGATGCGCAGCGAGCCGCGTCCCACGGAGGTGGTGATGAAGGTCGGCTCCTCGTCAATGTTACCCTTGCGAATCTGGGTTTCCATGGCGACAAGGTTGGCGTAGGCATTGTTTGCCGATCCCCCAAAAGTGACTGCCCCAATGCCCACTTGGTTAAGGATGCCAAGCGGCTGGTCCCCAGCGCCAGAGCCAAGCAAAACCATGGAGTCGGCATAAAGCGCGTTTTGCTGCATGTGGTCGTTCATGACCATGGCTTCAAAATCCTCGGAGGGCTGCAACAAAGCCAACCGGCTGTAGGCTTGGTTTGAGCCAATCCGGTGCGGGCGCAGGTTGATCTGGTCAAAGGTCTGGTCGTATTCGGCCAGAATCGCACCTTCTGCCAAGGATTGCACCGTGGTCGGCGAAGTCTGGCGCGGGAGCACAAGGTTCCCGAGCACACCAGAAAGAATCGTGATGCCAGCGCGCCCTAAAGCCATCTTGTTGCGCAACAGTTCGATGGTTGGGAATTTGTACTGCGGCGCAATCAACGCACCAGCAGAAGCAAAATCACCCGCCAAAGAATCGCGGGTCATGCGGTCTCGCGTGCCGCGCACCAGCATGTTCGTCGGGAGCAGGTTGCCTTCGATGTTGTGGGCAATGCCGCCGGGATATTCGCGGGCGATCTTGCGCAGTTCCTGCCCCGCTTCAAACTCGGCACCGTCTTTGACCAGAAACGAAGCGGATTTCTCGCTGGAATTCGCCGCCAGATTATAGCAGCGCTTCAACGAGCAACGGCTGGCGATTTCGTCCGGCAGTTCAGCCGCCTTTTCCTGATTCTTGGGAGCGCGGCTGTTGCGGATGAGTTCACCCGCCTCAAATTTGAAGTTGCGCGTGATCTCGTTCACGTCGCCGCCTTTGTCAATGGCTTCCAAGGCTTTGATGGCGAAGCCCCGCACCTCGCTGCCCACCACCTTCACTTCGCCGGGCCTGCCAACCCAGTTCATGCCGCTGTCCTTCACAAATTGGTCGGACAAAGCGCGGATTTCCTTGCGGGCCGTTTCCAGCTTCTCGCCGGTGGCTCGTTGGCTGGCCTCAAATTCCTTATGGGCCGCAGCGCGGATTTCAGGGTCCAGCTTGGCGCGGACCTGCTTTTCCTGCTCGGGGGTGATGGTTGCGAGTTCGCTCATAAAATTGTGTTTATTTTCGGTTGTTTGTCCGTTCGTTAATTTATCTGAGTCAACTTGGTTCCGTTGTTCACGCTCTGCCGCCGACCGGGTTTCATCCTCCGTTTTCACCCCGAAATGCTTGCAGGCCGCTTCAATGTTCGCCTTCACTTTCTTCAGGTCTGCCGGCGAATACTTCGCCTCGTTGTGCGGCATGTTGATGTAGGACCACGCCGCTTTTGCGTGTTCCTTGGTGTCAATCGGGTAACGGCTTTTGCCGTCTTTCTGGTATCCCGGATCGGCGTATTTCACGTCCCCATAGGGTTTCTTCGCCTCCGCTCGAATCATCCGGCCATCAGCCGTCAGCCCGCGTTCCACCGCCTCATAAGCCAGTTTCGGTTGCACTTCATTGCGCTCGCCCAGCGTCACGGTGTTGCCATCAAACAGGAAGTCCACTTCGTAGGTCTTGCTGGCGGCGGTCCATGCCGGACTGTCCACATACGCCACGAAGTTTTCACCGTCGCCGTCGGCCACCTGGTGGATGCCGCGCAGCGCGTAATCGGAGTGGGTATTCCCGTCGTCAGAGGTGGATTTGAAGCGCGGATCGGACGCCAACGCTTCATGTGCTTTTTGCGCCACCTCGCTATGCGAAATGGTTTCCCGGCCATCAGTAGTTTTCATGCGAAATTGTCTTTCAATGGTTAAACCGCGTTCGTTTTCAGAATTTTCATCAGGGTCTTCGGCGTCCAGGCAGTCTTGGGAGCAGTAAGCCGCCCCGTCATCATCCATTTGCGCCTTGGACCGGTCCATCTCCGCGCCGCAGGCGAAACACCGGCAGGATTCTTTCTTTGCCCGGCCTTCGCCCACCGTCGGGTCAAATGGAACTGCCACGCTGGAAATTTCCAAGCCGCGCCACGCGAAAACATGGCCGGTACGGCCATCCGGCAATGCCCGCGTCCCGAGATACTTCGTGTGTTCGTATCCGTTGGACACATTCGGTCGGCTACCGCTGCGGATTTGTTTGGAACGTGTTTTGGAGAGTTTGCTGGCACCGTCCAGCGTAATGACCGCTCGGGCGATCTTGTCCCTGGAAATGGTTGCCTTTTTGACTGATCCAATATGGCGCGCATCCTTGTGCTCATCCAGAAACGCCGCTCCCGATTTGCTGTTGAAGCGGGACAGGTCGGCATTCTCCGGCTCCATGCTCAAGATTTCCGTGTACGGCTCTCCTTCCTTGGCGATGCCAAGCTTTTCGTGATGTTTCCGGGCCAGTTGTTCACCGGCATACTCGGAGGCAAAGGAGATTTGAAAGGTGTTTTCGTCGGAAAAATCAGATTTTTCCACGGCCACCGTCCGGTAATAAATCCCCGCACCCTCTAGGCTGCGGTTTGACTTGTCTTGGTTTTCAAGCGCACCTTCCTGCGCCTTTTTCCCATTTGCAATTATTTCTGGCATGGCAAAAATGCCACTGAGTCAAAGCCTCGGCATTCTCATCCAGACAAGGCTGCGGCGATAGCATCCGGCTTGGAATCCACGGTTCCGCGCCTTTTGCCATCGCCGCGCCAAAATCACCCTTTGTAATCCTGTCCAATGAGCATGAACCGAAAGACCAATCCGCCCTCCACTTGTCCGCCGGCGTCCAGCCGCATCAAATAGCTCGGGCCACCCGGATAAAGCGTCAGGGTGCATTTCAACCCCGTCGTAACATTCGGCCACTGGCTCGCCGGCACGGCGGATGCCAGAAACTCGCACCGTTCCACCGTGGTCGTGTCGCTTTTGCCAAACATGAACTTAAAGCCAGCATCAATCTTCGTGTGCGTGCAATCCACCACCACCGGCGCAGGCGCAAGTTGCAGCGACAGCGTAGCCCCGTTGCCGGGCTTGCCGCCGCCAACAGTGGCAAGGTATTCCGCCATGGATGCCGCATGTTCTTGTGCCGGTGTCATCAATGTTCCCCGTTCATGGACGATGAAATCAGTTCCTGTATGCTCAATCCAAGCCGTTGCAAGCCCCGGTTAAGCGGGTTGGGGGTCTTTGTTTTCGGTGGAATGTCAGCTTGACCACCCGTGGCCGCTTCCGGCGCGCCGGGTGCCTCTACCGTTTGCCCCGGTTCGCCTTTGCTCATTTGCGGGCGCGTGGCGTCCACGTCGCCGTAGTTCAACCCGTTGGCTTGCAACTCATCCTTTTCTTTCTTGAGGTTGCGCAGCAGTTTTTCAAAGGCCATTCCGTTGGGCAGCATGTCCTGCGCCTGTTGCCGCGTGATGTGTCCAGCTTCACAGAGCAGAATGATCGCTTGTGCTTGGACGAGCGGGTTGATGAACGGGAAGCCGGCTCCCTTGAAGTGCGCGCACTCGCAATAATCATCCAGCTTGGACATCTTGAGTGGAACTCCTTCATCGTCGAATATCCCTTTCTTGATGGACGAAATCAGCCATTCGCGGAATATCCGGTCCAGCCGTCCATCCACATGGTTCTTTTGCCGAATCCGGCAGAAACGTTGGAACGGTTCCTGGCACATTAACGCGGCCATGAAGCCCAAGTTCTGGTAATTCGCGGTCGCGTGTTGTGAGGAAACGCCTGTCGCCAGCGCCACGTCGTTCCCGTTGTCCTGACGGAAGCCCACCGATGCCACCGTCGGAAATTCGCTGCCTACCACCTTCGCTTTGACACCCGGCGGCAATGTCCGCTCCATACCCGGCTTGTAGGCCTGCGTCGGCATCCCGTTCCTTTGCTGGTCTTGGATCGGGTCTGGCCCATTGCTGCCGGTCGGAATGCCCCCCGTCTGGCCATTCAGATATTCCTGGCTGTTGATGAATTGTTCACGGAGTGAATCCGGCAGGTTCAACCCGTTCGGCAGGTCTTTCTCCAGCACGAATGCCCGGATATGGCTCGCAATCGCCACCAATGTCAGGGCTTTCACAAACTGCTGGTTGCGCCAGATGGTTTGCACCGCTGCGTCCAGTTCCGTCATGCCAATGTCTTGCTCCGCCCGCTCGCGCAAGTTGCTGTAAAGGATGATGTCCTCTGCCGGTACTCGCTCGCGGTAAACCTTTCCGTTGCCGGTCATCACCGTAAACTCTGCCGGATGTGTGGTCAGGATATGGTAAGCCACCGGGCGCGTCGGGTATTTGATGTCATACTCGATGCTGGCCCGGATCGGATTGCCGTTATCGGCTTTGCCCTGGAACGTCTCCTGCAGCCGATCCGCCTCGTAAAATTCCACTGCGAATCCGTAGGGGTTGTTCGGATAATCCCTGAACAGTCTGCAAATCAGGTTGCCCGCCGTCACCATCTCCGCTTCAATCATGCGTCCGCACTCAAAGGCGGCACTTGTACCGCCCACCGTGAAATTGGCTCGTTTCAGGAAGTTTTTCCAATGCTTTTCGACCACCCGGTTCACCTTTTTATCCTCGTTGAAGTTGTCCGTGTCGTCATACTCGCCAAACTGCATTTCCATCTCGAAATATTTATCGCCAATGACGTAGTTTTCAAACGTCCGCACCACGGCTTTGCCTTGCGGCGTGTCTTTCGCCAAGGTGCGGGTCCGGCTTCGTGCGGAGTAAAGGTTTGGGAAGATTTCCGTGTTCGGGCTCCCATAAGTCCCGGCGAGGTCTGCGTTGAATTCGTCGTATTGCGCCGCCGCAAATGCCCGCACTTGGCGGTTGAAGTCATTCACCATCTGCACCGCCTCATTCGCTGGCGGCGGCGTTTTCTCGTACCGCATCACCCGCTGATAAAGCCCTTCCAGCTCGTCCGTCGCAGCCATCACGGCCACTTCGGCGGCGGGTTTATCGGCGGCTTTACCTCGAAAGATTCTTTCTATAAGGGTCATAAATTAACATCCAATGGAGAAAATTGGCCGACTCACATTTCCCGGTTGCCGCCCATTGGCGGCGCGCTCATTCTGAATCTCAATCCGGCGGCGTTCCTGCCAATAGGCTTCTTCGTTCCGCATTTTATCAATCTCAACCTGCACATAGCGGCTTCGCTGGACATCCGTTTCCTTGTTCATGCGCGCGTAAAGCCCAAGCAGTGTGGTTTGAATGGTCGTAATGCACTGCTGCGCAAAGGTAAACGTTTGCGTCGAGGTTCCGTTCGCAAGGTTGGGTCCGACTTGAAAGTTGTCGCTGTAGTAGATTTGATTTTTTTGCCCGGTCCCGCTGTTGATTACTTCCTCGCTGAGGATATACGTCCCGGCATCCGCCGTGGCAAGGAAGTTGGCCACGTTGAATGTGTGATACGCATTGGTTGAGTCTGGCACCGATGTGACTTGCTGCTGAATTTGCGCCCCGGTCGGCCCAACCATGGATACGGTCAGTTGGATGCTCCAGCCGTCCGACGGCGGATAGTTCGGCAGGTTCCTCTGGAAAATGAGCGTGTCTCCGGCAGCAAATTGTTCCGGTTCACGCCAGATTGTCGGTGGTGTCGCCATTCAGCTAATGACAATGTGTCAAACCAAGTTCACATGCCCCAGCAGCCCATCCTGCGCGGCCCTGACCAAGAGCATCAACTCACAATCCCGGAAATGGGCTTCCCGGTTGGCAATGTCCACGTATTTATCCTTGCCCCGCACCTTCGTCTTGTAGCGGGCGCTGATCTGCTGCTCGTAGGTCAGTATGCCCACTTCCTTGGCCTGCTGCTTCGGCGACAGCGCGGACCTTGGCAGTACCTCGAATCGCGGCATCCCCGGCGCCTGGTTCAAAATCGCTTCAAGCTGCTGTTCCATCTGAAGGTTTGACCACCGATACCTCAGGATATGCACCCGCAGCTTGTACCCATTCGCATCGGGCTGCAAAAACGGCCCCACGGGTAACCCCTCCGTGAACGCACTCGGCTTGCCATTGATGATGAATTCAGATCGTTCATCCCCGAAAAACAGCCGCCAGCAGCTAGGGTAGGGGTCTTTCCTTCCGTTGATCGGATGGGCCATCTCCGGCGTCACCATCTCATATTCCATCGCCGCCCGCATCTGAATCTCCTTCGGCCATTTCGAGGCATCCACCACCACCCGCTGGTTCAGCACTTTCCAGAATTTCTGCACTCCAATCACCTCCTCCCAGCTTTCACAGAATTGCCGCGCTTTCTGGATGCTGTTGCCTTCCTTGTCGAATTCCCGCACCACCACCCAGAAGGTTCCGGGCCGATCTTCGTGCGGACCGGCGTCCGCCGCTTTTTGGACATCCACTGCCATGTTCCGGCTGTGGCTATTTGGCATCCTCTTGGCCGCGTCCGTCTCGTAGCTGCCAATGACAATCGCCCGGATGCCTTTTACGTCCTCGCCTTCTGGGTTCCATGTCTCTCCGGCCCACTTCGTTTGGAACTCCTGCAACGGAAGCAGGTTTCCTTTCTCCCTCGCCATCATGGCGCTCTTGAAGGCCACCATGCAGTTGCCCCATGAAATCTTTGGGTTCACCCAAGCCGGTATGCAAAACCCGTAATGCCCATCCAGCGCTCTCAGATTGCTGTCAACGTAATGTGATGATCGGTCTATCGCCGTTCTGGCCTCACCGCCGTTACCATCGTCATTCCAATGTGCGCCGCAGTCGTAACACTCGTAATACGTTGTCCGCTTTACCTCGTTAACATCCAGTTCACCCGTCGGCAGTTTGACCGCATCACCGTCTCCATACCGAAACCCTGAACTCCGTTGCTCCAACAAAAGCGGGCGATGATGTTCAATCCATGCGGCCTGGTCCAGGGTCGGGATGGCTAAAGGTGGCTTGGGCACGAAATCCTCACCGCGTGTCCGATGGAACGTGAACGGCTGCGATTGTCCGCACACCGGGCATCTCACATGCAGTTTGCCGTAGGTTGTCGTATCCATGAACTCGGTGAAATCGTCGCCTACAATGCCGCCTTGGCTCTCGACAATCCAAAGGTCTTCGCCCTCATGTTGTCGGCTCCGGATGAATGCTCGCCGGATCATGCCATTGGTCTCTATCAAGGCCGCGTCCGAAATCATCCCGTAACGCACGGTGATTTTCTGGGTGTTTGATTCGTTCAATGGTCGGGCTCGGAAGATGAAGCCTGGAAAAATTATGTCACGCTGCGTCACGTTGAATCTGGTGGCGTTGTTCGCTAAAAGCTCGTTGATGATGGTCCCAAACGGACTGATGCTGCGCAGCATTGGCATGAAGCGGTTTTTCATGTGGTCGTTGCATGAATCTCCGCTGATGTCGTACATGACCACGTTGGCAGGCTCCCATTTCATCAGGTGTTTCATGATGATCTCGCCAATCCGTGATTTTCCGATCTGGTTGGCGGCTTGGATGCCGATCCGCCGCGTGGTTTTCATCCGGCCCACTTTCAGAATTGGCCGGTGGAAGTGACATTCCAGAAAGTCCTTCAAATGCTCGTTTTCAACGTCATCTTCCCAGATTTCTCCTCGAAACAGCTTTTCACCAGCCGCGTTCAGGCATTTGCTTACTAGTCCTTGGTGGATGGCTGGCATTATCGGCTTTTCTTTTCCTCCTCCGAGTTCGTCTGGCACTCTTCACAGAGTTTTTCAAGTTTCCGGCAGAAGGTTTTTTGCCAAGCATCCGTCGTCCCCGCCGCCGCCGCGTGTATCTTCGCAATGGCTGCGGCCCGTTCTTCAGGGTTGGTCACGGTCTGGACCAGCACCTGTTCAATGTCCGCCATGAATGTTTTCTCAATGGCATCCCTGACGGTGTTCTTGGCCAGCGCGCCGATGCTGACCATTGTGTATTCTGCCCATGAGGTTAGCATCCATTCCCGATCCATCCTCCGGCGCATGTCATCCCGCTTCATCTCCGCCATGTCCGCCTCCGCCGCCGTCACCCGTTCGGAGTTCGTGAGGATCTGCAGCGGCAATTCGTCGTTCGCCAACCGGTTCAACAGGTATTTTTCAACCCATGGCCGACCAGCACTTTTCAGGTAAAACCCTTTCCGCGACGGCGGATAGTTTTCTGTGCATCCCGCCGGCAGGTGTTCTCCTCTGATCCATCGGTGGATCATCCGGTAGCTGATGGTCACTTTCGGCCATTCGTCCGCTATCCAATCAGCAACGCCCCGCACCCCTCCGCTGATGATGTCTGAGTTCTCATCCTCTTTCTTCGTCACGATCTCAATCAGTCCCCATGCCTCAAGCTCGGCGTTCTCCTTGTCCTTGGTATTGCATTTCAGGTATTTCTGGTAAAGCGCGCTCAGTCGTATCTGGTTGGATTGTCCTTGGATGGCGGCAATCTTTACGGCGATGTCGTCCGGTAATTGTGCCGGTTGCGGAAGTTTTCCAAGTAACGGTAAATTAGCGGCTTGCGCGGCTTGCGACACCTTTTGTGACCTTGGCTTGCTTGTCCCACTTAGGCCTGCGTCACGCTTCCTTCGCCGCAGTTCTCTTTTCCTTATTCGGTCAAATTCCCGCCTTTCGTCCGGCGTCATTTCCCGAATCTTCTTTCGTGGCTCGTTCATCGCGGTTTCGTTTCACCGCTTCATGCCGTGCTGCCAAGCTTCTCCATAATCTCTTTCGCATATTCCAGCGCCGCCGGAGCCGCATCCACCCATGGCTTGATCTGCATTCGGAACTTCTCTTTCCTCGCCGCGGGCCACGTCTCAACTTTCCCAAGGTTCGGGTCCGCCTCCATCTTCTCAACCATGGTTCTCAGTTTCGCCGCATTAAACATTTCCAGCACCTTCAAATAGTAGTTCACCTCGTGCGCTTGTTGCGGTTGCCGCTCCCCTTCCAATTCAAAAAACCCTGCCGCACCCAGCATCGCCTGCCGGTAGGATAGCATCACGTTGAATCCTGCCGGTACGCCGTTCTGGCTTTCAATGTCTTTGATCCGCTCAAATTTATCCAGTCGCGCCATCTTCCCGGCCCATTCCAGCCGGTGCATCGCAATGCCATTCCCATGCTTGTCCACAAACAATGGGGCCAGTTGCCGGAAGAAGTCCACGGTCATTTTCTTCCCTGGCAACGAGTCCACTATCTCGTTGTAAAATATCCCCACTTCCCGCCAGTCGTTCGCCAAGTCTATCCCCGCATTCATCCATGCCAGCGTTGCTTCGCTCAGCTTCGCCACGGGTTCACATACTTTCTTCACCAAGGCTGTCTGGACGGCCAGTTCTTGCGGTTTCTTGTCCAGAAATTCTTTCCGCGCCCCGGCTAGCATTTCTCTTTTTTGGCTCTTTTTCATGTGTGGATATTGGTTTGTGCGTTTGTTTTGTTGCTTTATTTTTACGAAAGTGTCCTGCAAACTCCTTTGTATCCTTCCAACTGCCCCAACCGTTTCCGCGCCATCTTTTCCCGACTCTCTTTCTGCCGCTGCTCTTTCCTCGGTGCCAGCCCAACGAACTTTTGAAAGTCGTCCACCATCTTGCGCACGTTCTCCCGCGCACACCCATGTTCTCTCGCAATATCGCTCGGGCGCTTGAAGTTGATTTCTTCATCCAGTCCCAGCGCATACGCCGCCGCCTTCGCCGCAAGCTTGATTTCCTGCTTCCTGAATATCCATTGAAAGACTTTGCTGAGTGCCACGTTCCCGCTGCCGCCGTTCCCATCGCTCCCACCAAACCGTTCCTGATAACACGCTATCACCTCTATCACCGTCGATTCCGATACTCCTACGTCTTGCGCCAAGGTATGCGTCCATGAAGCATCCTGTCCCAAATGGTCGGAAGGCTCGTTTTCAGTCATGGGCTGTGTACGGTTTAATGGCAAGTCGCTGCATGGAAAAATAAAACGATAGTTTTTTCTGCAAGTCAACCTTTTTCCAAAAGATTCTGCAAAAAACGTGTGACAAGCCTTTTTTCACTGCCGCATAAGAAAATTGAGCCGTTCGGTAACTTCGGCCAGTGGGAATTTCCCCAAAAGAATCCTTATGTCCTTTTTGTGGACGAAGTTATTCACATGATTGTTCACACGTTATTCACAATTCCCACCTGG